>ERZ791837.1082-NODE-1082-length-18811-cov-3.434208_pt1 | contig 18811 bp, 17 predicted proteins | sample MGYA00510292_ERZ791837 | MGnify/ENA primary metagenome ERZ791837 (study PRJEB30046, sample SAMN00715259) | human gut metagenome | study: EMG produced TPA metagenomics assembly of the A metagenome-wide association study of gut microbiota in type 2...
ACTGGTGGGCAACATATCCTGAATGGCCCACGGCTGACGCCCGCACTCGGCAACCTTATTTAAAACTTTTGTGTTATACATTTATCTGTTTTAGTATTAATATCATAACACATTTGACACAAAAAGAAAAGGGCTTTTTGTAATGTTTCATAAAAATTTTTTTGTGACAACCAGTTATGTAATTATTGAATGTCACACTGAGATTTAATGTATATCCCATAAGTGAATATTTGTAATGGATATGCAAGCAACAAGCTCGACTTCACACAAGTTCTAAATAAACCGGGAGGTAAAACAAATGAAACTTGGCGGAATAAAACTTCATCACCATAAGAATACAGAAGATTGTCACAGCACGGCACTTCCGCTGCCTGCAAAAGTGCGTATTCCAATGAGTATGCACATAGGTGCGCCATGCAGTCCACTTGTCAAAAAAGGCGATATTGTAACGGTAGGACAAAAGATCGGAGATACTGATGCATTTATGTCAGCCCCCATACACAGCAGTGTATCCGGTAAGGTCACAAATGTGTGTGATTATAGAATGCCCGGCGGCAGTCTATGCAAGATAGTTGAAATAGAAACAGACGGCGAACAAACAGTCTGTCCCGACATTGCACCGCCGGTTACAACTGACAGAGAAAGCTTTATAAAATCTATTCGTGAAAGCGGACTTACCGGTATGGGCGGTGCAAGCTTCCCTGCTCATGTCAAACTTTCGGCAAAACAGCCTATAGACATTCTTTGCATAAATGCTGCCGAATGTGAACCATACATAACATCTGACTACCGCCTGATGGTCGAATCTCCCGACGAGGTAATAGATGGTATTCTGAACATTTTAAAATATCTCTCTATACCAAAATGCATCATAGGAATAGAGAAAAACAAACCAAAGGCAATAGAAATACTCACTGAAAAAGCAAAATCTTATCCGGAAATAAAGGTCATGACACTGCCATGTACATATCCTCAGGGAGCTGAAAAGGTGCTGATCTATAATGCTCTGGGAAGAATCGTCTTTGAAGGACAGCTTCCTGCGGATGTCGGTGTTACTGTGATGAATGTTTCTTCAGTTGCATTTGTAAGCCGCTACATAAAAACCGGTATACCTATGATAACAAGAATGGTAACTGTGGACGGCGATGATGTTATCGGTAAAAAATGCAACGTTATCGTCCCCATAGGAACACCTGTACTTGATGTTCTGAAATACGCAGAATGCGATACGGAAAATGCTGAAAGACTTCTCTATGGAGGTCCAATGATGGGAGTCAGCATTCGTGAAATAAATGACCCCGTACTTAAAGCTAACAATGCTATTCTGGCATTTAAGCGTTTCCCTCAGAAAAAAGCATCTCCGAAACCATCTGCTTGTATTCACTGCGGAAGATGTATAAGTGCCTGTCCATTTCATCTTATGCCTCCTGATATATGCCGTGCATACGGAAGAAAGGATATTCAGGAACTTCAAAAGCTAAAAACTACACTCTGCATGAACTGCGGCTGCTGCACCTATGTATGCCCTGCAAAAAGACCTGTTGCAGAGACAAATCAGCTTGCTAAGGCTCTTGTAATGTCCGCAGGCAAAAAGTAAGAACGGAGGGAACATCATGAATATACTTACAGTTAAACCATCACCACACATAAGAAGTGAGCTTACAACGCAAAAAATAATGCTTGCTGTTATCATTGCTCTTGTACCTGCTATAATTGCAGGAACGATAGTATTTGGTCCCCGTGCACTATTTATGGTAATATTCTGCGCACTGGTCAGCATGATGACAGAGGTAGTATGCCGTGCACTTATGAAAAAGGAGGGAACTGTTTCTGACGGCAGTGCAATGCTTACAGGCGTTCTCTTAGCTCTTAATCTTCCTGTTACACTGCCGTTTTGGCAAGCTGCTGTTGGATGTATTTTTGCAATAGCTGTAGTAAAGCAGCTTTTCGGAGGTCTGGGCTGCAACTTTGCAAATCCTGCCATAACAGGACGCATCTTTCTGCTTTTATCAGTAGGCAGCGATATGACCGCATGGGCAAAGCCTTTCTATTACAGAGAGTTGCCTCTCTGGGGCTTATTTGAAACATCAGGATCTACAGCCATCGACGGCTTAACAGGAGCTACACCACTTGCTACAGGTGATGCAGGACTTTTGGAGCTTTTTCTCGGTAACGTAGGAGGCTCTATCGGTGAAACATCTGCACTGGCACTTCTCATAGGCGGAATATTCCTCATCATAACAAAGCTTATCTCTCCTGTAACTCCTGTGTCTTATCTCGGCTCACTGGCAGTACTTACATTTATACAGGTTCTTATTACAGGCGGTGACATGATCGAAGTACCATACGCACTTTTAAGCGGCGGTGTTATCCTTGGTGCATTCTTTATGGCAACAGACTATGTAACCACACCAATAACAGCAAAAGGTAAACTTATTTTTGGTATAGGCTGCGGTATACTTACGTTTGTTATAAGAGAATTTGCAAGTATGCCCGAAGGCTGCTCGTTCTCTATTCTTATCATGAACCTCCTCACACCTTATATTGACAAATTCACTCAGACTAAACCCATCGGAGCTAAAAAGATAAATGCAAAGGAGGAAGCATAAATGGCAAATATTAAAAATCTCCTTATGCCGCCTATAGTTCTCGCAGGCGTATGTGCAGTATGCTGCGTACTTTTAGCGGCAGCAAACAGCGTTACAAAAGATAAGATAACAGCTGCTGAAAACGCTGCCGTTCAGGAAAGTCTCTCAGGTCTGCCAAATGCAGGTACATTTGAGGAAATGAAAGATTTCGATTCACCTGATATGGAAAAAGTAAACGTATCTGCTCTTTATAAGGATGAAAATTATCAGACAGCAGTCCTAATAACAGCTGACGGCTACAACAAAGGCGGTATACAGGCAGCTATAGGAATAGATAAAGACGGTAAGGTTACAGGCATATCTTTCGTATCAGTTACAGAGACACCCGGACTTGGCACTAAAATACAGTCCAATCCCGAACTTTTAGCCGATACTCTCACAGGTCTGTCAAGCATAGATGACATAGATTCATGCGACGGAATAACAGGTGCTACATTTTCATCAAAAGGTCTGAAAAATGCTGTAAAATGTGCTCTTGAAACCTTTGAGCTTAATAAGGGGGTAATTCTTGATGAGTAATATAAATACTCTTACAAAAGGCATACTTAAAGAAAATCCTGTATTTGTTTCTCTTTTAGGTATGTGTCCTACTCTGGCAGTAACAACAGGTGCATTTAATGGTATCGGAATGGGACTTTCCACAACATTCGTTCTCATATGCTCAAACCTCGTTATCTGCCTTTTGAGAAAGCTTATCCCGTCTCAGGTAAAGCTTCCATGCTATATAGTAATCATCGCAACCTTTGTAACGCTTATACAGTTCATGCTCCACGGATTCGTACCATCTCTGTACACAAGTCTTGGTGCATTTCTGGAGCTTATCACTGTAAACTGTATAATTCTCGGCAGAGCTGAGATGTTCGCAAGCAAAAATAAACCTTTTGCATCTGTCCTTGACGGAATAGGTATGGGCCTTGGTTTTACTCTTGCTCTATTCCTCATGGGAAGTGTCCGTGAAATATTCGGTTCAGGCACATGGCTTGGCATAACTGTTCCGGGAATGGTAGGTCACACAATGTCACTGTTCGTTATGCCTGCCGGAGGTTTCTTTGTACTGGGAATACTTATTGCAGTAGTGGCAAAACTTTCAAACCGCAAGCCGCCGAAAAAGCTTGGCTGCGCAAACTGTCCAAATGCCTCTGCCTGCAATGCAAAATGTGAGGAGGAAACAGCATGAATACTATTATAGGGATTATCATTGCAGCAGTTCTTACCAATAACTTCGTATTGTCAAAATTTTACGGCTGCTGTCCGTTTCTCGGCGTATCAAAAAAGATAGATTCAAGCATCGGCATGGGAGCAGCTGTTATATTTGTTATGATATGCGCATCTCTTGTTACATATCCGCTGTATAATTTTCTATTAGAACCCCTATCCCTCGGTTATCTGCGTACAGTTGCATTTATTCTGGTAATCGCAGTATTTGTACAGCTTTTAGAAATAGTTATAAAGAAGATCATGCCGCCGCTCTATAAGACACTTGGTGTTTATCTTCCGCTTATAACAACTAACTGTGCTGTACTGGGTGTTACAATTATGAACATAGACGAAAACTACACATTCCTGCAATCCATGATAAATGCTGCATTCTCAGGAATAGGCTTCGCACTGGCAATGGTAATATTCTCTGGTGTACGTTCACGTGTAGACGATTCAGAAAACGACACTCCTGAAATGTTCCGTGGAATTCCTGCAACTCTTGTTGCAGCGGCTATCGTTTCAATGAGCTTTTTAGGCTTCGGCGGTCTGGGTCAATAAGGAGGTATATACATGGAAAGCTACATTTATCCTGTTGTTATATTTATAATAATGGGCATTGTTTTTGGCATACTGCTAACTGTGCTGTCAAAAATATTCGCTGTAAAAAGCGATCCACGCACAGAACAGATAACAGAAAGTCTGCCCGGTGCAAACTGCGGCGGATGCGGCTATGCAGGTTGTGCTGACTATGCAGACGCCATTGTTACAAAAGGCGCACCTATGAACCTCTGCAATCCCGGTGGAACAGGTGCTGCATCTGCCATAGGAAATATTATGGGATCTGATGTTTCGGCTTCAGAAAAAAAGATTCCTGTTTTGCACTGTAACGGCGATTGCAATGCCACAGAACGTGCATTTAACTTTGACGGAATACAGACCTGTGTTGCTGCAAAACGTTTTTACGGCGGTACCGGTACTTGTACGCACGGCTGCTTAGGACTTGGAGACTGCGCTTCAGTCTGTCCAAAGGGATGCATAACTATCAAAAACGGCATCGCTGCTATATGTACAGAGGAATGTATCTCCTGCGGAAAGTGTGCAGCTGCCTGTCCAAACGGTCTTATAGAACTACGATATGCAAAGAAAAAGGTAGACGTGATTTGTTCTTCAAAAGATATGGGGGCGGCAGCAGTAAAAGCGTGCAAGAATTCATGCATTGCCTGCGGTAAGTGCGTAAAAGCTTGCAGACTGGGAGCGATCGAAATAAAAGACTTCCACGCTGTAATAAACTATGATAAATGTGTGTCATGCGGGCTATGTGTAAAAGAATGTCCACGAGGTGCAATAATAAAAAAATGAGCGTACTCAGAAACCATGTTCTAAGACGCTCTGTATAAATGGAAATGAAAATGGACTTAAGTTTCATTTATTTTATATTAGTATATCACATAAAATTATTCACGTCTAATACATTTATAATGTGCAATCAATAATTTTCATATTATGAATCGGAGGTATGAATATGGAGCTTTTACAGCTTCACTACTTTTACGAGGTTGCAAAAAATCTTCATGTAACAAAAACAGCAGAGCTTCTTCACGTTGCTCAGCCGGCACTTACCCAGGGTATACGCCGCCTTGAAAAGGAACTTGGGGTAAAACTCTTCTGCAAAAACGGGAGAAATATAGTCCTTACAGAATACGGAGAATTTTTAAAAGGCAAACTTGCTCCCGTATTGCAGACCATTGAAGAGATCCCCGAACAGATACAGGAAATCTCAAGCTTAAGAAAAAAGACACTGCGTGTGAACGTTTTAGCAGCATCTACAATGATAACAGATGCGCTGATACATTATCAGCAGCAGCATGCCGATATACGCTTTCAAGTTGTACAGAATGCAGAAGATATAAACGCAGACATAACTATATCCACTATAGAACGATTCCTGCCGCCTTTGAAAAGCCGTGATAAATTCATGGTATTCACAGAACATATTTTTATAGCTGTACCGAATACAGAGAAATTCCGCAGCATTAAAGAGATCAGTTTATATGAACTTAAAGACGAGAAATTCATAAGCCTTGCAGGTTCAAGAAATTTAAGAGTTATCTGCGACAGATTTTGTATGCAGGCAGGATTTACACCTAAAATAATATTTGAAAGTGATAGTACTGCTGCTGTACAAAATCTTATAGCTGCTGGTCTTGGAATAGGATTCTGGCCGCATTATACATGGGGCAAAAATGAAACAGACGGAGTATTACTTCTCCCTATTAAAGAACCTGAATGCCGCAGGGATATTGTAATACAGCTTTCCTGCAAGAGCGAGTCAAGTCGGGCAGAGGCTGAGGAGTTTTTCAATTATTTAGGCGACTATCTCCGGAAACAGAATAAAGAAGCAACATAAAAACAAAAAGACTTTCTGCAAATGTCCCATGACATACAGAAAGTCTTTTTATATAATTCTTAATTACTATTACTTTTCATTTGTAAATGAAAGTCTGCCGTATATATCTCTTACTGTTTCTTCATCTGCAAGACTTCCCATTATAATACCTGTTTCAGAATCAGGAACCATTAAAAGAATATTTCGTTCTGTACCCGATTCACCTGCATACTCATAAAGAATATAACCGTCGGATTCCAGGATAGTTCCGGTTTCACTGATAGCTGATTCGTATTGGTCATACATATCAGCAGTAAGGAATATACCGGTGATAACATCAGTATCTTCTTCATTTATAATAAAGCGACTGCCATCTGCCTTAAGCTTATAATCGCTGCCAGATGTATCAAGCTCAACCCTTATACTGTCACCTGTCTCAACATTGAATGTGCAGGACATAGATGAATTAGAAGCGCAGCCTGTAAGCACTGCACTCATAAGAACAAATGATGCAATTATTTTTTTCATTACTTTCTCCTTAACCTATAAGCTTTTCTGCCGCCGCAATCTTTGCACTGCATACAAATACATTCATAGCCTTCTGAAGTTCTTCTTCTGTTGGGAATGTAGGAGAAAGTCTGATATTTTCATCCTTAGGATCATTTCCGTAAGGGAATGATGCGCCTGCACCTGTAAGCACCACGCCGGATTCCTTACAAAGTGTTACTATTCTCTTTGCGCAGCTTGTCTGATTAAATGAAATAAAATATCCACCCTTAGGATCAGACCATGTGGCAATATCCAGATCTTTCAGTTCCTTTTCAAGAGTATTCTCTACAATGGCAAACTTAGGAGCAATAAGCTCCTTATGCTTATTCATGTGTGCTACAAGATTCTCAAATTTGCCATCAAAGAATCTGAGATGTCTCAGTTGGTTGAGCTTATCAAAACCAATAGTAGCAAAGCCCATTGACTTTTTAAGACTTGCGATATTATTCTTGCTGGCAGCAATAATTGAAACGCCGCAGCCTGGGAATGTGATCTTAGATGTAGATGCAAACATATAGCAGATATCCTCATTACCTGCTTTCTTTGCTTCTTCAAGAAGGTTAGCCTGAACAGGAGGATTATCTACCAGATGGTGTACACAGTAAGCGTTATCCCAGAAAATGCGGAAATCTTCTGCCTTTGGTTTCAGAGCTGCAAAACGCTTTACAACCTCATCACTATACACAACGCCGCCCGGATTTGAGTACATAGGAACGCACCATACACCCTTGATAGTATCGTCTTCTGCTACGAGCTTTTCGATCATATCCATGTCAGGACCGTCCTCGTTCATCGGGACATTGATCATCTCAAAGCCAAAAAACTCAGTTACAGCAAAATGACGGTCATAACCCGGTACAGGACACAGAAACTTCAGTTTAGACTGCTTACCCCATGGCTTACCACCCATAACGCCGTTGGTCATAGCAACGGACATTACCCAATACATTATGTTAAGGCTTGAATTACCAAATACTATAGTTTCATCAGCTGAAACACCCAGCATATTTGAGAAAAATTCCTTCGCCTCAGGAATACCGTCAAGAACACCGTAGTTACGCAGGTCAAGACCATTCTCTGCTTTATAGTCATCACGCTTAAGGCAATCCATAAGATCCATACTCAACTCAAGCTGATTCGGAGAAGGCTTACCTCTTGACATATCAAGCTTTAAATTTTCTGCCTGAAATGCTGCATACTGAGCCTTACAATCTGACAAAAACTGCTCCAGTGTTTCCTTGTTCATTTCTGTTAACTTCATAACGATCACGTCGGATTCCAAAATGAATCCTACTCCTTTCATTATTTCTCATTCTGTATTTCTATAAAATGATAAACTATAACATCGAATATATTATAGCATATCTTTCTGTGAAGTGCAAGTGTTCACGAGTAAAATACACAAAAAATTATTATATTTTACCCGACCGCTTCCAGCAGCAGCGAAAACAGCTTCACAATAAGCGGCAGCGTTCCCACAGACAGAATAGTTGTCATGGCAAATATCTGGGAAGCGTATGTATCGTGAAGTCCAAGCTTCTGGCACTGGAGAGTACACATAGCAGCTGACGGAGCAGAAGCAAGCAGCAACACTACTATACGCACTTCTTCAGAAATAAATCCGCAAAATAAACATACGGCCATAGTAAGTATTGGCAAAATCAGAAGTCTGCTTGCTGATACCAGATAAACACGCAGATTTTTCAGAGATGCAAGAATATTCGCTTGTGCTACGCTTATACCAGATGCTATCATTGCAAGCGGTGTGTTAAGATCAGCAATATAATCCATAGTTTGAGTCAGAACAGACGGCAGTCTGAGCTGCGTAAAATAAAGTATCAGTCCTATAGCAATGGCAATGACTGTAGGCGAACGAAGCACCTTAAAGAGCGCCTTAATGTCACCTTTGCCTGTAAGCAGCATAATACCGTGAGTCCACGAAAAGAAGAAAAATACCGTCAGGAATGCAGTTACATAGAGCACTCCCTCTGCTCCATAAAGTGCACTGGCAAGAGGTATACCCATGAAGCCACAGTTGCTGTAAATAGCGGAAAAACGTTCGATAGCAGTTTCTCTGCCATCTTTTTTGCGGCAAATGAGCATTGCCCCGAAAATTGTAAGAATATAGGAAACAGCTGCCAGTGCAAAAGTCCACAGGAGATTTACCACAAGCTCACCGCTGTATCCCACATCCATATAGGCATGAACAACAAGCACGGGGGTAACTATTTCAAGAACAACCGCCGACAGCTGTCGGCCGCCGTCACGGGTAACGATTTTTAGGCGATATGCAAGTATTCCTACCATAATCAGAAGAAGCATAATAACCGCCTGATTTGCAATGATCAGTGTCATGATTCATTCCTCCACAAAGCCGCCTGTTTGCATTTGCAGACAGGCGGCAGATTTATACATATTATGGCAGAATTTTTTTAAGGTTTCTACGTTTCTATATTATTAAAGGTTGAATTTGTCTTTCTTCGAGAGCCTCTTCAATAGTTTCAGGAAGCTTTTCAAAATGTGCAACCATAGACGATGGCTTTTTATCCGGTGAATCCTGACCCAGCGGCACAAAATAGTAATTTCTCGTATTCATTAGAAGTCCGAGGTTTTTGGCGCTGCACTTTAAGGCATCATTTGTAGCTATGGCGAGTATAACGGGCTTTGCATTTCTCAGCATTGATTTAACAGCCATAGTAACAGTTGTATCAACAACACCAAAAGCAAGTTTGCTCATAGTATTTGACGTGCATGGACAAACTGCAATACAATCAAGAAGATTTTTTGGTCCCAGTGGCTCGGCATCTGTTATGCTCAGAACAGCCTTCCTGCCGCTTATTTCTTCCATGCGATGAATGTGATCCGCTGCCCTTCCGAAACGTGTGTCAAAGGACGCTGCGTGTTCGGAAAATATGGGTGTCAGTTCAGCTCCTGCTTCAACAAGAACCTCTGCCGCCCGAAAGGCAGGTTCAAAAGTGCAAAAGGAACCGGTCACCGCAAACCCGATTCTTTTGCCGGAAAGCTTTTTCATGTCACTCGCTCCTCTAATATTCGCCGTACAGCGTCGGCAAGGAGTAAACCTGCTGTTTTGGGTGCAGCTTTCCCGGGAACGGCTGTTATACAGTGACACATTTATCTTAAAATGAGAACAGTCTCATCATCGGTAACAATAATATTTTTTACAAAAAGCCTTACAACAGCCTTTTTCTCGCTGAACGCAAGCCCTTTCCACATTTTTTTGACATTCTGTTGAATGTTTGTATTATATGAATTTTTTCTAAGCAATGTTTCTCTTATGCGGTCAAGTACGAAAAACTTTTCGGGAATTACTTCCTCAGAGTGTTTCAGCTCACTGATAATAAATTTCTCATTCTCTGCAATTTCAACAGAATTTTCGGAAGAAAACACCTCACTGCCGTTCAAAACTTCCTCCATCTCTCTAAATAATTGTTCAGTGACATATTTTTCCACAGGCTCAAGGCGCAGTCCCCTAAACCCTTTGCAAGTACCATTTCGCCTGCCACGACAAGTAATATAGAGGTAGGGTCTTCCCTTTCCATTGTCACGTATGTAGCAACTGTTTCCGCATTTTCCACAGATGATAAGCCCACCGATATAGGATGTATTTCCGCTGCCGCTATTTGACGATGTCTTGCGGCTATCAAGCATATCACGTGCAGAAAGCCATAGTTCAGGTTCAATAAATCCCCTGTGACTTCCCGGTGCAATGTACATCTCGCCCTGCGATTTTATTGATACAATACCGAAACCATCACGAAAATCCTCCAGTTTTCCGTCCGGCTTACAGCCATATCCTATCAATCTCCTTATCACATCATTGCTGCACATAACATAAGCCGTATTTCTGATGATCCTTGCAACCTTTGTACCGGTAAATCCAAATCTTTTCCCTATTTTGTCAAGACTTTCACCTTTAATAACGCCTTTATAGCACTCCCTGACAATTCGACTTTCACTTATTACTTCCTCCCAGTTTTTATCAAATCCAAAAGGAGGAACACCTCCCAGAGGCATCATTTTTTCTGCTCTGGCATGATAATTGTCACGTATTCTTGCGGAGATCATCTTTTGCTCCATTTCTGCAAACATAATGAGCAACTTTACAAGCATCTGTCCCATTGGAGTTTTTGTGTCAAGTCCCTCGCTGCACGAAAGCAGCTTTACATTTACAGCTTCAAGTTCCTCCAAAAGCCATGCAAAATCGGCAAGTGACCTTGAAATTCTGTCAAGCTTGTAAACAACAATAGTACTCACCCTACCTAAACGCACAAGCGCAAGCATTTCTTGAAATGCAGGACGTTTCGTATTTGTTCCGCTAAATCCTTTATCCTCGAAAACTGTTATCTCTTCTTTTTCAGGAATGACAGATTTACACAGCTCCACCTGCATCTCAATAGAAATGGATTCCTTTTTATTCACAGATTGTCTTGCATAAACTGCATACATTTCATCACCTCAATGAAAGATATGCGAAAGGACATAAAAAAAGCACTCTCCCGAAGGAGAGTGCCTTATCAGACGTTAATCTGTATTGATTTCGTTTCTCTTAGGAGAAATTACTTTCTCTTCTTAGCAACCAGAGCTACACCGCCAATTACAACGAGAGCAGCAGCAGCGCCTGCTACAGGCAGAACGTCGCTTGTCTTCGGTGAAGAAGTTGAGCCCGGCTTAGCAGCTGTTGTTGTTGTTGTAGCAGCTGTTGTTGTTGTTGTAGCTGTAGTAGTTGTTGTTGTAGGTGCAGGAGTTGTAGATGTTGTTGTAGCTGTAGTAGTTGTTGTTGTTGGCTTAGTTGTGGATGTTGTTGTAGCTGTAGTAGTAGTTGTTGTTGTTGTTGTTGTAGTTGTTGTAGTTGTTGTTGTTGTTGTGGACTCACCCTTGATGATGATAGCACCGTCTATAAGACCGCCAAATGCACCCTGAGCTTCGCCTACAGGAGTTACAACTGCAGGTCTGCCTTCCGGATTCTGAGACAGAGCTGTCAGAGTGTAAACATCGCCTTCCTTAGCATCTGCATTTACAGTGAAAGTAATATTGTATACAACACCAGAGCCAACACATTCGATATCAGCTGTAGTCGGGTCATCCATTACAGTAGCAGCATATACAGCAAGACCCACACTGTTGTTGTTAGCTGGTGTAGCTGGTGCAGAAACACCATTCATCATTGCTTCCATAATTGCAGCACCACTAGCACTCTTTGCAACTGTTACTTCAGAAGGATTGAAACCAACAATACCACAAAATTCTGTCCAGCTACCATCATATGATACAGGAATAGTTACCTGATAGTTAGCAGCCTTCAGTTCGTCCAGTGTCAGTTCAACAGTGCCAACAGTAAGAGAACCAGCAGCAGCGTCTGTCGGGATTGCGAATACAGCTGCAGAAGCAGCAACTACAGCAGCTGCAGAAATAGCAGCGATGCTCTTCTTAAATGTAGTCTTCATTTTAGTTAATTCCTTTCAAATATAAAATTTATTTGGATACAGCCGGCACATTTAAGTGCCGGTTATATACGTACCTATTTTTTACGTTTAATTACGCAAGAATGTCTTCCCATGTAGTATCCAGCATTGCCATCTGATTAGCATAGTACTTCAGGATGTTAGTTGCATCAGAAATATCAATTGAACCAGTTTCAGAATCAACGCCAGCCTTAGACTCTGTATCTACATCAGAGAGGAAGTAAGCCAAAGTATTAAGGTCAGCATCTTCATTGAAAGATACCTCCAGCATTGCCATTCTATATGCATAGTACTTCAGAGTCAGAGAAGCATCTGAAATATCAACTACGCCACTAAGATCAGAGTCACCCTTAACGCCAATGTAAACAGTTGGCTCATTTGCTACTGTCAGATCAGCATTGTCAGCAACTACCATAGACTCAGCAGGTTTAAATGTCAGACCAAGCTTGCTTGCAACATAAGCTGTACCTTCAACTGCGTTAAAGTATTCAGCAGGAGTTGCATATGCAGGAGTCAGATACTTGTTGAAGCTTGCAGGAGAAATCTGTACAGTGTACGGAGCATCATCCAGTGTGCCAACAAGTGTCAGGCTTTCAACCAGTTCAGCAAGGTCAAATGCGTTCTCATCGTGTGAGAAGTAGTAGTCCTTACCAGCTTCAACACTTACGCTTTCCAGAATGAAGCCTTCCGGAACTTCAGTAGAAGATGTAGTGGTTGTAGTTTCACCACTTGCTGTTGTAGTAGTAGTTGTTGTGGTTGTTGAGTCATCAGAAACTGTTGTTGTAGTTGTTGTTGTTGTGGTTTCTTCAACATCCTTCATAACAATAACTCTTTTTACGTTGAAGTAAGCTGCACCTGTTACAGAAGCCTTAGCCTCAATCAACTTATAAGAATAATCATAAGCCTTGCCTTCTTCAGCATTTGCATTTACATAAGTCTTAACCTCAGCAGCCTCAGCATCAGGAATCTGGAATGTTAAAGTATATGTACCTGCACTTGCAGCAGCCTCAAAGTTAGAACCGGACTTAGCCAGTTCAGCAACATCATTAGCTGTTACATCAATTGCATAACCACTGGAAGCAGTGATTCCGCTTATCAGCTCTACAGCCTTATTAAAGCCTTCGCCGTGTCTTGCAACAGCCTCATCAACAGAAGCTGGAACCTTGTAAGCGTTTGTCTTATTTGCTGCAAAGTTGGAAATAGCAGCCAGCATTTCATCAGCTGTTGCATAAGAACCTTTACGTTCAAATGTTGCAGCCTTTGACATATACTCTTCAGCCTTTTCGATCTTCTTGATCATTTCAATATCCATAGCATCTGCTACGTCACTTGAAGGTGTGCCAACCTGTGCTGCTACAGATTCAGCAAGTTCAGCTGCAAGACCCTTGAAATAGCCGGACATATTGTTCTTAATGTCCACGCCGTCAACAGTCAGTGTGTAGTCAACATTTACATCCTTGCCGCTTGCGAGAACGCTTGCGTTAACAGTTGCAGCAAACTCAACTGTCTTATTGAATGCATCCATTGTTACATTGCCTGTGTAACCCTCATTTACAAGAGCTTCACGAATCTTGGAATAAACCTTAGATTCTGCATAGTTTGTCATGTCAGCTGTAACCTTGATGGTAACTATGCCGTTGTTTACAGTCAGAACTGGATTTTCTGCTTCGTCCATGATCTCCTTGAGCATAACTGCATAAGAATTATTTTCAGGGAGAAGAGCAATGAAATCTTCAACAGAGATTTCTTTCTGTGTGCCTTCCATAGATGCTGCAACGTTGAGCACCTTGGTATTCCATTCAGATTCAGTCTTATCTGCTGGAATGGCGATGAAGGTATCAAGTGTGAGTGCCTTTACGCCTGCATCTTCTGCGGAGATGTTCATTACAACACTCTGTGTGAGTGCCATAGGAACAGCAATTGCAGCAGCTGCGATTCTGTTAAGAACCTTCTTCATTTCCAATTACCTCTCTTCATAATTTTTTCGTGTCCACTCGCTTCGCATACGTGATTGCTACTGTAAATTAGTTTAAATTTACCCGTCTGCCAATCTGCGAACACCTAAGTATCATCGAATTATACGCTCGGTGCATGATGCGCTTTTTTCGATTTACAACAGTATTTTAACATATTCCGAAGAGAAAGTCAAGCCATATATCGCATTTTTTTAAAAATTTCTGCTGTAATATTTTTTCCCTTTTTGTGGCATTTTCACAAGATGTGGCCGTTTTGTCTATTTTTTCATAATTTTCACCTCTTATTCATTTGTGAAAACACATTTCATATGTCGGAAGTCCTGTTGCCCACACATATTTACATTTCATACATGACATTGCTTCTTTCTTTATACCTCCCGGTTTCGAGGCAAGATCTATAAATACACAATTCTCACCAAGACTCATAAGCTCCTCTGTTCCAAATATCTCTGCCGGCACTGTATTGAAAATTATATCTGTTTCAGAGAGAACAGCCTTGTCGGGCATTATTCCCGAAGACTTTCCTCCCATAGTTTTTATTTTCATTCTGTCATATTCCTTACGGGCTGCTGCGGTTACGTCTGCACCCAATTTTATAAGCCTGTCAGTAAGAATCTCGCCTATCCTGCCAAATCCAATTACCAGCACACGACTTCCCCAGATGGTTCTGCCTGTTTCTTCCATAGCTGTTTTCAGCGCCGCCTCCGCTGTGGGAACTGCATTTGCAAGAGCGAGTATTTCATCCTTCATATAATTGTAATGTCTGAGTCCTTTTCTTTCCGCCGATTCCTCCGCCTGCTCTCCTTTTATCCCCAGCAGAACAGTTCCGCCATCTCTTATCCTTTCCATTGCTGCGGATACATCCGAAAAAGTCTTATTGTTAAATACCGGCGGAAGCAGAAGTACATCCGCCTTTGCACCGGTACTGATAAACCTTTCGGGAATTTCTTTCCCATAGAAACTAATCTTATCTTTGTCAAATCCTGTTATTTCAACATCGTATATATCTGATAACTTCTCTGCTGCATAGAGCATACGTACATCTCTGCCTGCAACAAGAAGCCTTCTTTTTTCCATAAAACCATCTCCGTTCGGGTACATTACAGCTTCGGCTTTCTTCATTCTATGATGGTGACATATGTTTTGTGCAGCCATCTGCTAACCGAAAAGGCACCTGCATTTCTGCAAGTGCCATCCGGAAAATAATAAGGAGAATGTATGAAGATAGTGGAATGCTATTTAGTGGACGGATTATACTGTCAATCCGCCTTTGCTACAGCTTCTTCAAGTGTTACTGTAACATCCATCTGCTGACCCTGACGAACTATTGTCAGTACTACCTGTTCGCCTGCGTCATGCTGGTTTTTATATTCATTGAGTTCTTCTGTTGTAGTAATAGTATTGCCGTCAATTGCAATTATAAAATCCTGAACCTGAAGTCCTGCCTTATCAGCAGCACCGCCCTCAGTTATACTAATAATACAAGCACCCATTGGAAAATTATATGCCTGTGCCACGGCTTCAGATACGTCCTGACAGGTAATGCCAAGCTGCGGTCTGCCTGTTACATAACCATATGTGATCAGATCATCTACAATTTCTTTTGCTTCAGTTATTGGAATAGCAAAACCTATACCCTCAATAGAAGCATTATTGCTTGAATAGCTTGATGACATCTTAGCAGAGTTTATGCCAATTACCTGTCCTGCACTATTTATAAGCGGACCGCCTGAGTTACCGCTGTTGATAGCAGTATCAGTCTGTATAAGTCTCATCTTCTTGTCATTTATGGTTATCTCTCGGTTAAGAGCGGAAATAATACCGCAGGTAACAGTATTCTGAAGTTCAAGTCCCAGAGGATTACCTATTGCAACAACAAGCTCACCTACCTGACATTCATCACTGTCACCAAATTCAGCAGCCACAAGACCTGTCTGTTCAACTTTTAGAACCGCAAGGTCAGATTCAACATCGTATGCAACGATTGCTGCTTCATATATTGTTTCCTGATCGGACATCTGTATTTCCACAGACTGTGCCTCACCATAGCCTGAACTGCTGTCATATATTACATGGGCATTTGTTACTATATATCCATCAGAGGAAATAACAACGCCTGTACCTGTACCAACAGCCTGCTGTGTCTGAGAACCGCCATTATTAAATCCAAAATATCCGAATCCAAAGCTTGACGGTGACTGAACACTTGCCATAAATGTAGCCTGAACACCTACAACAGACGGAGTCAGCTTGCTGACGATCTCCGGAATAGTAATAGCATCTTTTCTTGAAGCAAGTTCAATAAGGCTTTGAGACACACCGCTTGATGCAAAACCAGCAGATGTACTTTTATTGTTATCTCCGGTATTTTTATCTTTACCGGAATCATCCGCAGGAGCAATATAGCTATTATTATCTTTACTCACCTGATCGCTGCCCTTGTTGATAAAATATCCGCCTGCAAAAGAGGCACTGACAACAAATACTGCTGCTGTAACAATGGCGGCAATTTTCAGACCTTTTTTACTGCCTTTTTTCTTTTCTGTATTATTAACGGGCTGTGCTGCATTTGTATTTGTATAATAATTTGCATAGTTTATGCCGTTTGCGCTGCCTGTTCTGTTTGTGTAACTGCTTGTATTGTATCCGCTGTTATAAGGAGATCCACTTGTATATCCTGAACTGTCAGAATAACTGTTATTTCTGATTGGTTCGTCCTGATGAGGATTAGGGTTACGATAGTAGCCGCTTTTATAATCAGAACCAGTGTTTTGTGCACTTGTATTATTTGCGTTTGAGGAATTGTCAGCTTCCGATACTGCATCGTTCAGCTTGTTGTCATTTTCAAATTCAGCCATGAAATATCATCCTTTCAATCTATTTAAAAGCTCTTGCTTTTGTTTCTGTAATTATAATTATACTTTTTAATGTGATAATATTATGATAACCTATAGAAAACGCAGTAAAACTGAACTGCGGACTTTTTCACAACCGGACTGCAAAACTTACACACATACCATAAGTCTATTACTTATTTGCCATATATTCTGAAAATGTGCCGCTAAACAAACCTGCTGCACTTTCTGCATAATATTTCAATATAAGAGTTGCATCAGAAATATCAACATCTCCGTTACTATCAGCATCAGCTGTAAGAGCGTCGATACCTGTTATAGGCGGCTCAAGGGCAGCTGCATCATATGCATAAATCTTAAGAGCTGCCGTTGCATCTGATATAGTTACATCTCCGTCCGCATCAACATCTCCTATACCCTTTTTCAATATTTTTCCTACAACGCTGTCATCTATAGCTGCACTTATTCCTGCAAGAGTTGATTCAGCTCCTGAATCCTTATATGCTCTGCGCATAAGAGAACTGTTGCCTGCACCTGTTTCCGGCAGACCCAGTACATCTATAACAGATGCAGCAATTGCAAGATGTCCTTTGCTGTTAGGATGTACATCCACATTATTTATATGTGTGTAAAAATATGAGTGATCTGCAAATGTATTAAAAGTATCAACTACAGAAGAAGCACCAAGACCTCTTATAATATCATTGATACCGCTGTCCTCGGGATAAAGAGTGTTGTCAGGCTTTCCTTCAAGGTATCCATGAACGTTTGTACTGAGTGCAGTCATAGAACCGCTGTTTGCAAGCGGAGTGTCATCTGAGCTAAGATCCATAGGATTGTACACAGTCTGTATAACTATCTGTGCATTTGTCATTGAATGCAGACGGTTTTCGATTTCCTGCACATTTGCATTGAAGGTCTTGATAACGTCCGGCATAACAGAATTCAGATAGAACTGCAATTGAAAGAGAAACATATCTCCCTGTGTTCTCATTGCGGCAATGAGTTCTGACATGGTGTTGTACTTAGATGCGTCAATAAAATTATTATTAAGAACAGGCTGCATAATATCGTTGCCGCCTATAGTTATAAGCACAATATCTGCACTGGCAACTTCACTCTGCACGGTACTGTCTGAAAGCTGCGCAAGAAGTCCATTACTTGTCTGTTCATCAGATGCAAAATTCACAAGCTCCGCATCATAATATTCACTTACGATCTGCGGATATGAGGCGATAAGTGAACCGTCCATTGAATAGCCGTTTGTAATGCTGTCACCCAGTGCCACGATTTTTACTGCGCCGTCAGCACTTGCATTAAGCGGAACAGATGACGCCAGAAGCGTCATAGCGGCAAGGAAAGCAGCTGCAAATTTTTTGGTTTTATTTTTCATAAAAATTTACTCCCTTCATTATGAAAATCAAGGCAATACCTAACAAGCATCATGCTGAAAGTGTACAGTTATGAATTCTTTGCGTAATATTGCCTCGCACATTTTCTTTTTTAATTATACACATTACAGCGAATATTGTCAAGCAAAAGCAACATTTACCACGCAAATAAACTTCTTTGGAAACAATACCTTGTCCTTATAAACGTACTATCATCAAATTTTGTAGTTACACTTGTATATTTTCAAAACAAATTCATATTTTAAATCAAATAAAGCCCAAAACAGCCGCACTGCAATAAATACAGTAGCGGCTGTTCCGGG
>ERZ791837.1087-NODE-1087-length-18752-cov-3.397016_pt1 | contig 18752 bp, 14 predicted proteins | sample MGYA00510292_ERZ791837 | MGnify/ENA primary metagenome ERZ791837 (study PRJEB30046, sample SAMN00715259) | human gut metagenome | study: EMG produced TPA metagenomics assembly of the A metagenome-wide association study of gut microbiota in type 2...
TCGATCTGCCGGGGATGGCTGGGCAGGTCACAGTGCTCTACCACCCAGTTGTACAGGGGGCGGTGGTTTTCAAACTCCAGGGAGCAGAGGGAGTGGGTGATGCCCTCCAGCGCGTCCTGGATGGGGTGGGCGAAGTCGTACATGGGGTAGATGCACCACTTGTCCCCCTGATGGTGATGGGTCATGTGTATTATCCTGTACATGGCGGGATCCCTCATGTTGAGATTGGGCGACGCCATATCTATCTTGGCGCGCAGCGTCCTGCTGCCGTCCGGGAATTCGCCGTTCTTCATGCGCTCAAAGAGGTCGAGGTTCTCCTCGATAGGCCTGTCGCGCCAGGGGCTGACGGCGGGGTGCGAGGTGTCGCCCCTGTATTCGCGGAACTGCTCGGGGGTAAGCTCGCAGACGTAGGCAAGCCCTTTCTTTATAAGCTCGATGGCGTATTCATAGGTCTTTTCAAAGTAATCGGAGCCATAGTAAAACCTGTCGCCCCAGTCAAAGCCGAGCCAGTGGATGTCTTCTTTGATGGCGTCGACGTACTCGGTGTCCTCCTTCGTCGGGTTGGTGTCGTCCATGCGCAGGTTGCACAGGCCGCCGAACTTTTCCGCCGTGCCGAAATCGATCGTCAGCGCCTTGCAGTGGCCGATGTGCAGGTACCCGTTCGGCTCCGGCGGGAAGCGGGTGTGCACGCGCTTTCCCTCGAACCGCCCGCCGGGGGCAAGGTCCTCTTCAATGAACGCGTCGATGAAATTTCGGTTCTCCAACGGCTTTCTTTCTTCTTCCATAGTAAAAATCCTCCCGGATGAAATGTCCTGTAATTTATACATTATAGCCGATTGCCGTCCATAACGCAATGCAAAAATGCGTGGAGGCTTCCAGAATGTGAAAAAAGTGAAAACAATGCGGGAAATTTGCATTTTCCTCTTTTCAACTCGCCGAATCTATTATAAAATAGACGCGAATCGAAAAGGAGAGATCACTGACTATGCGTGAACCGAAATATAAACGAGTGTTACTCAAGATCAGCGGCGAAGCCCTCGCGGGCGACGCGCACCGGGGACTGGACTTCGCGGTCATCGGCGGAGTGTGCGACGTGATCCGGCAGTGCGTCGAAGCAGGCGTACAGGTCGGCGTCGTGGTCGGCGGCGGCAACTTCTGGCGCGGCGTCAAAGACGGCGGCGGCAAGATGGAGCGCACGCGTGCAGACCACATGGGCATGCTTGCGACCGTCATCAACGCGCTGGCCGTGGCCGACTGCCTGGAGCAGCGCGGCGTGGAGGTGCGCGTGCAGACCGCCATCGCCATGAATCAGATCGCGGAGCCCTATATCCGCTCCAAGGCCATCCGGCACCTGGAAAAGGGTCGCGTCGTCATCTTCGGCTGCGGCACAGGCAACCCGTTCTTCTCAACGGACACCGGCGCGGTGCTGCGCGCAGCGGAAATTAACGCCGACGCGATCCTGCTTGCCAAGAACATCGACGGCGTTTACTCCGCCGACCCCGCCAAGGATCCCAGCGCCGTCAAATACGACGCCATCACCTACGACGAGGTGCTGGCCCGCCATCTGGCCGTCATGGACACGACGGCGACTTCGCTTTCCATGGATAACCATATTCCCGTTCAGGTCTTTGCCCTCAAGGATCCGCAGAACATTCTGCGCGTCGTGATGGGCGAGCCGATCGGCACGATTGTAAAGGAGGAACTATAACATGGCAGATCTCAAGGAATTCCAGCGCAAAATGGAAAAAACGCTCGACGTTCTCGCGTCCGACTTTGCCGCTGTGCGCGCAGGCCGCGCCAACGCGCAGGTGCTCGACCGCATCACGGTCGAGTATTACGGCCAGCCGAGTCCCATCAACCAGGTCGGCACCGTCTCTTCCCCCGACCCCCGCACGCTCGTCATCCAGCCGTGGGACGGGTCGCTGCTCAAGGCGATTGAAAAGGCCATCCAGACCTCGGATCTCGGCATCAACCCGCAGAATGACGGCCGCGTTATCCGCCTCGTCTTCCCGCAGCTGACCGAGGAGCGCCGCAAGGATCTCACGAAGCAGGTCCGCAAATACGCCGAGGATTCCAAGGTCGCCGTCCGCAACATCCGCCGCGACGCAGTCGACTACGTCAAGAAGGCCCAGAAGAAGGGCGAACTGACCGAGGACGACCAGAAGAAGGCCGAAAAGGACATTCAGGAGCTCACCGACAAGCACGTCAAGAAGATCGACGAGATGTGCGCCAAGAAGGAAAAGGAACTGATGGAGATCTGAGTGCGTGTTTCCAACGCGTACCCTCTGTAGGGGCGGACGCCTCTGTCCGCCCATGCAAACTGCACTGGTTTTACAGAAATTTGCGGCGAATCCCCTCCGTCATTTTCTTCGGAAATACCACCTCCCCTTACCGCGCGGGGCGCGGCAAGAGGAGGCTTTGGTACGGCCGGCCCCTGTTCGCATTCAATTAAATGCAATCTCCCCAGAACCTCTCAAAAGCCGCCGGACGGCGGCTTTTGCCGTGAAAGGCTTTTATCATGGAATACAACAACACGCTCCCGCGGCATATCGCCATCATCATGGACGGCAACGGACGCTGGGCAAAAAAGCGCGGACTGCCGCGCAAAATGGGCCACGCGGCAGGCTCGGAGACGTTCCGCCGCATCGCGACCTACTGCAAGAACCTCGGTGTTGAATACCTGACGGTCTACGCGTTCTCCACGGAAAACTGGAAGCGCTCGGCGGACGAGGTGCAGGCCATCATGGCCCTGTTTGAAAAATATCTGCACGAGGCCATCGACGAGATGGAGCGCGACCATATCCGCCTGAAAATTCTCGGTGAGCTTGGCCCCATCAGCCCGGAGCTGCGCGCGCTCATTGAGCGCACGGACGAAATTTCCACGCACTATCAGGGCTTCCAGGCCAATATCTGCATCAACTACGGCGGGCGTGACGAGATCATCCACGCCGCGCGGCGCTTTGCCGCCGACTGCGTGAATGGCGTAAAAAAGCCGGAGGAATTAACAGAGGCGGATTTCGCGCACTATCTCTACACCGACGGCATCCCCGACCCGGAGCTGATCATCCGGCCCTCGGGCGAGATCCGCACCTCAAATTTCCTGCTCTGGCAGTCGGCGTATGCGGAGTATTATTTCACGGATGTGCTCTGGCCCGATTTTGACGAACCTGAACTCGACAAGGCAATCGCGTCATATCAGAAGCGCGAGCGCCGGTTTGGAGGCCGCAAATGAAACAAAGACTTCTCGTTGCCGCCGTCGGCGTGCCGCTTCTCATTGTAGTTCTCGTGCTCCTGCCGCCTATCGCAACGGCAATCCTGACGGCGGCCATCGCGGGCGCAGCCGCGTGGGAGCTGCTGCATACGGCGTGCAGGCAGCCAAAGCTTCTCTATGTGCCGACGATTTTGTGCGCGGCGCTCGTTGTTCTGGCCATCGTGTTCGGAACGGCGATCACGGCGACGCTGATCTACGCGTTTTTCTATGTGATGTTCCTGTTTTGTATGGCTGTCAGCACACACGGACGGGAATCGGCCATCCCGTTTGCGGACGTGGCAGTCTGCATCGTGGCAGGCTTCCTGTTCCCGGCGATGTACAGCTGCATCGGCCTGCTGCGCAATGTCTCCCCTGCGTTCGTGCTCATGCCGTTTGTGATCGCGTTTATTGGCGACAGCTTTTCCATGCTCGGCGGCATGGCCTTCGGCCATAAGAAATTCGCCCCGCACGTGAGCCCGAACAAGACGTGGGCGGGCTTTCTCGCCGGACCGATGGGCAGTGCGCTCGGCATGGTTCTGCTGGGGCTTGCCTCCAAATGGCTCTGGCAGATGGAGCTGCCGCTGTGGTATCTGGCCGTGATCGGCATCGCCGCCAATCTCTTCGGCCAGCTGGGCGATCTGTCCATGAGCCTCATCAAGCGCGAGGCCGGGATCAAGGACTACAGCCACATTTTCCTGACCCACGGCGGCGTGCTCGACCGGTTCGATTCGACGCTGTTCCTTGCGCCTGTCGTGTACGCGATGCTGTTTTTGCTGGAGAAGCTGGTATGACGAAGACGATCACGATTTTAGGCTCCACGGGCTCCATCGGGCGGCAGACGCTGTCCGTCGCGGATGGGCTGGGACTGCGAGTCGCCGCGCTGACGGCGGAGCGCAATGTTGATCTCATGGAGGCGCAGTGCCGCAAATACCGGCCGGAACTGGCCGTTCTGGCAGACGAAGCCGCTGCGGAGGAATTAAAAGTCCGTCTGGCGGATATGAATATAAGGGTGCTTGCGGGCGCGGAGGCGCTGTGCGAGGCGGCGGCTCTGCAGGAAGCTGATACGGTCGTTGTGGCCGTGTGCGGCTTTGCCGCGCTGCGGCCCACGCTGACGGCGATTCACGAAAAAAAGCGCATTGCCCTTGCCAATAAAGAGACGATGGTCTGCGCGGGCGAGATCATGCAATCTGCCGCGCGGGAATCCGGTGCGGAGATCATCCCCGTCGATTCCGAGCACTCGGCCATTTTCCAGTGCCTCATGGGCTGCCGGGACAGGGCCGAAATTAAACGCCTGATTCTGACCTGCTCCGGCGGGCCGTTTTTCGGGAAGACGCGGGAAAGCCTGGCCTGCATGACCAAATCGGACGCGCTGCGCCATCCGAACTGGAAAATGGGCGCAAAGATCACGGTCGACTGCGCGACGCTTATGAACAAGGGCCTGGAGGTCATCGAGGCCATGCGGCTGTACCGGCTGCCGGTGGAAAAGGTGGACGTGGTGATCCACCGCCAGAGCATCGTCCACTCCCTGGTGGAGTACCGGGACGGGGCCATGATCGCCCAGCTGGGCACCCCGGATATGAAGCTGCCCATCCGCTATGCCTTCACCTGGCCCCGCCGGGCCCCCAGCCCGGACCGGCCCCTGGACCTGCTGACCTGCGGCGACCTGACCTTCCGGGCTCCGGACATGGACGCCTTCCCCTGCCTGCGCATCGCCCGCCAGTGCGCCCGGACCGGCGGCACCGCCTGCGCCATTATGAACGGTGCCAACGAGGCGGCGGTGGCCCTGTTCCTGCAGGAGCGCATCGGCTTCAACGACATTCCCCGCCTGGTGGAGTCCGCTCTTGACCGGGTGGAGGTGAAATATGCCCCGGACCTTCCGGATATACTGGAAGCAGACAGACAGGCGCGAGCCGCTGTACTGCAAACGGTAGGAGACATGGTATGATCTATATTATCGCAGCGATCCTGATTTTCGGCGTCCTCATCGCCGTCCACGAGCTGGGCCACTTTCTGGCGGCCAAGGCCTGCGGCGTGCGGGTCAACGAGTTCGCCATCGGCATGGGCCCCGCCCTGCTGAAAAAAACCAAGGGCGACACCCAGTATTCCCTGCGCCTGCTGCCCATCGGCGGCTTCTGCGCCATGGAGGGCGAGGAGGAGGACTCCAGCGACCCCGCCGCCCTGAATAACCAGGGCTTCTGGCGCAAGCTGCTGATCTTCGCCGCCGGGGCCCTGATGAACTTCCTGGCGGGGCTTATCATCATCCTGGTGCTGTACGCCGGGGTCAAGGCCGTCAACGTCCCGGTGATCCGGGGCTTTGCCGAGGGCTGCCCCCTGGAATCCGCCGCTGGTCTCCAGGAGGGGGACCGCATCCTGTCCATCGACGGGGAGCGCATCTACACCTTCAGCGACGTGTCCCTGCTGCTGGGCCGCAACAAAACCGGGGATTTTGACCTGGTCATCCGCCGGGACGGCCAGAAGCTCCGGCTGGAGAACTTCCACATGGAGCGGGGCGAGTATCTGGACCAGTCCGGCGAAAAGTTCACCGGCTTCGGCCTGTATTTCGGGGCGGAGGAGCTGACCTTCGGCGGGCGCCTGCAATACTGTTGGAACCAGGCGGTGGACTTTGTCCGCCTGGTGCGCCTGAGCCTCCAGATGCTCATCACCGGCGAGGCGGGCTTTTCCGATATGAGCGGCCCCGTGGGCATCGTCTCCACCATCACCACCGTGGGCGAGCAGTCCGAAAGCGCTGCGGCCGCCGCCGCCAACATCGCCTACCTGGCGGCCCTCATCGCCGTGAACCTGGCGGTGATGAACCTGCTGCCCCTGCCCGCCCTGGACGGCGGCAAGATCTTCTTCCTGGTGGTCAACGCCCTGTGTATGCTCACCATCCGCAAACAGATCCCCGCCAAATTTGAAAATTACGTCCACCTGGCCGGCTTCATCCTGCTGATGGGCCTGATGCTGGTCATCACCTTCCAGGACGTGCTGAAGCTGTTCCACTGAATCCCCTTTGCCTCAAAAGGGCGCCGCCCTTTTGAGGCAAATTATGCCATTTATCACACAATTACAGGAGGACAACACCATGAGCAAACAGATCCATGTGGGCGCCGTGGCCGTGGGCGGCGGCGCGCCGGTCAGCATCCAGTCCATGTGCAATACCCCCACCCAGGACGTGGAGCGCACCGTGTCCCAGATCCTCCGTCTGGAGCAGGCCGGGTGCCAGATCATCCGGGTGGCCGTGCCGGATATGGACGCCGCCCGGGCCATCGGCCCCATCCGCCGCCGCATCCACATCCCCCTGGTGGCGGACATCCACTTTGACTATCGCCTGGCCCTGGAATGCGTCCGCCAGGGGGTGGACAAGATCCGCATCAACCCCGGCAACATCGGCTCCGCGGAAAAGGTCCGGGCCGTGGCCGACGCCTGCCGGGACCGGGGCATCCCCATCCGCATCGGCGTCAACGGTGGCTCCCTGGAGCGGGAGCTTCTGCAAAAATACGGCGGCGTCACCGCCCAGGCCCTGGTGGACAGCGCCCTGGGCCACGTCCGCCTGCTGAACGACTGCAATTTTGACGACATCTGCATCTCCGTCAAGTGCTCCCACGTCCCCGTGAACATGGCCGCCTACCGCATGCTTCATGAGCAGACCCACTACCCCCTGCACCTGGGGGTCACCGAGGCTGGCACCCCCCGCCTGGGGGTGCTGAAATCCGCCATCGGCATCGGCGGCCTGCTGTGCCAGGGCATCGGCGACACCATCCGCGTCAGCCTCACGGCGGACCCGGAGGAGGAGGTCCGCGCCGCCCTGGATATCCTGTCTGCCGCCGGTCTGCGGAAAACCGGCCCCGACCTGATCTCCTGCCCCACCTGCGGCCGCACCCGGTACGACATGATCCCCATCGCCCGGGAGGTGGAGCGCCGCCTTCAGGGCTGCACCAAGCCCATCACCGTGGCGGTCATGGGCTGCGTGGTCAACGGCCCCGGCGAGGCCCGGGCCGCCGATGTGGGCATCGCCGGCGGCGACGGCGAGGGCCTGCTGTTCCGCCATGGCGAAATTCTGCGCAAGGTCCCCCAGGACAAGCTGGTGGACGCCCTGATGGACGAGATCGACAAGCTGTAAGGGAGGACCCCGTATGTGCGATAAAATACCGTTTTTCACCTTTTTCGAGAGCTTTGTGCCGCCCCGGGACCTGGGCCTGCTGCTCCACGACGCCTGCGTGGTGGGCGGCAGCATGGACCGGGCGGAGCGCACCATGGAGCTGGAGCTGACGGCCTCCGCCCCGCTGCCGGAGGCCGCCGTCACCGCCCTGCGCCAGCTGCTGATGGACCAGTATCAGCTGCGCCAGCTGCGGCTCCACTTCCGCACCCCCCGGCCCGCGGAGGACAAGTCCGACATCCTCATGGGCCGGGAGATCAAGGGCAAGCCCGTCCCCATCGACGGTCTGAACCCCAAAATGGGCGCCGTGGTGGTGGAGGGCAAGGTCTTTGCCGCCGAGTGCTACGAGACCCGCAAGCCCGGCGTCTGGCGTCTGACCTTCGACATGACGGATTACCGGAATTCCGTCACCGTCACCAAGTACATGGAGGGCAAGGAGGCCCAGTCCATGCAGAACGCCGTATCCCCGGGGATGTGGCTCCGGGTCCAGGGCAATGTGGAGCTGAGCCGCGACGGCAAGGACATTCAGCTGCGCCCCTTCCACATTATGAAGATCCCCCACAAGCCCCGGGAGGACACCGCCCCGGAGAAGCGGGTGGAGCTGCACCTCCACACCAAGATGTCCAACATGGACGCCCTGACGGACACCGCCTCCGTCATCAAGCAGGCCATCGCCTGGGGCCACCCGGCCATCGCCATCACCGACCACGGCGTGGCCCAGTCCTTCCCCGACGCCTGGCACACCGCCAAGGGCAAGATCAAGATCCTCTACGGCGTGGAGGGCTACTTTGTCAATAACTTAGACGACCGCATCGCCGTCCACGGTCCCCAGGACCAGGACTTTTCCGACGAGATCGTCTGCTTCGATATCGAGACCACCGGCCTGAAGGTGGACCGGGAGGCCATCACCGAGATCGGCGCCGTGGTGCTGAAGGACGGCCAGGTCACCGACCGGTTCCAGACCTTCGTGAACCCCGGCCGCCGCCTGACGCCGGAGATCATCGGCCTCACCGGCATCACCGACGCCATGCTGGCGGACGCCCCGTCCCCCAAGGAGGCCCTGACGGCCTTTTTGTCCTTTGTGAACGGCCGCCCCCTGGCGGCCCACAACGCCGAATTTGACATCAGCTTCATCCGGGCCGGCTGCCGCCGGGAGGGCATCCCCTTTGACCCCACCTATGTGGACTCCCTGATCCTGGCCCAGAATCTCCTGCCGGAGCTGCACAAGTTCAAGCTGGACATCGTGGCCGAGTATCTGGACCTGCCCGCCTTCAACCACCACCGGGCCTCCGACGACGCGGCCATGGTGGCCTATATGCTGATCCCGTTTTTCCAGAAGATGGAAAAAGAACTGGGCATCCGCCGCCTCCAGGACATCAACCCCCAGATGCTGAAGCTGCGGCCCCAGGGCAGCAAGTCCAGCCGCTTCCCCAAGCACATCATCCTGCTGGCCAAGAACAAAATGGGCCTCAAGCACCTGTACCAGCTGATCTCCGCCTCCAACCTGCAATACTTCAAGCGGGTGCCCATCATCCCCAAAACCGAGCTGATGGCCCATCGAGAGGGGCTTATCATCGGCTCGGCCTGCGAGGCCGGCGAGCTGTTCCAGGCGGTGAAGGACCACAAGGACTGGGCCGAGCTCAAGCGCATCGCGTCGTTTTACGACTATCTGGAAATTCAGCCCGTCTGCAACAATATGTTCATGCTCCGCAACGGCGACGTCCAGTCGGAGGAGGAGCTGCGGGAGTTCAACCGCACCATCGTCCGCCTGGGCCGGGAGCTGGGAAAGCCCGTCTGCGCCACCGGCGACGTCCACTTCCAGGAGCCGGAGGACGAGGCTTACCGCCATATCCTTCTGGCCAGCAAGAAGTTCCCCGATGCCGACGCGCCCCTGCCCATCTACTTCAAGACCACCACCGAGATGCTGGAGGAGTTTTCCTATCTGGGCCAGGACCTGGCCCATCAGGTGGTCATCGACAACCCCCGCCACATCGCCGACCTGGTGGAGGAGATCGAGCTGCTGCCTCCGGGCCAGCTGTTCCCGCCCCGGCTGGAAAACTCCCAGGAGGACCTGAACCGCCTGGTCTGGGACAAGTGCCACGCCCTGTACGGCGACCAGCCTCCCCAGCTGGTGGTGGACCGGCTGAATGTGGAGCTGGGCAGCATCCTGGGGAAGTATGACGTGGTGTATATGTCCGCCCAGAAGCTGGTCCAGCGCAGTCTGGAAAACGGCTATCTGGTGGGCTCCCGTGGCTCCGTTGGCTCCTCTCTGGTGGCCTATATGTCCGGCATCACCGAGGTGAACTCCCTGCCGCCCCACTACCGCTGCCCCAACTGCCGCAACGTGGAATTTGTCACCGACGGCAGCTACGGCTGCGGGGCGGATATGCCCGACAAATGCTGCCCGGAGTGCGGCACGAAATACGTCAAGGACGGGTTCGACATCCCCTTCGAGACGTTCCTGGGCTACGGCGGCGGCAAGGTGCCGGATATCGACCTGAACTTCTCCGGCGAATACCAGGCCCGGGCCCACCGCCACGCCATCGAGATGTTCGGCCAGACCCAGGTGTTCCGGGCCGGCACCATCGGTACCCTGGCGGAGAAAACCGCCTTCGGCTTCGTCCGCAAATACCTGGACGAGCGGGGCCTCACCGCCGGCAATGCCGAGGTGAACCGCCTGACCCAGGGCTGCGTAGGCGTCCGCCGCACCACCGGCCAGCACCCCGGCGGCCTGGTGGTGGTCCCCGACGACATGGATGTGGAGGATTTCACCGCCGTCCAGCACCCCGCCGACGCCGAGGACGCCGACACCATCACCACCCATTTTGAATACCACTGTATGGAGGACAACCTTCTGAAGCTGGATATGCTGGGCCACGATGACCCCACCATGATCCGTATGCTGGAGGACCTCACCGGGGTCAACGCCCGGGCCATCCCCCTGGACGACCCGGACACCATGAGCATCTTCACCTCCTCCAGGGTCCTGGGCTTTGAAAACGACGAGCTGTTAGGCCCCACCGGGGCCGTGGCCATTCCGGAGTTCAACACCCGGTTCACCCGGGGCATGCTGGTGGATACCCAGCCCAAGGACTTCAACACCCTGGTGCGCCTGTCCGGCTTCTCCCACGGCACCGACGTGTGGCTGGGCAACGCCCGGGACCTGATCGTCAGCGGCACCGCCTCCGTTCTGGAGACGGTGGGCTGCCGCGACGATATCATGCTGTACCTGATCTCCATGGGTCTGGAGCCCAAGATGTCCTTTAAGATCATGGAGGCTGTCCGTAAGGGCAAGGTGAAAAAGGGCGGCTTTCAGGAGGGCTGGGAGGAGGCCATGCGGGATCACGAGGTACCGGATTGGTACATCGGGTCGCTGGCTAAGATCGGCTATCTGTTCCCCAAGGCCCACGCCGTGGCCTATGTGATGATGGCCTTCCGCATCGCCTGGTTCAAGGTCCACCGCCCCCTGGCGTTTTACGCCACCTTCTTCACCGTCCGGGCCAAGGCCTTCGACGCGGAATACTGCTGCGCCGGGCTGGACGCGGTGAAGCAGAAGATACGGGAGATCGAGAACAACAAGGACGCTACCGACGTGGAGCAGAACCTGCTGGTGACGCTGGAGGTGTGCTACGAGTTCTATCTGCGGGGCTTCCACTTCGACACCATCGACATCTACAAGTCCGACGCCACCAAATTCGTCATCACGGACAACGGTCTGCTGCCGCCCTTCGTCACCGTGCACGGGCTGGGCGAGGCGGCGGCGCTGGACACGGTGGAGAAGCGCAGGGGCAAGGCCTTCATTTCCGTGGAGGAGTTCGCCAATACCTGCAATAAGCTGAGTAAGACCCACATCGAGCAGCTGAAGGCGCTGGGCGCCTTCGCCGGTATGGCGGATACCAGTCAGGTGAGCCTGTTCTGAAATGTGAAAAAAGAGTACCCACGCAGGCGCGGGTACTCTTTTTCTGCGTTTTTACGGGGCATCCGGGGCATCCTCCGGCGTATCCTGCGGGGACGGCGCGTCCCGCGAGACGTTCTCCGTGATGGTGGGGATGAAGGCGCGGGCCAGCCGACCCTTGCCCCTCTGCTTGATATAGAAGTAGCCGATGGTGCTGAATACCACCGCGCCGACGAAGTTGACGAACAGATCGGCCATGGTGTCGTACAGACCGATATCCAGATAGCCGTCAAAGCCCAAGTCCTGCCCGTTGACGGCGACAGAGTGGATGCCGTCGATGGTAATGGGAATGTTGCGGTTGGTGGGATCCAGCATGACGGAGGTGATGGACTGCACAACAGTATCCTTCTGCATATCCATGTGGAACAGGCGATCCATGCCGAACTCAAAGAACTCCCACAGCACGCCCACCGTCATGGAGAAGCAGAACGCCGCCAGCGCCACATAGATGGGGGACAGCTCGAACTTGATGCGGCTGTTGCGGTTGAGGATGTCGATGAGGGCGAAGCCCGTGGCGGCGCAGAGGAAGCCGGTGGTGGTGTGGAGCATGGAATCCCAGTGGGGGTAAGTGATGAAATAGCACTCCAGCTCGCCCAATATCTCCGCCGCGAAGATGAACAGCAGAATAATGATCTCCAACGTGGACGGCAGCTCAATGCCGAAGTTCTGCTGGATGAAAAACGGCAGCAGGAACAGTGCCAGCACCAGCAGGCAGATGAACGCGCTCTCGTACTCGCCGCGAATGATGGAGGACACCAGCGTGGCCAGTACGATAAGCCGCAGGACGAGGTACACGGCGAACACCACCGGCTGGCGGCGGATGGTGCCCTTCAGGTCGCGGGGATGGGAAAAGGGTTTAGTTTTTTTCATGATTGTTCTCCTGTTTCGCTGACCGGCACGACGGGCAGGTACAGTCATTTTTCCGACAGCTCCGGCAGCTGCCGCAGCAGTCCTTTCGATTCCGGACGGCGGCGCGGAGGGCGAAGAACAGCGCGGCTCCTATCGCTGCGAGAATGAGAATATCCCAGATGCTCATAGCAGCAGCCCGATGCCGTGGGTCACGAAGGCGGCTACCCACGCGATAAGGCACTGCCACACGGCCAGACCCGCCGCCCATTTGCCGCCCAGCTCACGCCGGACGGAGGCCACCGCCGCGATGCACGGCGTGTACAGCAGACTGAACACCAGCAGGGACGCCGCCGACAGCGGCGAGAGGATGCTGCCGATGCTGCCGCCGAACAGCACCTCCAGCGTGGATACTACACTCTCCTTGGCCATGAAGCCGCTGATGAGGGCGGTGCAGATACGCCAGTCGCCCAGTCCCAGCGGCGCGAACAGCGGTACCAGCAAACCGGCGACCATGGCCAGCATACTATCCGCCGAGTCGGACACCATGTTCAGGTGCAGGTCAAAGCTCTGGAGGAACCATACCACCACCGTGGCGATGAGAATGACGGAGAAGGCTCGCTGCAGGAAGTCCTTGGCCTTTTCCCACAGCAGCTGCGCCACGTTTTTGGCGCTGGGCAGCCGGTAGTTGGGCAGCTCCATCACGAAGGGGATGGGCTCACCCCGGAACAGCGTGTCCTTGTAGAGCAGCGCCGCCAGTACGCCCACCAGAATGCCCAGCAGGTATAGCCCCGCCATGATAAGGCCGCCCCGACCGGGGAAGAATACGCTGACAAAGAAGGAGTAGATGGGCAGCTTGGCCGTACAGCTCATGAACGGCGTCAGCAGGATGGTCATTTTCCGGTCGCGCTCGCTGGTCAGGGTGCGGGTGGCCATCACCGCCGGCACCGTGCAGCCGAAGCCGATGAGCATGGGCACGATGCTCTTGCCGGACAGGCCGATCTTCCGCAGCAGCTTATCCATAACAAAAGCCACGCGAGCGATGTAGCCGCTGTCCTCCATTAAGGACAGGAAGAAAAACAGCGTCACAATAACGGGTAGGAAGCTCAGCACGCTGCCCACGCCGGTGAAGATGCCGTCGATAACCAGACTATGGATCGCCGGGTTCACGTCCAGCCGCGTCAGGGCGCTGTCCGTCAGAGCGGACAGACTGTTAATGCCTGTTTTCAGCAGGGACTGGAGCCACGCGCCGATGACATTGAACGTCAGATAGAACACCAGCACCATGATGCCGACGAAGCAGGGAATGGCGGTGTGGCGTCCGGTGAGGAGGCGGTCGATCCGCTCGCTGCGTATGCGCTCCCGGCTCTCCCGGGGCTTGATGACCGTCTGCTCGCACAGCCTCTCGATGAAGTCAAAGCGCATGTCCGCGATGGCGGCGCTGCGGTCCAGACCGCGTTCCGTCTCCATCTGCTGAACGATATGCTCCAGCATCTCCTGCTCGTTCTCGTCCAGCGCCAACTGCTGGAGGATAAGGGGGTCGCCCTCAATAGCCTTGGTGGCGGCAAAGCGCACCGGCAGACCGGCCTGCTCGGCATGGTCCTCGATAAGATGCACCACCGCGTGGATACAGCGGTGAACGGCGCCGCCGTGGTCGTCCTTGTCGCAGAAGTCCTGCTTCAGCGGCGGCTCCTGATACCGGGCGACGTGAATGGCGTGGCGCACCAGCTCGTCCACGCCCTCGTTTTTGGCGGCGGAGATGGGGATCACCGGCACGCCCAGCATGGCCTCCATGGCGTTGACGTCGATGGAGCCCTGATTGCCCACCAGCTCATCCATCATGTTCAGCGCCACCACCGTGGGAATATCCATCTCCAGAAGCTGCATGGTCAGGTACAGGTTCCGCTCGATGTTGGTGGCGTCTACGATGTTGATGATAGCCTTGGGCTTATCCTGCAGGACAAAGTTCCGGGATACGATCTCCTCGCTGCTGAAGGGCGACATGGAGTAGATGCCCGGCAGATCTGTGACCTCCGTATCGGGATAGCCCCGGATGACACCGGTCTTTCGATCCACCGTGACGCCGGGGAAGTTACCCACATGCTGCTTTGAGCCGGTGAGCTGGTTGAACAGGGTGGTCTTGCCACAGTTCTGGTTGCCCACCAGCGAGTAGGTCAGGATGGTGCCCTCCGGCAGGGGATGCTCCCCCGCCTTGCTGTGGTACTTGCCGCTTTCACCCAAACCGGGGTGATCCGGGTCACGGGCGCGGTCGGCGCCGATGTGGCTGCGGCTGCGCTGCCGGATAGGCTCAATGTCGATCTGATCAGCCTCCGCCAGACGCAGGGTCAGCTCGTAGCCGTGTACCTGCACCTCCATGGGGTCGCCCATGGGGGCCAGCTTCACCACCGTCACCTCCGCGCCGGGGATCATGCCCATATCCAGAAAATGCTGGCGCAGCGCCCCCTCACCGCCTACCCGGCGGATCACGGCGCTTTTGCCGGTTTCCAGTTCTCGCAGTGTCATATGTAAGACTTCCTCTCATGGGATGGTTTATCCCTTAACTGTAAGGGATAAGAGGGGTGTCTGTCAAGTGCGGCGTGCTTGACAACCGGCGGATGGATGCCTATAATGAGGAAAATATGCAGCCGCTGGAAGGGAGGGCGTCCTGTGCCTCCGAAACCGAAGTTTACAAGAGAAGAAATGGTGGAGGCCGCGCTGGAGCTGGTGGCCCGCCGGGGCGCGGAGGCGCTGACGGCCCGGGAGCTGGGCGCGGCGCTGGGCAGCTCCGCCCGTCCGATCTTCACGGTGTTCCGCAGCATGGACGAATTGCAGCAGGCCGTGCGGGAGGCCGCCATGCGCCGGTTCGAGCAGTTCGTGCGCCAGCCGGTGGCGAATATGCCGGTGTTCAAGCAGGTGGGCCTACAGATGGTGCGCTTCGCCATGCAGGAGCCGAAGCTCTATCAGCTGCTGTTCATGCAGGAGAATGCCGACACCGCCGGATTTGAGGACATGTTCCGCGCGCTGTGCGGCACGGCGGAGATCTGTATGGAGGCTATCCGCAGGGACTACGGCTTGACGCCGGAGGAGGCCCGCACGCTGTTTGAAAACGTGTGGATCTACACCTTCGGCATCGGCGCGCTGTGCGCTGCCCACGCCTGCCGCTTCTCCGAGGAGGAGCTTGGGCAGATGCTGACCTCCCAGTTTCAGGCCATGATGCTGCTGGTGCGCAGCGCCCGGTGACAGACGCAGAACAGGGAAAAACGCCGCCCTATGGGGCGGCGTTTTTGTGGCTTCAGGGGCCGCCCATACCGCCCATGCCGGTGCGGATGCTGCCGGTCTGCGCTTCGGCGGTGAGGGCGCTGCCGCCGCCGGTCAGCGTGGGGGAGGAGAAGAACACAAGGTTCGCATTGCACAGGGCCGTACCGCTGTACAGGGTATTGCCGAAGCTGTCCCCGATGGTAAAGGAGCTGCCCCCGGTGACGGCGGCGCAGCAGCGCTTCCTGCTGGAGGGAATGGCTCCTTATATGAAAAGGGATGCCTACGGCGCATACACCATCTGCAACATCTATTACGACACCGGGGACTGCCGGCTCATCCGCAAATCGTTGGAGAAGCCGGTGTATAAGGAGAAGCTGCGCATCCGCAGCTACGGCGTACCAACGGGGGACGACAAGGTGTTTGTGGAGCTGAAGAAGAAGTACGACGGCGTGGTGTACAAGCGCCGCGTCGCCATGACCGCCGCACGGCGGTTTTTCAAAAGCGGGTCGGTTAATTTTCTCTAACCGCTCTGAGAGGCGGAAAACGCCGGCGCCGCTGCTTCTGCGACTGCACGATTTCTGCCTGAAGATCGGCGATCCGGAGGAGGAACGGCCGTAAGGAAAAACGCGAGCAGGAGGTTGACAACGGAGCTCTGTGCGCGTATAATGTACAATGCATATTGTACGATATGTATTAAATGTTTTATTCTCGCCGGGAGAGGTGCAGACAATGGCTCCGAAGAACAAATTCACGAAAACGCAAATGGTGGAGGCGGCGCTGCGGGTAGTGCGGGCCAAGGGCGCCGGAGGGCTGACCGCCAAGAACATCGGGGACGAGTTGGGCACGTCCACGCAGCCTATCTTTACCGCGTTCGGCTCCATGGACGGCATCAAAACGGCGGTCTATGCCGCCGCAGTGGACGTGTATGACCGCTACACCCACGCGGGCCTGCAGGAGGACATCCCGTTCCTGGGCGTGGGGAAGCAGTACATCCGCTTTGCCCGGGAGGAGCCTGAGCTTTACCGGCTGCTGACCCGGGAAAAAGAGTACAGCGCCGCCGCGTCCATGCGCCATCTGCAGGAGCATGTGCGCCCGGCCCTGATGGATATCTACCACATCACCGGCGAGGAAGCGGACGTCTATTTCCGCGACCTGTGGCTGGTGGTGCACAGCCTGTCCACGCTGATCGTCACCGGTGACTGTCCCTACTCCGATCAGGAGGTGGGGCAGATCCTGACGGGCTTCAGTATCAGCATTTGCAAGGCTATCAAGGAGGTACCCGGCTTTGCCGCCGGTACCTTCGACCGCGATGCGGCCTTCCGCGCGCTGGTGGGCGGGGACGCATAAACGCGATGCCGGACGCGCAGACGCAGTGCAGACCGTGAGATCGGTTTGCGCTGCGTTTTTCATTTCCGGGGACGGGAAGCCGTCCGGCGTGAGAGTCTGGAGGGACGAGCATGACAATACGCACCGTTGATGAGGACATCCGCCTGATCCCGTACTACCGGAACGACGCCGCGTCGCTGCCGTGGTACCAGGACTTGGACGTCTGCAAGCAGGTGGACGACCGGGACACGCCCTATGACGCGGCGCTGCTGCACCGGATGTACGACTATCTCTGCGCCAACGGCGGCTGCTGGTACATCGAGTACCGGGGCACGCTGGTGGGGGATATCTCCCTGCGCGCCAGCGGCGAGATCGCCATTGTGGTGTGCAAGGCGTACCAGAACCGGCACATCGGGCGGCGCTGCGTGCTGACCGCCATTTGTTCTGAAAGCTCCGGGCCACGATAGGCTCAAGGAAATTTTGCCGTGCGCGCCACAACTCCTTTTCCTCCTGCAGAGCTTCCTCCATCTGCAAAAGGAGCGCATCCTCCTCCAAAGCTTTTGGCAGGATCGTATCTGCAATGCCAGACAGCATTCTGCTCCAAAAGTCCACGGCAGCGCCCCCTTGTAAATGACTTGCGGAATTATTATACCATTTGATAGAGAGCATTTCCGCTATTTATCTTATGGCGACGAGATCGCTTCGCATTGCCATCCCGCCCCCGATATGCTAAAATATCTCCCAAGGGAGGTGGCACCCATGCTTGATTTCAGTCGCCTGGAGCAATACCGGGAGAACAACCGCATAGAGGCCAAAAAGGCCCTGGGCGGCCTGCCCAAGAGCATTTGGGAGACCTATTCCGCCTTCGCTAACACGCTGGGCGGCGTCATCCTGCTGGGCGTTATCGAGACAGCGGACAAGACCTTCGATTCCGTAGACCTGCCCGATCCCGATGGCTTGATCCGTGAGTTTTGGCACATCATCAACGATCCCATGAAAGTTAGTGTCAATATCCTGACCGAAAAAGATGTGTATGTGGAAGAAGTCGGCGGCGATCACATCGTCGTTATCAAAGTCCCCCGTGCGGACCGAGCCTACAAGCCCGTGTATGTGGACAACGACATCCGCAACACCTATCGCCGAAGCGGCGAGGGCGATTACCGCTGTACATACGAGGAGTATCAGGCTATGGTGCGGAATGCGGCTGTCCGGTCGCCGGATATGCACTTGGTGCGTGGCAGGGGACTTGAAGCCCTAAACCCCGAGAGCGTGCGCAGCTTCCGGCAAAGAATGAAGCTGTACCGCCCCGGACATATGTGGGAACGCTTGGGCGACGAAGCGTTTCTGCAAAAAATCGGCGCCATAGGCGATGCCGACGGTTCGCTGCACCCGACTTTGGCTGGGCTGCTGATGTTTGGCAATCACCAAGACATCCTCTGCGAATACCCTGATTATGCCATAACCTACCGTGAGCAGCTTGATGTGAAAGGCAATTGGGAAGAAACCCCTTGGAACGGCAATGTCTACGAATTCTACTACTGGGCTTACAACAAGCTGCAGCAGGATGTGAAAACGCCTTTCCTGCTGGAAAACGGTCATCGGGTGGACGATACACCCGTCCGCCAAGTCCTGCGTGAGGTGCTGGCCAACTGCCTTGTCAACGCGGACTATCATGGCAGCGGCGGCATTGCTGTCAGCAAGGGCTATCAGGAAATCACGCTCTCCAACCCTGGCAGCTTCCGTGTACCTTTGGACGCCGCCAAAAATGGCGGCGTATCTGACCCGCGAAACGCCGCAATGGCCCGGATGTTTCGCCTCGTAGATGTAGGCGAATATACCGGCGGCGGCATCCCTAATCTGTACCGCATTTGGAAAGCCCAGGGCTGGCCAGAGCCGGTTTTTACGGAGCGCAGCGCCCCGGATCGCGTCTCCCTTACGCTGTATATGACAGGTCACGGCGG
>ERZ791837.1091-NODE-1091-length-18657-cov-2.753252_pt1 | contig 18657 bp, 19 predicted proteins | sample MGYA00510292_ERZ791837 | MGnify/ENA primary metagenome ERZ791837 (study PRJEB30046, sample SAMN00715259) | human gut metagenome | study: EMG produced TPA metagenomics assembly of the A metagenome-wide association study of gut microbiota in type 2...
ACCGACTATACGATCGGTTTCGATACCGCTGTAAACACAGCGATGGAAGCCATCGATAAAGTCCGTGATACTTCCACCTCCCATGAGCGCTGCAGTATCATTGAGGTTATGGGAAGAAATGCCGGATATATCGCTCTCTGGTGCGGTATTGCAAACGGTGCGGAGGATATTCTTCTTCCGGAGAAATACGATTACGATGAGCAGAAGATCATCAACAACATCATCGAGAACCGTAGAAAAGGCAAAAAACATCATATCATCGTAAATGCTGAGGGTATTGGACATTCCGCAAGCATGGCAAAACGTATTGAGGCAGCTACCGGTATTGAGACACGTGCTACAATCCTTGGACATATGCAGCGTGGTGGAAGCCCGACATGTAAGGACAGAGTTTACGCTTCTACAATGGGAGCTATGGCAGTTGACCTTCTCTGCCAGGGCAAGACAAACCGTGTTGTAGGATATCAGCATGGCGAGTTCGTTGATTTTGATATTGAGGAAGCTCTTGCAATGAAGAAGACCATTTCTGCATACCAGTATGATGTGGCTAAATCACTTGCAATTTAAATAAGCATTGCAAATCCTGGTGATTCAAATTATAATATTATAAGGCAACAACATGATGATAATTCAGCCTTGTGGAGTCTTTGGAGTCCGCATGGCTGAATTTGTGTCATTATAGAAAAATAGGGGAGAATATAGTCGGATATGATGAATAAAAAGACAGCTCCTGTCGGAGTATTTGATTCGGGAGTCGGAGGACTGACGGTTGCAAGAGAGATCAGCCGACAGTTACCGGATGAGAATATTGTTTATTTCGGAGATACTGCCCGCGTTCCTTATGGAAGTAAGTCGCAGAATACGATCATTCGTTTTTCGGAACAGATCATTCGTTTTTTGAAGACCAAAGAGGTGAAGGTGATCGTGATCGCCTGCAATACTGCAAGTGCATTGGCACTGGATGCGGTGAAAGATGAGTTTGATATCCCAATCCTGGGAGTGGTTATTCCGGGTGCGAGAGCAGCCGTAGAGGCGACGAAGAACGGGAAAGTCGGAGTAGTTGGGACAGAGGCAACGGTTCAGAGCGGGATGTATACGAAAGTGATCCAGGGAATGAACCCGGAGATCACGGTCATTGAGAAGGCCTGCCCGTTGTTTGTTCCTCTGGTGGAAGAAGGATTTAAAGAGCATCAGGTAACAGCGGAAGTAATCGAGTATTATCTGGAATCTATGCGAAGTACGGATATTGATGCCATGATTCTTGGCTGTACGCATTATCCGTTGCTCAGATCCAAGATCCGGGCTTATATGGGGGACAAGATTCAGATTGTAAACCCTGCTTATGAGACAGCGATGGATCTGAAACGTCTGCTGGAAGAGAATGATATGGCGAATGACGGAACAGAAGGGCAGCACAGCAATTATTCATTTTATGTAAGTGATGCGGCAGAGAAGTTCAGAAAATTTGCAAATACAGTCATGCCATTTGATGTGCCGATAACGAATGTAGTGAATATAGAAGGATATTAAAGATTATGACAAAGGATGTATTTGTAAGCATTTCCGGTATGCACGAAGAGATTGCAGAGACGCCTGCAGTTGAAAGGGACGAGGCAGAAGCGATCGAAGTTGTGACTCCGGGTAGCTATTACTTCAGAAACGAGAAGCATTATATTGTATATGATGAGGCTGTGGAAGGGTCTTCTGAAATGATCAGAAACCGGATCAAGATCACAGGAACTGGATGCGTGGAGATCGTAAAGAGCGGATTGTCAGATTCTCACATGATCTTTGAAAAGAATAAAAAGAACTCGACGTATTACCGGACACCGTATGGACAGATGCTGCTTGATGTGAATACCAGAGAGCTGGAGATTCAGGTGACAGAGGATGAAATTGATGTACGGATCGAGTATGAACTGGATGTAAATCATGAGCCTATGGCGGACTGCAGGATCAAAATGAATATCATGTCCCGCAGCAATGGAAGTTTTTCCGTGTTAGGATGAGTGAATGGCACGGAAAGGATAAGGACAGATGATAACAAAACTGATAGAAATTGTTTATTCATTTTTATGGGGAGACCTGATTCAGATCCCATTACCGGGAGGCAGCAGTGTGGGAATTTCACTGCTTATTATTCTTCTGATCCCGATGGGAATTTATTTTACAGTAAGAACCCGGTTTCTCCCGATCCGGCTTTTCCCTGATATGGTGCGTGCATTGGTGGGGACAAAAGCGAAAAAAGATGCGGACGGTAAAAGTGAAAAAAAGGAAAAGAAAGAAAAGGGCAGCTTGTCCACATTTCAGACGCTGATCGTTTCAACGGCAACGAGAGTCGGGATGGGGAATCTGGTCGGAGTGGTTGCAGCAATTTCAGCAGGTGGTGCCGGAGCTGTATTCTGGATGTGGGTCACGGCACTGATTGGTTCATCGACAGCATTCATTGAGGCAACGCTCGCCCAGCTTTATAAGGAAAAAGATCCCCTGTATGGTGGATACCGGGGTGGTCCGGCTTATTATATGCATCGTTATATGGAGCGGAGGCAGAAAAAGAAAAAGCGTTATTCCCTGATCGCAGTATTATTTGCGATATCGGGACTGATCTGCTGGTGCGGCATCAGTCAGGTGATCAGCAATTCAGTGACTTCTTCTTTAGAAAATGCATTCTCTGTTCCGCCCCTTTATACAACCATCGTGCTTGTAGCACTTGCGGCAGTGATCGTATTGCGGAAGAACGCAACTGTGAAAGTACTGGATCTTTTAGTACCGGTTATGGCGGTATGCTATTTCGTTCTGACGATCGTGATCATTTTCAGGAATATCGGAAGCCTTCCTCAGGTTTTTGAGAGGATCTTTCAGGAGGCGTTCGGGTTCCGGCAGATTGCGGCAGGGGGGTTTGGTGCAGTACTGATGAATGGAATCAAGAGAGGGCTTTTCTCAAATGAAGCAGGATCGGGTTCTGCTCCCTGTGCGGCAGCGGCAGCAGAATGTGAAAATCCGGTTCAGGCAGGACTGGTTCAGGCGTTGGGAGTCTTTATTGATACGATTGTCATCTGTAGCTGTACAGCGATGATCATGCTTCTTGTACCGGAAGACTTGGTGGCGGGACTGTCGGGAATGGAACTTTTGCAGACTGCCATGCGGTATCATCTCGGTGAATTTGGAGTGATTTTTATAGCTGCGACCCTGTTCATGTTCAGCTTTTCAACATTCCTTGGAATCCTCTTTTATGCAAGAAGTAATGTGGCTTATTTGTTCGGGGATAACTGGCTGTCACAGACGGCTTATAAGGTTATGGCACTGGTGATGCTTTTTGCAGGAGGTCTTGCGGCCTATACAGTTGTATGGGATCTTGGTGATGTCGGGATCGGTTTGATGACGATCTTCAATACAGCAATCCTGTATCTCCTTGGCGGAGAAGCGTTAAAGGAGCTTCGGGAGTACGAGGCAGGAAAAGCGTGTAAAAAGAAAAGTTTGGAAGAGTGATCACGGAGGAGTGATCCGGGGAATAGAGAAGATCGGAAAATAAAGAAATTTGGAAATAGGATGAAAAGAATAAAAAAGTTCCGCTCCTGTCTGACTGGCAGGAGCGGAACTTTTTACTTTCAGTTCTTTTCTTTTTTGAATCTTGAGAAAAGTCCTTTTTTCTTTTTCTTTGCAACCTCAGGAATACCACCGCGAACGCTCTTGATTCCTGTGATGTAAATACCACTGAGAACTACCTTGGCTTCCTTCTTTACCGGAAGAACCTCAAATACTTTTTCCTCGCACATCAGTGTCATGATCTTTGGTCCGATCTTGGCTTTGACGATCGGGACTCTGGTACGTCTTAAGTACTTTGGAGTATTCTCAACAACAGCCGCCGGAAGTCCGGCCTCTTTCAGCTTCAACCTCTTTTTATCAATAACGAGCATACTGACGGTCTGTGCAACTGCATCCATCTGCTCTTTTTGCTCTGCCTGCTTTTTCTCTGCTTTCTTACCGAAGAAATATAATCCTACGCATATTCCAATGAGGACTACGAGGACTACGAGAAAGATTATCATTCCTGTACTCAAAATAAAACCCTCCTAAAACGCGGTATTTCCGCTTGATATGTATAAAATATTGTAACATTCTTTAAAAGGAAGTGCAAGTAAAATTCAATTAGGGGTTACTTTTCACCGGAAAAACGAGTATACTGTTTATTGTGACGCATTTTACCCTGCAGACTGGAAAAGCGGGCAGGAGGAGTAACTCATTTATTTTTACGATTCAGAGAAAAGGAGTAAGAACTGGATGCTTGAAATGCTTGGAACTGGTGTATCGACAGTGATTCATTTTATAATGGACAATATTGTCATTATCAATATCATTCTTTCCCTGATCATTGTATTTTTTGAGCGAAGGTCACCGCAGGCTGTGTGGACATGGTTGCTGCTGTTGTATTTTATACCGATCGTTGGATTTATCCTGTATCTGGTCATTGGTCAGGATTTCCACAAGAGCAGGATGTTCAAGGCAAAGGAGATTGAAGGAGAAGTCAAATATGCAGTCCGGCGGCAGGAAGAGACGATCTACAAAAAGCAGTTAAAGCTTGCCAATCCCGAGCTTGACTGGTTCAGAGATCTGATGTTGTATAATCTGGAGGCTGGAAGTGCTGTGCTTACGGATAATAATGATATCCGTATTTATACAGATGGAAAAGAGAAATTCCGGGCCTTGATCCATGAGATGAAGCAGGCAAAAAAGTACATTCATATGCAGTATTATATTATACGGAGCGATGAGCTGTGGCAGGAGATTGAACCGGTACTGATCCAAAAGGCAAAAGAAGGCGTGGAGGTCAGAGTCTTATTTGACAGTATGGGCTGTAGGACGATGCATAAAAAAGACTGGGACAGGCTGAAAGCGGGTGGTGTACAGATCGCAGAGTTTTTCCCGGCATTGCTTGGAAAGCTGCAGCTTCGTATGAATTACCGGAACCACAGAAAGATCGTAGTCATAGACGGACGGATCGGATTTGTCGGTGGATTCAATGTAGGCCGTGAATATCTGGGTCTGGATGAGAAGTTTGGCTACTGGCGGGATACGCATCTGTGTATTGAGGGAGCGGCAGTTACGTCACTGGCGGTGCGGTTTGTGCTGGACTGGAATTATGCGGCAAAGGAAAATCTCTTTTTAAGAGATTCCCTTTTTGAGATCCCGCAGTATGTACGCGGGGGGCATGATCCGGTGCAGATCATTTCCAGCGGACCGGACTCTCAGACAAAGGAGATTCATGATAATTATCTCAGACTGATCCATCATGCAAAGGATCATGTCTATATACAGACACCGTATTTTATTCCGGATGATTCTATTTTAGATGCCCTGAAGATTGCAAGTCAGTCGGGGATTGATGTGCGGATCATGATCCCGTGCAAGCCGGATCATCCATTTGTATACTGGGCAACTTATTCTTACATAGGTGAGATGGTGGCTGCCGGAGCAAAGTGCTATGTCTACGATAACGGATTTCTTCACGCAAAGACCTTGTCGGTGGACGGACTGGTGGCGTGCGTTGGAACTGCCAATATGGATATCCGCAGTTTTGCACTGAATTTCGAGGTGAATGCGACGATCTACAGTGAGCAGACGGTCGGAAGGCTGGAGGCAGCATTTGAAAATGATATTACAAAATGTACGCAGGTTACAAGGAAAGTTTATGATGAACGGAGTCTGCTCATCCGTGCAAAAGAGCAGTTTTCAAGGTTATTATCCCCACTTTTGTAAGTGGTAAGGGTAATCATAGAATAATTTATACAAGGAGAAGAAAAATGAAAAAAGGATTGATGGTTGCACTTGCTGCAATCGCAGTAACAGTATCCGTTGCCGGTTGCGGTGGGGATGGAAAGCTGTCAAATGATTATGTGACAGTAAACCAGTACAAGGGACTGGAAATAGCAAAAGTGGAGAAGACAGAAGTCAGTGATGATGATGTAGAACAGACGATCCAGAGCCGTCTTCTTTCTTCAGGAAAAGCGGATGGCCTGGCAAAGGACGGTGCGGCAGAGGATGGAGACTGGGTAAATATTGATTATTCGGGTTCTATTGACGGCACAGCTTTTGATGGCGGAACATCCACCGGATATGACCTCCAGCTTGGTTCGGGTACATTTCTTGCTGCGACAGATGACTACAAAGGATTTGAGGAACAGATCGTAGGACATAAGGCAGGAGAAGAATTTGATATTCAGGTACAGTTCCCGGATCCATATCAGAACAATACAGACCTGTCCGGCAAACCGGCAGATTTCCACATTGTCCTGAATAAGGTTTATGCCCCGGCAGAACTGACAGATGAGTGGGTAGCATCAAACGATGATTCCTATACAACAGTTGATGAGCTTAGAAAAGGTCTGAAAGAGACGATGCAGGAGTACTATGACAGCCAGTATGATTCTCAGGTGAAATCCGAGATCGAGGACAAGCTGCTGGAGACTTCAGAAGTGAAGAAGTACCCGGACGGTGCAGTGGATGATAAAGTTTCTCAGATCAAAGAGAGTTATGAGACCACAGTTAAAAATTACTACGGAATGGAACTTAGCGATTTCATCACGAGTTACCTGAAGACAACAGAGGATGACTTTAATACGAAGATCGAAGAGCAGGCGAAGAAAACGGTTCAGTTAGAGCAGGCACTCAGACTGATCGCCAAGAAAGAGAAGCTGGAGCTTTCTGATAAAGATTATGAGAAAGAAATGAAAACCTATGCTAAAAATGCAGGTGCAGAGGATGTGGATTCTTATAAAGAGCAGATAGGTGAGGACAACCTTAAGACGATGATCTTATGCGATAAGGTGCTGGATTTTCTTGTAGATAACTGCAAGCAGACAGAAGATGCATCCACATCAACAGGTACATCCTCAACAGGCACATCATCTTCAGATAATAAATAAGAAATGAAAAATCGGAGGGGTCGATATGAAGCTTGAAAATGAATTTCTCCTTGTGGAGATCGCTGCACAGGGTGCAGAGGTGACAAGAATTTTTAACAAGAAAGATGAGACAGATGTACTGTGGGAAGGAAATCCGGTCTTTTGGTGTCGCCATTCGCCATTACTTTTCCCGTATGTAGGCAAGACTTATCAGAATAAGTTGTGGATCGATGGAAAGCAGTATGATACAGAAAAGCATGGATTTGCACGTACAAGTTTATTTGATTGTGTGGCGGAAAGCGAAAATTCAGTAACTTATATGCTGAAGGATTCCGAGGAGACAAAGAAAATGTTCCCTTACGCATTTGAGCTGTATGTGACGTATACGCTGGAAGAGAACAGACTGAATGTAAAATGGGAAGTAAAGAATCCGGCAGATAAGACGATGTATTTCTGCATCGGGGGACATCCGGCGATCCGTTTTGCGAAACCGGAAGAGAAGAAGACGGATTATGTCCTGAAATTCCCGGGAAAGAAGACACTGGAGTACATTGGCGTGATCGAATCTGAAGCAGCAGCAGACCCGGATAAAATTTATAAGCTGGAGCTTGAAAATGAATGTTATCCGTTGACAGAAGAGCTTCTTGCCAATGATGCACTGATTTTTGATCATGAACAGTTTGATGAAGTGTGGGTATGTCATAAGGATGGAAGTCCTTATGTGGGAATGAAATATCAGGGGATTCCGAGCATGGGAATCTGGTCTATGCCAAATGCCCCGTTCGTATGCCTGGAGCCATGGATGGGACGGTGTGATAACGTTGGTTTTAACAAGGACATCTCAGAGAAACCATTTATCAATCATGTAGATGCAGGAGAGACTTTTACGAACGGATATGAGTTGATCGTGGCAGTAAATCATAAGTGATAAATATATCGTAACAGAGTGGACAAAAACCTGAAAAAGAAAGAAAAAGAAGCGGTTGGACAGAGAAGGATATTTTCAGATTCTCTGTCCGGCCGTTTCTTTTTCTTATCGCTTTTCCGTTCTTTTTACTTCTTTTCTTTCTTTTCCTTCATCTGCTTGATGACTTTCAGTCGTGTAAATTCTTCACGTTCTTTTTCTTCCAGTGCATTGGAAATTGTATAGACCAGATTTTCATACATCGGGATCGTAATATTTTGCAGTGCATTGGCACGCTTCTGCGTCTTTTTAATATTACTTGCCAGCCGGTAAGCGGCATTTTCGATCATGGAAAGCCGGATCGTCAGTTCTTTTACTTTCCGGAAGGCCTCACGGGCCTTGTCGATGGATTCTCTGGTTGTGCTGAAAGAATAAGTCGGTTGCCCGGGATCGGGAACATATTTCACATGAGGAATTTCAGTTCCCATGATACTGCGTGTCTGGATCGTGATGGAATTTTCAATCGGAACCGTATAGGCGAGAAGCTCGACTGTGCTGATTCCGTTCTCGATATTGGCACGCTGAAGGCATTGATAAGCATACATGAAGGTCGAATCAATGTCCTCCTGGATCGTCCGGGCCTCTTCGATCAGATCCATCAGTTCCCGGATGAGGATATTTCTTTTTTTATCCATCAGGTCGTATCCCTGACGGGCCAGAGACAGTGAATTTTTGGCAAGCATCAGGTTTCCCTTGGTGGGAAAGGTACGAGGATCCATAAATTTCCCTCCTTTCAGATCCACTTACAGAGTATTTCTGAATAGATGTTCCGGTCTATTCTTCCGGTGCAGGTTTGTAGTATTTGTCGAGGATCTTTGTATCTACACGATCCAGTTCCTCTCTTGGAAGTTTTCCTAACAGTTCCCAGCCGAGATCCAGTGTCTCTTCCATACTGCGGTTTTCATCCGGCCGCTGTCCGATATAACGCTCTTCAAATTCTTTTCCGAATGCAAGATACTTTTTATCAATCGGAGAGAGTTCATCTTCACCGATAACAGAAGCGAGGTTTCTTGCATCTCCTACTTTGGCGTAGGCGGAGAAAAGCTGATTGGCAAGTTCCTGGTGGTCTTCTCGTGTATAGCCTGCTCCGATTCCGTCCTTCATCAGACGGGAAAGGGAAGGAAGGATATTAATCGGCGGATAAATGGACTGTCCGTGTAACGGGCGGTCAAGTACAATCTGTCCTTCTGTAATATAACCGGTCAGATCCGGGATCGGATGTGTGATATCATCATTTGGCATGGTGAGGATCGGCAGTTGAGTCACAGAGCCATCTACACCGCGGACGATTCCTGCACGTTCGTAGATCGTGGCGAGTTCACTGTAGAGGTATCCCGGAAATCCCTTTCGGCTTGGAATCTCTCCTTTGGAGGAGGAAACCTCACGCATCGCTTCGGCAAAAGAAGTCATATCCGTCAGGATGACAAGAATGTGCATATGCCGTTCAAAAGCCAGATATTCCGCGACAGTCAGGGCAACCTTCGGAGTGATGAGTCGTTCTACGACCGGATCATTTGCAAGGTTCAGGAACATGGCAACATGGTCGGCAACACCGCTTTCTTCAAAAGTATTCCGGAAGAAATCAGCGACATCATGCTTGACTCCCATAGCGGCAAATACAATAGCAAACTGTTCATCGGAATCATCCCCCAGAGAGGCCTGCTTTACGATCTGTGCCGCAAGCTGGTCATGCGGGAGTCCGTTTCCTGAGAAAATCGGAAGTTTCTGTCCGCGGATCAGTGTGGTCAGTCCGTCGATGGCGGAGATACCGGTGTGGATATAGTTCCGGGGGTATTCCCTGCGGATCGGGTTCAGCGGAAGACCGTTGACATCCCGTTTCAGGTTTGAGACCAGTGGTCCGAGATCATCAATGGGCTGTCCGATTCCGTTGAACGTACGACCGAGCATATCCGGCGAAAGTGCAATCTCCATCGGGTGTCCGGTCAGTTTGGTATGCGTATTTTTCAAAGACATATTTTCAGAGCCTTCAAAGACCTGAATGACTGCTTTATCTTCGTAGACCTCTACAATACGTCCAAGTTTGCGTTCTTCTCCGTTTACGACAAATTCTACGATCTCATCATAAAAAGCATCCTGTACGCCCTCCAGTGCGATCAGAGGGCCGTTGATACTGCTTAATCCTAAATATTCTATTGACATTTCTGCTGTCCCTCCTTATGCATTCTTTTCAATGACACGCTGATAAAAGGCATCAATGTCGCGATGGTACTGGGCAAAAAGCTCCAGCCGGTCATTCGGAACATCGTATTTGATGGAAATAATGCGGTCAAAAATAGTTTCCGATTTCAGGACGGACATCGGATGTCCCATGGTGACAAGCGTACGTGCCTGCTTATAAAGGTAAAGGATCGTATCCATCATCAGAAACTGCTTTTCCATGGAAACGCAGGTATCATCTTTATGGAATGCATTCTGCTGAAGAAATCCAAGTCGGATCACGCGGGCAATTTCCAGGACGAGCTTCTGATCGTCGGGAAGAACATCACTTCCGATCAGCTTGACAATTTCAAGCAGGCTGCTTTCCTGATTTAAAAGAGCCATCAGACGGTTACGGTAGTCAACGAATTTCGGGGAAACGTTGTCCTGGTACCAGGGGCTTAAGTCAGTGAGATATTCACTGTAACTGGTCAGCCAGTGGATGGCAGGGAAATGTCTTGCATAGGCAAGACTCTTATCCAATCCCCAGAAGCAGCGTACAAAACGTTTGGTGTTCTGGGTGACCGGTTCGGAAAAGTCACCGCCCTGTGGGGAAACTGCTCCGATAATGGTGACGGAACCATCTGTTCCGTTTAAATTATGCATCATGCCGGCACGCTCGTAAAAAGCGGAAAGGCGGGATGCAAGGTAAGCCGGGAATCCTTCTTCTGCCGGCATTTCTTCCAGTCGTCCTGAAAGTTCTCGGAGGGCTTCAGCCCAACGGGAGGTGGAATCTGCCATGATCGCTACGTCATAGCCCATGTCCCGGTAATACTCGGCAAGGGTCAGTCCTGTATAAATACTGGCCTCGCGGGCAGCCACTGGCATGTTGGAAGTATTGGCGATCAGAGTAGTACGATCCATCAGTGGTTTTCCGGTACGTGGATCAGTCAGTTCACTAAATTCCTCAAGCACCTGCGTCATTTCATTTCCACGTTCACCACAGCCGATATAAATGATGATATCCGCATCCGCCCACTTGGCGATCTGATGCTGGGTCATGGTCTTTCCGGTTCCGAATCCACCCGGGATTGCGGCAGTACCGCCTTTGGCGATTGGAAACATCGTGTCGATGATCCGCTGTCCGGTGACAAGCGGAACGGATGCCGGAAACCGGTGGTGCGTCGGACGCGGTGTGCGGATCGGCCAGTGCTGGGTCATGGTAAGGTCTTTTGTATCCCCGTCAGGGAGCTGCAGACGGACAAGAAGATCATCAATGGTATACTCTCCGTCTGCCACTGTGACAAGAACGGTTCCTTCGATCCCCGGAGGAACCATACATTTATGGGTGATCGCATGGGTTTCGGGAACTTCTGCGATGATATCCCCGGCATGGAGATAATCTCCCTGCTTTACAGTAATGTGGGTGGGCCATTTTTTTGTACGATCCAGTGAATCCACGCTTACTCCACGGGTGATGAATGCACCTGCAGATTCTGCGATCCGTTCCAGCGGACGCTCGATTCCATCGAAAATATTATTCAGGATACCGGGAGCAAGGGTCACAGATACCGGATTGCCGGTGGCAATGACCTCCTCTCCGGGATACAGTCCGGTGGTTTCTTCATAAACCTGAACCGTGGTCAGGTCTTTGTCCAGTGCAATGACTTCTCCAACCAGCTTCTGCTTTCCGACATAAACCATTTCTGACATACAGAAACCGGTATTTCCTTTGAGGTAAATGACGGGACCGTTGATTCCGTAAATAGTTGCTGTCTTAACCAATGCCGTCTCCTCCTTCAAATATAAATTTATCATACTGATCCTTTAACTGAGTCTGAAAAGAATTATCGATCAGGATGTTGCGTGACCGGATGACCGAGCGGACACCACCGATAAAATCTTCTGCACTGACAGTCAGATGAACCTGGGTTGCATCTTCCAGCTCTGTCTTTTTCTTTTCATCAGACAGGTTGATATAGACCGTAACCGGGTCAGTTCCTGCAAAACGGACGGCACTGTGGATGCAGCGTATAAGAAAGTCGTCATACGCTTCTGTCTTCATAAAGGCATGGATCAGATCCTGTGCTTCTTCAAAAATTTTATCTTTCAGCTCCTGCTGGATCTTACCCTGCTTTCTTTTGATCTCAAGCTGGGATTTCGCGAGAGCCTGGTTCAGAGCCAGTTTTGCATTCGTGGTTTCTGCCTTGATCCGGGTTTCGGACTGGCGTAATGCCTCTGCTTTATGGTCTTCAAAGACTTTGTCAAGAGCTTCCTGGTGAGAGTCGATGATCGCATTCCCTTCAGCCCGGGCCTGCTCCATGGAAGTCGTCTTTAAATGCGTGATCTTTTCTTCTAATGTCAAGAGGAATCCCTCCTTCTGTATTTGTTGATATTGTACGGATACCGGCCGTAACTAAAGTTTTAAGCCAATGGCTTCGGTGATATAGGAAGTGATGAAATCTTTTTTTCGCCCTGTTCCGTGACGGTCGGGGATCTCTACCAGAAGCGGCATCTTCCGCTCTAAGCGGAATGTGTCGATCAGATCAGGAAATTCCCACCCCAGCTTTTCAGTCAGAAGTACGATGCCAACGGTCTTGTCTGCAAGGACATCTTCCAGTGCCGTACGGAGCTCTTCCCTTTCATGGATGACGATGCCGTCCACACCTGCCAGCCGCATTCCGGTATACGTGTCAACGTTATCACTGATGAGATACATTTTCATAAAAACCACTCCTTAGAGATTTCCCAGGATCATGAAGGAAATGATCAGTCCGTAAAGGCATACACCTTCTGCAAGTCCTACGAAGATCAGAGATTTACCAAGTACGCTGGAATCTTCACTGATAGCACCTAACGCTGCACTTGCCGCACTTGCAACGGCGATACCACCACCGATACAGGAAAGTCCGGTTACGAGTGCTGCTGCAAGGTAGCCCATGCCTGTGGCGAGAGTCGCACCATTGGCTGCGGCTGTGGCTGCATGGACGCTGTCAGGACCTGCCAGCATGGCAATAGAAGCAATGGCAAAAGCACCGAAGAAGAAAAATGCATTGATACCGATCGTGCGTTTGTACCGCTTTTTGTTCTTTTCACCGATCAGGTAATAGCCGAACGGGATGATAATGCTTAAGATAAGTGCTGTGATAAAAATAATTTTTGTTGCGATAGTCATAGTGGAATCCTCCTGCTTTTTATTAATTTCAGGCTGTTGTTATGCCTGTTTGTTCTTTTTCTTTTTTGTGTACGGGTTAAATGCACGGCCGCTGCCACTGTAGAAACGGCTGAACATTTCATAATATTCCAGACGGAGTACCTGGATGCCGACGATCAGTCCTTCAAATCCGCAGACGAACAGATTGCCGAAAATAACACCGATCCAGTTCGGATGTCCGCTCTCTGCACCTGCCAGCTGCAGTACCACTTCCATGATGGCTGCATGGCTGACGGCAAATGCTCCGATACGGATAAAGGAAATCGTATTGGAAAAATAACTCAATAAAGTTTCAAACATCTCAAAAAATCCCTGAACCACGTACATTCCCGGTCCGGTCTCCATCTTGTCAGCATGCTTTTCAATCCTGCGGGCGAGCGGCTCTTTCAGGAAAATAAGAAGAAGCGGTACTCCGAACATCACGCCCATGACGATTCCGCCCGGAAGCGGATTGCCGGTCATGAAGAGTACAATGGTGACAACCACTGCGAGATAGAAAACCAGTCCTGCTACACCATTTGCATCAAACCAGGTTCCCTCGACATCTTTGCTTTTTGCTGCATTAATAATATGCAGGATCATGGCCACGATGATAAGGAACATACCAAAGGCAACTGCTACGATAAAGACTGTATTCAGTTTCCCCAGGAACGGTAATGTGGTCATATGGTCGATGGGCCGTATCCACAAAGGCTTCAGCACATCTTCAAATCCGAAGATACTTCCGAACATAAATCCGAAGATTGTGGAGAAGAATCCGGCTGTGGAGATAATCCCCGCCAGAGGGATCTTCTTAAAGTGATAGATCAATGCCCCACCGATGAGAAGGAGAAGTCCCTGTCCGACATCTCCGAACATGACTCCGAAAATAAAGGAGTAGGTCAGTCCGACAAATACAGTCGGGTCCATCTCGTTGTGGGCGGGAAGTCCATACATCTGAATGAACATTTCAAAAGGCTTGAAAAGCTTTGGGTTCTCAAGCTTGGTCGGAGGCTCACCGAAGTAAGCATCATGGTCATCTTCAACGACAACGAAGACTTTGTCATCATCTTTGATCTCTTCAAGAAAACGATCCACATCATCCTCTGCCATCCAGCCGCAGAGAATATAGTAATCTTCCTGATTCTCATCCATACGGGCCGCCATTTTGCGGACATCAAAATTATTGGACAATTCTTCTAAACGGTTTTTTGCGGCAACCAGTTGTGCGGCACGGTCGGAGAGCATTTCCCCGGCTTCTTTGTCGAGGTCGTTCATCTCCACATTTACCCGGGCAATTTCCTTCTCCAGTTCCTGATAAGCATAAGCCGGAGTTCCCTCAAATTCATCTTTCAGCGCGATCCGTTCAAAATGAAGAGAGCGGAAGACGGCATCTACTTTTTTCGCTTCTCCCGGAGAAACAAAATAAGCACCATAGACAAAGCTTTCATCCCGTTCGCCCTCTACAAAGATCGCACTCAGGTCATCCATGAGATATTTCTGCATTTTATGATAATGCTCTACTGCGATCCGTCCGAAGCGGTAAGTGATGAACCGGTAGCTGAGTACCTGATGCAGATCACATTCCAGTGGGCGGAACGGTGCAATGATCTGTTGCTTTGTACGGAACTGTTCAATCTTATTTTTGCATTTTTCCTTTTTCTGTTGCAGATCTTCATAATCTGCACTTGCATTTCGCACAAGTTCAAACATATCGTCCAGACCGAGAGATGAATCGGGAGTGACCGTATCCGCATTTGGAAGGTAACTGACGAATTGAGTCGCCTTTGCGAGAACATCCCGGTATGGATTGATCTCAACAAAAGGACGGAGGTTCTCGACTGTCTTCAGCTCGGAGAGAGCGGATTCCAACTGGATCTCATAGCGTGAGAGATACTGGTCAGTGACCCGGTCGATATCATTTCTCGGGCCGGATATGTTGATAAATTTCATTTTTACAATCATTGGGTTCTACCTCCAACGTAAGTCATCGTCTCACCCGGTGAGAGTCCGTAACGGATACACTCAAGGGTGGTGGTGAGCTTTTTGATTTCTTCTTCCTTGAGGAAGAGATAGGTGTTGACAGCAGCGATCGAATAGGGATTCCGTCTTCTGTCAATCAGATAAAGGTGATGCAGACACTCGGAATACATCTGTTCCATGTCCGGAACTTTCTGAAAATGATAATGTCTTCCGTAGCGGGTCTGGCTCACCAGAGTCTGTAGTTCTTCAATCCCCGCAGCCTCAACCATTTCCTTGATCTGAGCGGTTGATAATTTATAGTGGATCGGAATGATCAGAAGATAAATATCCGCGGGCTTCATATTATAATATTTCTTTGCACGTAAGATCCACTGCATATTGAGCAGATCGATCTGCGAACCACAATCCCTTTCGTAGAGTTCCAGATCCTCTTTTTTTAACATTTTTTTACGGGCTTTCCACAAAGTAGTGAAAAAGTAAAGTTCCAGTGCAAGGTCATAATCATACAGGGTGACTTTCTGTGCATCCTGCAATTTTTTCAGCGGATCATAGTATTCTGTCCCTTTGAGATTGTCCACCAGTTCATCTGTCGTTCTGGAAGTGATGAGCCGGTCGATGGAAAGCTGGGAATAACGGTCAAAGAACTCCTTTTTATAATGAAGATCAAAAGGTCTCTTATAATGATTGATGACGATCCTCAGACAATAATCAATCAGGTCGATCTCATAGGATTTGAGCCGCAGTTCCATGAACTTCCGCTGCTTTTGTCCGCAGAAACGGTAGAGCTTGGTATAATCCCGGTAAAGTGACTGCGTCAGCAGCTTTTCGATATTTCCACGGTGAAGCTGCGTCGGCTCAAGGGATTCAAGGGTTTCTGCATAAGCAGTATTCTTTTTCAGATATTCTACTGCCTCCGGTATGGTATGCAGGGATGCAAGCTCCTGAAACTGTCCGGGGCTGAGAAGTCTGGATTCCATGGCACGCGTCTTTGTTACGATCCCGCTGTATTCAAGCAGATGTCCCATAGGCTACACCTCTGTGATCTTTCGGAGAATCTTCTGTGCATACAGAGTATGATTCTCTTCATATTCTTTTTGCAGTGCGTTGATCTGTGCCAGACTTTCATCGCTTTGAGATGAAAGGATCAGAGAAGTCTTTTTTTGCAGATCATCCTGTATCGCCTGAATCTGCTTTTTGGTCTCTGCCTCAAGCTCCAGGTCGAATTGCCTGCGTTTCTCGTCATATTTCTCATCGAGAATGGACTTTTCAGCTTCTGCATGCTGCACAATGCTGACGGCAGCAGATTCTATTTCCGTCAATTTGTTTAGAATAGAGTCCATAACAAGCCTCCTTTTTGTGAGAAAATTATAATATCTACTATAATACACCTTTTCACAAAAAAATCAACCCGTCAGCTTTGACCGGGAAGAGGTTGCGTGTTATGATGTATAGAGAATCTCTGAGGAGGAATCATACATGAGACTGAGAAATATCCCGCGTGCAGAGGGTGTGATCCAGATGCACCGTACAGTGATTAAAAGACCGGAAGATCAGCGGGGATGCTGGCATCAGGTGTTTGGAGACCGGCATCCTGTCTATATAGAAATCGGAATGGGCAAGGGACAGTTTATTCTGAATATGGCAAAGGCTCATCCCGATGTGAACTTTATCGGGATCGAACGTTATTCCAGTGTGCTTCTGAGAGCATTGGAAAAGTTTGATACAGAGGAATATAAAGATTTGACAAATATCCGGTTTGCCTGCATGGACGCAAGGAATGTGGAAGAGGTGTTCGCACCGGAGGAAGTGGATAAGATTTTCCTGAATTTTTCAGATCCGTGGCCGAAAGCACGCCATGCAAAGCGAAGACTGACTTCAACGGAATTTTTAGAGCGGTATGAAAAGATCCTGGTGCAGGGCGGAAAGGTTGAGTTTAAGACGGATAATACCGAGTTGTTTAACTTTTCGCTGGAGCAGGTGAAAGAGGCCGGCTGGTATCTGGAGAAATACACGTATGACCTGCATCATCAGGAAGAGATGAATGCAGGAAATATCATGACAGAATATGAAGAAAAGTTTTCCCTGAAAGGAAATCCGATCAATAAACTGATCGCAAGAAGGAAAGACTGAGAGAAGAAAGCATACATTATTATAAGAAGAATGATTAAAAAAGGATGGATGTGTGCAGAGTGAAAAGATGTGGATTCAGGAGAAAATGCAGCTGTACGTTTTATTGCCACAGGAGAATGAACCGATGTCTGCATACGATCTGCTGTTCACTGGAGGAAGTATGCAGAATCCTGAATGAGCGGTGCGGCGGAAAATAGTAAAATACATTGTAAAAAGAAAAGAGGCTTGACTTCCTGTAGTGCATTATGATACAATGTCATGGCGAATGGAAGTAGGCCTTTTTTTTATGCCTAAAATCGGATGGTTCGCAACCATCAGTAACACGTAGGTGAATATATTAAAAGCGAGGTGGAAGTTGTGCGCACAAGAATTACTCTGGAGTGTACGGAATGCAAGAACCGTAACTACAACATGACTAAGGATAAGAAGACTCATCCGGATCGTATGGAAACCAAGAAGTATTGCAGATTCTGCAAATCACACACATTGCACAAAGAGACAAAATAGTCGTTGTCGAAAGGATGTGGACATATGAGTGAGAATACGAAGACTCAGAAAAAGAGCTGGTTTAAAGGGCTTCAGGCGGAGTTCAGAAAGATTATCTGGCCAGACAAGAACACTCTTGCAAAGCAGACGACGGCAGTTGTTGCTGTTTCCGTAATCCTCGGAGCGTTGATCGCGGTGATCGACGTAATCCTAAGATACGGTATTGACTTATTGATAAAATAGTTGACCGCAGCGGAAAGGTGATTTTATGTCAGAAGCAAAATGGTATGTAGTTCATACTTATTCAGGGTATGAAAACAAAGTGAAAGCGAATATTGATAAGGCGATCGAGAACCGTCATCTTGAAGATCAGATTCTTGAAGTACGCGTTCCTATGGAAGAAGCGACAGAGTTGAGAAACGGTGTTCAAAAAGCGGTTCAGCGCAAGATGTTTCCGGGGTATGTGATGATCCATATGGTCATGAATGACGATACATGGTATGTTGTCCGTAACACCAGAGGTGTGACAGGCTTCGTTGGACCAGGGTCCAAGCCGGTACCGTTGACCGAGGAAGAGATGCTTCCTCTTGGTATCAAGAAAGAGGAAATTCAGGTCGATTTCGCAGAGGGTGATACAGTTGTTGTCACAGGCGGTGCCTGGAAAGATACCGTTGGTGTTATCACTGCCCTTAATGTGCAGAAACAGACAGCAACGATCAATGTTGAACTTTTCGGCCGCGAAACGCCGGTAGAAATAAGTTTCGCAGATGTAAAGCTTGCAAATTAAGCGAGCAATCCTAATCAGGAAAGAATGAATTAAGGAGGCAATTCCAATGGCAAAG
>ERZ791837.1106-NODE-1106-length-18450-cov-3.339766_pt1 | contig 18450 bp, 13 predicted proteins | sample MGYA00510292_ERZ791837 | MGnify/ENA primary metagenome ERZ791837 (study PRJEB30046, sample SAMN00715259) | human gut metagenome | study: EMG produced TPA metagenomics assembly of the A metagenome-wide association study of gut microbiota in type 2...
CAGATCCATGTACCGCCCCAGAACCAGCTTGTAGGACCAGCAACGATGTTGTACAGACCGTATGTAGAACCTTCTGCACCCTCTTCACCTTCAGCCTGAGACAGCTGAGAACCAGCACCCAGAGACCATGTTGGGAAGAAGAAACCGAATGTCTTGTTAGCCTGAGCACCTGCGCTCATACCCTGTGGCAGCCAGTCATCTGTCCACTGAGAAGCTGTGCTGATGTAGCCAGCATCATAGTTTGTCTTAGCCATGGAGATAAAGTCACCGAGGCAAGCCTTGGAGTTGTCAGCTGTGATTGCGCCGTCCTGAACCCAAGCAGATGTTCTGTTACCGTTGGAGTATGCTCTCCAAACGCCGTCAACAGAGTCAGCCATAGCTGTTGCGCCTTCAGACTTCTCATATACTGTAGCAGCTGTTGCCCAGAATGTATCCCAGTCAGAAACAGCAGCCTGCATATCCTCAGGAGTTGTGATACCGAGGTACTCTTCAGCGAGATCTGTTCTGTAAGCATAACCACCAGCAGCAACCTGCCATGTAGCACCCTTCAGAACGCCATCGTTATCCTTACCCATTGCTACTGTGTAGTCATATGCATTTGCATACATATCTTCAGTGATACCTACAGCAGACAGAGGAGCAGAATACTCATTATTGTTCTGGTAAGCCTTGTTCCAGTCAGCATCGCAGAAGAACAGGTCAACATCATCGCCAGAAGCGAATACCTGAGCATACTTTTCGTTAGCTTCAGTACCGTTTGCACCTACGTTCTTGTATACCATCTTAGCCTTGTCCATGCCGGAAGCGTTAGCTACTACATCATACATATAGCTCAGGTCATCTTCTGTCCAGCACAGGATTGTCAGAGCGTCGCCGCCCTCGCCAAGTGTGCCATCAGGTGTACCCAGAGCTGGTACTTCAGCTTCAGCTGGAGCTTCAGCTTCAGAGCTTTCTTCAGTAGGAGCTTCAGACTCTTCTGGAGCGGATGATTCTTCAGATTCTTCAGCAGCTGTTGTAGCAGCCTCTGTAGCGGATTCAGATGTGGAAGCTTCTTCCTTGCCACCGCATCCTACGAATGCTGTAGCAGTCATAGCCAGTGCAGCTACGAGTGCCAGTGTCTTCTTCAGATTGTTCATTGGAAATTTCCTCCTTAAATTATATATTATATTATTTCTAAACGGAATAATATAATTGGCATTATTTGCTTACAGGGCGCAGGATACCCTTTACTCTGCAGCAACCTTTGACAAATTAAATATACACTAATTTCGCATTAAAGTCAAGAGGTATTTCATTCATTCATCATTTTTAGGCATTCAATACAGATTCAACAAGAAAAAATTGTTTAATTTAACTATTATATAGCCCGCTTTTCGTCTAAAAATTACAAAACGGTTAAAGGCATTAGTCCGATATTACGTCGTTTCACACATGAGATATTGGCGTATCGACACATACAAACTATCCGTCATTCCATCAACATAGCAAAGTTCCAGAGTATTTACAAATCCACCTATTTCCTCACGAAAAGCAACTATTCTCTCTCCAAGTTCCATATCAACACCGGGCAGCTTTGCAAAATCCTCAACCGTAGCCACATTTACATCAAGTATCGGAATAACTTCTTCAAAATATGTATCTTCTTCCGTAGGGATAATTTCCTCTTCTTCCTCTTCGATATATTCACTTTCATTATAAATGTACACCAGATCGTATATAAGCTGAAACTTAGCTTCACCTATACCGCTTATATTCAAAAGCTCCTGTCTATTATAAAATCCGCCGTTTGCTTCACGGTAGGCAATAATATTTCCGGCAATAGTCTCACCTATTCCAGGAAGCGCCATAAATTCTTCAAAAGTAGCAGTATTCAGTTCAATGGGGAATTCCACTATCACTGTATCTGCACATTCAGATGATTCAAATACTGTCTCCGTTTCTTTTATTTCTTTTGTTTCCGTAATTTTTGTAGTAATTTCTGTAGCAGTAGTCGTAATCATTTCCGGAAATATTGATATTTCCGACAGTTCAGTATTAAACTGTATCGTTCTGTCTGCCTGACTGTAATCCTGTTCCGTCGTAAATATCCTTATGAATATACCAGCGCATAAAATCATAACGCCAATGGCGGCTAACAATCTCAGCTTATCCGACAAGCGTTATCACGCCCTTTAAAATCAACTATATTACCCCATTAAAATAAATAATGCAGCGACCATAAAAACATAATCGCTGCATAAAAACCATGTTAAAATAATTATTCAGCGTCAGCCTGCATAGCGTCAATTACAGTACGCAGAGCCTGAACGCTCTTACGGAGAGCTGCAAGATCATTATCATTCAGCGGAGGTGTGATCTCACGCTCAATACCTGCCGCACCAACTACGCACGGAAGGCTAAGACAAACATCCTCAACGCCATCGTAACGGCTGCCGTCCTGATATGCAGATACGGTAAGAACCGTCTTAGTATCACGGAGAATAGCCTCTGCGATCATGCTTACAGAAAGAGCAATTGCATAATATGTTGCGCCCTTGCACTTGATAACCTCTGCACCAGCTTCTCTGACTTCCTGAACAATAGCATCCTTATTGCCAAGATCGCTTACATTCTTGCAGTAATCCTCAAAAGGCATACCGCAAACTGAAGCCAGACTCCACGGTACCATTGAAGAGTCGCCGTGTTCACCAAGAACATAAGCATGTACATTCTTTGCGCTTACCTTAGCGTGGTCAGCCAGACAAGCACGAAGGCGAGATGAATCGAGAACCGTACCTGAACCAATGATCTGAGATGGCTTAAGACCGGAAACCTTAAGAGCCTCGTATGTGAGAACATCAACAGGGTTGCTTACAATAATATAGCACGCATCCGGAGCATACTTTGTTATCTGAGGCATTACAGAAGCAATAATACCTGCATTTACCTTACACAGATCAAGACGGGACTGCCCCGGCTTTCTTGCTATACCAACAGTGATGATTACCAGATCAGAACCTTCACAGTCAGGATAATCACCGTCTCTTACAACACAAGCCGGATAGAATGAATTCCCCTGCATAATATCCATAGCCTCACCCTTAGCCTTAGCCTTGTTAATATCAACAATGACCATCTCAGAGCAAAGGCCCTTTATTGCCATAGAAAATGCGATAGATGCACCAACGTTGCCAGCACCCAGAATCGTTACCTTTTTACCTTTTTTTACTTCGTTCACTTTTTGTTTCCTCCTAACATCTTTGTAGAATTATATAAATGAGTACATTATTAACACTCGTGCCTTCCAGATTTCTGGCACATTGTATCACATTCATTATAACATAATCTTTAGGACTTTGCAAGGGTGTTTATTTCGCTACACACTTTTTTGTTAATTTGCTACATATTACCACTATGAAAACTGCTGTTTTATACAAATGCATACATCTGCAAACTACCGTCTTTGATAAATACTGCAATATAAAAACATCTTACATCAATTCAGGCAACTTTAAAAAATGATTTTAATATTTTATCCACTACATTATGTATAAGTTTGTCTGTGGAAAAATATTATATTTGCAACAGCTTGCCAAAGTTTTAAAAAACGGGTTCACTTTGGAAGAAAAATATGATATAATACTCAGTAAGTTACAAAATAATTACAAAAGGTTTCAAATTGACATTAAATCAAAGGTTAATATTCACTTCATGAGAAAGGAAGAAAGAGTAATGAGATCAAAAGCAAGAAAAATAATTTCAGTTATTGCAGCTGCGGCTTTACTGCTGACCTCTGGAATAATCTTCGGAACAACGTCCAAAGCCAATGCAGGTGATGCAGTACTACAGCAATATGATTCAGAATGGGGAAGTTATCCTTATGGAGACGGAACCTTAGGTGACAGCGGATGCGGTGCATTTGCTATCATAAACGCTGTGCGCTATCTTACAGGAAACACAATGGATATTTACTCTGTTGCTGACTGGGGCAGTGAGAATGAGTATATCTGGGGCGTAGGCTCAAGCTTTTCAATTGCGCCTGATGCAGCGGCAAAATTCGGCAGCACCTATGGCTTCCAGCTTGACACACATATCGGATTTGACGGATATGTAGGCAGCAGTTATCCTGCAACACCGGAAGCATATGATTCCGCATGGAATACTCTTGTTTCAAAGCTTTCACAAGGTGAAGTAGCTGTTGGCCTTGTACACAATCATTTTATTTCAATTGTAGACTACGACAGTGCGACAAACTGTGTACTTGTTTATGACCCAGGTGCAGGTTCTAAGCGTCAGACTACACGTTCAGGCGACTGGAAAACATATGATGACCTTAATTATTGGTCAGATGCAGGTTCAGAATACTTGAAACTGCGAGCATATCTCACATTTTATTTTGCAACAGGTACTTCTTCCCCTGCAATAAATACAACTCTTCCAGCATTCAGTGGAACAGCTGATGCAGCAGGAACTTATATTGTAACTACAGGCAGCGGAGATCTTAATCTGAGAGCAGCTTCGAGCACATCATCTGCCATAATTGACAGAATACCGAACGGCAGCGAGGTTCAGGTTATTGAATCAGACGGCAGCTGGGCAAGCGTTGTATATAACGGTATCAGCGGTTATTGCAGCATGGAATATCTGACACCTGCTTCACAGAGTACAGATACAGTTTCGACCACTATACCTGAAACTTCTGAAACAACTTCTGTGACAACTACCACATCACTGCCGCTTTCAGAAGAAAATGCAGGAAAATATATCGTATCAGCAGGGGGATCATATCTCAATATGCGTGCAGGAACAGGAATGACATTTGATATTGTAGCACAGATTCCCGATGGATCAGAAGTAACCGTAACCTCTGCAAACAATGAATGGGCAGCTGTTACATGGAAGAATAATACAGGCTATTGTGCTTTGGCTTATCTTGAAAAGTCAGATGAAAGCCCTGTCACGACAAAAACTACAACAGAAACGGTAATAGAAACAACAGCCTCTGCTGAGACTAATGTTTCAGCAGAAAATACAGAACCAGAGACAAGCACAACATTTGCAGAAACTACCACAGAAACAGTACTGACCACAATATCCAACGCAGAAACAACAACACCTTCTCCTTCTGATAAGACTGACAAGGCAGGAGCATATCGTGTAATAACTGATGGTTCCTATCTGAATCTTCGTGCAGAAAGCAGCATGAACGCAAAGATCCTTGCACAGATACCAAATAACACCGAAGTTTTCGTAATTTCATCAGATGGCGACTGGTATAATGTTTCATGGAAAGATACTATAGGATATTGCAGGGCTGAGTATCTTGAAAAGGTAATTATTGCTGCTGATCAGAGTACTGAAAGCATTAACAATATCGACCCTGCTTTTGTTACAGCGTACGGCGATGCAAACCTTGACGGAAAAGTAGATATGTCTGATGTAGTCCTTATACACAAAGCACTTACAGGAGCAATTTCTCTTAATAACACTGCCGCAGCAAATGCCGACTGCTATCTTGATGGCAGGATCAGCATAGTTGATGTAACTGTGATCATACAGTACATAATTCAAAATTGTTCGCTTCCTGTAAATCCGGTAGTATAGTAATATAAATAGAAAAAGAGCTGATGCATATTTGACACGTCAGCTCTTTAAAATATAAAATAAAATGGAGCTTGTGACGGGATTCGAACCTGCGACCTGCTCATTACGAATGAGCTGCACTACCAGCTGTGCTACACAAGCATTTCAATATGCTATATTATAACACAGTTTCTGACTTTTGTCAACCATAATTACAGTAAATGATAACATAAAAAACTTAAACTTTTCTCTTACTGCTTAAAATAATTCGGCGTTTTGACAGGATTTTGAGCAAATACAGTACTTCTATGGTTCTTTCTACAAAAAAACTTATAAATTCCCAATTTGTTATTGAATTCTTTTGCAGGGTGTGATATAATATGTATAATTAATACTTAACTCTAAAAGGAAGGTTTCATTATGAAAAAGAAGAACAAGGCATTCTCCGCACTTGGAGCAATTGTTTCAATCATTCTTATTATTGTTGCAGCTGCAACACTGCTTGTAACAATTCTTTTTGCAAAGAAGGATACCCCTGAGCTTTTCGGTTATTATCTTTATATGCAAAAGAGTACTGCTATGGAAGTTACAGACTCAACTGATGACTCTGCTTCAATTCATGCAGAAACTGTTGTATTTGCAAAAAAATACAACGGTACTGATCCATTATCGGTAAATAATGCCGTTCTGTGTGTCCTTGCTCCGGATGACTCCTCTCCCATTGAGGACAAGGATTCCGATGGCTATGCTATCCGTCGCATCCTCAGAATCGAACCTAACGAGGAAACAGGTGAGCTTCTCTATTATCCTACAACAATGCAGCCCGATACAGTAGGTACTGAACCAGCTATTACAGGTTCATCTATTATCGGTTTGTGCGAATTTGAACACGCAGGTCTCTATTCATACATTACTTTTGTGCAGTCACTTCCTGGTATTCTCCTGCTTTTGATGCTGCCTTGCGTACTTCTGATAGCTATGCTTATTGCAAAGATCGTTCGTGCGAAAAACCGTAAGATGGACGAAAATGCATATGCTTTTGAAGAAAGCTATGACGAAGTTCCGGGCGAAGACATTTACGATGAAGAATATGATGACGAAGATTATGAAGAGGAAGATGACAGCAACGAAGAATATATGGACGATGCTTCCGATTCCACTGCTCCTCTCTACACTCCTGAAAGCAGCAATACAAGTACACTTGACCGCAAGCGTATATCAATTGCACAAAATTTTACACCTAAGGCGGTAAATCCAAATTCACCGTATCAGAAAGCACGTACAATGCAGTTCAAGGCACAGAAGGACGTGCCTATCCTGAATAATGCTCCATATGATCAGCCTGTACAGCAGTCTGCTGAGGATTATATCGGCAAGTACTCTGCTGTTTCTTCAAACAATGCGCCAGTTTCCCACGAACAGCCGGTGTCAAATCAACCTGTTGTTCAGGAACAGCCTGTATATCGTGGTGCACACGAAGCTGATGGTACATCAAGCGGAAGAATATTCCGCAGCAGCAGCTCTATCTCATCATTCAAAAAACCAAATGTAGATGACATACTAAATGGTGATCCAGTTGCAAAGGCAGCAAATGAGCGCACTGAGAAACCTGCTTCTGCAACTGTTGCAGAAAAGAAAACAGCTGCTCCAACTTATTCTTCAAGAGGCCGCAGCAACTCTGTAGATAAAGCATCTGTAGACGATCTTCTTGCAATGATCGAAAACCAGAAGAATAAGCTTTGATCTTAACTGCATAGTCAACACAATCATTAAATGAGAAAGGACTGTCCAAATGGGCAGTCCTTTTAGTATACATATTCACAAAAAACGAGCCTTGAAACGCAGTTGTTTACCAGACTCGTTTTGTTTTATATAATCTTTAAACACATAATTTTAGCCTACAGTTCGCCTTACAGCTTCAACTATCATATCCGCACAAAGATCTATACCAAGTGCACTGCTGTTGAGACAAAGACTGTAATTCGACTTATCATACCAGTTCCCACCGGTATTGATACTATAGAATGTCTCTCTTCTCTTGTCAGACTTTTTGAGCATTGTCTCTGCTCTTCTCGGCTCAATGCCGTAGCTTTCAACCGCTCTTCTAATTCTTGATTCCGTATCTGCATATATAAATGTACTGAACATTCTATCAAGATCACGAAGAATGTAGCTTGCGCATCTGCCTACTATTACACAGTCCTCTTTCTCGGCAAGCTCCCTGATAATATTTGTCTCCACTATATATACTTTATCGGAAAGTGGGAGGTTATCCTCAATTGAACGTGTAGGATTAGAAGAAAGCATAAGAGTATACAAAAAGCTTTTAGGTGCAGCTTCCTCTGCACTTGCAAGATAATCTACTGAAACTCCGCATCTCTCTGATGCCATTTCCAGTATCTCTCTATTATAAAACGGTATTCCAAGCTGCTCAGCTACCTTCTGACCGACCTCACGTCCGCCACTGGCATATTCTCTTTCTATGGTAATAATTCTGTTGCTCATATTTTTAAAAGCTCCTTTCATGTAACATTAAATGATGTATAAATAAGTTATTATAGTCCGATAAGCAGTATCTGCACCGGCACCTAAATTAACCATTACCACTGCTTTATTTATTATAGCATATTTCGTACAAAAAAACACTAATATTTTCAATTTTTTTATTAGAAAGCCTCATTTTCAGCATTTTCAACAACAAAAAAGCCGCTGTATTATGCATCTTGCAAATACACAGCGGCCTTTTAGTTTATTGCACTAAAGTTTATCCTTATTCAGCACCACGCATTATAGCGTTTACCAGAGATGGATAGTACCATGTACAGTCTTTACGGTTAAGAAGTCCAAATCCATTATCGCCATCAGCATTGAATGCACCATTATCCCATACAAAGCACTTAATACCCTGATTCTTGGCACTTCTGATATAATATTCAAAATGTGCAGCACGGTCTGAAACATTTTCATTTTTATTTACAGAACCGAATTCATCAATAATAACCGGTATGCCCTTGCTTATAAATGTATCTGCAAGGTACTGGAAATTCTTATCAAGCTCTGCCTTGTCAGCATCGCTACCCCATGTTGAACGTGCATCATCAGTACCACAGAAATCCCAAGGTGCATAGCTGTGGATAGATACGATAATATGGTCATCATCGGGAACTTTTACTGCACTTACTGCTTCCTCTGTAATAGACTGTGCATGAGATGTTACAATAAGTGTACGGTCTGCATTGAGTCCACCTGTACTGCGAACAGTTTCAACAAACTTTTCAAAAAGCTGATTTATTACATCACGTTCCTCAGGAGTACCGCCGCTCCATTCATTTGGGGAACCTACAACACGAGGTTCATTCATACCCTCAAAGATCAGATGATGGTCGTATTCACCAAATGTACTGCAAATCTGCTGCCAGATATTCATAAGCTTCTTTTCTACAGCTGCCTGCTCACTATACAGAGGCTTCAGCCAAGTATAATCATCATGGTGTACATTCAGGATAACGTACATTCCATTATCATAAGCATAGTCAACAACTTCTTTTACACGAGCCATCCAGTCAGAGTCTATAGTGCCATCATCAGAAATATGATCAGTCCATGAAACAGGAACACGAACCGCATTGAATCCTGCTTTCTGTACAGCATCTATCATTGCCTTAGTGGTTTTGGGGTTTCCCCAACCTGTTTCCGTATCAGATGTCTTGGTATTGTAGCTGTCAAGTGTGTTGCCCAGATTCCAACCTACTTTAATATCTGCAACGATTTCCGCAGATGACATTTTATTCACTTCTTCGGAAGACGCAGTTGTGCCAGATTCACTGCTGAGTTTTTCGTTATCAACAGCAGCATTGGCATGATTCTGCTCACCTGTTGAATTGCTATAGCGGACAAACACTCTGTCCAAAGTTACAGATGACTGTTCACTCCACCAAAAGCCAAGCATAACCTGACCATCTGCTGCAATATCCGCTTTTACATTCTCAGGAACTATCCATGTAAGGGAAAGATTTGATGAATCTGTGATAACAGCCACATCACCACTTTGATACCAGTTTTCATCTGTTGCGGTCTTACTGCCGTCCTTTAAAGAAACACCAAACGCACCTGAGAATTTGCCAAGAGAACCGCTTGATGAAATATCAAATGTAACAGTCTGAAGTGTATCATCCTTATTTATAAGCTCTGAAAGATCAATATGCCCTGTTTTTGAATCTTCATCACCATAGTTAAGATTAAGAGCAGGAGAAATGGCTGTTTGCCCGTCTACAGGAAGTTCAGTCGTACGTGTATAGCTGCATATAATACTGCTTAGACGCACCTGCTGTACTTCGCTCCACCAATAGCCAATAAGCACCTCACCGTTTTCATCGATATACTGTGCCGCCTCATCAGGAACATTCCATGTAATTTCCGCATATGCTCCATTTACTGAATACTCGAAGTCATCAGACTGATACCAGCCATCATCTGTAGCTGCTGCGCATTCATCTTTTACAGATATGCCGCAGCCGCCCTTATAATTTACCATATCGGAAACACCGTCTGCTGAATAAAAGATAAATGTAAACGAATGAACGGCGTCACCCTCTTCTATCATGTCTGAAAGCTTTGCCTTATAAGTATTAGTTCCGTCTCTGTCAAGTACAGCATTGATCTCTGTTATCTCCGAACCAAGGGTAGAGCTTACAGTTTCCATAGGGCTTACGTGTTCAGTAGCAGTTTCTTCAGTAGCTTCTGTCTCTGTAGGCTTTTCAGATGCTGTTTCGGAGGTCAGTTCTGTAGCAGCTGTAGTTGCAGACGATGATGTCTCTTCTGACTTACTGCTGTCATTTCCGCCTGTGCAGCCTGTGAAAACTGTTCCAAGGCTTATAATTGCCAGTACAGATGCAAGATATTCTTTCCATCTCATCATTTTTTGTTTCTCCTTTTACTATTATGTCAGTGTAGAAAACTGTACATATAAGTACAGTCCCTTTTATCATAAGAACAGGCTGCTCTGAACAGAACAGCCTTTTTCTTTATGTACATATCAAAATGCTTTTAACGAGCGCCTTTCTTATCAAAGACTACCTTTACTGTCTGAAGCATAAGCTTCATATCAGCCTTCATGGAACGTCCTTCTATGTACTCAATGTCACTTTCCACCCATTCCTCAAACGGCATATCACTTCTGCCATTACACTGGCAATAGCAGGAAAGGCCGCTTTTTACCAAAAGTCTCTGCATCTGATGAGGCGTATAGAGATTTACCTCACGAGGAAGCGGTGGCCTCGGTCCGATAAGTGACATATCGCCTTTCAATACATTCCAGAGCTGAGGCAGCTCATCAATTGATGTCTTTCTTAAAAATCGTCCTATTCTTGTGATACGGGGGTCATTTTCCATCTTAAATGCAATTCCGTCTCTTTGATTTTCTTTTTGAACTTCAGCAAACTTTTCTTCTGCATCAATGCACATTGAGCGGAATTTATACATACGGAATGTTTTGCCTTCCTTTGTAAGACGAGTCTGTGCAAATATGGGATTGCCCTTATCCTCGCTGTAAATAAGAAGCGAGACAACACCCATAGGAATTGCCAGAACTACTATACCGCTCAGAGAACAGATAATATCAAGTGTTCTCTTAGCTGCACGGTAAATCCGTCCGCCGCCAGGTCTTATCTGACTTTTACTAAGATTCTCTTTTACATTTCCTGAAAGTTTTGCAAGAGCTTCTTCATCAAAGTCAAGAATAGGATACGTCTTTACTCCATCACCAACTATTGGTTTTTCAGCCAGTATCTCAGCCTTATATACATCTGATACCCTGCCAAGGAGCAAATCGTCATGCAACGCAACACTGCTGTTGCCCATAATCTTTCCTCCTTCATAATTTTTTCAACAAAATAATATTCCCCGAACATAGCCGCTAAATCAATCTTCACAGACCATTTCTGCGAACTATACACATATTATACCATATTCAATTAAAAAATGGAACCCCTATTTTCTTCGATAAATCAACAAGGTTATATCTACCTTTAGTCACTTTTTTCACAAATATTACAAAGCAGCAACAATATTTTCCTTATAATCAAAAATTTTCCTTGTAATTCAAGCTATTGCAATAAGTAATGTTTTCATTGACAATAATGTGAAATTGTGATAAAATAAATTAAGATTATTTTTTGAAAGGAGTCCTTTGTTATGGACGCTACTACATTTCCTATTCCGCTTACTTATCATGTGATATTCTGTGCAGCTGCCTGTATCTTTTTTATAGTCCAGTATGTACGCACCAAAAAATCATATCAGCTTCTTCTTGCTATAGGTATCCCGGCTTCACTATGCATCTATATAAATCCGGAGAACAGCTCACTTTTCTATTCCGTAGGTGTTTTTGAAGCAGTACTTTTAGTCGGTGCAATTATATTTGCATTTATAGAACGCACACGACGTAAACAGGAAATCGAGGATACTACTCCCCTTCCGGAAGAAAAGACCTCTGCTGTATCATCAGCTGAAAAGTCTGATGACAAAATTTCAGACGGAGAACAGAAATGAAACTTGTTATAACAGACTGGCAGACTATGTGCATTAAAAACGAGCTTTCTTACGAATGTTTTGAAAAGTTCGGAAAAGTCTCTGCATATTCACTCACAGATCATAAAAACGCTGCACAAAATATCGGTGACGCTGAGATTCTTCTCTGTAATAAAACTCCTATCACCGGTGATGTTATAAGAGAATGCAAAAACCTCCGCTATATCGGCGTTCTGGCTACAGGCTATAACAATATTGATATGAATGCTGCAAAAAGCGCAGGAATAACTGTCTGCAATGCAGGAACATACTCCACAGATGCAGTGGCTCAGTATGTATTTGCACAAATCTTATATCATTATAATAAAATTCATTTGTATAATGAAGATGTTAGAAGCGGAGGCTGGATAAAAGCTCCTGCTTTTTCATACTTTCCATTTCCGACACAAGAACTCAATGGAAAAACTATCGCTGTGATAGGATACGGAAGCATTGGCAGACAGGTTGTTAAAATTGCTGACGCTTTCGGTATGAATGTCATTATAAATACACGTACCACACCTATAAACTGCCCGTACGAGCTAGTAAGTGTTCAGGAAGCATTTGCAAGAGCTGATGTACTGACTGTCCACACTCCCCTTACCACTGAAACAAAAGGGCTTATTTCAAGGGAGAATCTTGCACTTATGAAATCCTCTGCATTTCTTATAAATACGGCAAGAGGAGCTATCGCAGATGAATTTGCTCTGGCAGAGGTACTTAAAGAAAATAAAATCGCAGGGGCAGCTCTTGATGTTCTGGAATGTGAACCTATGAGTGATAGTACTCCGCTGAGAGAGCTTAAAAACTGCATTATAACGCCGCACATTGCATGGTCTCCCCTTGAAACAAGACAAAGACTTCTTGATATTGCTTATAATAATCTCAAATCATATCTTGAAGACAGACCACAGAATGTAGTAAGCTTATAATATATAAACGAAAGAGGTTCGAGAATATGCTCGATATTACTTCAAAAAAAAGAATCGTACTTAAACTGGGTACATCTACACTTACACATAAAACCGGCAAGCTCAATATTCGCCGTATGAAAAATCTTATACAAATACTTGCAGATCTGCACAATTCCGGAAAGGAACTTATCATTGTTTCATCCGGTGCAGTAGGTATGGGAATAGGCAAGCTCAACCTTACTCAAAAACCTGAGGACACGCCTACAAAACAGGCTGTTGCAGCTGTCGGGCAGTGTGAACTTATGCATATATATGATGATATGTTCAGCAAGTATAGCGTTACTGTCGCTCAGATACTTCTGACTAAACATATTCTGACCAATGGACTTTCAAACGTTCAAAATACACTGCAAAGACTTCTGGCAATGGGCGTAGTACCTGTTGTAAATGAAAATGATACAGTTGCCATTGATGAACTTGAACTGAAAATAGGTGAAAATGACTCTCTGGCAGCAATGGTGGCAACTATTGCTGACGCAGATCTGCTGATAATCATGTCAGATATTGATGGGCTTTACTCCGCAGATCCACACAGCAACCCAGACGCAGAAGTTATTCCGGTAGTTGAAAAGATAGATGCTCATATTATAGAAATGGCAGGCGGTGCAGGTTCTTCCTTGGGAACAGGTGGTATGGCTACAAAAATAAATGCCGCCAAAATCGCAACAGACGCCGGCATTGATATGATCATTATGAATGGCAGAGATCCGGAGAAACTCTATGATCTTTTTGACAACAAAGAAATAGGAACAGTATTTCTTGCAGAAAATAAAACAGAAAGCAGGTCGGATATATGAATTACGCTCAAATACTTGGTAAAAAGGCAAAGGCTGCTGCTCCTAAGATGGCAGCAGCTTCACCTGAGAAAAAAAATGCGGCTCTTCGTGCTATTTCGGAGGCTCTTATTGCAAAAACAGATGAAATTATAAATGCTAATGCTCTTGACCTTAAAGCTGCACAGGAAAATGGTATGAGCGACTCCATGCAGGACAGACTTCGACTTACAAAAGCACGTATTGAAGGCATTGCCAATGCGGTAACTGAACTTATTGCTATGGATGATCCGGTAGGTTCTGTAGTGCAGGGAAGTGTTCGTCCGAATGGTCTGCGTATTATGAAAACCCGTGTACCGCTTGGTTCTATCGGAATCATTTTTGAATCTCGTCCGAATGTTACAGTAGATGCTGCTACTCTTTGTCTTAAAGCCGGTAATACAGTTCTTCTTCGTGGCGGCAAGGAGGCTATCAATTCAAATATGTGCCTTACAAATATTATGCGTGAGGCAGTAAGTTCCGCAGGACTGCCTATGGACTGCATTCAGCTTGTTGAGGATACCTCAAGAGAAACTGCTGCTGATATGATGCGTTTGAATGGCTGTCTGGATGTACTTATTCCAAGAGGCGGAGCCGGACTTATTCAGGCTGTAGTAAAGCAGGCAACTGTTCCGGTAATTGAAACAGGTGCCGGTAATTGTCACGTATACATTGACAAATGCCTGCCTGGTGAAGAAGATTACGAGATGGCTGTTAAAATAGTAGACAATGCAAAAACACAGCGTCCATCTGTGTGTAATGCTATTGAGGGAATTATCGTACATGAAGATGTAGCTGAAAAGATTCTCCCTATGATAAAGTCAGCTCTTGACGCACATGATGTAATATTTTATGGTGATGAAAAAACTGCCGAAATACTTGGGGAATGCGTACTTCCTGCAACAGAGGAAATATATGATACAGAATTCAATGATTACAAAATATCTGTAAAAGTAGTGTCCTCAATTGATGAAGCTCTTGCACATATAGAGAAATACAGCACAAAGCATTCTGAATGCATAATCACAAAGGATCTTGACGCTGCGCAGAGATTCCAGAAGGAAGTAGACGCAGCAGCAGTTTATGTGAATGCCTCCACACGTTTCACAGACGGCGGAGAATTCGGTTATGGCGCAGAAATCGGTATTTCTACCCAGAAACTTCATGCAAGAGGTCCAATGGGACTAAGTGAACTAACTACTGTCAAGTATCTGATAGAAGGCAATGGTCAAATAAGATAATAAAAACTTTTGGTCCGGCACCTCAATGGAACCGGACCAAAAGTTTTATTTATTATCTCTCAATAAGAAGTCTCTCGTTGCAATACTCGCACTCCAAAAGATCGTCTCCAATGGAAACAAAACTCTTCGGCAAATATTTCTCTGTACAGGTAATACAATTCGGATTCTTGCACACTGCATCATTATGTACTCTACCGTGAAGCAGCGTTGTCTTTGTATCAAGATTCAGCATTGTTATAATAAGTGCCATTCTTACATACATTCCGTACCTTGCCTGCTTGAAATATGCTGCCCTCGGATCTTCATCTATCTCAACTTCGATTTCATCTACTCTCGGAAGTGGGTGAAGAACTATCATGTCAGGCTTTGCCGTCTTCATCTTCTTCACTGTAAGCACATATGTATCCTTCTGTGCAAGGTATTCCTCACGACTTGCAAATCTCTCCTGCTGAATTCTTGTCATATACAACACGTCAAGCTCAGGAAGAACTTCTTCCAACGATGTTACCTCTGTAAACGGACAACCACTTGCCTTCAGAATATCCTTAACATATGACGGGAGACCCAGTTCAGGTGTGGAAATAAGTACAAATCTATTTCCCTCAAAGCATGACATTGCTTTAAGAAGTGAGTGTACTGTTCTGCCATTGATAAGATCGCCGCACAAACCTATTGTCAAGTGATCAAGACGACCCTTTTCACATTTAAGCGTTAGCAAATCGGTGAGAGTCTGTGTTGGATGCAGGTGTCCGCTGTCACCTGCATTGATAACAGGACAATCAGCAGTAAGAGCAGCAGCCTTTGCAGCACCTGCTACAGGATGGCGCATTACAAGAATATCTGCATAATTACTTACTATTTTTGTTGTATCTTTAAGAGTTTCACCCTTTGATACGGAGGAATTTGCAGGATTGTCAAATCCTATCAATCTACCGCCCAATCGAAGCATTGCAGTCTGGAATGACATCTGTGTACGGGTTGACGGCTCATAAAATAAAGTCGCCATGATCTTTCCCTGACAAGCACCGGAATAAATCTCCGGATTATTCTTGATCTTCTCACCCAGGTCAACTACTTCCTTCCACCATGACGCTGGATAGTCATTGAGGTCGATCAAATGTGGATACGATGAAATCATATTTTTATCCTCCTATTATTTCAGCAGCATATGCTGCTGTTTTTATTTACAGTACGATACTGCCATTCATGTATATTCTAAATGACATATCAAAATATTGTGCCGCACGCTTACACAGAAGCATTCTGTCCATGAATATTTCAAAATACTCAAGAACAGATGAGATCTCTGTATCAATTTCGAGTTCAAGATTAAAGCTTTTCTTATCCTCAGAAACAGTTAATGCAGAGCTTGTAACAGCATAATTTACTCTATCGTGAATATCAAATGATATAAACGTTGTATTTCTCACACGGCTGCGTCTGACGTCGGTCTTATCAGCAAGAATAAGTGCCGCAGATATAGGATCTACAGGCTGTGCGGTACGCTCGTCGTGATTACCTATCGCTGATATAATAGAACATATCTCATCAGCCGGCATATTTAGCTTTTCAAGAAGATAGAAAGCCATCATAGCACCATTATGCGCATGATCGGCACGATTAATTATATTGCCTATATCATGTAGAAAACCCGCTATTCTTGCAAGCTCGACCGTTCTTTCCGGATAATCAAGCTCCTTTAGTATCATTGATGATACATATGAAACCTTTTCCACATGAGCAAAAGAATGTTCTGTGTATCCGATAGCTTCAAGTACTTTGTCGGCACGGCGAACATACTCTAAAACATCCGGATTTTTTCTGATATATTCATATGTCACATTACTTGCCATAGATTCTTTCTACTCCTTGCCTATAATCTTACTTAAACTTTGCCAAAGTACACATCATACCATACAAGGAACATATAGACCGTCCAGATCTTACGGCTGTAATCCCCCTTGCCTACTCTATGATCATCAAGAATCTTTACCAGTTTCTCTGTATTGAAATACCGTTCAGCTACATTTCCTGTAAATGCTGTCTTTACAGTATTGTAGTAGCCATCCTCTTTAAGCCATACACGAATAGGCACAGGAAAGCCAAGCTTTTTCTTGAGAGCTGTTTTTGACGTACCTGAAGGAGTATCCTTTTTGGCAGCCATCCTCATTGCATACTTTGTAGTATACTTCATGCCCTCTGCTGTTCCCCTATGTGATACCCTATATCTTGTAGGAATTTTCTCTGCAAGAGCCATTACCTCTTTATCAAGAAAAGGCACACGCACCTCCAGAGAATTGGCCATACTCATCTTGTCAGCTTTTAAAAGTATATCGCCTGTCATCCACATATGGAGATCAAGATACTGCATCTTTGTAACATCATCCTTATCCTTTACTTTATCGTAAAAAGGCTTTGTAATAATAGTCGGATCAGGTGCGTCTGTTTTTATTTTAAGAAGTTCCTTTCGTTCTTTAGGTGTGAACATATAAGCATTACCGATAAATCTCTCTTCAACAGTTCTGCCCTTTCTTACAAAAAAGTTAAGTCCTCTTTTTGCGGGAAGCTTGCTTACAACGGAAGCAACTCCCTTTCTAAAACCTGTAGGCAGTCTGTCATAAAATGTTGCTCCTGGTTCACTGTATACATTATATCCGCCGAATATCTCATCTGCACCTTCTCCCGAAAGAGCTACTTTCAGTGAACGTGAAGCAAGATTGCAAACGAAATAAAGCGCAACTGCTGACGGATCTGCAAGAGGTTCGTCCATGTGATACTGGATAAGAGGAAGCTTTGCCCAATATTCTTCAGGAGTGATGACCTTGCTGTAATTCTTTATGTTTATTGCTTCGGAAAATTCCTTTGCCCAGCTTATCTCATTATAGCGTTCTTCACTGCCAAAGCCTACTGTAAATGTTTTATCTACATCTGCAATAGCAGCAACATAGCTCGAATCAACGCCACTTGACAAAAACGAACCTACCTCTACATCGGCTATCTTGTGAACCTTTACAGAGTCATGAAATGTATCAGAAATACGACCTACCCATTCATCAAGATCCGGCTTTTCGTCAGCATCAAATTTTACCTCCCAATATCTCTTGATATCCATTTTGCCGTCATGATAAGTAAAGCAGTGTGCAGGAGGAAGCTTATATACTCCCTTAAAGAATGTTTCCGCACATGGTGAATATTGGAATGAAAGATAACTTTCAAGAGCCGACGTATTCAACTCTTTTTTGAAATCGGGGTGACTTAAAAAGCTCTTTATCTCTGAGCCGAACATGAACGTTT
>ERZ791837.1117-NODE-1117-length-18350-cov-2.948620_pt1 | contig 18350 bp, 20 predicted proteins | sample MGYA00510292_ERZ791837 | MGnify/ENA primary metagenome ERZ791837 (study PRJEB30046, sample SAMN00715259) | human gut metagenome | study: EMG produced TPA metagenomics assembly of the A metagenome-wide association study of gut microbiota in type 2...
CAAATTGTTGACAATCCCCGCCGGAACAGAATATTTCGGGAATTTTGCGTAATCAACTGCGAGCTCGTGCAGTCGGGCAAAAGAAAACCGGATCCGGTACTTGCGGTAATCCAACGCCATATAAACGGCCAGAATCAGCATGTCGTTTTCCGGATACTTACTACTCCCATCCGTGTTACGCAGTTTGTAATAGCTCAATATGGGCTCAAGCGTCATGTTCGATCGGTCGCTGATCTTGACCTTGTACTTTTCCTTCGCGTCGTTGGGATTATCCGGGTTGTCTGGATTGATGGGGTTGCCGTCTTCATCCTCATTGGTATCTCCGGACGGGTAAGAGTACGTTACCGTCACCTTGTAATGCGTCGCGGAATGCAAGGCGATCTTGTAGCCCGTCGCCATCATGCCGGGGGCATTGGGATTGGTCGCCATGGCCGCCCACTTGGGGCGCTGGAACCCTGCAATGGGTACAATTTGGGATTGTGAAACGGTGCGGTTGACTCTGTACGCTACAGCGCCCTGCTGGCTAGCAACACTCGGCGCAACGTCCGCCCTAATTCGTAAATCGTTTGTCCAGGTCATCATTCAAACAATCAAAACGCCTTCTTCCAAAATCTGGGAAAAAGATTGCGTGGTTTCCGTCTTTCTCCCGTAGGGGTTGTTATCCTCTCCCATCTTCACAAAATTGCCACCGCCCGCGGAAATCAATGACTGAAGGGCGGCATCCGGGCCCTTCCCTTCCGTGGTCGTGATAGAATAGGAACAACACCTTTTATAGTAGTCAGTTATTCCTTTATTTATTACTTTGTTGAACAGGTCAGAAAGTTCCTTTGAGTACTTCACGCCCCCCAAGCCGAAATCATACGGGTCTTTCCTTTTCAGCTTGGAGTCAATTTTCAGGGATTCAATATCCACACGGCCCGACATGATCGCTTCATAGGCTTTCCGCAGGTCCGGATTGTTCTGAAACATGGGCTTGAAATCCGGGTGGTCAAAAATGCTCTTGCTCGTTACGCCAGCCGTAAATTCCCAAGTGGTTTTTGTATCCTTGGGGTCAAAATCAAACGGGTCCGGGTCATCAGGGTCCGGGTCTGGATTATCCGGATCATCTTCTTGAGGGGCTTCTTTTCTGAAGGTACAGACCGTTTTCCACAAGTCAGCAATCTGCGAGTGCTCATAGTTGGATAAGATCAAATCCGTAAAACCGGGAACATGGCAATGCAGGGTGTAAGGAGGCGTGAATTTTTCCCCAGGGGGCGCCACGTAAGAAACGCTTGCCGACCATGCCCCATCATCAGACATGGACGCATCAAAATCGCCTTGCCATCCATACCCGCCTGTATGTCTAATATCCTTGTTCATATCAGCTAAAGAGGGCAACGCCGCCTTTCTCGGCCTTTTCCGCAATCGTCTTGAGGTATCCGTTTGAGGTCTGCACTTCTTTTGTCAGGGAGTCCACGGCAGCGGAAAGACCGGCATCCCCCTTTCCCACCAGGCCAAAAAGGGAACCGAAACCGGAGCCTACGCGGGACACGCTTGAAAGCGTCTGCTGTACCGCGTCAAACCGCGTTTTAAACGCATCAGACATTTCCTTTGCCCGCTCCTTGGAGTTCTTTTCATCCTCCTTTTCCTTCTCCTTTTTGTCCTCAATTTTGTACGTTAGAGAAACCTTCTGTTCCGCCAGCCCAAGAGCATCGTGTTCATTCATGCCGCCCTTCATGAGGGATTGCATTTCCTTCCGCACATCCCGCTGTTTTTCAAGTTCGCGCAATTTATCCTTTTCCCCTGCAAGCTCGGCCCGCATGATGGCAATATTTTCCTGTGTGTCCTGTCGTAAATCCTTAACAGCCTTGTTCTTTTTATTTAATTGATCGTTGATGTCTCGGATTGAATCAGCTACAGACAAAAGCTTTTCGTATCTTGTGGCAGCATTAAAATCTAAAGCTCCGGTTTGAAATTCTTTTTCAAGTAACTTCAACTCCTCTTCCAAATCATCCAAAGAGGCATGTTGAACGGCGGCTAATTCGTCTTCAAGCTGCTTTCTTAAACCATCAGTTGTTAAATCATCCTGTTTCTTTTTCGGCTTCTGCTTATTTGCTTTATCCTTTGTCGCATTGAGCTTATCCATTGCTTCTTTCAAATCAGCGGCAGCTCTCGCCTCCTTCTGATTGTTTTCCCCCATCTCTTTAATTGATTGCTTCTCGTTCTCCCTCCACAAAACGCCTTCTTTAATTTCCTCAAGAAGTTCTTGACGGGCTGCAATCATCCTATCAATGGATTCAATTTCCGCCTTTGCTTCTGCGCTGTTTACGCCATCATTTGCAATATAGTTTTGACGAACGCCACGTTGTTTAATAAGCTCGTCCCATTCTTTACCTAATCGCTGCTGGATAAGTTCAATTTCATCATTACTTTTTGCATTGGAAATATCTTCACGGATTTTTCCGCTAAATTCATAATCTCCTAGTTGCTTTCTGTAATCGTAAGGGCCTTCAATAACGGCATTTTCATAATGCCCAGTACGGAACATTGAAGCGATTCCGTAAAATACGGACTGGTACCCGGCAATACTTTTTTCAAAAAAAGAAAGGTTCTTTTCCTGCTTTGCATAAAACTGGAAACTGACCTCGCTAGCTTCTTCAATCTCCGCAGTTAAAGACTGAAAGGCACCAGCAAGATTCGTCACCTTATCGGCCATCATATCTCCCATAGCATTTTCAAAAGTCGCCTTGAGCGTTTCCCATGAACCAATAGTCGTATTCGACAATGCAGAATTTTTGCCGGAAAATTCCGCATCACGCATTTTCCTTATGGCGTTGACGTACTGATCAGCAGAAATTTCCCGCTTCTTGGCAAGCTCTATGACCTGCTTTTCCGCCACGCCCATTTCTTCAGCTAATGCCTTGATGATGGGAATACCCTGATTCTGTAACTGGTTGATGGCGCGGGAGTCGGCAAAACCGTTTGCCATGACTTTAGCCCATGAATTTGAAAGCTGTTCAGCGGAGATTTTACCGGAGGCGGCAATATCCGCGAAGACTTCTGACCAACTCATGATTGCCGTGTTGTTCGTCCGAAAGTGCATGGACAGGTTCTGCGCGGCCTTTCCCAAATCATCCAAGGCAACAACGCCATTTGCCGCCAGATGATCAAGTTGAGATTGCAAATCCCGTGCTGACTCAATGTTTTTAGTGTAAGACGATAACTGAACGGCCATGTATTCATCATCCATGGCATCCTTTATCCCCATTTTGATTACACTCAACGCCGTTCCAAAAGACGCCACACCGGCAACCGCCGCAGTAACAGAAGGCAACAATTTTTTAAAGGATGCTCCCAAGCCTTCCACGTCAGCCGCGGCCCCCTTTCCAGGGCTCACTTTTGCCGCTTGCTCTGATGCTCCGCGGATTTTTTCCTTAATGTTCTCAAGCTCTTTTAATAATTCCGCGGAATCACCAGAGAACTTAAATTTTACTGCGCTCATTCTTCAATATTGACAGGCTTGTTAAACATGGCATCAAGACGTTCCAAATCAGCATGATCTACCTTCCGGGCATGCGTGTAATAACAGCTAACACCATTTGCAACGCATTCACTCATAAGGAACTGTAGAATCATGCTGTATGGAATATCGTATTTGATATAATTTAAGGGGTACCCCGTCTTTGAAGCAATCGCCCAAACCACTTGAATAAAGTAGTTCGGCCTGTCCCCTCCTGTTTTTTTTTGGAATCCTCGACAGTGAAAGCCGCTTCATCAACGTCTTGCGCCTGTTTACCTACCAGAGCAGAAATGCGCTGCATTTCATCAGGGCTCAACTCATATTTAAATTTTCGAACGGATTCCTTGAATTCTTCAAGGCTCATTGATTCAAGTTTTTTAATATCAGCTGTATGAATATAAATATATTCTACAATGCCGCCTAAATCCATGCCCCCATTCATGAACCCGCAGTTAAAACGCTGCATCAACTCCATGCTTCCAACAGACAGGGGGCGGAGTTTCAAGACTTTTTCCTTGTCGCTCATAATGCTCTTGTAATTAGGAGTTCAAATGCCCCAGGAAATTGCGCTTAACCTCTTCCGGGCAATCCTCCGGAATCAGGGCTACCTTCTGACCATCCTTGGAGCGGATACAGGCGATTTTCCGGAATCTAGGAAGTCCGGCCAGAATACCGCGGCGGCAATCAAAAGCCGCCTTGACCAGCGCAAACGGGTCTTCCGGATTGTTTTTCACAAAATCCGGGTCATTCCACTTATTGATCATGTCGCGTGTCTCCGGGGTGTCCGTGAAGTAAAAAACCTTCCGTTCCCCCCGGTCAGTAATGATGATTTCCGCCCTCTTGGCAATGGGGGCCGTGGCTGCAAGCAAAGCACTTGCAAGGTTGATGTCTTCAATATTGATTATGTTATTCATGTTATGTCTATTATGTTATTTTTTGTTCGAGATAGGAGCGCCAGAAACGGCGCCCCTTGAAGTCTGTTATTCGGAAACAATTTCCGGGTTCAGGGCTTTAATGTTCGGGCCATAAGAGGCTTTAACGGTAAAGCTTCTATAATTCTGCGCCTCCATTTTCATATCTACACTCTTGCAGATGGCCTTAGTTACCTTTTCCGGAATTTGTTCACCGGAATTTTTGATGCAGAGGTTCAAAACATCCGCATGGACATCAACAATGTCGCCAATGTGGGGAACCTCCGTGCCAGTCTTTCTCATGTACGCCTCCCAGGTAATTTCACAGCGGGAATCATAAAGAGTATTACCCTCCATAACGCCCTTGTCGCCTGTAAGCTCAACGTCTCCCTTCGCCGACCATGAGTAACTTACGGAGGAAATAATAGCTCCAAAATCCTGTTCTCCGGAATAATTGATTCCAAAGATACCGTCGCCGTGCTGTATAAAATCAGATGCTTGTGCCATACAAATGGCGGGGCGTTGCGCTTCCGGCTGCCCTCCCTTTCCCGCTTGACAAAATCGCGGAATGAGGCATATTAAAGGTGCGTTAGTAATTCGGAACATTCACATGTTCACCTTCTAAACAATCGCCCCGGCCTGCTTCACCAGGCCGGGGCGATTGTTTTCCGCTTGACAAAATCAAACACAAGTGCATATTGAAGACGTATTAGTTCCGAACAGTTCACATGTTCACCTCTAAATCAAACCCCCCGGAGTGGCTGCTCCGAGGGGTTTTTCCTTTAGTTGAACAGAACTATAAGAAGCTCAATCAACCGTTGTATTAGTTCCTGTTGTCTCACATATTACACCTCCTTTTTTAATCCCGGACCAACCGGGCAAAGCGATTATGAAGAAAAACTAAACTTTTTGCAAGATATTTCTACAAATACATTCTACATATTAGATTGACTGTAAAAATATTATATAAACTATCTTTCGATATAGCGTATTGTCCAGGTTGTTATCCAGTCATCGTCATCCAGGGTGGCGGAATAATCTGTGATGTTGAAAAAGTCACACCGTTCTCCACAATCCAGCCGAGACAGAGCCTCCACAAGATTTCTCTCCATTTCAGGATCAGACCGATTATTGAGCAGGATCACGGAAAGCGTGTATTCCCTGGCAGGCAGAGGCAACCATGGCTGGGTGTAACCGGCCATGCCTATGACAACACAAGGTTTCCGCTCAATGTCACTATCATTCCCGGCCTTGTAGACGGTGAAACCGGATTCCCTTAAATGATTTGTTATGCGCTCAATGATCATGCCTTGTTTCTCCTTTGCCATTCGTAATGCAATTTCAAGTTAGTGGCTTGCTCGGCTTTTGTTATAACAAACGGCTCAAGCGCCTTGATCATAGCCTCCGACGCGTAAGGCAGCTTATTCTCAATCTCAATACTCCCATCTGGAAGTTTTTTGATTGTCCCGTTTTGTCCATGTCGCGTAATCCATTGAGGAGCACGAGCGGCCCATCCGTAAGAAGTATTGATCAGCCATCCGGATTTTGCCTTGCCGATATGCTTAAATACTTTCTTCTTATAGCTTTCTGTACTTTTCCTATTGACAACAACATTTCCAGTAAAGGACGCTACATGCCCATCTTTCCGTGCGGAAGTGTGAAATTCTGGACTGTAGCTTTGATAAAAGCGCACAACTTGTCCAAAAACATCTGTTGCTACCTGCGCCGCTGCTGAAGCATCTTTCTTCAAGGTTAATATGCTGGCAACCTGTTTTGCCCTTTTAAGGTCTCTTTGCTTTAGTTGGTTGATAAACGTTCCAACCCCACGCCCAGCGCGGGAAACGTCACGACTAATCGAACCTTCCCCGGATTTTCTTCCGGCTACCTTCGATTTGCGGTTTTTCCCTAGTGGTAGAGTAGCGTTAAAGCACATACCGCTAGCAGTATTGTAGGAAAGTAAGGTGGTGTACAAAGCCCCGAAACGCTCAATATTCGTTTTCGCTTTTTTAATGGCAATATCCATTCCTTTCACATCTATCCGGACTTCCAAACTACTCATACAAATCAACTGATAAAGTTAATACCCTGTAAACGCAATTACTTGTGACTGCGGTAATCTTGAATTTCATCCCCTCACATTCCACGCGGCCCCCTACCTGGAAAGAGTCCCCCGTTTGAATGTGAATGATGCGGTCCCGCTGGTTGCAATATCCCCCCTCCTGGCGTTCAAGGGTTACGTCACGGGAATTCATGTACCCCTGGTATGTCTTCCCCTGGTAGGCAATTTCCGCCTGTGGTAATACCTGATTTATGCGCCGGTGCGCGGCGTTGGCCGCATCTGTGAATCTCATATAAATGGCGGGGCGTTGCACAAAAAACCGCCCCGGACAAGTCCGGGACGGTGAACACCAGCAGTTAATGCAAAGAAAATTAGCTTTCAGGAGGCGTGACAGCCGCCGCAACGTATCCTTTCACCTTATCCGGTTCGAGAATCTTGGCGCCGAACATCAGGCCCAGGGAGGCCCACTCTGCGCGGGTATTGCGGTCAATCCACGTGCAATGCAGAATGCCAAGTCCGGCGAGTCCATCAATCGGGATAACCTCCGCGCTAATATCATCCTTAAGGTCAGAATCAATTTCCGGAATTGCGGAGCCTACGCCAATCGCCCCACCTTCAAAGGACGCTCCTACAACATCTTTCGCAAATACGGAAGATTTGACTTTGTGAATTGATGCAAACCCATAGGCTCCCCCGTCAAGGCGGAATTCCGTTGTGTTTTCCGGAAGAATGGCCTTATAATAATCAGGGGACAACATCAGTCGGGGCTCTTCGGATTCAACATCCCCGCTTAAGTTAATACAACCGCGCCGCGTGAATTTATCGGAAGGCCCAATAACTTTTGATTCGCTTGCCGTAATAAGAGAAAGAATGCGCCGGTGCAAATCATTGGCAAAAGCAATGGAATTAGTTTTTGCCAAATCTATGAGCCGCCAACCATTGCGTTTTTCTGCCGGGGTAATTCGCCAAGGTAGGTGTAGTTCGGTAAGGGACAGCTTAATTAAATCCCCTTCATTCTCCTTGGCCGTTTGATATTCCGTTGGATTTTCTACAACCTCGCCAGCATTTTTAGGATTCTTAAACTTCGCCACAGACCCATACTCCATTGAAAAATCTTTCGTAAGATAAGAAAGAGGAGCAAGAGCGGCGCGGAGTGAGAGAATAACTTCACTGCGAATAACGATTTTTTGTGCATCAGAAAGTGCCATGATCTTAGATAATAGTTTGATTGTTAAAATGAATGATTAAAGAGGGTTATTTTTCGCAAAGTTTGGCTATTTCTCCTTGATGGGATTCGTAAAACTTCCGCTGCTCCTCTCCGGAAAGCGCCGTGTACTGCTCCAGAAGAGAGGGGGTTTCCTCGCCGTCTTCCGGCTTATCCACTACGGCTTTATGCCCCATGCCAGACACCATTTCCGCGGCCTTCTGGCTCGCCTTCGTATCGGCTTCTTCCTCAAGCTGGTTTTTCTTGAGGGCAACGGATGCGTGGAGCTTGACATTCTCCTTTTCCAGGGCTTCGACACGCTCACAAAGAGATTTAATAGAGGATTGGATTACTGTAATTCCATCCCTCATTTCTGCCCCAAGAGGGGCAAGCTCTTGTTTGAGCGTATCAACGATATTTTGATCAGACTTGAATAGTGCCATACTTATTGCGGGGCGTTGCGCTTTTAATTTGCACCGGGAAAATCAACCCAGGGCATTACATCATCAATCAGGCCCAGAGAGGCAGCATCTTCCGCCACAAAGACCTTGCCGGAAAAAGCATCTGCGGATAGTCCGGGGCGCCCTGAAGCCACAAACTCCTGAAACCTTCCGGCTATCTTGTTGCACAAATCCCTGTAATAGGCGATTGCTTCCGCCTTCATCGGGGTTTCCGGATGTTTGAAAACAGCATCATCATTCGTGATGGTCAATATTTCCTCACTCTTGGCATTCCAAAGGCTGATGACGGTTCCAATACTGCCAACCAGCGCCGTTTCCGTCACGATCACCTGATCACAAGCCGAAGCCAAATAATAGGCGGCAGAACAGCACATGCCTTTGACGTAAGCCACCGTTTCCACGGGCAGTGATTTAATCAATTCCGCTGTTTCATGGCAGCCTTGCACGTCTCCCCCCGGAGAGTCAAAAACGAAAATCACTTCGTCAATGTTCCCAGCGGCCGCCTTTATTTCCTCCACGATGGATTGATAATTTGTGCCGCCCAGGACTTCATTCAGGGGCACGCCGTTACCATATAGGGGCCCGATTACCTCAATCACCAGGGATGACCCAACCACCCGCGCTTTCTGGCGTGTCTGGATGAAAAATGAGAAGTCAAAATCCGGGTTCCCCGCGGCTTTCGGTTCAAGGTTCTTCCGCTGGCGCATACTCGCCAGCCATGCGGTTTCTTCACAATATAACGGTTTCATAACGTTAAAATTTCCTGATATAATCCGGAGAGATTTCTACCCCAAATTCTGCTTCAGCTTCACGGCGCAACTTCTCCGCAATGGCGGCTTCCCTGGCGCGTATTCTCAAATGGTCCTCAACCTGCGTTCCGTTTTCCTCACAGATTTCTGTGAGGTTTTTAATGCCGGCATTGTACTCTTTCAACTGACTGTTGGAGTCGCGCCCCATGTCCACGCTTGGACGCTTGGCGCGGCTGAACATCATGTTCCACCAGCCTACCGCGTGCGGGATGTCCTCCCGCTGTATACCTACGGCCAAGACATACTGTACAAGCAGTCTGGCGGCATCTTCAAGCAGCGTGGCCCGGTCCCGCGTGGTGTTATCGAATTTGGACAGGGACATTCTATTCCCAACGCCGCTTGAGTCCGGATTGACCACAATATCATAGGGCACCCCTACCCCGGACAAGACACCCTTCAAGAGCCGTTCCGAAAAGCTCATGTAGTTCGGGGAGGGGCGCTCAATCTTTAGGGAGTCAAGGGAGTCTTCAGACTTCAAAAACACAATTTGCTTGTCTCCTGTATTGCGTACAACAACCTCACCATTATTGCCCGGTTTATTGTAAGCCTGTGCTATGTCAACTTCTCCTGTTTCATTTTTTTTCACCAGGGCAATCTGCGAAGCAATCTTCATGGCCCCAAGCTCGGAAACATTGATGTCATCAATGTAGCGGAATTCCTTGAGCCCATGAGAAAAGAGAGGTTCCCCGCGGCAAGTGGCAAGAAAATCATCGTCAACTAAATGCAGCATTGAGGACGCCGGAATTATCTCGCCGCCTCCCGGTTCATCACCGTCCAGCCAATAGGCGATTTCACGCCCCATGCGGTTAGTTATGACACCGTGCAGCACGTTCAACCCCTTGTATTTTCCGGAGTCAATAAGGCCATCTTTAGGAGAGCACACCCGGTTTGCCCGGATAAATTGCAGTTGAGGAAACCCTGTCTTGCTCTCCGTCAACATTACAAAGCAATCCCCGTCAATGTCGATGGCGGTGGAGATCAGATACAGGAGCGAGTGAAAATTCTTTCCGTTCACGCATGCAACTTTGTAAAACGCCTTGATGTACTCGTCATACTTCGCTGCAACTTCCGGATTCTTGCACAAAGATTTGAACAGAAAAGCTTTACCTATAGAGTATTCAGCCTTCATGTTCACGGCGCCTTTTACAACGCCGTTGTTCTTGTACAACAGACGGGACGCGGAAATGAGGTTCTTCCGGGTAAGGCGTCCGGAAAGCTGTTCCGGCTCCTTGAGGTAATTCGGCAATCGTTGCAAGCCATCATCATAACTGCCGCTTTCGTAAATGGGACGGCTTGAGAACGGGCGCCCGAACTGGTCTAAAATCTGAACATTCCCCGCCTTCATCGGAACACCACCCTTGCAACGTTGTTCCCTCCTTCAAACCGGCCATGCTCAAGAGAGCGGATAGCCAGCCCCAAGGCTTCAACCCACAAATCAACAGTCATGGAGCCCGGCGCGAACTGGAATGAGCTATCACCCACATTCCCTTGAGTGATTTCCTTCCCTTGGTTTTCAATTATGTCTTCAACAGCCTTATCTAAAGCCTCTTTCAAGCGTAGTATGCGCTCGTCGGCATCCACCATCCCCCAGGCATAAAGAGCTTTTGCAATCCGTAACATACAAATGCGGCCTCGTTGCGTTTTCCTTCACAGGGGAGAGCCGCGGATTATCATTCCTTTTGTACTTTTCCCGTTGCATTATTGGAATAGTTGTATGAAATTTTGCAACACCATGCACACAAAAACACAGATGACCCTTAACCCAGTTCAAGGCCCCAAGCTCAAGGAGACTCCCTTTTTCGGTCTATTTCCAGCCCATTTCGGCCCATTATGCACCGCTTTAATGACATTCTCCCATATTCCCCACCAATGGACCCCATTGCAGTTCTCCCTCTCTCTACGTGTCCAGTATATCACGCAATCGTTATCACCTCTCATGTGCTCAACATTATCACAATTATGATCACACTTAAAATTATGTCATTGTATATAAATCTTATAAGTCCTCATAGGGCTACCATTTTAATAAAAATCCCGTCTCCAATGAGGCGGGATTTTTTTCTTCTTTTGTCCTGGGCAGGAACAGCCTAGAGGGTTTATTCCCCTACCCATTACACTCTGGTAATATTTGCAATAAACGCGCAAATGGCATCCTTGCCATCCGTCACGATAAGACGCAGCAAGGAATCCTCCCCCCTTCCGGAAACGGCAAGTGGAGCGGCAAGACGCACTGTAGTAATACCCGGCTGCCCGCTGGCGGGAGTAACCGTGAATCCCGGCATGGCGCCAGGCAGCAGGTACCACTCATGATCACACTTGATTTCCAGCTCACGCTCACCGCCTTCCCGGGGGACCTTGATTGTAGCCGGAGTAATGGAGCCACTGACCCCCTTCCCATGCTGGTGCCAGGTTACTTTACCCAGGCTGCAATACTGCTCCGCATCAGGCTCGCACGCATAAAGTTCAAGATTGAGCCAGACCCGTTCAATGGAGGGATTGGGCTCCACGGAAAAAACAAGGCGGTCCGGCTTTTCTTCCGTCAGAGCGGCATAGGGAGGGATGCACACGTCCGTGGGGTCAAAACCTTCCCGCACAAGCCTGCGGCCGGATAAAGGAACGTTGGTATCAATGGCAAGCTCCACCCTGCCTCCCTCAGCCGGAATGTCCACAGCCTCCGGAGAAATGCGTTTGATCATGATGCCTGCATCATATAGCCTTTTGTCAACGACGGCTTGAACTTCACCTTCCGTCAGCTCTCCGGACGGCCCGACCTGTACCAGTCCGGCATCCCATCGTTCACGTTCCTCTTGCGTAATATGAACCGTTGCATTCCCAGTGTGCCCGGTTAATTCATTTCGGGATGCCGCAAGACTCCCGTTGATGATATTAATTTTATTCATGTTTTTTAAATCATGCGGCAGCTCCGGAAAAAATCATTCATTCCAGGACGTTGAAAACCGGGTAATTCCTCCGCAATATGCGAAGGCTCGTTCCCGCACATAGGGCTATGCCAAACCATTCCCGCGAGGCCGCGGCAGCTCATGGGTTCCCCACTCCTCCGGCAATTTTTCTTTCCATCGGAAATTCCCGGAAAATCCAGAGCTGCCGCCTGGTATGGACGGCGCAGTCGATATTTCTTGATAGATTTTTACCCGTCAGGGCGTTATATATAAAATATGACAAGGCTCTTTTCCCTGCTGGCCGGAATACTTCTGTTTCCCTCCCTTGCTGCGGCTGCCGCGGATAAATACAGCATCATCCCTGAACCGGCCCGGACGGAACTAAAGCAGAATACCACCAAAACGCTCAAGCTCCTTTCCGACAAGGCCGCTCCTTCCCTGGGCAGGGACGCCTACCAGCTCACCGTCACCCCGCAGGGCGTGCACCTCTCTTCCGGCGGGAAAGAGGGGCGAATCTATGGACTGGTAACCCTCCAGCAGCTCCAGGACCAGCTGGCGGCACATCCGGAGGGCATTCCCTGCGGCGTCATCAAAGACAAGCCCCGCTACCCGTGGCGCGGCCTGATGGTGGACCCCGCCCGCCACTTCATCCCTATGAAGGACCTGAAGAAATTCGTGGACATGATGGCCTACTACAAATTCAACAAGCTCCAGCTCCACCTGACGGACAACCAGGGCTGGCGCCTGCCCGTGCCCGGCTACCCCAAATTGAAAAGCATCTCTTCCAAACGGGCGGAAAGCTTCGGTAACGGCACTCCCCACGAAGGAATGTACACCAGGCAGGAACTGAAAAACCTGGTGGCGTACTGCGCCGCGCGCGGCATTGAGGTCATCCCGGAAATAGACATGCCGGGCCACAACCAGGCGTTGGCCGCCGCCTATCCGGAATTCTTCTGCTTTCCAGACCACAACACGAAAGTCAGCACGATCGGCGGCGTAGGCTTGTACCTGGTATGCCCCCACAAGCCGGAAATATGGAAATTCTATGCCGCCGTCTTTGACGAGCTCAGGGACATCTTTCCGTCCACCATGGTTCACCTGGGCGGCGACGAAGCCCCGCTGGAAAAAACCTGGGAAAAATGCCCTCTCAGCGTCAAATACCGCCAGCAGAAGGGAATGAAGGACGTCCACGAGGAACTGAAGGAATTTGAAGCGAAAATGGCCTCCATGCTCGCCGCCCGCGGCAAAAAGCCCATCTTCTGGTATGAAAAGCCGTGGGCCCAGGCCAGCGTTTACCGCAAGGGAGACACCGTCTTCACCTGGCGCATGGGCTTGACGCCCTCCACCATCACGGAAACGAAAAAGCAGGGCCTTCCCCTCATCATCGCCGCCGGGGAACACTGCTATCTGGACTATCCCCAGATTCCCGGCCAGGACAACCGGGGATGGATGCCCACCACCACGCTGGAGCAAAGCTACAAGCTGGACCCCGCCTACGGCAGGCCGGAGCAGGAAACAGACCATATCATCGGCGTTCAGGCCACCATGTGGGCGGAACAGCTCCCCACCCTGAACCACCTGCTTTACCGCACCTACCCGCGCGCCTGCGCCATTGCGGAAGCGGGCTGGTCACCAATGAACGTGCGTTCCTGGGAAAACTTCCAGCGCAAGCTGGCCGATCAGCGCCAATTTGTCCTCAAGCGTTTCAACTACAATATGGAGCGCACCAAGGAAAACGAACCCCCTTTCAAATAATCCGCATTCTCTATCCATGAGCAGCACTAAATTTGTACGTCCGCACCGCCCCTCCGTAGAAGAACTGGCCCAGGGAGTCCTGGCCGGAAACCGCGCCCTGCTGGGAAGGGCCATCACCCTGATAGAAAGCAACGCCGCTAAAGACCAGGAAGCTTCCCGTGCGCTCATCTCCAAGCTCCTGCCCCATTCGGGCAACGCCGTCCGCATCGGCATCACGGGCGTTCCCGGCGCGGGCAAATCCTCCTTCATTGAAGCCTTCGGCACCTACCTGTGCAAAAAAGGCTTCAAGGTGGCCGTGCTGGCCATTGACCCGTCCTCTTCCGTTTCCCGCGGTTCCATCATGGGGGACAAAACCCGCATGGAAGAACTCTCCGGGGAGGAAAACGCCTTCATCCGCCCTTCCCCCTCCGGCGGCTCCCTGGGCGGCGTAGCCCGGAAAACGCGTGAAACCATGATCGCGTGCGAGGCCGCGGGCTTTGACATCATCCTCATTGAAACCGTCGGCGTCGGCCAGTCGGAAACCACGGTCCGTTCCATGGTGGACATCTTCATGCTCCTGCTCATCACCGGCGCCGGAGACGACCTCCAGGGCATCAAGCGCGGCATCATGGAGCTGGCGGACATTCTGGTAGTCACCAAGGACGACGGCGACAACCGCCAGCGGGCGGCGGCCCACTGCCAGGAACTGAAAATGGTGCTCCACTACCTGCAAAGCCCCACCCCCGGCTGGACGCCCTCCGTCCTCACCTGTTCCTCCCTGGAAGGGCGCGGACTGGACACCATTGAAGAAACGCTCTTCCGCTTCCGGGACAGCATGAAGGAATCCGGCTTCTGGTACAACCGCCGCCGGAACCAGTCCCTCTCATGGGTTCAGGCCCTGGTGCATGAAGCCCTGCTCACCGCCTTTGAACAGCATCCCGCCGTGGCGTCCCGCATGCCCGTCCTGGAAAACATGGTGGCGGGGGACAAAATGGACCCCGTCTCCGCCGCGCACGACCTGCTGAGCCACTTCACTTATCCCGTGCCCGGACATTGAAAAAATCCGCCAGCACCCTGGCGTACACCTCCTTCTTGAACTCCGGCAGCCACTCCAGCCTGAACTCGGAGGGGGCTATCCATTTGCAGGCGCAGAACTCCCGGTGGTCCAGGCTGGGTTCCGGGGCGTCCGCATGCAGCCTGCACAGGAAATACTCCTGTTCCTGCCCCACAAAAGGCTGCTGCCGCTTCTCGCGGACGTAATCCAGCACCTCCGGCGGATAATCGTAACGGTACCCGCCCCGGGACTCCACAAGATCATACTGGTACGGCAGAAAACCCACCTCTTCCCGAACTTCCCGCTTCACTGCCTCCGTGGCTGTTTCCCCCGGATCAATCCCCCCCTGAGGGAACTGCCAGGCCCCTTTCTGCCTGGAACGTTCGCAAACCAGCAGCTTTCCGTCCTCCCGGACCAACAGCCCCGCCACATTGGGACGATACAATCTTTCCATGCCTTCTTACCTAGCACAACGTCCCCTGCATTTCCAGCCATGTTCTTCCACAAATTTACTACAGGCATGTAAAAATGACTCGGATACAGACACTTTATTCTCCCCTCCAAACAACTCCGGATGTAAACCACCACCCCTAAGCAGGATAAAACAAAAGACACCCTCCCTGATGAATGGAATTTCCTGTTACCCGCCCGGAAAACTCTGGTAATCAAACACTAACATGCTTCCATTTTCCGAACATTGTTCTTTAGCCGCAAGTCTATTTCCTGCAAGGTGAAAACTGGCTGACTGGCCGCTCTTTTACTTTTCACGTCCCGTTAATAAAAACTGATCATGAAAATAAAAATCAATTATTTCGCTGCCATGTTGCTGGCAATGTTCGCAGGGGGAGGCATAGGCGCCCAGGGCGCGGAGCAGCCCAAAAAAGCGACAAGCCATACTATTGAATACAACAAAAAATTTCTCGGCGCTCATGGCCTGGACGAGAACGACAAACAAGACTTTCAGGATGCTGAAAAGGGATTCATGGCAACCCTCAAGGACCCAAACATTAAAAACAAGGAGGGGAGGACGGTCTTTGACATCTCTGCCTTTGACTTTACCAAGGACAAACCGGCCCCTGATACGGTGAACCCGAGTTTATGGCGCGTCTCCCAGCTCAATGCCAAAAGCGGGCTGTTCAAGGTCATGGACGGCATTTACCAAATTCGCGGGTTTGATCTTTCGAACATGACTATTATTGAAGGAAAGGAAGGCATCATCATCATTGACCCCCTCATCTCGGAAGAAACCGCAAAAGCGGGGCTTGACCTCTACTATCGGGAAGTGGAACAGCCGGAGACGGGGAAACGTCCGGTCAAGGCAGTTGTATACACGCACTCCCATGTCGACCACTTTGGAGGGGTCAAGGGAGTAGCAACGGAGCAAGACGTCAAATCCGGTAAAACGCAGATACTGGCGCCGGAGGGATTCCTGAAAGAAGCCGTTTCCGAAAACGTCTATGCCGGCAATGCCATGGGGAGGCGCTCCACGTACATGTATGCGGCCCCTTTTCATAAAGGACCGGAAGGTACCGTAGGCTCCGGCCTGGGAACCGCCAGCTCCAGCGGAACCATTACAGTCATTCCGCCTACCGATACAATCACCAAAACGGGTGAAACAAGAACGATAGACGGAGTGGAAATGGAATTCATGATGGCTCCCGGAACGGAAGCCCCTTCTGAAATGCTGATGTATCTCCCTCAATTCAAGGCGCTTTGCAGTGCGGAGGACGCGACCCATACCATGCATAACCTTTATACCTTGAGAGGAGCCAAGGTTCGGGACGCAAGCAACTGGTGGAAGGCGCTTGATGAAGCCATCCAGCGTTATGGAGACAAAACGGAAGTCTTATTCGCACAGCACCACTGGCCGAGATGGGAGAAAGAACGCATCAGCCAGTTCCTGGCCAAGGAACGCAACGGCTACAAATACATGCACGACCGGACGCTAAACCTGATTAACAAAGGGTATACGCCTGTAGAAATTGCGGAAATGATCAAGCTGCCGCCGGAAATCGACAAGCAATGGTACTTCCGGGGTTATTACGGCACGCTGAACCACAACGCCAAAGCCATCTATCAACGGTACATGGGCTGGTATGACGGCAACCCGGCCAACCTGTATGCCCTGCCGCCCGTGGAAGCGGCCAGGCGCTATGTGGAATTGGCGGGAGGGGCCGACAAGATGATAGACAATGCCCAAAAGGCCTTTGACAAGGGAGACTACCGCTGGACTGCCGAAGTATTAAAGCACGTGGTTTTTGCCGATCCCCAAAACAGCAAGGCAAGAAATCTGGCGGCGGACGCTCTGGAACAGCTCGGCTACCAGGCGGAATCCGGCCCCTGGCGCAACGAATTTCTCGTCGGAGCCTACGAACTGAGAAACGGTCTGCTTAAAAACCCCCTGGACCTTGTATCAACGGACATTCTGTCCAACCTCACGCCGGAAATGCTGTTTGACTACATGGGCATCAGTCTCAATGCCGAGAAATCCAAAGGGAAAAAGCTCGCTTTCAACTGGATAGACCAAAACGGAAAACCATACGGCTTCTGGGTTGAGGATGAAGTATTAATGTACCGCGAAGGAAAACCGGTGGAGCATCCTGATGCAGTAATTACCGGAGACAAGCTCAACTTCACCCTTATTGCCATGCAGGCCGTTCCCTTGAAGGAAGCCCTGGACAAAGGCATGATCAAGATCGAAGGCAATGCGGACAAATTCCAGGAGCTGATCGGATGTATGGACAAGTTCAATGGAAACTTCAACATCATAGAACCCTGACCTTTCATTGTTATTTTTAACGAAACCGCTTTTTCCAAGGACCGGAAAAAGCGGTTTTCTTATGTCTCAACACAGGTTAAAACACACTCTTCTACGTTTTAGTGCCAGCTCCCCGTGATTGCAGCTTTAGTAAATATACTTCAATCGTTACATCTCTATCTCATTATTATTGCTCTTTAAATATATCAATTGGTACTATTGCCGCATACCTCTTATCCAAAGAAGACTTCATTAAGAGGCACTATCTTTTCTCCTTTCCGCGTTTAACCCGGACATTGAAAGAATCCTCAAGCACCCTGGCGTGCACTTCTTTCTTCCACTCCAGCCTAAACTCGGCTGGAGCTATCCATCTGTAGGCACAGAACTCCCGCTGGTCTAGTCTGGGCTCCGGAGCGTCCGCATGCAGCCAGCACAAGAAATGTTCCTGCCCCACAAAAGACTGTTGCATCTTCTCACGTACGTAATTCAGCACCTCCGGCGGATAATCGTAACGGTCCCCGTCCCAGGACTCCACAACATCATACTGGGGTGGCAAAAAACCGACCCCCTCGCAAATCTCATGCTTCACCGCCTCCAAGGCCATCCCACGAATCAATCCCCCTAAGGAAACTGCTAGGCCCCTTTCTGCCTGGAACGTTCGCAACCCAACAGCTTTCCATCCTCCTGGATCATCAACTGGGGCTCCATTAGGACGATACATTTTTTCCATGTTTCTATTATATCATACTTTTCCCTTAAAATTTTAGTTCTCTTAACACATATTTCAGAAATCATTATAGAACAATTTATATATAAAAATTTTCCAACAAATGGCTACGTTTCAAAAATTGAAATTCCTAATAATCATCATTTCTGGATACGAAACAACAACTAAAAACAAAGTAAAATATATAATTGTAATTTTACAAAATATTTGATATATAAATCCAATCATGTCTAA
>ERZ791837.1122-NODE-1122-length-18307-cov-13.384122_pt1 | contig 18307 bp, 29 predicted proteins | sample MGYA00510292_ERZ791837 | MGnify/ENA primary metagenome ERZ791837 (study PRJEB30046, sample SAMN00715259) | human gut metagenome | study: EMG produced TPA metagenomics assembly of the A metagenome-wide association study of gut microbiota in type 2...
AGCCTATAAGCATCATTTACAACAGGGTCCATTCTCATATAAGTTTTAATGCTTCTTGTATTCCGGCCTCCAGTGCTTCCTCGTAGGATTTATAATGGATAATAGGTCTATCCGACAATCCTACTAAATCATGTTCCGGAATTGTCAGTATATCATATATCCAATAGTCTCCATACATATAGGATATTTCGATATGAAGTTTTTTGTTTTCACGCAGCCACTTTTGGGCGATATACAATGTTGGACACAAAAATTCAACTGGTTCGTCATCTATTTCCGTACAACACGACATACTTTGCGGAAGGTCATATTTTGTAATAACCTTATTGCAGCCTATTATGTGTTCACACTTCCAATCAAACCCTTTATCTTTCAGTAGCTTTGCTGTCTCTAATGTTACGAGTTCTTCGGTCATAGTTCACTCCTCCTTATCTATCTTAATATCTGTCACTTTACCACGATTGATAAAACCGCCACAGCTAAACAAATCGGTCATACATGCTGTGTAGTCCACCTCTGCGCATTTCTCGTATAGAGAGCATGAGGGGCATTTGATATTATCTTGTACTGCTTCATGCAGCACTCCGTCTATTATTATTCCGTTCTTTACTTCCATGGTTATAACGTTAAGATTATATTGGTTTTTATATGCTCTATGGGGGAAACAGCTAACGCAGATTATCCCAATCACTATAGTAAACCAAAACCAATCAAATTCCATACCCTATTTTATTACGTTCCACTCACTTTCCATAATCACGTGCTCACACTTATTACACCTATGCAAATAAGTTGGAAAAGGGACTGTTGTATAATCTTCAACTGCTATCTCTATACTACCACATTCCGGACACTCAATACTTACTTCTTTGATACCGGGATAGTCCCAGAAAGATAGTTTCCCTTTTACATTTTCGATAGGTTCTTCATAAATAATAGGATTAGCTAACACCCAGTTATAAACTTTTTTTCGGCCCAGATAGAAGAATGATTCTGTACACAATCCACTATCTCAATGCTACCGATAATGGAGCCTGTACAAAAACTAAAATCTTTCCACTCTTTGTTTTCCGGTAATGCCAATAACTGCTCATTGGTAAGTATTGAATCATAGAAATTATCGTAATTCAAAGGTTTACCGCTTGAATGAATCAGTACCTTCTGTCCTAAGTATTTCTTAGGGCACGGCCAAGTCCGATTTTCGATGTCTTTGATACCGTGAACTATCAAAGAAGCCCACGGCTGTTTTATGGTTATTGTTTTCATAAATTACTTTTTATATTTACATTTGCGAAAAACAAGAAAGATTATTATGAGTGATTTATCTTTGTATATTAGTTTCACATCCTTAATTATTAGTATTATAGGATGGTTTGTTGTACATTTTTTATCTCGAACAAGAGACAGTTTAAATAAAAAAAAGGATTTAAGAATTAAATACTTAATCAATGCATGGCAACTTCTTGAAAGTGCTTCTAATAGGAATGATAACTCTATGATTCCTAACTTAGAAAAAGCCATTGCTGATATACAACTTTTCGGTACGTTAGAGCAAATTAAACTATCAAGAGAGTTTGCTTTGGAGTTCAAAACAACAAAGACTGCTAAATGTGATGTTTTGTTAAATGAATTACGAAATGATTTGAGAAACGAACTCAAACTAGAAAAAGTTACTTCCTCTGACTTTGTTTCATTGAGAATAACATATAAATAACTCATTTTTGTCCTGTTTTCTTTGATTCCGTTTTCTATTATCCTCAGATACACACATCTTGCACCATGATGTTTTGATGTGGTATGCTTTCCAGTTGCGGTGAATCGTTCTATCGTAGAAGCAGGATAGCAAAAGCAATCTTCCGCAACGGCTGCACACTTTACGTTCTACCCCGTCCACCATCACCCGGTTCCTCGGTTTCCGCTTCACTATCTCGCACAGACCGCATTCGGATGCACCGTACTTCCGGCAATAGGCAAGGGAATGCTTGCCACATTTCGCGAAAGAGGTGCAATCGGAGCGGGGGACTGTCTGATGAACATTCATACTGCATCATCCAATAAGTCAAACAACGTGGGCGCGCTCACTTCCATTTCTGCTTCATACAAGTATGAAAGGCTGTCTTTCCAGTAATCGTAATTTAGTTCAGTAGATAATCCTTTACGTCCTAAATTAACAGCACAATAAGGAACGGTTCCGATACCACCGAACGGGTCGAATACCAGTTCACCCTTATTTGAATACCGTTCAATCAGTCTTTCGACAATATCCAGCTGAAGTGGGCAGATGTGGTTCTGCCGTTTCTTCTGCGACTGTCTCGTATTGAGTGTGCGCATTCGGGTTACATCATCCCATATCCAGGGCTTCTTGCTTACCGGGTCAACAGCCATGAACGTTTTAGGCAGCTTTCCGTAGGCTTCCAATTCCTCAGCGAATGATACATGTTCCTCGTAGTTATATATATGCTCGCGTTCATAATGCCTGAACAAATGGCGTATTTTATCAATACCGGCACCTTTCATATCCTCGTAACTCAACAGAGAGTTACCAGAAGATTTCCAGCTTGCATGAGCATCTATCTGCCAACGGGCAAGCGAGTATTCACTCTTGTTTTTTACCACCGGAAAATCAGCATAGGCTCGTGAGGTATCAGAAGGCAGCTTGCGGAAAAGAAGAACATATTCCGGGCAACCGATACCCATCTTTGAACCGTCCTTACACATTTCAGTATAGCCAAGTCGGTAAGTCTGGTTATTCTCCCTCACTACATCCGTATCCACTGTAATACGCCCCATGTAGCGGAAACCGTGTTTCATGTAGTGGAATACAGTCATTTCACTGAACGGGTCAATAGTGGGCATGCCGTCACCCGTAGCGTTGCCGAACAGTACGCGGTCTTTCACATGGATACAAGCCAACCGGCCAGGCTTCAATATACGCATCAATTCAGGAGTAAGGTAATCCATCTGCTCAAAGAACTTGCTATTGTCCTCATTATGCCCGAAGTCATTATAGGTCGGAGTGTACTCATAGTGGTTAGAGAACGGGATGCTGGTTACAATCAGGTCTACTGAATTATTTTCCATTTTCTGACATTCAAGAACATTGTCGTTATTTATGGCCCTCCAAAGTTTACCGGATTTCTCTTCCCGGCTGGCGAACATCCACCGCATCATCTTTTCCTCTGCCTGCAAACCGAACAGACCATTTTCGCGGACTATATCGGTCATCTTGGCTACCATCTGGCGGTGTTGCGCCCACTTCTGCATGAAGCTCTTGTATATCTCTCCCTCGCTTTCCGCATAGACCAGATAAAGGTCAACCGGATGCTGCTGCATAAACCGGTAGATACGGGCTATTGCCTGGAACTTGTCATTGAAACGGTAGTCGATGAACATGATTGCCTTGTGGCAGTGGTACTGGAAGTTCAAACCCTCACCAAACATTTCAGGTTTGGCGGCCAGATATTTCAGACGGCCGTCTTTGAAATCCGCTATCACCTTGTCCGCTTCATCATCATCCTGTGAACCATATACAGCCTTACATCCGAGTATGGCGTCACATAATGCCTTCCGTTCATTTTCCAAGTCATGCCATAAAAGGAAATGGTCGTCCTTGTTTTCAGGACGGTTAATGATTTCCACCACACGGGCAATCTTTTCCTGCATGTTGTCCCGGCGTTCTTTCGCTGCGTCGGCAAGACCGAGAGCAGCCTCACGAAACATCTTCACTTGTCCGTCACGGTCGGCTCCGGCAGTGGAGTTATCCACACTAACCACTTCCTCATGTACACGCAGTTCCGGCAATTCATATCCGATATCGGGATAACCGAGGTCGGACGGTTTGGTGAGGAACAACGCCCATGTACTTACCCAAAGCCAGAACTCCTTTTCCTTATGCGGGTAAAGAGTGAGGTTATTTGCCTTCGTGCTGTCACGCTGAAAAAAACGGGTAAGCGCCTGCCCTGTATCCATCACACCGAGATAACCGGCATAATGTATCAATTCCTTGTATCTATTAGGTGATGGTGTGGCAGTAGCGACAAACCTGTACGGTACTTCTGCAAACAAGGGAAGAAACTCCTGATAGGTCTTAGTACCGAAACCACGCAGTACACTCGCTTCATCCAATGATGTTACGGTGAAGTAGGAAGGTTCTATTCTCGCCCCGGCTTCACCGTCACGCACACGTTCATAGTTTGTGACCATGATGTCAGTCGGGCATATCATCACATCAGCCATAGTCCGTACATAGGTCACTTTCATGTGCAGATGTTGTTCCGCTTGTGTAAGGAACTCAACTACTACACGCTTGGGACATACTATCAGCCCCTTGCCACCTTTGTGTTTCAGAACTACCCGAAGTATCTCCAACTGAGTAACGGTTTTCTGCATACCGAAACTGGAGAATATCGCACGGCAACCGCCGGACACCGCCCAGCGGACTGTATCTTTGACGTGGGGATATAACGACGGGGTTAATTCATCCGGATTGACTTCAAATCCGGTCTGACGGCTGATGGCCATCTTGTCTTTCAGAAATTCTATATATTCTTTCATTATGCTATTTCTTTCAATAATTTCATTGTTTCACTTCTTTAGGTTTCCAATCAGACGGTAATTTTGCCCACTCGCGGAACTTGGCGTCGAAGTCGTCCATGTCCCTGAACATATCCATCTTCGATTTCTCTGTCTCTACGAGTGAGGAGAATTCCAGAAAGTACAAATCTGCGCTTTTAACGAAATTGTTGTGCAGCTTCTTCAAGTCTCCAAGCAGAAGACCGTTTTCAGCCATTAAATCGCTTGCTTCTTCCACCAAGCTGTTGGCTTCACAGTTCAGCAGGTGTGCAGCAGATAGCAACATGTTCATTCTGTCAAGGCTACCATTGGCTACGGCGGCGTCAATTAATTGTTTTCTTGGTTTCATAATCGTGTATCTTTTTTCATCAGTTACAAGTAAGTCCTTAAACAATAGTCCGCTATCCAATAGCAGACAAAATAAAAAGCGGCATACGCTGTCAGGATTGACAGAATAGTCGCTATCAGTTTTATATCTTTCATCTTCGGCTTTCCCCCTCGATTTTTATCACATTAAACATCTCTTTCACCCGGTCGGCTATATAGGCTCCATACCGTTGAGAGAACTCCTTGTCCGGGTCAAGATTGGTAGTCATGTGGGTATAGAAATTATATCGCTGCTCATAACGAAGTTGTAAAACGGTCTGAATGGCATTTATGCCCGTACCAAAGTGTTTGGCATCCATAGGCTCCCGTCCTACTTCGTCAATGGCAAGATTGTGCATACATGACCTATCTGTGTACAGGCTCAACCCGATAATACCTTTCTCGGCAAACTGTAAGGCAATCTCGGCAGCACTGGTAAACTGAAAGGTCAATCCAGCATCCGCGCCGCCAATACAATAACGGGCAATTTTTGCCGCATAGTTCTGTAGCCCTTTCAGCAAAGTGGACTTGCCCACTCCGATAGAGCCGTGTAATAATAATCCCTTGCTTACATCCAATACTCCGGGAATCCCCCAAACCCATTGATAAAGGGCTTTCAATAATTGGCGATTACTATCATCAACCATAAAGACTGGCGAGATTGTTTTCATAGATGCAACGAGTTGATTACGCCAATATATGTCAGCCTGTTCCCTACTCCATTGCTTCTGATTTGCCTTATTTACCGAAGACGATTGATTGGATGCCGGCGGAGCTTTCGTCCGGTTCTGTATCAGTTTTCCGATTGCTTCCATTTCTCGCTTGAGATATAATTTCATTAAACTTAGAATTGATATTAGTTACGCTGAAGTTATCAAATATCCATCCCTCTTTAATTGAGGAAAGAAGATACTGAAGGGCGTACAACAAAGAATCATCCGAAACATCCATCTGTTTCTGTTCCCTTTGAAATTTGAGTTTATTCAATAACTGAGACATGGCACCTGCATCTTTTGCAGTCCAGTAATAGCTATTAGAAAAAGTCTTTCTGAAATACTCCTCAAAAAGAAAGCGGGCTTTAGAATTAATTTCCTTAGGTTCACTTTTCTTCCTACCTCCCCCTTTAAAAGGGGGTGAGGGGGATATACTTTTCTTTCTCTTTACTTTTACTTTACTTTGTTCATTATTGACATCATTAATTGAATTAATTCCGTCATTAATCATATATTCGGGAATTAGCTCTGTTTCTTTTCGTTTATAAGTAGCAAGGAGAAATCGTTTCTGTATTCCAAAAGAGGTTAGAACATGATATTTCTCATAAAGTGTGTTGTCGAAAAAGCCGACTTGTAATGCTTTTATCAGTACTTCCTTTACTGCGCCCTCGGAAACCCCAACTATGTCAGCAATAACAAAAGGCAAATCTTCATCCCACACAATGTAATACCCTTCATCTTTGTAGATATTACACAGCAGGCAAATAAGTATAGAAGCAGACTGGGAACCGCATGCTCTCGAAATCTTCCTTATCTTAACATCTGAAAAGAAACCGACATCCATAGGGAAATAATCTATCCCTTGTTTGGTAGGTCTACCAGCCATATTGTTTTGATATTAATACGCATGAATACAGTTTCTTTTACTATCCGCAACAAAATGTTTATTAAAAAGATTACAATAAACCACTCTGGGATTATCCTTAGAGACAGAAATGAATCTTCCTCTCTTACACTTTGCACATGTATCCGGTCGGATTACCTGCTTTTCATTTTTCTTTACCATAATTTAAAATCTTACGTTGGTTAATTGTCTGCCATTAGAATAGACCGCCCATTTACCATTTCCTCCATCAACTAATTTCAAATCCTCAACCTTACCAAATCTACTTATATTGCCTGCCAAATCCACAATCCATCCACATTCTTTGGAAGGATGCGGGCGGATGGCACGACCGACTATCTGATACCACATAGCAAGCGACATTGTAGGACGTGCCATAACGACTGTATCAAGTTCCGGATAGTCAAAGCCGGTGGTTAATACCCCGACATTCGCCACTACCGAAATTTCACCAGCCTTGAATGCTTCAAGTATCTTTTCGCGCTCACCTTTTGGGGTGTCACCCGAAACGATTGCGGCTCCGGGTATAGACCAGGTAAGCCGCTCCGCTTCTTTCAGAAAACGGGTAAAGACCAAAATGCCTTTCCGTTTTCCTCCGGCTTTGGGATTCATCAGTCTTTGGACAATATGAACGAGATAGCCGTAAAAGTCTATCCGTTCATATTCTCTTTGAACTGACCTATCTGTATAGTCGGCACCAGTGGTATTTACTTTCAAGTTAAGTTCGTTCCATCCCGAAGGATTCATTGGATAGTAATTCAACTTCGCCAAATAGCCCATATCTAATAGGGTTGATACCTGTACATGATAAATGACCTCTGAAAAGACATGAGGCTTTGTCCGGGTGATAAATTTCAGCATAGAACCAAAGTCACGGCTGGAACTTAAACGATACGGTGTAGCTGTCAGTCCAAGAACCTTACACTTCACCGCATCAAAAAAATCTTTGTACATACCCTCTTTAGGGTTAACAAGGTGGCATTCGTCCACGATGATGTTCTTGAAGTGGGTGAACAGTTCGGGATGATTCTTCACACTGCCGATGGTGGCGAATGTTATCCGGCTTATTTCTTTTGAGTTAAAGGATGCAGAATAGATGCTGCAATCAAGAATACCGTATGAACAGAGTTTCTTGAAATTCTGTTCGAGTATTTCCTTCGAGGGCTGGAACACCAAGGTATGACCGTCAAGCCTTGCGGCTATATCCGCTATGATAAGCGACTTTCCGCTGCCCGTAGGTAACACCATAATGGCATTCGTTTCCTTCGCCTTGTTGTTGAAGAAAGAAACGGCAGCATCAGAGGCTTTCTGTTGGTAATCTCGTAATACATAACTCATAGCCCTTTCTCCTTTCGTAACTTTTTATTAAGTGCTTTGTAATACTTGATTAGCTGTTCATACTCAAAATCAGTCATTTTGGAAGTGCCGGCAGCTTTCACCTTCAGCAAATCAAATTTCTGTTGACCTATTTTAGCAATTAGATTCACTCGATAGCCTTCCAAATGGTCAGCTTTGAATCTGTTGCAGTGTCGACATTCGGCATGGCAATTATTCTCATCAAAACGGGTCGCCAGATGTGTGCGACTGAAATAGTGTCCGCAGTCCGCTTGTGTAAACGGCTTTATCTGCCCGCACGAGATACATCTAAAATACCCGTTTGGCATTGCATCACGAAGCCGGATAAAAAGGGAAAACTCCTTGTCGAGCTTAGCTTTCAAATCCGGCTTCTTCTTTATTGTTACCCCCGCTTTATCAAACAGAGGTAAAGGCTTGTCTTTCTTCTTAGCCTTTCGTTTTATGTAATATGGCATTATTTAAATCCCCATTCTTTCATGTAGTCTATGTTTTCAGGAAATCCCTCTACTGATTTAGGACTAAGGAATATTTTCTCACTCTTCAATGGAGTGCCTCCCCAAACAGTAACAGGGCATTCTTCATATTCTTCTTTAGAAACTTCACTTACATTAAAATGGGGTTGAAAGCCATATCCCATTACGCTTTCCCCTAAGTAAGTACCAAGCTTCTTTAAAGCCCATTGAAATGCAATATCTTTATATAGGTAATGTTTAGAAAACACAGCCACATATATTTTATGAGAGAAATTTCCTGTTTCTGTTAAGTCAGGATTACATCTGATACAGAAATACTTAATACGTGAAAGTATTTCTTCAACAAACCTTTCATGCTTTTCGCAATCTTCTTTCGTTAAGAACTCTTTCCCGTCATTCGCAATGTAAATAGTCTTGGTAATTTCTTTTGTTTCCATGCTGTTTTTTTATTAAAGCCTCGAAGCGTATTCTCCGGGGCACAACCATTATTTACTAACCCTTGCCATTTATGTGTGGCTCACATCATTCCATCGGGAACACTATCCGTATGCGCATTACAGAAATATCCATTTGCAACTAAATACTTTCATGTCCCCTTTCTAACACAAGTTTGTGGAGAAGCCCGGGCTCGAACCGGGACGAGTTTATTCGGCTTGTTACTATAGCATGACTGCTAAGGTGGAAAAGCACCAACTTCCTATTTCTATTACACTCACCGCGCTACCCACGGCGTGCCTACCAATTACACCACTTCTCCATATTCACCTGCCCAATCTTCACAGACCGAGCAGACAGGTTAACAAAGTTATTCCATATAAGCCATTGAAAACTCTTTCGGAATAAAACGCCCGACCGGGATAGGTTTAGCAGATTCAATGGCTGTATGGATTTCCCTCTTTCTGAACTCATGTCCCTTTTCTTTGGCTTGTATCTCACATTCTTCCTCTTTGTTTTTGAGATAGTGGGTAATAAGCATCATCGCTCTGTCAACGTTGAAGGTGTTCACGACAAAAGTCTGAACCCTTTCGTCTTCATTTTCCCCATCCGTGAATGTGATTTTCGTCTCAATCTGATAGAATTTCTTTTCATTGGGCTTGGAATCTCCCTCTTCTTCATCTTCTTCCGTTACAGAATCCTTTAAAAGGAATGTATCTTTTAATTCTTCGAGGGTGGCATCATCTACCTTGCGTTCTTTCAAATTGTCAGTAAGAATCACGCAAGAATCGAACTCCTTGACCATTGTCAAGGTGAATCCGAACATATAGTTTAGTTCGATGTAATCTTTCAAGATACTACAAGAATTCTCCAATCCGGTGGCATACAGCAGGAACTTATATTTCTTGTCCCCTATTTGTGCCTGTGCAAGATAGGGATATAAGAATTTGTTCTCGTTCTCGAATGCCAAGCGGTTCTGGTTGCTGACTTCCACTTCCTTAATGCCGTCAGCTTCCATACTGAAACGAATTTTCGCCAAAGTGTCTTGGTCTATCAGCGTGCCACGGTCAAAAAGAATTTCATTCCGTTCGATGGTTACTGTTTCACCTGTATCTTCATCAATGAAAGACTCCTCCCATGTTTTGAGGACACGTTTTGCAAGGTACATGTTGAGCATCTTTTTCGGGTCAGATGTCACATACCTGATTTCTGTTTTTCTTGTTTCTATCATAACTAAATAAATTCTTGATTTCTTTGTATTTCCTGCTGGGCGTATAGCAGCATTTGATGTTCATTTGCAGCCGGCAGATAGATACCTGCCTGCGCTTGTTATTTATATCTCCAAATAAATCCGTTAGAAACAGCTATCTGACCGCTACAACAAGCTCGTATTGTAGCTGCTCTAAATCCTAATTCTTTAGATATTTCAGCGATAGAACTCCATTCTTTTATTAAGTTATCACTTTTGTCATATTGTAAAACAGCTCTGTTTCTTACGGACTTTTTGTAATCTATATTGACCTCTATTTTATCCATGCGGGTCTTTCTCCACAAATAACCACCTGCAACACTTAACTTTCCGTTGCAAGCGTTGGATATATCACTTTGATGTATTCCTGTTATTCTTGCTGCCTCTGCTTGCCCTGCATATTCAGCAATAAAGATGCCTTTTAAATCATACTGATATACAGGCTGTGAGTTTTTACATAGACAACCTGTACGACCATGATTTAAGGGACTCGATTTAAGAGCTTCCGAAATTTTTCTCCTTGTTTCTTTAGACCTCTTTCTTCCATAATGAGGACTATTTTTACCCGTAAATGCGACACGAAGATGCTCTAAAGATATAGGATTATTTCTGTTCTCTTTTCTTGTTACCCAACGTAAATTTTCAACCCTATTATCATGTCTAACGGTGTTAATATGGTCAATTTCGGGTTTATTATTAACATTGGGAATAAACGATTCTGCTACAAGCCTATGCACATAGGCTCTTTTAACTTTACCGTCTTTGTACAAAGAAAAACGCCTATAGCCAGTAGATTTGTCTAATACACCGACTGATATTCGTTCATGTCCGTTTCTCGTTACTTTTATTCTACCAACAGTAGAAACTTGATATAAGCCTTCATATCCAGCTATATCTTTCCAAATCTCTTCCATGAGAATGTAAAATTTAAGGCGGCTACAAAAGTAACCGCCAAAGGTTTATAAAGAATGAAGAATATTAATCTCGGTTGTTTCGGCAAGCAGATTTTTCAATGCCTCTTGCATCCCTACATAAGAATCATAAAATTTATCACAGATAAAATCATAAGAAGCATCTTTGCCGTCAGATTCAAGTTGTTTGAACTCTTTGTAAAAAGATTGTTCAATTGCCCTTAAAGAGATAAGCAAGTTAAGCACATTGCCGTTAATGACAGAATAAGCCGTTTCGTGGCTGGACGTAGATTGAACACTACTATTATTCATGTTCGCTCTAATTTCATTGTTCTTTGGCATTTTACGAATGAAATTTGAGTTCTTAAACGAAGAAAGCCGTTAGCTTCCCCATTCTCGCCAAAGAACGACTATAATTGTAAACAATCACAGCCCGTAAGGGTTACTAACGGCTCATATCTTTGCAGACAAAGCAATCAATACGACATAAAAAATGCCGTGAAAGTTTACTTATTATATATCATTCTTTGGCGAAGAATAGCGCAAAGATACTCTCAAATTTCTAAATGCCAAATATTTTTATAAAAATTCTTTGTGTCTTTCTATTTCTTGCTGGATATGGATTAAAAACTCTCTTTCGTTTGGGCTGGGTAAATATATTCCAGCTTCACTACTTGCAAAATTTCGGAAGCGGTCTATCGAAAGCGTCATTTCACCTGTTGTCAGCTCGGCAGAACTTCTTAAGTAAGTTACTTCCTTACCTTTCTTGTTGACCGTCTTTCTCTCAAACAAATCACGGTTGCAAGTCCTCTTATAAAAATCAATTTTTGCTTCGTCGAGACTGCAACCGTACTCACTACCGAAATACCCTAAAAGAAGATGCAAGTAGCTGTTTTGGGCAAGCGTGCGGTTAGGTAGTTTCTTTTTCACTTCCACCACCGCACGTTCACTAAACAGCTTGTTTACATACTCCTTGAACTTGGGTATTTGATATTCATTCTTCAAGTCGAACAACATACGCTAAAAAGGTAAACCGTCCTTTACATTGCCATTAGCATCAACCGGAGGCGGGAAATTCTGTGGCTGTTGCTGATAGGTCGACTGTGGCGCTGGCTGTTGTACCGATGTTGTTTGTTGGGATTGCGATACACCACCACGCGCATCTATTTTGTAGCACCGGATAGATGCCATACGTTTGAGTTCTCCGTCCTGATTCGTCCAAGAACGCCCTTGTAAGACAAACGATACAGTAACAACATCACCCTGATTAAAGCGGTCAAGTTCTGCACACTTATCGCCTGAAAACTCTAAGGGAATAACATTCTCATACTCGCTACGCTCTCCCGTATAAGGGTCGTAAGTGGTAGCATCTAAAATGAACTCCCGTTTTGTAAACGAGGAACCACCGTTTTTGGATGGTATTTGAACAGTTTGTCCGATTTCGGTTATCCGTCCGGTTATTTGATTTGCCATAACCTAATATTACTGGTTCTTTTTATTACATATTGCAATCTCCACACATATCCACAAGGGAATCAAATTCTTCTCGTGAGTATTCAAATCCATTGATTACGATTACCTCGTTACCATTTTCGCCAAAATAAACTCCATCATTCATTTCCAAAGATTTTAGTGTCAGTTATCAATTCTCTGTTTTCTTCCAAGAACCGGATAAACTCCTCACAATGATTAGTAAGGATTGGTATATCACGTTCAGGATTGAAAACGTATGTTTCTGTATAGGTATCTATCACATAACCGCCTTTGTTGAACTCTACAATGTTGTACTCAAATGTCCGCACATCCGAACCGTTCTTCATCAAAGCGTATGGATAAACCAAATGTTGGTGGTGGTCTTTGAACTTCCCTACGGTATAGCTTCCAGTTGTTTTGATGTCGTGGACGCTGGCCGGCATCAGCTCGTCAATTACCCCATAAACCAAAACATTGCCGTATGCGGTTGGAAGAATCGCTTCTACTCTTTGTTGGGTTAATGCTCCTTTGAAGTAACCGGCGAACTCTCGGCAAAGTGAGATTGGGAAAGTAAAAACACGATTATTATAGGTAGCTTTCAAACCTATAACCTCATAGGTCTGAACCTCATCGTAATACAAAGGTTTACCTGTTTCGTCACAAGCTCCTTCGCGTATTACCTTATATATCTTTTCAACCTGCACAGTTTCGGATTTCCGATTTTCAACCATACAGTCAATAACCTCATTAAAGGCTGTTCCCTTGTCTGCCGCTTCGCTGTCGAATGGCTTGCGGTTGATACGGTCTATCAGTTCTTGAAACTGCTTCTGCCGAAACTCTTCTTCCGTACATGGTGGATTCTCACTCCACCCATAATAACGCTCATATATGACATCGCTATTAAGGTAATTAAAGTAAGAATCCAATAATGTTGCATATATACGATAGTTAGGCTGCATCTGAGTAGATTTTAGTTTCCTTATTGAATACCAGTCCCAAAGCTTTTACCTTTGCAGCAAACAAACTTCTCGCCATCATCAAAGAACTACCAACGTGTTCAAACTCATTGATATGTGAAGCGAACTCATTAGCGGAGTTGGCATCGGTGATAAATTCAATGCTCTCTTTGATTTCTTCTATCACTTTATCGTATTTCTCTTGTGCTTCTTTCTTGGCGGCAAGCATTCCTAAATACGAATTGATTATCTTGGTAGTGATAAAGTCGTTCTTTGCGGTTGGATTACCATTCTTGTCAAGGATGGTAGGAACCTCCATTACTGAAGGAAGATTGCAAGTATTCTTACCATCATTTCTTGAAGTCGGGTCGAAAGTAATGGTACGTCTTTGAACGCCTCTTTCGCTTTTCATTTCAAGATAGCCGAGCAAATCCAGTTCGGTAACGATGGAGTTGTAGGACTTTTCACGCAGGGCAGGAATGAACACCGTATCGTCCCCTTCTTTCCGTGTGTCACGGTGAGCAACGAAGATAATATGCTTGTTCAGGCCCGAAAGTGTCCGTGTCATCCATGAGAACTCTGCATTGATACCGCTCCAATCCCTGATGGACGGTTGCCGGCTACCACATTTATAAGTAATGATGAAATCCATCATCTTGCCAATTGTATCAACTACAATGGTCTGATAAGCAGACAAATCCTCCTGCAAGACCTGTTGAACATCACTCCATGAAGTGACCTGTACAGTATCTATGTTTTCCAAATGCGCCATATTCATACGCTTAACGCCATTATCGAAATCCAATAATAACGGCTTCGGTGCGCTCAATGCCACTGTTGATTTTCCCATACCAGCCTGGCCGTAAATCATCATCTTTACAGTGGTAGGGATTACTAATTCATTTGATTTTTTTATAAGACTCATAATCGTAAATATTTAAAAGGTTAATCCAATTGTATCTCTCGCCATTATTCCGCTGACATTCGCCAGCGACAAGGCTTGTTTGATTTCTGTTTTTGAATAATAAAGGGGGGAATTTCGGCTTTCTCCTTTTCTGATAGGCTTTATCAGTTCTTTATTCACAAGTACATTGAACCGCTTCCAGTCTATTCGCATCATCCTTAGCCATTTCTTTACATCCCTCAATCGGATAAGGTCTTGTGCTGGCTCATATGCCTTGACCGCCTCCATATAACCAACCTGATAACTGTCTATCATAATGGATTGGATTTCTTCTATATTCATTCCGCCCTCCTTATTATTTCAATCCGTTCTACTCTTAATTCTCTTCCTCTTCTCATTTCGCTCTGTTCGTGATAAAGCGATAGAGAAAATATACATAGCAAACTATAAGCTACAGACATACGAACTGTTGGTGAAAAATCCATTGTAAGTTTCACACCGGCTATCCGTTCGTAAAGCATGGTAGCAAGCTCTCTCCCATTCCGTACATGCAATATATCAAAAGCCTTTTGCAACTGGTTGTTAATTGTGCTAACCGCCCGACATTTGATATTGGCAATTTCCTTTTTCTCATACCCCTGCGCATACATCCGTGCTGTAACCTCGCATTCAGGGGTGAGTTCTGTAAATACCCGTTCCATAATCGTGTGAGCTAATGATTATTTCAGTCGTATAAGCGAAGAAAAACCTGGGCAGTCTGTTTTTGATACCCTATACATAATGTCAAGTTTTCCTTTCAACTTCTTCGTGAGCCGTGCTTCTTTGTTTCTTCGGGCAGCTTCCATTTTTATCCCAGTGTGCCGAGAGTCTTCAAAGGGGATTCGATATATATCCCCAACCTTTATACTATCAAATAACTTAGTTGTCTGATAGTTCTCATCTACTTTAATTTCCTTTATCATACGCTTTAATTTTGAAAAAAAATAGTGGTGATAGCAGGATTTGAACCTGCATAAATTGCTAAGTTTATTGCCGAGCAACGCGTTTCCTATTCCGCCATATCACCGGAAAAAGGTGCGCTATCTTCACAGACGGTACACCCAGTACAAACACAAAATAAAACACGACAAAACAATTTTAACCACCCGTACAAGGGTAAAGGGGTAGCTTGTACTCAGCATCCCTCACGGCTTTTAGTACGGTATAGCACTGACCTTTTCTGTGGTTGTTGCGCCCCCGATACCTTCTACGGATTCTACCACGTATCGAGACGTGAAGGGCTTATATTTAGACCTTTCAGCGATACGGACACCTGCCCCGCATACTTGACACCGTAAAGATGATTTTCGGTGCTGAAAGTAAAGTTCATTTCAAATCAATATAGCCTACTACCAGTCACCGCATCCCTGCTATGGCAGCTTCTATATTTCGTTATCTTGGTTAATCTTGTACGGCTTATGAATTACACCGCAAAGGTTTTCACATACTTGTCAAAGAACTAATCAATAGTGCCCTACCCGATTCTCGCTATCAGTTGCCGTTCAATCCGTCAATAGGGCTGTCGTGCGTGATATAATCGTGTGATTAATCATCATAAAAGAACTTCTCGCCCGGCTTTCTGAAAAGCCAGTAGCTTGCATACAAGCAGCCTAATACTATCAATGCCTCTATCATACTGCCATTCTATCAAGTTGAAACTCTATATAATCAATCTCTTCTTGAATAACCTCTAAGGCTTCTTCTTTCGTATCGGTGTTGCAGAAAACGCATGCCTCCGCATCAGACATTTTATCCACCTCTTCAAGTTCTTCACAAGCCTTATCTAAAGCCTTTTCAAAGGCATAAGCTTCTATACTATCACATACTCTATAGTTTCTCATATCAGGCAATTTTTAAAAGGTTGGCTTTCTTGTAGCATCTGAACTCTTGGCGTTCTGTGTCGAAATAGGTCTGGACTGTATCGTTCTTCTTTCTGTTGTCAGTACCAGTGATGGTAGGCATCAGCTTTTCATTTAGTGTACCGTAGGCTTCTCTTACAGAACCGTCCACCTTTTGAAAGTAGAATTTCACAATCTTGCTTTTCATCTGCAATTTCAATTTCATGTTAGCCCAAGCGCACTTTAATGCTTCTGACATCGTAAAACCGTTCTTGCGAACGAACTGCCATGCAAGACTCATAACTTCGTGTAAAAAATTCTTCGTGCTCATAATCGTGTGATTTAATATGTTTATACTATTGCACCTTATTTGTAAGTTGCGTATCTTTGTATCGTTATCGTGATGCAAATATACTATCTTTTTAGATACCAACAAGCACAATGGTATCTTTTTAGATAACAAGCAACATTATTTAACTATTAGGGTCGTTTATACCTTATTATAGTATAGAGCTATGGATTTAAAAGACTTTGTAAGCGAGACGCTCAAAGAAATAATCGAGGGAGTGAAGGACGCCCAAGACTTTGCAATAGAAAACGGCGCAGTGATTAACCCTACCAGTTTTGGGGTCGTTTCGCCAAAAGCCATAATGAGCAAAGATAATGACGAGGTAACATCCGTACAGCGTATTGATTTCTCTTTGTCATTGCAGCAGTCCTATGCAGCCGATGGAAAGGTAAGTATAGGGGTAATGGACATAGGGAAGATAGAAGGAGAATATAGAAATATCAAGGAAAATCGAGTGAATTTCAGTGTTTTGGTCGTACTCCCTGATGGAGATAACCGTTAGGAAGGGCATTACGATAGAATCTGCCGGTTCTGATGTATTCAAATAGTTCTTCCGTGATGCGTATTACGGTTTCGGATTCCGTGCTACTTCCGACAAGGTTGCTATTCAGAACAATGGAAAGCATTTTCTTTCTCTTTCTTTGGGCTATGCGATTCTTTAAAACAGATAACAAGTTCACAGCAAAAAGCGAAAGCGACCAACTCCAAAGTTGCGGTTTGAAGTTTAGTCGCCTATATAGTCCCTTACGGGAACAGTTAAACAATTTAATCAAAATCATCCGCAACTTGATTTTAATGCGAAGATAGTATCTTTTTAGATATTACCAAATAAAAGCAGTATAGTTTATGGGAAATTCTGTAAAAGAGAGATTTTATGAGGTCATGGAAATTCTAAATTTGACCGATTATAGAGTTTATACGGACATAGAAGGAATTACCAAAAATATGATGGTGAAATTAAGAAATGGAGAAACAAGTGAGGTATCCACAAAAATACTTATGCCATTTCTTAACACATACAAGAATGTAAATGCTAATTACATCCTTACAGGAAGAGGAAATGCTATTATTGAAGATGAAGATACAGATGGAGTTAGCCCTAATATGCCTACAACTCCAACTATCACATCTATTCCAACCACTAACAAAGATATTAAAATCCTCGATATACGTGTATGTGCAGGGCAAGGGATAGGGTTTGATGGCGATGAAAATGAAATAATAGGATACGTCAACATACCCGAATTTGCCGGATGTTATGGGATAACAGTATATGGTGATTCTATGTACGATATGTATATGTCGGGAGACACTATATTTGTTCGTGAAATAAAAGACAAGCACAATATAGACAACGGTCAGCCGTATGTGATTATAACTAAAGAGGATAGGCTTCTTAAAATGATTCATATTGATTACGAACGGAAAAGAACAATATTATCCTCCTATAATAATGCGACCAATCCTGATGGGAAAAGAAAATATCCCGATATGGAAATTGATATAGACAGCGATATTCTTTACCTATATAAAGTTGTTGGGAAGTTAGCAAGAACGCAAATGTAATTCATTGATAATGCTATGAAAATTCAACCAAGATACATGACATAAATAAAATATATACTCATGGCACTATATTTTAGAAAAAGAATTAAGATACTTCCCGGGCTTCACATGAACATTAGCAAATCCGGTACAAGCTGGTCAGTTGGTCCGCGTGGAGCAAAAGTAAACTTTGGAAAGCGTGGTACTTATATAACGACAGGAAT
>ERZ791837.1123-NODE-1123-length-18282-cov-2.983870_pt1 | contig 18282 bp, 12 predicted proteins | sample MGYA00510292_ERZ791837 | MGnify/ENA primary metagenome ERZ791837 (study PRJEB30046, sample SAMN00715259) | human gut metagenome | study: EMG produced TPA metagenomics assembly of the A metagenome-wide association study of gut microbiota in type 2...
CTTGGTATTTTTTAATATGATGTATAATGGTTTGTTTTCATATGAATTAATATACTGGATTTTGGGTGGATGGTTAATAATACACAAAAAAGAAATATTATATCATAAAAGTAAGTATTCTCTTAATTACCTAATAGGAGCCGTTATAGTAGTAGCAATAAGATATTGTTATGAATATATAAAACCTATATCATATAGTCAAATAATTTCTGGATTATTGTTAATAATTAATGTTGTCTTAGTTTGGTTTGGAATTGATGTGTGTAGAGATTTAAAAGAGAAAAATTGGATGAAAAAAAGCTTTTTTATATACGCACTACACCCATTGATCGTGGATATGATAAAAAAGGGGTGCACGGCCTTTTTGCCAGATAATGGATTCAGTGCGATGATAGTCTACGGAGTCTCAATATGTGGTGGAATTATGATATGTGTGCTTGTGGCTGAAATATTGTCAAGATATTCACCACATATATACTGGATTTTGTCTGGAGGAAGAATAAAAAGGTGATAATTACATTAGCTATATGGGGATACATGACATTGGTGTTTACTGCAATTGGAATGGCATGTATGCGGTTGATAAAGAAGATTACAGGCTATTCATGTAGGGACTACAGCATCATTTGGATGATGGGATTATGTCTGACTACAGTATATGCGGAGTACCTTAGTATATTGGCAGGTGTAGGTATGCTTGCTAATATTGTTTTGTTGGTTGGAGTACTTTTTTGTCTCTGGATGGAAAAGAAGCAGTTAATAAAATGTTTTAAGGGGCTAGAAGAACAAGGAAATGATGGTAAAAAGAGACAGATAGTATATTGGATCATAGGTATAATTTTACTTCTGGTATTTGCAGTACTTGCAAGCCAGAAGGCACATCATGCTGACACAGATCTGTATCACGCACAGGCAATCCGTTGGATAGAGGATTATGGATTGGTAAAAGGACTTGGAAATCTGCATAATCGGCTGGCATACAACAGCTCTTTTATGTGCTTACAGGCACTTTTTAGCGGTAAATTTTTACTGGATCAGTCAACTCATGTAGTAAATGGATATATTTGTTTTTGCGCTTGTTTATATGCAGTGCTTAACCTGCTGAGGGCAGACAGAATAGAGAGCAGTAAGCTGTTCTGTGTAGCTATGGTTTATTATATTATAAGCACGATTGGAACAATATCTTCTCCCAACTCGGATATTCTGGTACTTTTATCAGTACTGTTTATTCTTGAAAAATGGTGTGAACTGGTGGAAATACAGCAGAAGGATGACACACCCTATTGTATTTTGTGTATAATTGCGGTATTTGCCATATCCGTGAAATTATCAGCAGCCATGATAGTACTGCTGGTTTTGAAGCCGGCATATGATCTTATCCAAAGAAAACGATGGAAAGATATATGTTTTTATCTGCTTTTTGGAATGATTGTTCTTGTACCTTTTTTGATTCGAAATGTTGTTATTTCCGGATATCTGGTATATCCTTATTCGCTTATAGATTTGTTTTCGGTAGATTGGAAAATGCCAAAGTCTGTAGTAGATTTTGATAAACGGGAAATTATGATTTATGCGAAAGGAATATCGGATTATTTTCAGAGTAATGCAGCTTTTAGGGAGTGGTTTCCTATCTGGTGGCAGCAGCAGGATGCTATAGTTAAGATTTTGATATTCGGGAATATAATATGTCTTGTGGCCGGATGTGTTTATCCTGTTATTTCATTAATAAAAAAGAAAAAAATGAATGGAGACAGAATATTATTATGGGGAACAGCTGGAGTTATGCTGCTGTTCTGGTTTATGACTGCACCAAGTGCAAGGTATGGAAGGGTATTTCTTCTGTGCCTGCCCTGTCTTTTACTGGGGAAAATGATGAATGGGATCAGACAGAAGAAAGTTATAATATTGCTTGGGAGTGTAAGTCTGGTTTTGGTTATTGGACTGGCTGGAATGCAGATTGTAGAAAGGAAAGATGAGATATCATTAAAAAGACCGGGATATTATGTATATCGTGAGTGTGAAAAAATAGATTGGGAGAATATAGATATGTACGTGGCCATTGAAAATAATTATTGCGGTTATTATTATCTCCCGTCAACACCCTATGGGAAAACACTTGATTTCATAGAAATGCGTGGAACTGATATAAAGGACGGCTTTCGGACAAGAGCGGAAGTAAAGGGTATTTGCTATAATAATTCGGGTATGATATATACCCCTGTCCAGTAGTCTGCATGAGGAAGAGGATATGTTAATTGCTTTTATCACACTTTTTTGCCTTGTGTATTTTTTGCGGAAACAGAGAACAGAGGATGCGATTGCCGGAGCAATTGTAGGCTGGAACATACTGTCATTTACAGGAACTGAGCTTCTTTCTGCTTTCCGATTTCTGGAGACTAAGGGAGTGCTGCTGTGGTGGCTTGGCATTGATCTGATATTACTTTTTCTGTTATTGTCAAATCTGAAGGAAGTAAATGTCGCATGTAAAGAGTCAGAGCCCAATATAAAAAAAATGAAACTTAAACAGAACTGGATTTTGTTTTTGCCGTGTACCATTGTTGTGATACTGGCTTTTTTGACAGTTCCCTACAATTGGGATTCCATGACATATCATCTTCCAAGGATCCTGCATTGGGTGCAGAACAGGTCGGTGGCACATTATGCTACAAATGATATCAGGCAGATATCAAGTCCTGTGCTTGCAGAGTTTATTAATACACAGGTTTATTTACTGACAGGGAGAAGGGACTGCTTTTTCAATCTTCTTCAGGCTGGATCGTATATTGCGAGTGGTTATTATGTATATAAGATTGCAGAAAAGATTGGCTGTCACAGAAAATATGCAGTACTTGGAACGATGCTGTTTCTGACGATGCCAATTGCATTTGCAGAAGCCTTAAGCACACAGGTTGATGTGTTTGCAACAGTCTGGATGCTGTTGTTCGTATATTATTATATTGATATATATGAACAAGAACATATTGCAGCAGATAGAAGGACGATGCGGAAGTGTCTTATAATGGCAGTATGTGTTGCATTTGGATATCTGACAAAGCCATCTGTAGATATAGGAATGGCGGTACTTTTGGTAGTATTACTGGTCAGATGTATCAGAAAAAGGGATAAAATACAGGAACTGTTAAAAATTTTATTTCCTGCAGGCTTGATTATAGCAGTTATTTTATTGCCGGAGAGCATCAGAATGATACAGACTTTTCATGCACTGGGAGAGTCAACAGCAGGAAAACGCCAGTTGATAGGGACATTAAAACCTAATTATGTCTTTATCAATATGTTGAAGAATTTTGCCCAGAACTGGCCCAATATTTATCTTCATGACAGTGAAGAATGGATGGCTAAGATCGTTATGATAGCTGCGGCAGTTTTAAGGGTAGATATTAACGATCCCGCTATTGCTGAAGATGGTATGGAGTATGTGATGAATATGCCGCCTGCGTATGGTCAGGACACAGCAATTAATCCGATTGTTATGATTCTTTCCTTTCTCTGCTTCCTGATTGCGATCATCTGTCGCAAAAAGGACAGGACGGCAGGTCATAGATATACATTAGCGTTTATGGGAATATTTATTATTTTCTGTGCAATGGTACGGTGGGAATGCTATGTAACACGGTATATGATATCGTATCTTGCATTGCTGTGTCCTGCAATTGGTTATCAGATACAGAATGTATCGGAGAAATTTCAGACAAGGATTTTAAAAACAGCTTTATATCCCGTGGTCTGGTTCCTGTGTTTTACAGAGTTGTTTTCTCTGACCTGGTATCATCAGGAAAAGTGGCATGAGTCGGCGATGCAGAGACCAATAGGGTATTTTGCCAATAATGGTGGGATACGCCCAGAATATGAGGAAACATTAAGCTGCTTAAGAGAACTTGGATGCCAGAAAGTGGGAATAAAACTGAATGGTGTTAATTACGAATACCCAATATGGTGGATGCTGAAGGAAAATGATATTGAAATCAGGCATATACTTGTAGAAAATGCATCTGGGATTTATGAGGATGAAACGTATATTCCGGAGTATATAATTCTTGGAAATAGTATAGCAGACGGTCATATAACAGTTCATGGTCAGGTGTATGATGAATTAGAGGAATGTGTGGACAACCAATATATAAAAGTATACAGAAAGAGGTCATAAATGGATAAGAGAAAACTTGTTTATAACTTAAGTATAAATCTTTTTTTTGCAGTTACATTAATTGTGTTTGGTCCCTCTGAAATATTTATTTCGAGCAAAGAGGATTTCCTGTTTTCTTATACAACTTTTATGGGAATTCTGATATTAACAGGGACTTTATATGTTATTTTAAGTACTATAATATTAATGATATTACCTCAAGCGTTTACAAAAATTATATCATCCATAATATTTATATTCACACTTGGGTGCTATATTCAGGCTATGTTTATGAATGGTAAAATGCAATCCTTGACAGGGTACAATATAGACTGGGATATGAAGTTAAATATAGAAAACATATTCGTCTGGGTCTTGCTTGGAGTGATATATATTGGTTTATGGTGGACGTTAAAGAAAAAGAACCAGATGAAATTTAGGGAAGGAGTTATAATTGTTGCAGGCATTTTAACAGCAGTACAAGTGATAGCATATATTACTCTAATGATTTCTACAGGTGTATTATCAGATGAAAAAGGAGGATATGTATCAACTAGAGGAATGCTAGAATTATCAGAAAAGGATAATGTAATTGTATTTATTCTGGATACTTTTGATGGTCGTACGGTAGAAACTTTGCAAAAAGAAGATCCAGATGTATTGAGTGATTTTAATGGATTTACATATTTTCCTAATGCGACTAGTATGTATAGCAGGACCTACCCTTCGATTACATATTTGTTGACAGGAGAAAAATGCTATTTTGATGAGGGCGCTGTTAAATGGGTAAATGATGCATATGATAAAAGCACATTTTTTGAAAGATTAAGAAATGATGGTCTGTTGAATATAGGTTTATATACATATCCTGCATATATTGGGGACTGTGCAAAGGATACTATGGTAAATTGGGAATGGGAAAAGCAACGGGTTGATCAGTATAAAGTTTTGAAGTATATGATCAAAATGATATTATACAGAGATATGCCATATGTGATAAAAAACTATTTGTATACTCGGCAGATGAAATGAATAATGATGTGATTTTACAGGAAAATTCAGGTGAGCAATATCAATTTTCAGATGATGAATGGTTTAATTCAAAAGTAGAAGAAGGCCTTAAAATAGGAGGGGCGCAAAAGACATTTCAATTTTATCATCTTGCGTCATGTCATATGAATTTAAGTGATCCGACTCCCTTAGGTAAAAGAAGTCTTGAGATCGTTCGGAAATATTGTGACAGTTTGAAGGAACTTGGAATATATAAGGACTCAACCATAATTATTGTTGCAGATCATGGTAATTCAGGAGGAGGAAATACACTTGATCTTCCGCAAAAAACAGCAGTACCCCTTCTTTTGGTGAAACCAGCTGGTAGAGACGAGGGAAAGCTTGCTGTTTCAAATGCACCGGTTTCACAGACGGAAATTTTACCACAGATTTTGAGCGGATTATCTTTGAAATACGAAGATTATGGACAGACTTTGTTCGAAATTAGTAATGATGAACAAAGAAACAGAATGTATTATTATTCGTCGTTGTATTCAGATGAAGAGGGTGAAGTAGAATTACGAGAATACAAGGTGTCAGGGGATGCAAGACTGCCTGAAAGCTACCACTATACAGGAAACTCTTGGGATATTCTGTATTCAGCGAATAGAGTATCAAGGAAGAAGTAACGATATTGGGATTAATGAAACTGTACTATTAGTCATACTTTCTGCAACAAGAAATATAAAGCTATTTGGTATATAGAAATGGGAGAAAAGACGGATGATGAGACAGTGGGGAAAATTGATCAGAATAATTTTACCTATCTTAATTGGTATGTTGATAGTGGAGGGTGTTGCAAAGGAAAAAATTAATTTGTGGCAGATAGAAGTACCGGCTTCGTTGGAGTTAAATAAGGATAGTTATATATATCAAAGTGAAAAGTTTCCCTTATCAGAGGGAGATTATGTGGTGGGAATTGATTATGTGGCTGATTTGGAGGGAGCAGAATGTGAGTTATATGCACCTTCTCTTATGGATGAGAATGGAAAGAAAGGGTATGTGCTTGCGACAGAGAAATTAGATCCTTTGAAAAACAGAGCAAGAATAGAAATGCATGTGGAAAATAATATATCAGAATTTCAGATCCGGATTTTTTATAAGGAGGGAAATTTTGCTTTACAGGGAATGGCAATACGGGATATGTCCATATATAGGGATGAGGTTATGATGTATATAATCAGCATATTGACGCTGCTGATAGTGGGATATCTGATTCGAAAAGGAAACCGGGAACAGAGAATCAGTATTATGGTAATAAGTGTAGCATCTGTAGTAACAACAATACCATATTTCAATGATTTTCTTATTGTAGGTCATGACATAGCATTTCATCTGAATCGTATAGAAGGAATGTATGAGGCTGTTTCTAATGGTGAAGTACTGGCACGTATTAATCCGATCCAAAATATGGATTATGGGTATGCATCTGGAATTATGTATCCACAGTTCTTTTTGTACATAGCAGTTATATTGAGATTGTTTCATGTGTCTCTGATGGATTCTTATAAAGTTTTGATCTTTTGCGTTAATGTTGGCACAGCTATATGCGCTTACAAAAGCTTTAAAGGGATTTTTCAGAGAAATGAGGCTGGATGGCTGGGATGCTTTTTTTATACATTTTGCAGTTACCGTTTAGTGAATATGTACACTAGAGCGGCGCTAGGAGAACTTCTGGCTATGGCATTTCTTCCTGTGGTTATATGGGGGTTTTATGAGTGCATACATGGAAATTATAAAAAATGGTATATATTGATGCTTGGAATATCCGGGGTGATACAAAGCCATTTATTGTCTCTTACTCTATGTGTGATTTTGGGGATTTTCATGTGTATTACGGGTGTAGCTCATTTATGGAGAGACAAGATCCGTATTGTGGCGCTATTGAAAGCAGTAGTTGTAACAGGGACGCTGAATTTGTGGACGCTGGTTCCAATATTGGATTACATAGGAGAAGATTTCCATGTATTTTCCGAAGCGGATTATTATGTACAGGAAAGAGCGATATATGTATCACAACTATTTAATACATTCAGTGGTAGTATTACAGGTCCCAATATGCTGATTGGCTCAACAAAGGGGGAGATGATTTTATCAGTTGGAGTAATGGGACTGATTTCCGTTATTGTATTTATAGCTATTAACGTTATAGAAAAAGAAAACGTAGAATTGTCTGCCGAATTGAAGAAAATGGAAAATATAGGAAATATGGGACTTGGGCTTGGAATATTATTTTGTCTTATGGCATCCTGGCTGATGCCATGGGATATTATCCGTAAACAGGAGCTCATTTATGCGATACTGAAAAAATTTGAGTTTCCATGGAGATTTTTAGCAGCCGTAGCAGTATTCCTGACACTTGTATTTTGTGCCGGTATTTTAGAGTATTGTAAGCTGGGCAGATATCAGAATATAGTAATTGTCTGTGCGCTGACAGCATGTATTGTGTTAGCAATGCCTGTTATAGATGCTACAACGCAAATGTCTACCTATGGTAATGCAAGTGAAACAAAATATGTGACTTATGCGGATATAGAGTATTTATATCATGGGGATGATTATACAGAAATATGTGATCGGGGACAGGTTGTCGGGTTCAGCAACCAGAATATGTATTATATAGAGGATTATAAAAGAAGTGGGAGTGGTCTGAAAGTCAAAATCAGCGGGAAAGGATCAGAAAAAAATTATATAGAACTGCCTGTTTATTATTACCCTGATTATCATGCCAGCTTACAAGGAAAGGAATTGCAGGTAGAGAGGGGGAACGCGGGATCAGTTAAAATAAAACTTCCTAATAAAAATTTAGATAATGACGAGCTAGATCTTAAATTTGAAGAAAAACCATTATGGAAGCTGGCAGATATGATATCTGTATTTACAGCGCTGATAATCATAGGAGTTATGGTCGCTGCGAGATTTTCAGGCAATTGCCTGTCGAAAAACATGGAGATACGTTATTTCAAATAAGTTGATAGAGCATTGCACAAAGTATGATATTGACTTATACTAAAACCAATAATAATTACAAAGGAGTGTTTATTGTGAAAAAATTAGCAGGACAGGCATTTAAGTTTATCTATTTCTTTAGTTGTTTCTTTACACTGTTTACTAATTATGCGCACGCATATATCGACCCCTCAGCAGTGACTTATGTCATTCAGGCTGTTGCAGCGGTTTTTATAGCATTAGGTGCAGTAATAACTGTATTCAGACATAAGATCGCCGCATTCTTCAGGAAAAATACAAAAAAAGGGGAAAAGAGAGAAATTCATGTCAAAGAGGATGAAACTCAGGAATGAATTTGGCTTAACGGATTAAAATGCAGATTATAGGTAGATTTTTTGGAAGCATCATGTACGGGTGCTATCATCTGGCAGGAAACTATGGACTGGCGATTATCCTGTTTACTTTTTTAACCAAGATAATTTTACTGCCTATCTCTATTATGGTACAGAATAATTCCATTAAAATGGTTAAGATGTATCCTGAACTGAATCATATCAAGGTAAAATATTTTGGAAGCAAGGATATGATTTCAGAAGAAGAATACCAGTTGTATAAGAAAGAAAATTATCATCCAATGCTGGATCTGGTGCCGGTAGTTATTCAGTTAGTTCTGTTAATGGGTGTTGTAGAAGGAATCCGGGGACTGACTGTCAGGGAAAAGGTATTTATGGGTCTTGATCTCGGAGTGGTGCCGATAGCAGTATTTGGGAAAGCTGCAGTTGTACCGGTGTTGGCAGCATTGTCAGCATGGTTGATGTGCTTTACGCAAAATAAGGCAAATGTTCTTCAGTCGGAACAGAACAAATGGAATAAAGCAATTACCTTGATACTGTCAGTGGGATTATCGTTATACTTAGGATTTTTTGTAGAAGCAGGGATTGGACTTTACTGGATAGCAAGTAATTTGATGTCCATAGCTTTAATGTATATATTGAATTACTTTATTAATCCTAAAAAGTATATTGATTATGAGGCACTGGCAAAGAGTAAAGAAGAATTAGAGCAGTTAAAGCAGGCAGAGGCACAGAGAGACCATTCTGTAGAAAGGAAATATGCACAGTTAGAAAAGAAGGATTATAAACGCTTTCTGAAATTTGAAAATAAGCAGCTGGTATTTTACTCTGAAAAGAATGGATTTTATAAATATTTTAAGGATATTATTGAGATCATCCTGCATAAAACAGATATTATTATTCATTACATTACCAGTGATCCTGCTGATGAAGTGTTTAAGCTGCAGAGTGATAATTTTCAGGTGTACTATATCGGGGAGAAAAAGCTGATCGTGCTTATGATGAAAATGGATGCGGATATGGTAGTTATGACTATGCCAGATCTGCAGAAGTACCATATTAAACGCTCTATGGTCAGAGATGATATAGAATATGTATATATAGATCATGGAATTGGCAGCATAAATTTGATGCTTCGCAAGCATGCACTTGATTATTTTGATACAGTATTTGCGTCAAATGATATTTCCTATCGGGAGTTGAAGGAACAGGAGAAACAATATGGATTGATGCCCAGGAATATAGTGAAATATGGGTTTTGTCTGATTGACAATATGATCAGAGAGTATGAAAGTCAGCCTGTCATAGAGAATGAAGTCAAAACAATTCTGATAGCACCTTCCTGGCAGGAGGATAATTTGCTTGACCTGTGTATTGACCAGATCCTGGATCAGCTTCTTGGAAAAGGTTATCATATTATTGTAAGGCCACACCCTCAGTATGTGAGACACTGCTATGAAAAGCTGGAACTGTTAAAACAGCGATATGCACAGTATGATGATTTTACTTTACAGACTGATTTTTCGTCAAATGATACCGTATTCAATGCAGATATATTGATGACAGACTGGTCAGGAATCGCATATGAGTATTCATTTACTACATTGAAGCCATCCCTGTTCATCGATACACCTATGAAGGTAATGAATCCGGATTATAAAGAGATAGATGTAGTTCCTTTCGATATAGAGATTAGAAACCAGATAGGGCTGTCAGTTTCTGTAGATCATTTAGAAGAATTGGATTCTGTAGTCAGGAAGCTGCTTTATAGTGAGGATTATCAAAAAGAAAATATGAAAGCACTGAGAGATAAATATTTATATAATGTATCGAAGAGTGCAAAAGTAGGAGCAGACTATCTGATCAGACGTTTGATAGAAATGTCGAAAGCATAAGCGATAACAGGGATGCTGTAAGCATCCCTGTTTATTACACACATGTTCACAACAGAGAGGAAAATAAATAATATGAACAAAAAAGAAGGGGATATTTTAAGACTGCTTACAGAGGAAAGAAATGTTACACAGCGCATACTGTCTGAAATAAGTGGTTATTCACTGGGGAATGTAAATGCGATCGTGCAGACCTTAGTGGAAAAAAATTATATCAATGAAGACTTGGTAGTGACAGAGAATGGTTTATGTGAACTTCAAAGAACATCTCCGCATAACGCAGTGATTCTTGCAGCAGGATATGGGATGAGAATGGTACCGATCAATTTGGAAAAGCCAAAAGGACTTCTGGAGACAAGGGGAGAGGTATTGATAGAAAGGCTGATTCGGCAATTACATGATGCAGGTATTCATGAAATTTATATTGTTGTTGGCTTTATGAAGGAGTGTTATGAATATCTGATTGATAAATTTAATGTACAGTTGATCGTTAATGAGAAATATGCAGCAAAAAATAATTTGTATTCTTTGTATAGAGCGGAAAAACATCTGACGAATAGTTATGTAATTCCATGTGATATATGGTGTGAAAGGAATCCTTTTTCTAAAAGGGAGGCATATTCCTGGTATATGGTATGCACAAAGGATGATAAAAACAGCAGCATCAGAATTAACAAAAAGAATGAGCTTGTTAAGGTATCAGGAAATACGGGTGGAAATCAGATGGTAGGAATTGCATATTTGACAGGGGAAACAACAAAATATGTAAAAGATAGAATGGAAGCATTCCAGTCAGATGCGAAATATGATAATTGCTTTTGGGAAGAGGCGCTGTTCCGTGATAATAAAATGTCAGCATATGCTAATATTGTAAATGATACGGATGTGACAGAGATCAATACATATGAGCAGCTCCGTGAATTTGACAACAATTCTGATCACCTGAAGTCAGATGCGATCGCTGTGATTGAAGAGGTATTTGGGATAAATGCAGGGGAAATAACAAATATAGAAGTACTGAAAAAGGGGATGACAAACAGATCTTTCATATTTGAATGCAGGGCGGAAAATTATATCATGCGGATCCCGGGAGAAGGAACGGAAGAGCTGATCAACAGGCAGGATGAGGCAGAAGTATATTCTGTGATTAACGGAACAGGTATTTGTGATGACAACATTTATTTGAATCCTCAGAACGGATATAAGATTACAAAATTTATGAAAAATTCCAGAACGTGTGATCCACTGGATGAGGAAGATGTGAAAAAATGCATGGCCAAGTTAAGGGAATTTCATGAAAAAAGAATGATAGTAAGTCATACATTTGATCTGTTTAACCAAATAGAAAAATATGAAAAACTGATAGGGAAGGAAAAATCATTCTATAAAGATTATCTAAAAACCAGGGAAAAAATATTTTCATTAAGGGAGTATATAGATAAGAACAAATGCCCATATGTTTTGACGCATATAGATGCTGTACCGGATAATTTTCTGTTTGATCTGGAGAACGGGCAGGAAAAGTTATATCTGATTGACTGGGAGTATGCAGGTATGCAGGATCCGCATGTGGATATTGCCATGTTTTGCATATATGCCATGTATGACAGGAAGAGGATTGATCAGACAATTGACTTTTATTTTGGCGAAAAAGCTGATAGGAATGTAAGGATCAAAATATATTGTTATATTGCAATCTGTGGATTGCTGTGGAGTAATTGGTGTGAATATAAGAGGACACTGGGAGTAGAGTTTGGAGAGTATTCATTAAGGCAGTATCGTTATGCGAAGGAATATTATGAAATTGTGATGTCGGAAAGGAAGGGTGAATAGCGTTGAATAAGGTAGAACGTGCAGTGATTCTGGCGGCAGGATATGGAAACAGGATGAAACCTGTGACGCTGGAGACACCCAAACCGTTAGTGAAGGTAAATGGGGTCAGGATGATAGATACAGCCATAGAAGCGTTGCATTATAATGGAATTTATGAAATCTATGTTGTTGTAGGATATTTAAAGGAACAGTTTTATGAATGGAAAAAGGAATATCCGGAAATCACATTGATAGAAAATCCATTTTTTGACAGCTGTAATAATATTTCTTCCTTATATGTTGCCAAAGAATATTTAGAGAATGCAGTTATCATGGACGGGGATCAGATAATCAGTAATAAAGAAGTATTGAAACCTATGTTTGAGCATTCAGGTTACAATAGTGTATGGGTTGATACATTTACTGATGAATGGCTTCAAACGGTAAGGAATGGGATCGTAACCTCCTGCAGCAGGAACGGGGGAGAGCGTGGATGGAGATTATACAGCATATCCAGATGGACATCTGAGGATGGAAGACGATTAAAGCAGTATCTGGAAAGAGAGTTCGAAGAGAAGAAAAATCGTCAGATTTACTGGGATGATATTGCATTGTTTTGTTACCCACAGGAGTACAGATTGGGTATTTATCCAATGAAAATGGGAGATGTAACAGAAATAGACAGTATTGATGAACTGGTGGAAATAGATCCGGGCTATCGGAAATATGTGGAGGGAAACAAATGAGGACAAAGCATACTAGTGAAAGTAAAATTGATTGGATGATCACACTGGTACCACTGGGAATTATTATTGGTTTGTGTGTACTGTTTTTTCTTATGCCGGATCAGTCAAATCTGGTATTGGGCAAGATCAGGTTTTTCTTTGGTGATACGCTGGGCAGCTATTATTTGATAATTGGACTTGGAATATTTCTTTTATCCTTGTACGTTGCAGGATCAAAATATGGAAATATTGTTTTGGGAAAGCCAGATGAGAAGCCGCAATATTCTTTTCTGACCTGGGGGGCTATGATGTTTACCTGTGGTCTGGCGGCGGATATTCTTTTTTATTCATTTTCAGAATGGGTTCTCTATGCAGCGGATCCCCATATAGAAGAAATGGGAAGTATACAGGAGTGGGCAGGTGTATTTCCTCTGTTTCACTGGAGTTTTATACCATGGGGATTTTATTTGCTTTTAGCAGCAGCATTTGGATTTATGCTCCATGTCCGTAATTGTGAAAAGAAAAAATATTCAGAGGCCTGCAGACCACTATTGGGGAAGCATACAGATGGAATTGCAGGAAGAATTATAGATTTACTGGCTGTGTTTGCATTATTGGCAGGAACCGCCACAACCTTCAGCGTAGCGACACCACTGATGGCAGCTCTTATTGCGGAGCTCTTACATATTGAGATCAGCCGTACAATAATTAATATTATCATTCTGCTAATTACATGTGTTGTATACACATATTCACTATTGCATGGATTTAAAGGAATCGGTATTCTGGCAAAAGCGTGTATTTATCTTTTTTTTGGATTGATGGCATATGTGTTGTTGTTTGGGGGAGAAACGAAGTATATTATAGAAACAGGACTGTCTTCTTTAGGCAAAATGACACAAAATTTTCTGGAGCTTTCAACATTTACAGATCCGTTAAGAAAGACATCGTTTCCACAGACATGGACAATATATTACTGGGCATACTGGATGGTCTGGTGTGTGGCAGCACCGTTCTTCATCGGGAATATATCAAGAGGAAGAACTATCCGTCAGACAATATTAGGTGGGTATATTTTTGGAGTTGGATCAACGATAGCAAGCTTTATCATTTTTGGCAATTATTCTATGGGGCTGCAAATGCAGGGAAAAGAGGATTTTATAGCGGAATATCAACAGACAGGAGATCTATATGGGATGATCGTAGGCATGATAAAGACACTTCCGGCAGCACCGGTTATAATGGTAGTATTACTGATTACGATGATAGCCTTTTATGCGACCTCATTTGATTCCATAGCGCTGACGGCAGCGGGGTATAGTTATCATAAGCTGGAAGCAGGGAAACAGCCACATAAGCTGGTTCAGTTAATGTGGTGTATTTTACTTATTCTGCTGCCGATGGCATTACTGTTTGCGGAGAGCTCTATGAGTAATCTTCAAAGTGTAAGTATTGTCGCAGCTTTTCCGGTAGCAATTGTTATTGTTATGATAGCAGTCAGCTTTATGAAGGATGTGAAAGAGTATCTAAAGCAAGTATAAGAAACTTTATTAATGGGAGGTTTCCGTGAAAAAAAAGAGAATAATAGCAGGAATAATAGTAGTTGCTTTTTGCGTATTATTAGGTATAGTAATCGATTTAACACATACAGTAACAATTACCTATCATTTAAATGGTAACAAAGATATTCAACAAGTATATCTGACAGCACTAAACAAGGATATTGAATTTTTGATTCCGCAGCTTACGGAAGAAAATGATGAATTTATTGGTTGGTATTTGGAACCTGAGCTCAAGACGAAGGTGGATAGCGGATTTGTTGTTGACAGAGATATTGATTTGTATGCTGGTATTTGTGAAAGAGGTAAAAATACGGAATTCAAATTACCAGAAATATATATCAGAACAGATACGGCATTAAGCGAGCTGGATAGATATGAATATAGTGTTTGCACATATACCATGACAAATACACTGCAAAATTTTTGCATAAAAGATGCAGCGGGATATATTCGTGGAAGAGGAAATAGTACATGGCAGTATTTTGAAAAAAAACCATTTCGGATAAAATTCGATGAAAAAATTGATTTATTAGGAATGGGAGAAGACAAAGACTGGGTTTTATTGAGTAATGCAGTGGACTATACACTTATGCGAAACGATATTGCAATGAATATTGCGAATATCCTTGGTCTTTCATATACGCCGGAATGTAGATGGGTGCAGATATTTTATAATGACGAGTATCTTGGAATATATCTTTTATGTGAGCAGGTTGAAACAGGAAAGAATCGCGTTGATATAGAAATTCCGTATGGGGCAGAAGACATAGATATAAATTATTTACTGGAACTTGGGGGTGAATTGGAAGGGTTCACATTGCCGGAAGTATCAGATGCAAATGAAAACTGGGGCAATTATTTTTCCTGTGAGATAGTTTATCCGAAGAAAAATATGGTGACAAAGGATCAGAAGGAATATTTAGAAACGTATATGCAGTTGGTGAATAGTGCGATTTTAGAGAGAGATTGGGAGGAAATTCAAGAATTAGTAGATGTGGATTCATTTGCTGAGTGGTATTTGGTCAATGAAATTATGTTAAATGGTGACATGGGATGGAGTATGTTCGCTTATAAGAAGCAGGGAGAGAAACTATATCTGGGACCAGTTTGGGATTTTGACCAGAGCTGTGGGGTTTCTGGAACAGGTGGGAATGATTATGAAACCTGGTATCCGGAGACAAGCAGCCAGAATGCATGGTTTAATTCTCTGATCGAGATGCAGGAGTTTAGGGATGTGCTGTCAAAGCATTGGAATAATAAACTGCCTGAAATAAAAGAGTTCCTGATAGAGGAGCGAGGAAAAAGCGAATTGTATAGAAAAGATATTGAAGCGAACTATGAAAGATGGGATGTATTAGGAAGGGCAGAATGGAGAATGCTGGATGAAATTGGGAAATTAAAAACCTATGATGAAAATGTTGATTATCTCTTTGAATGGCTTGGGCACAGGATAGACTGGATAAATAACGAGTTGGGCAATTAATTACCCAACTCGGATGGCACTATGCGATAAAAACGATTTGGAATACAATACAAGCTGCCATCTGTTGTTTCCCACAGGTAGTAGGAGAGCTGCAGGCTGGTATCTGAGATTGAATTTTGATAGAGTGAATTTATATCACTATAGAATAATGCAGAACTTTCATCAGCATTTGAAAGAAATGTTCCGTTGAAATTTTCCAATTGTTTGTCATCCATAGGAACACGTAATAGGAATGTACCCATATAATTTCCATTAAGGATAAATTCAACTGGTTGATAATAAATAAGAAATTCAGTTTTATTAATGTTATGACAGAAGGCATTCCAGTTTTGAAGAAAGGAAAAAATCTGATTATCACATTCAAGTAATGAGTCTAATTCCCAATCATCATCCTTGCGGAGATTTGCTAATTTTAACTTGTTTTTATCCCCATTTTTTCTGAGCTTTAGAGAGTAGCTTCTGTCTGTTGTAGTAGTTAACCCAAGAGAGGGATCATAGGAAAGAACGGCATCACTGGTTTTGCAGCTGTATCCGTCAATTTCACTGTCGTTAGGCATATATAAATGCATAGTGCCATAAAACCTGTGGTTTTCAAAAGTAGTCGAATTAAATAGCATGATCGCAGAGCCTGATACAGTGAGTTTAGCTTCAAAATAGGTATCAGAATTGATAACATAAATGGCATAATTGTCTTCAGCCAGTGGACTAAGGTATATTTTGCCATAATTACTGGACAAAGAGCTTTGTAGCGGAGTATCTTCAGTATAAGGAATGATAAATATATTTGAGTCCTCCTGATAAGGGAGAGCCTGAGCACCATACATAAGCAGATCGGAAGAAACTGCTTTAGAAGATTTATGTGCAATCAGTTGTTCTATTCTGGCACTAGAAACTATTTTGCAGCCAAGAAAATTGTTGGACTCTTGGTAAACAGAATAAAAATAAACGATAATCAACGCGAAAGAAAAAACCATTAAATAAATTGACTTAGCAGATTTCATTATCCAATAGAATCTCCTGTTTGTAACAACCAGTTTATACTTCTGACACCAGCAATATGTCGAATTTTATCTATAGTATCATTATTGATCGGGGTTTTGGTGCATATTTCAATAACCATCTCAAAGTTATTCTCCTGGACAGTTGATGTACGAATTTGATTTTGTTTATTGGGATATAGCTGTTTTATAAGAGATTCGATTTCTTTTTGTGCAGAAACCTGATCACCACGTACAATGATTAAGTATTTTTTCCGGAAAAAGCCAATATAATTTGCAATAATTACAACGATGGCAATAAAGAGGGTAGAGATTGCAGCCATTTTTAACATTTGAGCACCAACGCATAGTCCTTCAACGATCGACCAAAATAAAAACAGGGTATCATTAGGATCTTTGATAGCAGTACGATATCTGACAATAGACAAAGCACCAACCATACCCAGGGAAATTGCGATATTGCTGCTTATCATCATCATTAAAACAGTTGCAATTAGCAGGATAATAAGATTGGTAATTGCAAATTTGTTATTGTAACTGACACCAGTATATGTAATGCGGTAGGTAATATATATGATTATTGAAATGAAAAGCGCAGCAAGCATATACAATATAATGTGATTGGTATCCAAAGCATTATTGTTGGTATTGAACCATTCTAGTATTTTAGTTTTACTCATTACAAAACTCCTTATTTTTAATAAAAACAGTTGGTGTAAAGTGGTCTGCCAACTGTATATTTACTGACAGAAATCTGATCCAAATGATATTTCTGTAAAATTGCGGAAATTGGTTGGTATAACTGACCGTTAAATTTCACTTCTAATATTACAGTGCTGTCATCTATAGAACGCCAATCTAGCGATTTGGAAAATAAATCATGTTGAAATTCTGCCGATTTTATAGATGAATCAAATGTAATGCGAATATTATTTTCTGGATAAATAAAAGCATTTCTTTGATATTCAATAATAGCCTTGGGTGTATAATAGTTTAATGTAAGTATAGAATACAGCTTGAAGGCTTCCGGACTGTTATGGTTCAGTAAAAAAGAGTAATCACAGTTAATAGATTTAAGGATTTCGTCTTTAGAGATAGATAAACTTCTTTTGTGGGAATAATTTCCATCTTTTTGTTTGATCTCAAATTTCCCCTGTATGTCATCAGGATGATATATCCGGATCCTTACTTTTTTACGTTTTTCTATTCCAGCAAGTTTTTCGTAATAATCCTGATTTGAAAAAGAGTCAAAGTAAAGACTTCTTACTGGATAAGCGCCAGATTTGGAGTGTGGGTCTTTTACCAAAAGTGATG
>ERZ791837.1124-NODE-1124-length-18280-cov-2.249547_pt1 | contig 18280 bp, 17 predicted proteins | sample MGYA00510292_ERZ791837 | MGnify/ENA primary metagenome ERZ791837 (study PRJEB30046, sample SAMN00715259) | human gut metagenome | study: EMG produced TPA metagenomics assembly of the A metagenome-wide association study of gut microbiota in type 2...
TTTACACGCCTGTTCGGAAACAATAACAACCATTGTGTCTATAATGGAGACATTAGTTTTCTGCCGATTGATGCGACGTTTGAAGTTCAGCTTCGCACCATTTCTTTCGAGGGATGGCATGAGATTGAACACGATATGCGTTACAAATCACCGTATGGTGATGATTTTTGGCGCGAGGATTTGTCAAGGACCTTAAACAGCGTTCTTGCCAATCTGGAACTTTGTGACTGGACGACATTAAATGTATTTGAAAAGCTGGCAGATTATCATTATACCGAGCGAAAGTGGGAAATGATGCTTAAGGCAAAATTCCGCCTGCGGTTTGATTTAGAGCCATTGGCAGAAGAAATCTGTCAATTTTTGGATGAAAATGAAGAAGCAGCTTACTGTCTGTACCGATGTAACAGACCGGAAGTATTGTTTGCACTGCTTCGAGATGGTTACCATGAAAAAATTACTTACAATTTAATAGTAAAAGTCATTAATGATTCCGTAGCGGATTACGAGCCAAAGTTAAAACGCAAACTTGCGAAAATATGTCATGACATATTAAAGGTAGAGAAGCCTCAGCGAAATGAAAGACTGGAACTGAATCCTTTGGATGTGACGCCTTCATTCCAACTAAAAGTGACTTTGTCGCATGACCCGCAAAGAGATTTAAATGAAGAATTTTTAACGGCGGTGAAATTCATTGCCGGATGGGCACAGGGACGGCTGCAGAATATTGTGGAAGGAATACCGGATACACCGATTGATTATGAATACCATGAAGCAGGATATTATTTACAAATACTAGGGAATATAAGCCTTGGATTTTATAAACTTACATTTGAGCACGCGGATGCGGAGCGTAAAGGAGTGGTATGGCGTACTAAGGTGATTTTGGAGCGAAGCGACTATATTCGTATGAAAGTGGATTGTGATTATTGTCATAATCCGGACCGTTTGATTCGTGACAGTTTTAACAAACCTCGTTTTGTAGATGAAATTTTTAGAAAGATTGGTTATACAGATGTGATTCCAATGATGACAAAGCCTCATAAAGTAGAAAAAATGAAGGAAATTGAGATGTTGAGTGAATTTATCGCAGACCATTCGCGTACACTGCCGGTTATTCTGGCTGTGGAAGAAGAGGACTCCGAGCGTCAGATTAATATTAATCGTTTGGCTGAGACGGTAGGCACTTACGCTCACGTATTTCTTCTTAGTAAAAAGGCAATTCCGATGATGGTGGAAAAATCAGACTATACGACAGAGGAACTGACCGGTGCTGTATGGGTGACATTTCAAAACGGTGAAGACAAATTTTATACGAGGGAGCGTATTGCAAACAGTCGGTTCGATTTTAATAAGTATGCGTTCGATTCCGGAAACGTTTACGAAAAAGCATTCAGACACAAATTAGTGCGCCTGATAAAGGAAAAGAATTGTTAAATGATTTACATCAAATTTACCTGAATTTTGCGCGTTGTTGCTTGACAAATAAAATGTACCTGCTATATAATTGAGACGGTATTATATTATTATTTAATCTGATTTATCACAGATTGAGTTTGAAAAGAAAAGGAGAGTAAAAGATGAAAAAAGGTATCACGAAAATTTTATCCGCATGTGTCTTTGCATTTGTTGTTTTCCTTGCAGCGGGAACGCAGAGTAAAGCAGCAGTGAACATGGGTGTAAAGCAGACTGGTGCAGGAAGTAGTTACGTGGATTTGGCATGGAATGCCCAGCTTGGAGCCGGACACTACCATACACAGTTTAGCCAGGATGGAAAAAACTGGATCGATATGGAATACAGTTCATCACCAAGTGATTCGGTATATAATTTAACACAAGGTGCCAGCTATTATGCACGTGTCGTGGCATACAATGGTAGTCACTATTCGGGAACTCATGTGATGGTCGGTGTTTCTGAGACGGCTATCGTATCGACAAAACCGACGGAGGTTACCGGATTAACACAGACAGCAGCAGGTGTGAATTCAGTTTCCATGTCATGGAATGCATCTGCAGGAGCAGCTTCTTATGTGATTTATGGGTATATTAACTACAATTGGACACAGATTGGTACATCAGCAACAAATTCTGCAACGATTACCGGTGTTGCTGCAACGACATCTACCAAATTTTCAGTAGCTGCTGTGAAAAATGTGACCGGCGGCACAGTAACCGGTGACCAGTGCAGTGGTGTAGAGATGAAAGCGATTCCGATTAAAGTAAGCCGGATTGCTATGCAGTATTATTGGGATTCGCTGAAAGAAGCAAAATATATCTGGACAGATGTAAACAATGCGGATGGTTATCAGTATGAAGTGAAATCTGCAAATGGCAAAAAGACATATTTCAGAGCTACATCAACAAGTTCTTACACCTATGTAAAACCATTTCCAAGAGGAATTTTCGTAAAAGCCCGTGTAAGAGCTTATGTGACTGTTGGAAATAAAGTTTATTATGGTGCATGGTCTCCATATACATATCATGCATCCAGTAAGAAAGTAACGGCAAAACGCAGCAGTAATGGTAAAAAGATTTATTTGAAATGGAAGAAAGTTTCCGGTGCCAGCGGTTATCAGGTATATGTATCCACAAAATCAAATGGTGGATTTAAGAAAGTGAAATCCTTAAGCTCAAAGAAATCCAGTTATACGATTACAAAGTGTGGTAAGAAAAAACTGAAAAAAGGGAAAACGTATTATGTTCAGTTGAGATATCAGACAAAAGTCGGTAAGAAAAAAGTATCCAGTAAAATCGTAAGCAGCGCTACGGTATACTAAAAAATAAAAGCAAAACGGGAAATGGCAAAGAGTTTTATGCTCCTTGCGGTTTCCCGTTTTTTTTGTTATGATAAGATTGACTATAAACTATAAAGGAAGTGTTTGGGATGACATCAAGATTGTTTTACCACAAGCAGACAGGGGCGCCTGTACAGATTATTGCAAGAGCCCAGACAAAGCCTACTTATCAGGAAGTAATCTGTTATCAGGAATTGACAAAACCCTATGACCATTTTGTTATGGAAAAACGGCAGTTTTTTGCTGAGTATGTAAAAGAATTTGCAGAATTGCCACTGGTTGGAAGAAAACAGATTGAAAAAAGAGAAGATCTGCCGAATAAGCAGCCAAGAATTTCTAAGGGAGAAATTATGGATGACGAGCCGGCAGAAGCCGAGAAACCGGAAGAAGCAAAAGAACCGGAAGTGCCCGAGGCAGTTCAGAAGATGCTTGCCTTCTTGGATGCAGAATCGTGTCATGAGAAAATTCGGATTTTGGAAGAAATGCAGGATGATTTAACAGAGCACATTTTGAATAATATTGCCGTGAGTCTGGATTTGTCGTTAGAGGATGACGAAGACGGATTCGAGAGAATTATGGCGGAACTTCGTATGAGAGAAAAATATGAAAGTAACCGGGGAGACAGACTGTGAGTAATTACCGCATAAAAATACAGTATGATGGAAGCCGTTACCGTGGATGGCAGAGGCAGCAGGGAGAAAAAAATACGATTCAGGGACGGATTGAACAAGTGCTGTCAAAGCAGATGGGATTTCCTGTGACAATTGATGGAGCCGGACGTACGGATGCAGGTGTGCATGCCAAAGAGCAGGTTGCAAATTTTCGTTTAAATACAGAAAAAACAACGCAGCAATTGCAGGATGTGTTAAATGAATATTTACCGGAAGATATACGGATACTGAAAGTAGAAGAGGCGGGTGAGCGATTCCACAGCCGTCTCAATGCAACCGGAAAAGTATATGAATACTGCCTTTGCAAAAAGGACGGATTTGATGTATTTGGCAGAAAGTACATGTGGCAGATGGACAAAGAATTGGATGTCATGCGGATGAAACAAGCGGTGGAAAAACTTGTCGGCGAGCACGATTTTAAAGGGTTTTGCACCAAAGCCTCACGTAAAAAGTCGACCGTACGAAATTTGTACGACATCACGATAACGGAGGATGAAAATCGGATTTATCTGACCTTTTATGGCAGTGGTTTTTTGTACAATATGGTCCGTATTTTAACGGGAACTCTTGTCGAGGTTGGCATGGGCGAAAGAATGGCAGAATCGATTGATGAAGTATTTGCAAAGAAAGAACGTGCGCTTGCGGGCGTGACGGCACCTGCGAAAGGGCTTACGTTGGTGCGGGTTCTTTATGATTAAAAAGACGGGAGGCATTGGATGAGACGAATGGAATTTAAAATGGAGCGTCCGAATCTCGTAAAAGAAGGAGACGAGGTCACCATTACTGAAGGTGTTTTGCCAAGTGCTTATTATTACACAATCAATCCGGCAGTTGCGATGTCCGGAAACTATATATTCAGGGAGCGGCTGCAGTCGCGGACAGGCATTGTGCAGGAAATAAAGCACACGGAAAAAGGATTTTACGTTGTAGTAGAGTTTGATGAGGAAGACGTCTGAAAAAACACCGTAGAAAAATCTGCGGATATTATGAATAGAAAGGAAAATGAAAATGGAACGTAAAAATGCATGGAAAGAATATACAGAAGCAGAAGTTTCTGAATTAGAAAAATTGAATGAGTCATACAGAAAGTTTCTGGATGCCGGAAAGACGGAGCGCGAATGTGTGAAACAGGCGGTTGTGATGGCGGAAGCAGCCGGATATCGCGACTTAAAAAAAGTGATAGAGGAAGGAAAACAGGTGAAAGCCGGCGACAAATTGTATGCTGTTAATATGAAGAAATCGCTTGCTTTGTTTCAGATAGGAAAACAGCCCCTTGAAAAAGGAATGGCAATCTTAGGAGCACATATTGATTCACCGCGTCTGGATATCAAACAGAATCCACTGTATGAAGATACCGAACTTGCTTATCTGGATACACATTACTATGGCGGTATCAAAAAATACCAGTGGGTAACGCTGCCGCTTGCGATTCATGGCGTGATTGCAAAAAATGACGGAACAATTGTAGATGTGTGCATTGGTGAAGATGAAAATGATCCGGTATTCTGTGTGACGGATTTGCTGATTCATCTGGCTGGTGAAAACATGGAGAAAAAAGCCAACAAAGTCATTGAGGGAGAAGCCCTTGATATTTTAGTGGGAAGCCGCCCATTAAAAGGTGCAGAAAAAGAGGCGGTCAGCAAACAGATTCTTTCTATTTTAAAAGAAAAATATGATATGGAAGAAGAAGACTTCCTTTCGGCAGAACTGGAAGTGGTACCGGCAGGAAAATCACGTGAGTCTGGTCTGGATGCCAGCATGATTATGGCGTATGGACAGGATGACCGTGTCTGCGCTTATACCTCTTTGGTGGCAATGCTAGAGGTGGAAAATACGGAATACACAACCTGCTGCCTGCTTGTAGACAAAGAAGAAATCGGCAGTGTCGGTGCGACCGGCATGCGCTCCCGTGTCTTTGAAAATACAGTAGCAGAAGTGCTCTCTGTGTGCGGACAGTATTCAGACCTTGCCCTTCGCCGATGTTTTGCAAATTCAAAAATGCTCTCATCGGATGTAAGCGCCGCATTTGACCCGGTTTATGCATCCGCTTATGAAAAGAAAAATGCAGCTTACTTTGGACGCGGTATGGTATTTAACAAATTTACCGGTTCCCGCGGAAAATCGGGAAGTAATGATGCAAATGCCGAATTTATGGCACAAATCCGTGGTATCTTAAAAGATGCCAAGGTGGCTTATCAGACGGCCGAACTTGGAAAAGTAGATGTCGGTGGCGGTGGAACCATTGCTTATATTATGGCGCTGTATGGCATGGATGTCATTGACTGCGGCGTTGCCGTTCTCAATATGCATGCACCGTGGGAAATTACAAGCAAAGCTGATGTTTATGAAACGAAAAAAGGCTATGTAGAATTTTTGAATCGAATTATGTAGTTTTCAATGAAAAAGTAAAGGAAACAAAAGAATGATAAAAAACAGACTGCGGTTTGCATGCGTGGGAATTATAGGAAGTATTCTGGCACTGGTGCTTATTTTGGCACCGGTGCCTTCTCATGCCAAAGAAAAGGCAAAAGATGCCGGTTCGGTTGCGGCATTGGAGAAAAAAATGCTGGCGAAATCTACAAAGAAAATCTCATTTCGACAAGGGAAAATTCGCAGCACATCAGGAAAAGTATGGAAAAAGGGAAAGAAAATTAAAAAGAGTGAAAAAATACTTTCCATAAAAAAGAAAGGCTGGTACACACTCTGCGTCACAACAACCTCAGGGAAAAAGAAATTGACGCATTTGTATTTTGAAAAGAAAAAATATGAAATCACGATAAATCAGACGGTACATAAATCGGTGGGATATTATTATATTGCCTCACAGGATAAAAAAGAGCTTGTCATGGAAGTGAAGAATTCTTCCATGGCAGAAAATGCTGCGGTTTCTCTGTGGACCAAGGGCGACAATGCCTGCCGTATGTGGAAGGTTGAAAGTGCCGGCGGTAAAAAGATTCGCCTGAAAAATGAAAACAGCAGTCTTTATCTTACTTATCATAAAGCGTCAAATTCGCTGGTGCAGAAAAAATATAGTAAAAAAGATAACAATCAGATATTTTCCCTTTATCAGGGAAGTGGGGGAAGCACGTATCTGAAGTGTGTCGGAGCCAAGGCGTTTGTATGTGCCGAGGGAAATACGCTTACGTTAGGTACACGGAAAAGAAATAAAAAATGGCGTTTTGTCTGGGAGAAAATCGCAAAACCGACACCGGCAGCATTTGTTTCCGGTGCCACATACCCGGCAAGACTGTTAGTGGGACATGCTTTTACACTGAAAGGGATGATTGCTTCCAGATATTCAATTTCCTTATTTAGTGTTTCGGTATATGACAAATCGGGAAAGGTTATGCTGCAAAAGAAATGGAATGGAGACAGTTGCTTTGGAACGGTTTCTACTGCCGATTCGGCTATTACATTTGGTAAACTGACAGAGGGAACGTACCGTTATCTTGTAGCCATCCGTGATGTGACAAAAACAGACATCATATTGATTAACCGGGAATTTACTGTAGGGGCTTTATCCGGTGGAAGCAATATGACACTTTCTTATGACGCAGCAAAGATAGCGGCAGTCGGGTACCAGAGCAATGGAACAGCACTTGAGAAAAAGGCGTGTGCTTCGTATGCACTTGCATACTGTAACGCTATTTTGACCGGTACGGTAACAAGTCCACACAGTTATTGGAGTAGTTCTACAAATGTAGACTGCGTGTGGAGCAAAGGTGGCTATACGACGAAATCTTACGCTTCAGAGGCAGCTGTTTTGCAGGCGGCATACAATGAATTAATGGCAGGAAAACCTTCTATTCTTCACGTAACCGGAAATACACCACAGCACTGGATAACGATCATCGGTTGTAAAAAGACAGGGGATGGCAGCGGGATTTCAGTGTCTGATTTGGTGGCGATTGACCCATGGGATGGAAAAGTCATTACCGTTTCTGACAAATATAAGGTAAAAACTTCGTACCGCCTTGGTGTAAAAAGTTGATTCAGTCGTTTCAGAGGGGCTGAAACGGACAGACGACACTGGAAATGGGGAAGATTGTACTTTATAATGAAGAAAATAGTTGACAACAAAGAGCGGATAGGATAGTATAGATACATACAGAACATCCGTTCGGATAATCAGGAGGGTATGAACATGCAGAAAGATCCAAATAAGGTAAAAGCGCTGGAGGCAGCGATTGCACAGATTGAAAAAAATTATGGACAGGGTTCGATTATGAAACTGGGAGATACCAGACACATGCAGGTAGAGTCAGTACCGACCGGTTCTTTGAGTTTAGATTTAGCACTGGGAGTTGGTGGTATTCCGAAGGGACGTATCGTGGAGATTTACGGTCCGGAGTCCAGTGGTAAGACGACGGTTGCGCTTCATATGGTAGCAGAAGTGCAGAAGCAGGGTGGTATCGCAGGGTTTATTGATGCGGAGCACGCACTGGACCCGATTTATGCAAAGAATATTGGAGTAAATATTGATGAGCTTTATATTTCCCAGCCGGACAGTGGAGAGCAGGCGATGGAAATTACAGAGACGATGGTACGTTCCGGAGCAGTGGATATTGTAATTGTGGACTCGGTGGCTGCTTTGGTTCCAAAACAGGAGATTGACGGTGAAATGGGAGATTCTCATGTGGGATTGCAGGCCCGCTTGATGAGCCAGGCACTTCGTAAATTGACAAGTGTAATTAACAAATCAAACTGTACCGTTATCTTTATCAACCAGCTTCGTGAGAAGATTGGTGTCATGTTTGGTAATCCGGAGACGACAACCGGTGGTCGTGCACTGAAGTTTTATGCTTCTGTTCGTCTGGACGTAAGAAGAATCGAGACATTATCCCAGGGCGGAGAAAAAGTCGGAAACCGTGTTCGCGTAAAAGTAGTAAAGAATAAGGTGGCACCGCCATTCCAGGAAGCAGAATTTGATATCATGTTTGGTAAAGGGATTTCGCGCGAGGGAGACTTACTTGACTTGGCAGCGAAGAATGACATTATTATTAAAAGCGGTGCGTGGTATTCCTATCATGGAGAGAAGATCGGACAGGGCCGTGAGAATGCGAAGAAGTATTTGACGGAACATCCGGATGTCTTTGCTGAAGTTGATACAGCAGTCCGTGCGAAGTGTCTGCCAAATGCATCGGAGGAAGAAGAAACAGCAGAGGAAGAGAAAAAAACACCGGCAAAGAAAACAGCCAAAAAGGATGAGTAATCAATGAATCAGAAAGAGCCGATGGAAAAGGCGGCGAAAGAGCCGGAAGAAGTAAGAAAGGCAAAAGAAAAGGCGATGCGTCTGCTTTTGCAGCAGGACAGGACGGAGAAGGAATTAAGAGACCGTTTGTACCGTGCCGGCTTTTCGGAAACGGCATCCGAAGCAGCGATGCAGTACGTATCTGGGTTTGGTTATCTGGATGACAGGCGCTATGCGGAAAATTACATTTCTTTTCATAAAGGAAGAAGAAGCCGCAAGGAGATTTCGTTTAAATTAAAAAACAAAGGAGTTCCACCGGAAATACTTTCCATGGCGATGGAAGGATACGAGATAGAAGACGAATCCGTTGCCATTGAGCACTTGATTCAAAAAAAGATAAAAGGACAGAGATTGTCCGATATGGAGTATACACAGTTGAATAAAATAACCGCTTATCTGGCGAGGAAAGGTTTTTCCTTTCCCGTCATTTCGCGGGCAATGAGAGAAATGAAAGAAAGAGAAAGCAGCTAAAATGGCGGGTGCAAAGCACTTCGGTAAGTTTTGGTTGCTTTTTTAACCTCCTTTGTGTATAATGTAGTACATATGAGATTTTGGGTGAACTATGCCCATTTTAATTGTTGTGCCATAAAGGCAGATTGGAGTTTGACATGAAGTACTTTGGAACGGATGGATTTCGCGGAGAAGCCAATGTGACTTTGAATGTGGAACATGCATACAAAGTTGGCCGCTTTTTGGGAAATTATTTTCAGAAAGAAGACCATAAGGTACGTGTGGTAATCGGAAAAGATACCAGATTATCCGGCTATATGTTTGAAACTGCACTGGCAAGTGGATTGACAGCAAGCGGTGCGGACGTATATGAATTGCATGTAACTACGACGCCGAGTGTGTCATATCTGGTGCGAAAAGAGAACTTTGATTGTGGAATTATGATTTCGGCAAGCCACAATCCATATTTTGATAATGGTATTAAGGTAATCAATGGCAAAGGTCATAAGTTAGAGCCGGAGATTGAAGAACAGATTGAGAAGTATATCGATGGTGAAAGCGAAGAAATTCCGATGGCGAAACGTGAGGCAATTGGCCGCTGTTTCGATTACACAAAGGGAAGAGACGAGTATATCGAGTATTTGAAAGATTTGGTGAAAGAACCGTTTGACGGAAAAACGGTTGCGTTGGATTTGGCAAATGGATCCGCTTCTATGATTGCAAAAGAAATCTTTGAATCAATGGGTGCGCAGGTGATTGCCCGCCACGATGAGCCAAACGGTACCAATATTAACCGTGAGTGTGGTTCCACTCATATCGAAGTCCTTCAGGCATTGGTTTATGATACCGGTGCGGATATCGGATTCGCTTATGATGGTGATGCAGATCGTTGTCTTGCCGTTGATGATGATGGCAAGGTGATTGATGGTGACCACATTTTGTATCTTTGTGGCAAATACCTCAAAGAGCAGGGCAAGTTAAAGGACGATACCGTAGTTACGACAGTTATGTCGAACATGGGATTGTATAAGGCTTTTGATAAGCTGGGGATTCATTATGAGCAGACTGCCGTTGGCGATAAGTATGTCTGCGAGAATATGATGGCAAACGGCTATGTGATTGGCGGTGAACAGTCCGGTCATATCATATTCAAGGAGCATGCAGTAACCGGAGACGGTATTCTGACATCTCTTATGATTATGGAAGCATGGCTTCATTATGGAAAGCCGATGTCGATGCTGACAGGCGATCTGGTGATTTATCCACAGCTTTTGGAAAATGTCAAAGTAAAGGATAAAGTAGCAGCAAGAGAAGACGAAGATGTACAGAAGGCTGCGAAAGAAGTAACGGAAAGCCTTGGAGATGCCGGACGGCTTTTGCTTCGCGAGAGCGGTACGGAGCCATTGATTCGTGTTATGGTAGAAGCTGAGACCGATGAGATGTGCAGGGAAAATGTGGATAAGATTGTTAAAGTTTTACATGAAAAAGGTCATGTACCAGATTAATAGAAAGAAACAAAATAAAGGAGAGTAACGAATGAAAGGTGCGTTTTACACAGGACAGTACCGCAATGTGTTCGCGGAACTTGGGCATTCACAGAAGGAAATTGATCAAAAACTCAAAGATGCTTTCCATACCGTCCGGATGATGAGAAATTCTATTTTGAAGCCGGCGACGATATGGGATATTTTGAAGATACCGGTAATTTCGATGCCCGTACAGAGGGTATGTCATATGCTATGATGATGTGTGTACAGATGGACATGAAAAATGAGTTTGACCGTGTTTGGAAATGGGCAAGAACTTATATGTACATGGAAGATGGTTATAATAAAGGATATTTTGCATGGTCATGCAAGACGACCGGTGAAAAGAATGATTTAGGACCGGCGCCGGATGGAGAAGAATTTTTTGCAATGGCATTGTTCTTTGCCTCCCACCGCTGGGGCGACGGCGAAGGAATTTTCAATTACTCACAGGAAGCAAGAAACATTTTAAGTGCTTGTATCCACAACGGTGAGAAAGAGCCGGGAGATCCGATTATGGAGCCGGAGAATTATTTGATTCGATTTATTCCGAGCCGCAAGTTCAGTGATCCATCCTATCATTGTGCTCATTTTTATGAGTTGTTCAGTATGTGGGCAAATGAAGAAGACCGTCCATTTTGGAAAAAGGCAGCAAAGGCAAGTCGTGAGTATTTGAAAAAAGCGTGTCATAAAGACACCGGACTGGCTGCTGAGTATGCTTACTATGATGGAACACCATACGAGAAAGAGCAGGATGTCTTTGGTGGACGCCATGACTGGTATTACAGCGATTCTTACCGTGTTATTGCAAACATCGGTCTTGATTACGAGTGGTTTGCAGCAGATGAGTGGAATGTTGAGAATAATAATAAAGTGCAGAAATTCTTCTGTGAAACGCACAAAGATGAAGAATTTAAAATATACGAGATTGACGGTACGGTGATTGAACAACCGGCACTGCATCCGGTAGCTATGATTGCTACGAATGCACAGGCGTCTCTGGCTGCAAACGGACCTTACGCGAAAGAATGTGTAGAGCGTTTCTGGAATACACCGCTTCGTAAAGGTGAGAGAAGATATTATGATAATTGTCTGTATTTGTTTGCATTGTTAGCATTAAGTGGAAATTATCGAATTTATTAAGGAAAGAAAATTGGAGGAAAACAAAATGAGTTACACAGTAGAAAATTTAGAAAAGAGCATGGCAAAAATCACCATTACCGTAGATGCAGATGCATTTGAAGAGGCAATGGTAAAATCTTATAACAAAAACAAGAAAAACATCAGCATTCAGGGCTTTCGTAAAGGCAAAGCACCACGTAAAATGGTAGAGAAACTTTACGGACCGGAAGTTTTTTATGAAGATGCAGCAAACTTTGCAATTCCGGATGCTTACGAAGAAGCAGCAAAAGAGAGTGGCTTCGTATCTCGTCCGGAAATTGATGTTGTAGAAATCGAAAAAGGTAAAGATTTCGTATTTACAGCTACAGTAGCCGTAAAACCGGAAGTTACTCTTGGTGACTACAAAGGAATCGAAGTAGAGAAGAAAACGGTAAAAGTTATGGCGGCTGATGTCAATGCAGAAATCGACAAAGTACGTGAGCAGAACAGCCGTATGATTACTGTTGAAAACCGCGGTATTAAAAAAGATGATACAGCAGTCATCGACTTTGAAGGTTTTGTAGATGGTGAGCCATTCCAGGGCGGCAAAGGCGAGGATTACTCTTTGGTAATCGGAAGTCACTCATTTATTGATACATTCGAAGACCAGTTAGTTGGTAAAAAAGCCGGCGAGGAAGTTGATGTAAATGTAACTTTCCCGGAAGAGTATCATGAAGCTTCTTTGAAAGGTAAACCGGCTCTTTTCAAAGTTACAGTAAAAGAGATTAAGAAGAAAGAACTTCCAAAACTGGATGATGAATTTGCCAGCGAAGTTTCTGAATTTGAGACACTCAAAGAGTATAAAGCAAGTGTTAAGAAAAACTTGACAGAGCGCAGAAAAGAAGAAGCTAAGAGAGAAAAAGAAAACGCTGTAGTAGAAAAAGTAGTAGAGAATATTACAGTAGAGCTGCCTGAACCAATGATTGATGAGCAGACACAGCAGATGATTCAGGAGTTTGCCGGAAGATTGTCAAGTCAGGGACTTTCCTTTGAACAGTACATGCAGATGACCGGCATGACACCAGATGCTTTGATGGGACAGATGAAACCGGAAGCGGAGAAGAGAATCCGCACTCGTCTTGCTCTTGAAGCAATTGTTGACGCTGAGAAAATCAAAGCAACAGCAAAAGACATTGACAAAGAAATCGAGAACATGGCAAACATGTATCAGATGGAAGTGGACAAGATTAAAGAAATGATTGGTGATGCTGAAAAAGAGCAGATTGGTAAAGATCTTGCTGTTCAGAAAGCAGTTGACTTTGTTGTGAAAAATGCAGTAGAAGTAGAGCCTGCAGAAGAAGACAAAGAAGAGAAATAATCAATTCAAAAAGAATGGAGGTATCTCGCAATGGCATTAGTACCTTACGTGATTGAACAGACAAGTCGTGGCGGTGAACGTTCTTATGACATTTATTCACGCCTTTTAAAAGAAAGAATTATTTTCCTCGCAGACGAGGTAAATGATCAGACCGCAAGTTTGGTTGTTGCACAGCTTTTGTTTTTGGAATCGGAAGATCCGAACAAGGACATTCAGCTGTATATCAACAGTCCGGGTGGTTCCGTAACAGCCGGTATGGCAATTTACGATACAATGAATTATATCAAATGTGATGTATCTACAATCTGTATCGGTATGGCAGGCAGTATGGGAGCATTTTTGTTATCCAGTGGTGCCAAAGGCAAACGTTTAGCTCTTCCGAATGCAGAGGTGATGATTCACCAGCCTTCCGGTGGGGCCAAGGGACAGGCAACTGAGATTCAGATTGTTGCTGAAAATATCTTAAAGACAAAGAAAAAGTTAAACGAGATTTTAGCAGCAAACACCGGACAGACGGTAGAGAAGATTGCAGAAGATACAGAGCGCGATAATTTCATGAGCGCAGAAGAAGCAAAAGCATATGGCTTGATTGATGAAATCGTAGAAAGCCGTAACGCAGCAAAAGAAAAAGAATAAACAAGTGAAATGGTGCCGCCGAAACGCCGGCGCCATTTTGCCATATTAGATGGATGGAGGCTCGTAAAACGATGGCAGGAAAGAATAACGATACTAATATGCCAATGGTTCACTGCTCCTTTTGTGGAAAGACAGAGAAGCAGGTTCACAAGCTGATTGCAGGACCAAATGGAGTATATATATGTGACGAATGTATTGACCTCTGTGATGAAATTTTGGCGGAAGAATTTCAGGACGATTTTGATACGCCGGAAGAGGAAACAGAAATCAATCTTTTAAAACCAAAAGAAATCAAAGCCTTTTTGGATGAATATGTAGTTGGACAGGAGGATGCAAAAAAAGCACTTTCTGTAGCAGTTTACAATCACTATAAGAGAATTATGAATGGCGCCGATATGGACGTTGAACTGCAAAAGAGTAATATTTTGATGGTAGGTCCGACCGGTTCCGGTAAGACATATCTGGCACAGACGCTTGCTAAAATTTTGAATGTTCCGTTTGCAATTGCAGATGCAACGACATTGACGGAAGCAGGATATGTCGGAGAAGATGTTGAAAACATTCTTCTCAAAATCATTCAGGCAGCGGATTATGATATTAAGCGTGCTGAGCATGGTATTATTTATCTCGATGAGATTGATAAAATCACAAAAAAAGCAGAAAATGTATCCATTACCCGTGATGTTTCCGGTGAAGGCGTACAGCAGGCACTTTTGAAAATCTTGGAGGGAACAGAAGCCAGTGTTCCGCCACAGGGCGGACGCAAGCATCCGCAGCAGGAGTTTTTCCATATCAATACGACAAATATTTTGTTTATCTGCGGTGGTGCTTTTGACGGACTGGATAAGATTATCAGTTCCCGTATTGATAAAAAATCCATCGGGTTTAATGCGGACATAGCAGATCCGACCGAGCAGAATATCGGTGAGTTGTTTAAACAGGCATTGCCACAGGATTTTGTGAAATTCGGTTTAATTCCGGAGTTTATCGGTCGTGTGCCGGTAACCGTTGCACTTGACCTTTTGGATGAAGAGGCGTTGAAAGAAATTTTGACAAGACCGAAAAATGCAATTACGAAGCAGTATCAGAAACTGCTTTCGCTGGACGGCGTGAAATTGGATTTTGAGGATGGCGCGATTACGGAAGTTGCCCGCCTTTCCAATGAGAGAAAAACGGGTGCCAGAGGACTGCGTGCGATTCTTGAATCGAGTATGATGGAATATATGTATGAATTGCCATCCAGAGAAGATGTGACAGAATGTATTATTACCAAAGATGTAATTACCGGTGAGGGAGAGCCAAAACTTTTGGCAGCCGGAAAAGAAGTGCCGGCACTTGAAGAAAAGCAAGAAGAACCTGAGAAAAAGGAAAGTGAAAGTGCCTGAAAAGAAACAAGGACAGGTGATACTTATGAGTGAACAGCAAATGAAGACGATGCCGATTCTCGCCATGAGGGATGTGTGCGTACTGCCGGGCATGTTGGTTCATTTAGATGTGAGCAGAGAGATTACAAAACGAGCAATTGAAGAAGCAATGGCAGAGGATGGAAGTATTTTCCTCACTCTCCAGCGCGATGAATCGATTGAGACACCGTCATTTCATGACTTATATGAAATTGGTGTGATTGCAAAAATAAAGCAGGAAATAAAAGTAAAGGATGACGTGCTCCGTGTCATGATTTCGACGAAGAAGCGCGGAAATCTTTTGAGTCTGAACCAGACAAAGCCATTTCTTAAGGGAGAAGTTGTTCCTTATGAATGGGGTGACGAAGAACTGCGTCTGGGGGCACTTGAAAAAGAGGCGATGTGCCGTAATCTGAAAGATGTGTACACGATTTATTTGAATGAAAATCCGCGGGCAAGCCGGAGTGATTTGGAAAAAATCCAAGGTATGAAGGACTTAGGAAAACTGACGGATTTAATTGCGATGCATATCAATATGGGATTTGACAAACGCCAGGAAATTTTAGAGTGCCTTGATTTAGAACTTCGTTATGAAATGGTGGCAGGGATTCTTACGAATGAGGTGAATTTATCACGGATTCGTGAGGGATACCGCCGCAAAGTCAAAGAAGAAGTTGATAAAAACCAGAAAGAATATTTCCTTCGTGAGCAGATGAAAGTGATACGCAATGAGTTAGGTGACGGTGCATCTGCGGAGGAATATCAGGAAAAATATAAAGAACAGTTAGAGCAGCTTTCATGCAGCGAAGAGGTATATCAGAAAATTGCAGAAGAAATCAAGCGTCTGGATGCAATTCCAACAAGTTCATCTGAACATATTGTGGAGCGCACCTATATTGAAAATCTTCTGGCACTTCCGTGGGACAAAGCTTCGATTGATCGCAATGACATTGTGCATGCGGAGCAGATTTTAGAGGAGGATCACTACGGACTAAAAAAAGTCAAAGAGCGCATTTTGGAATCCTTGGCGGTTCGCTGTCTGACGGATAAGAGTGAGAGCCCGATTTTGTGTCTTGTGGGACCGCCGGGTACCGGTAAAACATCAATTGCACGCTCGGTTGCCAGAGCACTTGACAAAGAGTATGTGCGTATCTGCCTTGGCGGTGTTCGTGATGAGGCGGAAATTCGTGGACACAGACGGACGTATGTGGGTGCTTTGCCGGGACGTTTTGTTGAAGGACTGAAGAAAGCGAAAGTGAGAAATCCGCTGATGCTCTTGGATGAGATTGACAAGGTCGGAAGTGATTACAAAGGGGATTGCGCATCGGCTTTGTTAGAGATTCTTGACCCGGAGCAAAACCGGAATTTTGTGGATCATTATATTGAACTGCCGGTTGATTTGTCGGATGTATTATTTATTTGTACGGCAAATACGACAGAAACGATTCCAAGGCCACTCCTTGACCGAATGGAATTAATTTCCATTGCCGGATATACGGAAAATGAGCGATTCCACATCGGAAAGGATTATCTGATTCCGAAACAGCTTGATAAAAATGGTTTGCAGAAGAAAAATTTGCAAATTTTGGATGGCGGACTGCGTGCGATTATTTCCCACTATACGAAGGAAGCTGGTGTCCGTGAATTAGAGCGTCAGATTGGAAAAGTCTGCCGAAAATGTGCGAAAAAAATCATGGAAGGTGAAACGGAGACAATCCGTGTCACTTCTAAAAATATTACAGATTTTCTTGGAAAAAAGCGTTTCCGCGTGGAAAAGGCAGCAAGAAAAGATGAAGTTGGTATTGTTCGCGGACTTGCATGGACGGAAGTTGGCGGCGATACATTAGAAATTGAAGTAAATACGATGCCGGGTGAGGGAAATTTGAAACTTACCGGACAACTTGGCGATGTAATGAAAGAGTCAGCAGAAATTGCACTGAGTCTCGTGCGTGCGCTGCTTCCGAAGGAGGAAGAATTTTTCAAAACGCATGATTTTCATCTTTATGTACCGGAGCTTTCAAACGAATATTACGTCACCGAGAAGGGGCTTGCCAAAAGATGGTCCGTCAGCCGGTGTGACGATGACGACAGCCATTTATTCGGCGGTAACCGGGAAAAAGGTACTGGCAAAAGTAGCGATGACCGGTGAGATTACACTTCGCGGACGGGTTCTGCCAATTGGCGGCTTAAAGGAAAAACTGCTGGCAGCAAAACAGGCGGGCATCCAAAAGGTTGTAGTTCCAAAGGAAAATAAGCCGGATGTCGAAGAACTGGAGGAAGAAATCACAGAAGGTATGCAGATTGTTTTTGCCGGTTCGATTTCGGATGTTTTGAAAGAAGCACTTGTTCAAAAGTAGTGGCCATTTGCCATGTGAAGGGAGAAAAGTATGACGATAAAATCGTTAGAATTAGAGACAGTATGCGGCATTACCAGTAAACTGCCGCAGCATGACAAAATAGAAATGGCGTTTTGGGGACGTTCCAATGTTGGAAAGTCCTCTCTTTTGAATACGCTTTGGAACCGGAAATCTATGGCGCGCATTTCGTCCCAGCCGGGTAAAACTCAGACCATCAATTATTATAACATCAATGATTTATGTTACATGGTGGATTTGCCTGGATATGGTTATGCTAAAATTTCCAAGGAGATTCAGGCAAAATGGGCGCGTATGATTGAGCGTTATCTGGATACTTCAAACGCACTGAGAGTTGTATTTTTACTTGTGGACATCCGCCATGAACCGACCGCAAAAGATGTTGAAACGTATCAGATGTTATTCAAAAAAGGATTTAATCCGCTGATTATTGCGACAAAAGCAGATAAAATAAAGAAAAATGTGAGAAATAAAAATATTTCCATCATCCGAAAGAAACTTGGCTTATCACAGGAAGTGCCGGTTATTCCATTTTCCTCAGCAACGAAAGAGGGAAAGGATGAGGTCTGGGAATATATCGAATTTTTCTTGAATTCACAATTGTTATGATAGAATTTTACGAGGTGATACCGGTATGACAAAGAAGCAGCGGGCAGAAAAAATTATTGATTTGCTGGAAAAAGAATATCCGCTGGCG
>ERZ791837.1125-NODE-1125-length-18243-cov-3.620244_pt1 | contig 18243 bp, 17 predicted proteins | sample MGYA00510292_ERZ791837 | MGnify/ENA primary metagenome ERZ791837 (study PRJEB30046, sample SAMN00715259) | human gut metagenome | study: EMG produced TPA metagenomics assembly of the A metagenome-wide association study of gut microbiota in type 2...
CGTCGCCGTAGTCGATGGCCATGATCTTCATAACAAATGCACCTGCTCTTTCCGTACAATGGCATCATTGTACACAAAACCGCCGCCGTCTGCAACGGGAAAAGGCGGAAAACCCCCGAAAAATCCGGATTTTTTCCAAAAAACAGGTTGACCTCCCCTGCAAACCGTGCTATACTGGGCATTACCTGTGAGTGGGTGCTTTCTTTTTGCGCGCTTTTTCGCTTCGGGCGCGGAGGAGGACGGTCACCCGGCAGGGAGGCAAAGAGTCCGCAGGCGCGGACTGAATCTAATAAGGAGGTGCCGTTAATGCGCGTGAAGATCACCCTGAGATGCAATGAGTGCAAGCAGAGAAACTACAACACGATGAAGAACAAGAAGAATACCCCCGACAAGCTTGAGCTGAACAAGTATTGCCCCTTCTGCAGAAAGCACACCGTCCACACTGAGACGAAGTAATCGGAAGGAGATAGTAAGCTATGGCTGAAGAGAAGAAGGTCAAGAAAGACCACGGCAAGTGGTTCCGCGAAATGAGAAGCGAGCTGAAGAAGGTCGTATGGCCTGACGGCAAGACCACCATGAAGAACACGGGCACCGTGATCCTGTGCTCCCTGCTGGTGGGCGCGTGCATCTGGATCTTTGATGCAGTCAGCGTTCTGGCGGTGAACACACTGATCGGCCTGTTCGCCTGAGGATACGGGCATGGCTGATAACGCGAAGTGGTATGTAGCCCATACCTATTCCGGCTATGAGAACGCGGTGAAGGCCGCCATCGAAAAGTCCGTGGTGAACCGCGGCATGGAGGACATGGTGCTCCAGATCGAGATCCCTCTGGAGACGGTCACGGAGATCACCGAGTCCGGCGTTGCCAAGGAGATCCAGCGCAAAGTCTTCCCCGGCTATGTTCTCATCAAAATGGTCATGACCGACGACACCTGGCACCTGATCCGCAACATCCGCGGCGTCACGGGCTTCGTGGGCGAGGCCAACAAGGCGATCCCCCTGACCGAGGACGAGGTAGCCGCTCTGGGCATGGAAAAGCGCGAGATCGTCGTGCTGTACCATGTGGGCGACACCGTCCGCATCACCGAAGGCCCCCTCGCCAGCTTTACCGGCACGGTGGAGGAGATCGAACCGGACAAGAACAAGGTCCGCGTCGTTGTCTCCATGTTCGGCCGCGAAACGCCGGTGGATCTGGAGCTGGATCAGGTGGAGGTCAGCAGCAACTGAGTACGGGCTGTCCGTACAGGCCGGAGCAGTACGACTCCGGCGCAAGTGGGAGAGATGCACGTCATCTCGCCAAAAGCGGCTCCGGTACAGGCCGGCCGCTACCACATCTTATTGAAGGAGGTGCCTACAAATGGCACAGAAAGTAGTTGGATACGTCAAACTGCAGATCCCCGCGGGCAAAGCAACTCCCGCACCCCCCGTCGGCCCCGCTCTGGGCCAGCACGGCATCAACATTGCCGCGTTCACCAAGGAGTTTAACGAGCGCACCAAGAACGACATGGGCCTGATCATCCCCGTGGTCATCACCGTCTATGCCGACCGCTCCTTCAGCTTCATCACCAAGACCCCTCCCGCTGCCGTCCTGATCAAGAAGGAGTGCAACATTGAGTCCGGTTCCGGCGTTCCCAACAAGGAAAAGGTCGCTACCATCTCCAAGGCCTCCATCCAGAAGATCGCCGAGCTGAAGATGCGCGACCTGAACGCCGCGTCTCTGGAGGCAGCCATGAGCATGATCGCCGGTACCGCCCGCTCCATGGGCGTCGTCGTCGGCGAGTAAGGAGGGTGTAACGATGTTTAGAGGTAAGAAATATCAGGAAAGCGCCAAGCAGATCGACAAGGCTATGCTGTATGACCCCAAGGAGGGTCTGGAGCTGATCTGCAAGACCGCCAGCGCCAAGTTCGACGAGACCGTGGAGCTCCACGTCAAGCTGGGCGTCGACTCCCGTCACGCCGACCAGCAGGTGCGCGGCGCCATCGTGCTGCCCAACGGCACCGGCAAGTCCGTCCGCGTTCTGGTGTTCGCCAAGGGCGACAAGGCCGAGGCCGCCAAGGCCGCCGGCGCCGACTATGTGGGCGAGATGGATCTGGTGGAGAAGATCCAGAAGGAGAACTGGTTCGACTTCGATGTCGTCGTCGCCACCCCCGACATGATGGGTGTCGTCGGCCGTCTGGGTAAGGTCCTGGGCCCCAAGGGCCTGATGCCCTCCCCCAAGGCCGGCACCGTGACCATGGACGTGACCAAGGCCGTCCACGAGATCAAGGCCGGTAAGGTGGAGTATCGTCTGGACAAGACCAACATCATCCACTGCCCCATCGGCAAGGTTTCCTTCGGCGCGGACAAGCTGTATGAGAACTATACCGCTCTGCTGGGCGCCATCATCAAGGCCAAGCCCGCCGCCGCCAAGGGCCAGTATATCAAGTCCTGCGTGGCCGCTTCCACCATGGGCCCCGGCGTGAAGATGAACGCCAACAAGCAGCTGTAAAAAAACCGATATCTTTGGCTTGACAAGCCGTCTCGCCATTGGTATAATACTGGTTGCGTTCCAAAGACAGCAGGTGGCCGCAAGGCCGTAAGTCCTGCCGAGGATGGCAAATCGTTTCCGATTGCTTTACACCGTCCTTGTGTCCTTGGATACAGGGACGGTTTTCTTTTTGAACGCACCGACATTTTTTCCGGAGGTGAAATCAAAGAATGCCCAACGCAAAAGTTCTGTCCGAAAAGCAGGCCATCGTGGCGGCGCTGACCGAGAAGCTGCAGAATGCAGCCGCCGGTGTCATCGTTGATTACAAGGGCATCACCGTGGCAGAGGACACCGCTCTGCGCGCGGACTGCCGCGAGAACAACGTGGAATACGCTGTCATCAAGAACACCCTGCTGCGCTTTGCATTCAACAACGTGGGTCTCAACGAGCTGGATGATCAGCTCAACGGCACCACGTCCCTGGCCGTGTGCATGGACGATCCCGTCGCCCCTGCCCGCGTCATCGCTGACTATGCAAAGAAGCTCAATGGCAAGTTCGAGATCAAGGGCGGCTTCATGGAAGGCAAGGTCGTCTCCCTGGAGACCGTGAATGCTCTGGCTTCCATCCCCGCTCTGCCCGTGCTGCAGGCCCAGGTTCTGGGCACCATGCTGGCCCCCATCTCTGCTCTGGCCTGTGTGCTGAAGCAGATCGCCGAGAAGGACGGCGCTCCCGCCGAGGAAGCCGCCGCCGAGTAAATTCCGGCACCACCCCGGGGCCTCTCCGCCCCACCCAAATCAAACAAATATCTTACAATTAGGAGGCTTATCAAAATGTCCGAGAAGATTACTGCTATGATCGAGGAAATCAAGGGCCTGACCGTTCTGGAGCTGTCCGAGCTGGTCCACGCTCTGGAGGAAGAGTTCGGCGTGTCCGCCGCCGCCATGGCCGCTCCCGCTGCCGGCGCTGCTGCTCCCGCTGCCGAGGAGAAGACCGAGTTCGACGTGGTTCTGACCGGCTTCGATGCCGCTCAGAAGATCAAGGTCATCAAGGTCGTCCGCGAGATCTCCGGTCTGGGTCTGGCCGAGGCCAAGGCTGCCGTCGAGGGCGCCCCCACCACCATGAAGGAAGGCCTGTCCAAGGAGGACGCCGAGGCTCTGAAGAAGCAGGTCGAGGAAGTCGGCGGCAAGGTCGAGCTGAAGTAAGTTTCACCCAAATAAAAAAATGCTGCAAGCGCTGCGCTTGCAGCATTTTTTTGCGCTTTTTGTGGATTCTGGCGGATAAAAAGCCACGGAATTTTTCCGCTTGTGAAACTCGGCGGGGTCTGATATAATAGCCGTGTATAACTTCAGAAATCCTGCATAAAAGAAACAGAGGTGACGTCTTATCAAGACACAGAAAAAACCGGGGCTTTTCCGGCACCTGGGCCCTGTCCTGGGCCGTTATAAGGGCTGGACGGCAGCCGCCCTGATATTCGGCATCACCGAGGTGGTGCTGGAGCTGCTGATCCCCATGCTGATGTCCACCATCGTGGACGGCGGCCTGTACCGGGAGAGCACCTTCATGCTCCAGGGGCTGTTTTCCCCGGAGCTGATCGCCAACCGCAGCCGCTTCGTGCTGACGGTGGGGGCCATTATGGTGGGCGTGGCCTGCCTGTCCATGGCCATGGGCGTTCTGGCGGCCCGCTGCTCCGCCATCGCCACCCAGGGCTTCGCCCGGAATATGCGCAGCACTCTGCTGGGGAAGATCGAGAGCTTCTCCTTCTCCAACATCGACCACATCTCCACCCCCCAGCTGATCACCCGGGCCACCACGGACATCAACACCCTGCGTGACACCATGCGTCAGTCCCTGGTGACCCTGTACCGGGCCCCGGTGATGGTGATCCTGGCCACGGTCATGAGCTTCATCGTCTCCCCGGGTCTTGCGCCCCTGCTGCTGATCTGCATCCCCCTGCTGGTGGTGCTGATGGTGATCCTGCTGAAGGTGGGCCAGCCTCGCTTCAAGCGGATGCTGAAGATGATGGACGGCATGAACCAGGCCGTCCGGGAGAATCTGGTGGCCAGCCGCGTGGTGAAGGCCTTCGTCCGGGGGGGCTACGAGTCCAAGCGCTTTGACAAAACCACCGACGACCTGCGCCGGGCCCAGCTGGGCGCAGGGAGACTGTTTACCCTGTCCGGCCCCATTACCATGGGCATTATGTGGACGTGCAGCGTGCTGATTCTGTTTTTCGGCGGCCGGGAGATCATTTTCCGGACCACCGGCCTGCTGACCGGCCAGCTGGTGAGCCTGGTGAACTACGCCGGTATGGCGGTGAACTCCCTGTCCATGATCAGCTGGCTGGTCATGTCCCTGTCCCGGGCCCAGGCCTCCCTGGTCCGCATCAACGAGGTGCTGGACGAGGAAATTGACATCACCGACGGCCCCTCCGACGCCGCAGTGGAAAGCGGCAGCATCGACTTCGAGGACGTGTGCTTCAGCTATACCCGGGACCCCGACAAGCTGGCCCTGCGCCATGTGACCCTGCACATCGCCTCCGGCGAGACCATCGGCGTCATCGGCGGCACTGGCGAGGGCAAGTCCACCCTGGTGAGCCTGATCCCCCGGTTTTACGACGCCCTGTCCGGCACCGTGAAGGTGGACGGCCGGGACGTCCGGGAGTATACCCTGGAAAATCTCCGCAGCGGCGTGTCCATGGTGCTGCAGAACGGCTCCCTGTTCTCCGGCACCATCGCCGACAACCTCCGCTGGGCAGACCCCAACGCCACCCTGGCCCAGATGCAGGCCGCCTGCGCCATCGCCCGGGCCGACGAGTACATCGACCGCTTCCCCGACGGCTATGACACGGTGCTGGAGCAGAACGCCGCCAACCTGTCCGGCGGCCAGCGGCAGAGGCTGCTGATCGCCCGGGCCATTCTGAAGCGGCCGAAAATCCTGATCCTGGACGACTCCACCTCCGCCGTGGACATGGCCACCGACGAGCACATCCGCCGCTGTCTGCGGACGGCCCTGCCCGGCGCCACCAAGGTCATCATTGCCCAGCGCATCAACTCCATCATGTCCTGCGACCGCATTGTGGTGCTGGACCAGGGGCGTCTGGCGGACATGGGCACCCATCAGGAGCTGCTGTCCCGCAGCCATATTTACCGTGACGTGTACGAGAGCCAGATGAGAGAGGGGGCGGTGGATCATGCCGCGAGTTGACCTGCAGAAATATAATAAAAAGGTAGAGAACCCCTTCGCCATCCTGTGGCGGCTGGTGTGCTACTTCAAGCACTGCCGCCTGCTGCTGACGGCGGCGATGCTGTCGATTCTGGCCTATGTGGCGGCCACCATCGGGGCTGCCTACTGCATGAAGCCCCTGACAAACCTGCTGGAGAGCAGCGGCGCAGCTCCCAACGAGACGTATGCCAAGTACATCAGCCTGATCCTGGGCCTGGCGGGGCTGTACCTGCTGTCGGCCCTGACCAACTATCTGCTGAACCGGCTGATGCTGGAGTGCAGCGCCATCATCATGAAGCAGCTGCGCACGGAGCTGTTCGATACCATGCAGCGCCAGCCGGTGCGGTTCTTCGACGAAAACAAGACTGGCGCTCTGATGAGCTACTACACCAGCGACATCGAGGCCACCAACGAGCTGCTGCAGCACAGCATCACCCAGCTGGCCATCTCCATCACCTCCCTGGTGGGCACCGTTGCCATGATGCTGGCTCTGTCCATGCGGCTGTTTGCCATCATGGTGGTGCTGGGGGCTATCGTGGTGCTGGTGGTGCGGGTCACCACCAAAATCAGCAAGCGCACCTACGCCAGCCAGCAGCGTCTCACCGCCGCCGTCAGCGGCTATATGGAGGAGATGATCACCGGCCAGCGTGACGTGAAGGTGTTCACCCACGAAAAGGAGGTCATGGAGCAGTTCGACGTCATCAACCAGGACCTGTGCAAGGCCTCCACCACCGCCACCACCGTCACCTCCATGGTGGGCCCCATTCTCAACAACCTGTCCCACATCTTCTACGCCATCACCTGCGCGGTGGGCGTCCTGTGGCTGACAGGGGAGGGAGCCGGCGGCATCCTCATCGGCTTTTTGCAGTATGTCCGCACCTTTGCCGACCGCGTCAGCCAGATCTCCGAGCAGTTCAACGCTCTGATGATGGCCCTGGCCGGTGCCGAGCGGATTTTTGGCATCCTGGACCTGCCTCCCGAGGAGGACCAGGGCCAGGTGACCCTGGAGCAGAAGGGCGACGACTACCACTGGCGTATGCCGGACGGCACCCTGGTGCCCCTGCGGGGCGATGTACGCTTTGACCATGTGGACTTTGCCTATGTGCCGGAAAAGCCGGTGCTGCGGGACCTGTCCCTGTACGCCAAGCCCGGCCAGAAGATCGCCTTCGTCGGCTCCACCGGCGCGGGAAAAACCACCATTACCAATCTCATCAACCGGTTTTACGATATCCAGGCCGGCTCCATCACCTACGACGGCATCGACGTGCGCAACATCCGCAAGGACGACCTGCGCCGCTCCCTGGGCATCGTGCTGCAGGACACCCACCTGTTCACCGGCACGGTGATGGAGAACATCCGCTACGGCCGCCTGGACGCCACCGATGAGGAGTGCATGGAGGCCGCCAAGATCGCCAACGCCCACTATTTCATCTCCCACCTGCCCCGGGGGTACGACACCGTCCTCTATTCCGACGGCGCCAACCTCAGCCAGGGCCAGCGCCAGCTGGTGGCCATCGCCCGGGCGGCGGTGTCCCGGGCTCCGGTGCTGATTCTGGACGAGGCCACCTCCTCCGTGGACACCCGCACCGAGAAGCTCATCGGCCAGGGGCTGGACGGCCTGATGGCCGGGCGCACCGTGTTCGTCATCGCTCACCGGCTTTCCACCGTCCGCAACGCCAACGCCATCATGGTGCTGGAGCAGGGGCGGATCATCGAGCGCGGCGACCACCGGGAGCTGCTGGACCAGAAGGGGAAGTACTATCAGCTCTGCCACAACATGATCGAATTGACCTAACTGTTCACCGAAAACATCTGCGAGATATAATCGTTAACCGTTAATCTGCGGCGAAAGTTAGCGGATAAAAACAGCAGAAAATCCGGCGCAAGAGAATAAAAATACAAAGAAAATGGATATTTGTCATTTTTTTTGGAATATTCACAGAAAGTTTAATCTTAGTGTTGAAAAATCTATTGTTTCATGATACAATTAGGAAAACATTTTAATCCTGAGCGGCGATAAGTAAAATGCACAAAAACCGTCCGCCATCGGCGAACAGACTGGTGCGTAGTGGACAGCGAGCCGTGGACGCACCCAGCCGTCCCCAAAGGAAAGATCATGGCAGAAAAGAATAAAAAGCGCGGCGGACGCCGTGCCCATCTCAACGATTTCCATGTGAATCTTGCCGGTGATTATGTATATACCGGCGCCCACTACTCCTATGTGGACCAGGGCCGCAGCCGCGACCGGGTCCAGCGGGAGCTGCTGGGACTGAGCGTTGCCGTCATGCTGGCCGTGGTGGCCGGCGGATGCAGCGACGCCCCCGCCATGCTGAACTGCTGGTACGTCATCCTCCCCTATATCTGCGAGGCCGCGGCGGCGGTCAGCGTGATCTGGGCGGTGCTCCGGCTGCGGAAGGCGGAGGAACCCATCCGGGAGTACATTTATAAAAAGAGCGTGCAGGCGCTGCCCCACCGGGCCATGCTCTGCATGATCTTCGCGGGCCTGGGCTTCGTGACCATGGTGCTGTACCTGGCCATGAACGGCTCCGGCGGCCGCGTGGCCTCCGTGATCGCCTACCTGGCGCTGAAGGCGCTGGTGGCCGGGGGAGCGTGGCTCCTGTGGCGGTATATGCTGACCCTGAAATGGGAAAAGCTCCCCGCCCGGGACTTGGATACGCCTCAGGCGTGATCCACCAATTTCTTTTGTGAACTCCGGGCTTCTGCCCGTGTTCAAAAAAATTTAAGGAGGATTCCAATGAAGAAAGCTACCCGTATCTTGGCTCTGGTACTTTGCGCTGTCATGTGCCTGGGCCTGTTCGTTGGCTGCGGCAACAAAGGCAAGCAGAACAACGACACCCCGTTGGTCGTGGGTTATTCCCCGTTCAACAGCAAGTTCTCCCCCTTCTTCTCCGAGACCGCTTATGACCAGGACGTCTGGGTCATGACCGCTATCAGCCTGCTGAACGGCGATCGCCAGGGCGCCATCATCATGAAGGGTATCGAAGGCGAAACCAAGGCCTACAATGGCACCGACTACACCTACTATGGTCCCGCTGACTGCGAGATCAAGGAGAACACCGACGGCACCGTGGACTACAACTTCAAGCTGCGCGAGGACCTGAAGTTCTCCGACGGTGAGCCTATCACCATCGACGACGTCATCTTCTCCATGTACGTCCTGTGCGATCCTACCTACGACGGCAACAGCACCCTGTTTGCTCTGCCCATCGAGGGCATGGATGCTTACCGTTCCGGTATGGACACCCTGTACAACCTGATGCTGGCTGCCGGCCGCGACAACACCGACTTCACCAACAACAAGTGGACCGAGGAAGAGCAGACTGCCTTCTGGGCTGACGTGGATCAGGCCGGCGTGAAGTTCGTCCAGGCCATCATGCAGTACTGCATTGCCCAGGGCGCTAACGCCGAGGGCGATTCCGTTGCCGCCTGCATGAAGAACTGGGGCTTCGAGCTGCCCGCCGATGCTACCGAGGCTGATGCCTTCAACGCCATCGTCGCCAAGTATCCCTCCCTGGCCGAGGCTGTCGACGCTGAGAAGCCCGAAGGCACCACCTTCACCAGCCTGCTGAACGACTACGAGACCAAGTACACCAAGGGTATCGAGACCGGCACCTCCGCTGCCAACATCTCCGGCATCAAGAAGACCGGCGACTACAGCATGACCGTCTCCCTGACCCAGGTCGACGCCACCGCCATCTATCAGCTGGGTGTGACCATCGCCCCCATGCACTACTATGGCGAGAAGGCCAAGTATGACTACGACAACAACAAGTTCGGCTTCGACAAGGGCGATCTGAGCCACGTTCGCGAGAAGACCACCACCCCCCTGGGTGCTGGCCCCTACAAGTTCATCAAGTTCGAGAATGGTACCGTGAACTTCGAGGCTAACGATTCCTACTATCTGGGCGCCCCCAAGACCAAGTATGTCAACTTCCTGCAGACTCAGGAAGACGATAAGCTCAACGGCGTCGTCACCGGCACCGTGGATATCACCGATCCTACCTTCAGCGCCACCGCCGTGGACGCCATCAAGGCTGCCAACAAGAACGACGATGTCAACGGCCCCGCCATCACCACCGATACCGTGGATAACCTGGGCTATGGTTACCTCGGCATGAGCGCCAACACCATGAACGTCAACAAGGAGCCCGGCTCCGATGCCTCCAAGGCTTATCGTAAGGCTTTCGCCACCGTTCTGGCTGCTTACCGCACCGTCGCCATCGAGTCCTACTATGGCGAGCGCGCTTCCGTCATCAACTACCCCATCTCCAACACCTCTTGGGCTGCTCCTCAGGCTGCCGATCCTGGCTACAAGGTCGCTTTCTCTGTGGATGCTCAGGGTAAGGACATCTATACCTCCGACATGACCGACGAGCAGAAGTACGAGGCCGCCCTGCAGGCTGCCCTGACCTTCTTCGAGGCCGCCGGCTGCAAGGTCGAGAACGGCAAGGTCGTCTCCAACCCCGAGGGTGGTATGGATACCGCTAACTACGCCATCGAGCGCGAGGCCCTGATCCCCGCCGACGGCAAGGGCGATCACCCCTCCTTCATGATCCTCACCGAGGCCTCCAAGGCTCTGGAGAAGATCGGCGTGCACCTGATCGTCACCGACCTGTCCGACAGCACGCAGCTGTGGGATACCATCGAGGCCGACCAGGCTGACATGTGGGCTGCCGCTTGGGGCGCCACCCCGGATCCTGATATGTATCAGATCTACTTCTCCGGCATGGACGGCAAGTCTGCCGGCGGCTCCAACTACATGTACGACATCAACGATGCCGAGCTGAACCAGCTGATTCTGGATGCCCGCAATTCTCTGGACCAGAGCTATCGTAAGACTCTGTACAAGTCCTGCCTGGACATCATCGTTGACTGGGCCGTTGAGGTTCCTGTCTATCAGCGTCAGAACGCCATCATCTTCTCCACCCAGCGTGTCAACATGAACACTGTCACCCCCGACATCACCACCTTCTATGGCTGGCTGAACGAGGTTCAGAAGGTTGAGCTGAACTGACAAAGTTCCGCACCCAAGACCTGTACGACAACATAGGTTAAGTCACAAGGTACGCCCCCGGCGGCTCCGGCCGCCGGGGGGTGCCCCGACTGCATATCAAGGAGCGACCCGGGCGGGGCCGGGGGTGTTGCTTGATGTGCAGTGGGTAGTCTGTAGGGAGGGGCGGAACAGACGTGTTCCGCCAATCTGCATCACTGTATCATCAGATCGGAGGGTTATCAGTGCGCAAATACATCATCAAAAGAATTCTAATCTCAATCGTCATCCTGTTCCTTGTCGCATTCGTCATCTACGCATTGATGCGCTGTCTCCCCACGTCCTACGTGGAGGCTATGGCGCGTCAGAAGTCCATGCAGCCCGGTTCCAAGTCCTTTGAGGAGTGGATGGAGCAGCTCACCCACATGTACAACCTGGATGTGGGCATTATCCCCGGCTTCTTCAAGTGGCTGGGCCAGATGCTGACCTTCAAATTCGGCGACAGCTGGCTGTGGACCAAACCCGTCACGGAAGTATTCAACAACTGTGTGTGGATCTCCTTCTTCATGGGCCTTATCGCCTTCGTGCTGCAGATCATCATCGCGATCCCCCTGGGCGTCATTGCCGCCACCAAGCAGTACAGCAAGACAGACTATGTCATTTCGGTGCTGGCTCTGGCCGGTATTTCGCTGCCCACCTTCTTCTTTGCTTCTCTGCTGAAGCTGGTTTTCTCCGTGAGGCTGGGCTGGTTCGACCTGTATGGTCTCACCGGCCGCAATCACGAGCAGCTCTCAGCCTTCGCGAAGCTCCTGGACATGGGACATCATCTGGTTCTGCCCATCGTCACCCTGGTGGTTATCAGTGTCGGTTCCCTCATGCGTTACACCCGCACCAACATGCTGGAGGTGCTCAACGCTGACTTCATCCGCACGGCCCGGGCCAAGGGTCTGTCCGAGCGCAAGGTCATCTATCACCATGCGTTCCGCAACACCCTGATCCCCCTGGTCACCATCATCGGTGGTTCTCTGCCCGGCCTGTTCTCCGGCGCGCTGATCACCGAGACGCTGTACTCCATCCCCGGCATCGGCTACATTTCCTACCAGTCCATGGTGGGCGGCGACATTCCGTTCTCCATGTTCTACCTGGTCTTTATGGCCGTGCTGACCCTGTTGGGTAACCTGATTTCTGATATTCTGTACGCCGTGGTCGATCCTCGCGTACGCATCGCTTAAGAAGGGAGGAGGAAATAAAATGGCAGATCGCAAAGATAAGATCAATGAGCAGCAGGCCGAGCAGGAGATCCGTGAGGAGATCCGCGAGGAAATGAAGCACGCCGACCAGGAGCCTGCTCAGGAGCAGTATTCTCTGAACGATGACCGTCGTGTTAAGGTCCTTTCTCCCGGTATGCTGGTGGCCAAGCGCTTCATCCGCAACCGCATGGCCGTCACCGGTCTGGTCATCCTGGTTTTCATGTTCGTGTTTTCCTTCATCGGCGGCCTGATCTCCCCCTATGGTCAGGACCAGTTCTTCTACACCGATAAGACCATCCGCCGTGACTTCGGCGCGGCCAAGGAAAACACCGAGTTCCAGTACGCCAGCAACAACGACGAGGTGTTCGGCCTCACCGCCCAGGCCAGAGCTATGCTGGCCATCCAGCAGGGGAAGACCACCTTCTCCAACAAGAGCGACAACTTCACCCTGACCAAGGTTTCCGACGACTTCTATTCCGTGGAATACAACGGTCAGGTGGTGGGCTACGCCGGCAAGGAGCTGGTGAACGCCTCCGCCAAGGACAGCACCCTGTCCTTCGAGTTCAACTATCAGGCCCTGCTGGCCTCCGCCTCCGGCGCTAAGGAATTCACCGCCGACGGCGTAGCCTACACCCTGGCTGAGGATGGCAGCATCACCTCCCAGGACGGCGCCGATGTGGCCTATGTCAGCAACATCATCGTCAACGCCATTTCCCCCGACGTGTTCCTGAGCCGCGACTTCAAGGAGAAGCTGTATGCCGCCATTGCCACCGCTGAAAACGGCAAGGCTGCCTTCAGCTATACCGACGAGTCCCTGATCGTCGCCGAGGAGCCTGAGGAGGATCCCGACACCGAGGAGCCCTCCTCCGGCATCAACACCGAGGACCCCAACGCTCCCACCCAGGAGGATACTCCCACCAGCGCCACCGCTGAGTACGATCTGGAGTATGATCCCGCCACCATGAGCTGGAAGATCCTCCAGGAGAAGCCCAGCCGTCAGTACGATCAGTACTCCTTCCCCAGCAAGGACCACTGGCTGGGCACCGATATGTACGGTATGGATATGCTGACCCGCCTGATGTACGGCACCCGCATTTCCATGCTGGTTGCCTTGATGGCTGCGTTCGTCAACCTCATCATCGGCATTCTGTACGGCGGTATTTCCGGTTACCTGGGCGGCACCGTGGATATGATCATGATGCGTATTGTGGATATTATCTCCACCATTCCCCTGACGCTGTATGTTATCCTGATCATGCAGGTGCTGGGTGCCGGTATCCAGAGCATCATTGTTGCCTTGGGCAGCGTGTACTGGGTGGATATGGCCCGTGTTGTGCGCGGCCAGATCCTGAGCCTGAAGCAGCAGGAATTCGTTCTTGCCGCCAAGACCATTGGTTCCTCTGCCACAACGATTCTGTTTGACCACCTGATTCCCAACGCGCTCGGCTCCATCCTTGTTACCATTACCATGCTCATCCCCTCTGCCATCTTTATGGAGGCTTTCCTGGGGTATTTGGGCATCGGCCTGCAGCCCCCGCTGGCCAGCCTTGGCACCATGTGCAACGATGCATCTGCCAACCTGCGCACCAGCCCGCACGAGCTGTTGATCCCTGCTTTGATGATTTGTGTGATCATGTTTGCCTTTAACTTTGTCGGCGATGGTTTGCGTGATGCACTGGACCCGAAGCTGAAGAAGTAAGGAGAGCAAAATGAGCGAGACGATTTTGAAGGTAGAGGATCTGAAAACCTCCTTTATGACTTCCTCCGGCGAAGTGCAGGCTGTGCGCGGCGTCAGCTTTGAAGTGCATAAGGGCGAGATCCTTGGTATTGTTGGTGAATCCGGCAGCGGCAAAAGCGTTACTTCCATGTCCATCCTGCGCCTGCTGGCCGATACTGCCCGCATTAAAAACGGCAAAATTGAATTTGAAGGCACCGACCTGACCAAAGTCAGCGATAAGCAGATGCGCGAAATCCGCGGCCAGAAGATCGCCATGGTGTTTCAGGACCCCATGTCCAGCCTGAATCCGCTGATTCCCGTTGGCAAACAGGTTGCCGAAATGATCCATGTACACCACCCGGAGATGAAGCGCGACGAGCTGCAGGCTGCCACGCTGGAGCTGTTCCGCGAAGTACGTATTCCCGAAGCCGAAAAGCGGCTGAAATCCTACCCGCATGAATTTTCCGGCGGTATGCGCCAGCGCGTCATGATCGCCATGGCGCTGGCCAACCACCCCGACCTGCTGATTGCGGACGAGCCAACCACCGCCCTGGATGTGACCATCCAGCACCAGATTTTGAAGCAGATGCGCTCCCTGCAGGAGGAATACGGCACCAGCATCATCTTTATCACCCATGACCTGGGCGTTGTGGCTGAGCTGTGCGACCGCGTTGTTGTTCTGTACGGCGGCCTTGTGATGGAGGAAGCGGAGATCAACGATCTGTTTGAAAACCCGCTGCACCCCTACACCATGGGCCTGCTGGCCTCTATCCCCGGCCTGACCAAGGATAAGAGCGAGCGCTTGCAGTCCATCCCCGGCAGCCCGCCGGATATGACCAAGCCCCCCAAGGGCTGCCCGTTTGCTTCCCGCTGCCAGTTTGCGCGCAACATCTGCGCAGCCGAGTGCCCGCCGTTTGTCCAGGTTGGCAGCCGTCAGGCACGCTGCTGGCTGCTGCAGCCGGACGCCCCGGCCGAGGGCAATCCTCTGCATGAAAAACTGGCAGAAGCCGAAAGGAAGGCACACTAATGGAACAGCCCATTCTTCAGGTAGAGCACCTGACAAAATTCTTTTCTGTCGGCCCGCACGCGGAAGTTCATGCAGTAGATGACGTCAACTTTACGCTGCGCCGCGGCCGCACCTTTGGCCTGGTTGGCGAGTCTGGCTGCGGCAAAAGCAGCTGCGCACGCACCATCATCCGCATTTATGAGCCTTCGCAGGGCAAGATCATCTTCAACGGGCAGGATATCGCCCACCTCAAGCCCCGCCAGATGCAGCCGGTGCGCCGCAACATGCAGATGATCTTCCAGGATCCGTATGCTTCGCTGAACGCCCGCATGACGGTGCACGATATCATTGCCGAGCCGCTGAAAGCCCACCATGTTTGCAAAAGCAAGCAGGAAGTTGACGAAAAAGTCTTTGCCATGCTGAACCGCGTTGGCCTGACGGCAGAACACGCCGGACGGTATGCCCATGAGTTTTCCGGCGGCCAGCGCCAGCGCGTCGGCATTGCCCGCGCCCTGGTGCTGAACCCCGCGCTGGTCATCTGTGATGAGCCCATCTCCGCACTGGACGTTTCCATTCAGGCGCAGGTCGTCAACCTGCTGCGTGACTACCAGCAGGCCGAAGGTACCTCTTACCTGTTTATCGCCCACGACCTTTCGATGGTGCGTTACGTTTCGGATGATATCGGCGTGATGTACCTGGGCCAGCTGGTGGAAAGCAGCGATTCCGAAGAGATCTACAAAAACCCGCTGCACCCCTACACCAAGGGCTTGCTGAGCTGCATTCCCATCGCGGACCCCAAGCTGGCCCGCGCCCATGCGAGCGCCGGTGTGGAGGGCGATCTGCCCAGCCCGGTCAACCCGAAACCCGGCTGCCGGTTCTGTGGCCGCTGCCCCTATGCAAAGCCCATTTGCAGCGAGCAGACCCCGGCCATGAAGGAAGCCGCACCCGGCCATTTTGTGGCCTGCCACCTGTATTAAGCCTTTTTATTTTGGTTTCTCCGTTTCTTGTTCCGGCAGCCTGCCGCAAACGGGTACCGGCGGCCAAAGCGGGATATGCAACACGGTGCTGTTCCGTTTTGGCTCCCCTGCCCGGTTTGCTGCGCCCTGCCGGTGCAAAGGAACGGCAAACATACATTATTTTTTTCCGAGGGGGATACACATGAAAAAGAAAGTCATCAGTGCCGCTCTTGCCGGCACGCTGGCGGTCTCCTTGCTCAGCGCCTGCGGCGCTTCCAATGAGCCCCAGAACATCTCCGATGTTTCTTCTGCTGCCAGCAGCGAAGCAACTTCCACCACCGCTTCCTCCGAGTCTACCGGTGATGCCGCCCAGGAACTGACCTTTGTTCTGAACAACATTCCCGACGGTCTGGATCCGAGCGTGACCAACAACTCCTTCGCACAGTATGTTCTGATCAACTGCTTCGAAGGCCTTGTTACCTATGACAGCACCGGCACCCTGGTTCCCGGCAACGCTGAAAGCTGGGATATCAGCGACGATGGCCTGACCTACACCTTCCACCTGCGCGACGGCCTGAAGTGGAGCGATGGCAGCGACCTGACCGCTGAAGATTACGTTTACACCATTCAGCGCGTTCTGACCCCGGCCACCGCCGCACAGTACGTCAGCATGGCTACCGATTACATCAAGAATGCTCAGGAGTATTACGATGGCACCGCCACCGCTGACGACCTGGGCGTGAAGGCTCTGGACAACAAGACCCTGGAGATCACCCTGATCCAGCCCACCTCCTATTTCATCGACATCCTGAGCATGTGGACCTTCTCCCCTGTTCAGAAAGCCACCGTTGAAGCCAACGGCGACAAGTGGTCCACCGAAGCAGATACCTATATCTGCAACGGCCCCTTCAAGATCGCCAGCATGAGCATGAACGAAAACGTCATTCTGGAAAAGAACGAGAACTACTGGGATGCTGAGAATGTCTCCCTGCAGAAGGTCACCTTCCGCTACGTTCTGGATCAGGCAACTGCTCTGACCGCTTACGAGTCCGGCGAGGTTGACGGCGTTGCCAGCATTCCTTCCTCTGACTTTGCCCGCCTGAAGGCCGAGAATGCCGGTGTGCAGACCAGCCCCAGCTACGGCACTGTTTACTATGACTTCAACTGCTCTGCCGAGCCTGTGAACAACGTTCTGGTCCGCAAGGCAATCTGCCTGGCCATCGACCGTCAGTCCATCATCGACAACGTTGTGCAGGTCGATGCACAGCCCGCTTACAGCTTCCTGGCCCCCGGCTACTCTGTTGATGGCAAGGATATCACCGAAGGCCGCGAAAGCTTTGGCCTGTCCGCTACCGCTGACGTTGAGGGCGCCCAGGCTGCCTTGGCAGAGGCTGGCTACCCCAACGGCGAAGGCTTCCCCACTCTGACCCTGAGCTACTACGACAACGACACCGTCAAGAAGGTCGTTGAAGCTATGGCTGAAATGCTGAAGAACAACCTGAACATCAATGTTGAAGTCTCCTCCAACGAGTGGAGCATCTTCTATGACGACGTTCAGAAAGGCAACTATCAGGTTGCTGCCATGGGCTGGAGCGCTGACTACGTGAACCCCATGAGCTTCCTGCCCCTGTGCAAGACCGGCGATTCTTCCAACAACCTGTTCTATTCCAACGCCGATTATGACGCTCTGGTTGAGCAGGTCAAGGCTGAGAACGATCCGGCCAAGGCTGCTGAGCTGACCCTGCAGGCTGACGCTATCGTTTCCAACGATTACGCTGTTCTGCCCCTGTACTACAAGTCCAACAACTACCTGATGCATGACAACATCAGCGGTTTCTACATGACTGCTTCCGGCAACCTGTTCTTCAAGGATGTGAAGGTCGGCTAATGCGCTGCACGATTGAAACCAGGGACTTTGGTACTATGGTTTTTACGCTGTACCCGGAATATGCCCCCCTCACCGTGGCAAACTTTGTGAAAACTGCACGCAGCGGTTTTTATGATGGTTTGTGTTGGTGCCGCATCGTTAAGGATTATGTCATTCAGGGCGGTTCGCCGGACAATGACATCATGACGGACAGTGATTGGCATATTAAGGGCGAGTTTACGGAAAATGGCGTCAACAACCCGCTCAAGCATATCCGCGGTGCCCTTTCTATGGCGCGCGATGATGACTTTGATACCGCCGGCACGCAGTTCTTTGTTGTTCACAAGGATGCTGCCAAGCTGGACGGCCGTTACGCCGCCTTTGGCGAAATGGAGAGCGGTTTTGATGTGCTGGACGCCATTGCCAACCAGCCCACTTACGGCCCTGAAACCTGGAACAAGCCCAAACAGATGCCTGTCATCACCAAAATCACGATCGAAGATTGATGGTTTTGGCTGACCGGCTGAACTGAACCACAACACCCCCTGCACCGGAAAGCATTGTGCTTTTGGTGCAGGGGGTGCTTTTGTGCTGTCTGTTGTTCGGTTGCCGTTCGCCATCATTTGTACATGAATTTCCGGAATATTTTTCGTCCGTGCGTTCTTTATGGCAACACCGCACAATTCCCGCCTAGCGGCTTAAGCACCGCTCCGGCGGCTGCGGCACGGCATCTGCGTTGCCAAAATGCT
>ERZ791837.1126-NODE-1126-length-18212-cov-3.032219_pt1 | contig 18212 bp, 13 predicted proteins | sample MGYA00510292_ERZ791837 | MGnify/ENA primary metagenome ERZ791837 (study PRJEB30046, sample SAMN00715259) | human gut metagenome | study: EMG produced TPA metagenomics assembly of the A metagenome-wide association study of gut microbiota in type 2...
TACAGTCTGAGCAAAAATCCTCTGTAAACCAGAATACAGAGCAGGCATCAGAAGAGTCCTCTGAAGAATCTTCTAAAGCATCGGAAACTTCTTCACGGGCTGTATACGACGAGGACGATATAGCTTCCCAGTATAACAGCTTCGATGCAGAGATCACTCTAAATAAAAGCTCTGCAACAGTTACCGGAAGTAAAGAAAGTGTAGAGATAAAGGACAAAAACATTACCATCACAAAAGGCGGTACTTACCATCTGTCAGGCAGTCTTAATGATGGTCAGCTGAATGTTACAGGTACCGAAAAGGTCAAGCTTTATCTTGACGGAGTATCTATTGAAAATAAAAATGGTGCTGCCATTGTCTGCACAAATGAAAAGAGAACTATTATAACTCTTGCAGAGGGTACTGAAAACACCCTTTCTGATGGCGGAAATTATACAATTCCTAATGAAGATACCGCAGCAGTGATTTATGCTAAAGATAAACTAACTATAAACGGCAGCGGTATTTTAACAGTAAAAGGAAAAGCCTCTGACGGAATAATCTCAAAGGATGATTTAAAGATCACGGGAGGCATTATCAATGTAAATGCTGAAAACAATGGCATAAAGGGTACTGATTCAGTGGCAATATGCGGCGGATTGCTGAACGTAACAGTGGGAAATGACGGCATTAAGTCCACAAAAGCAGACAACACTGAAAAAGGCTGGATAGCAATTGACGGTGGAGATATAACTTTAACAGCAGGTGGAGACGGAATCCAGGCTGAAAACACCCTTGAAATAACAGCAGGTAAGCTTAGTATTACCACAAACGGTGAAATAGATACAAGCTCTTCTGATGAATTTGGTATGATGCCCGGAGGACACGGCGATTTTGGCAGTAACGATGAATTCGGCAGAGGCAGACCTGATGATTTCAGATTTTCAAATGAAGAAGGATTCCCGAACGCACAGCCTACAGCAGACATAACAGAAACTAACGCAGATGATAATAACGCACTCAGCAGCAAGGGCATAAAGTCAGGCAGCACTATGACTGTTACAGGAGGTACTGTTCAAATAAATTCCACTGATCACTGCGTTCATTCAAGCAATGCTCTGAATATATCTGCCGGAAACCTAAGTCTTTCATCATCTATGGCAAAAGGCATTTCATCTCACGGCGAGATGACCATATCAGGCGATGAAACTATAATTACTATAGAAAAATGCACTGAAGGCATTGAATCAAAGTCAGTCATGAACATAGACGGTGGAAATATTCGCATACTTGACGCTTCCGACGACGGACTCAACACAGGCGGCAACACAGGATCAGACCACACCATGAATATAAACGGTGGTACAATATACATAAATTCCGCAGCCGATGGAACTGATTCCAACGGTGATACAAATTTCAATGGCGGACTTTTGATAGTATCAGGTCCTGTAAGCGGCGGTGATGGTTCAATTGACGGTGACGGAACAATGACTTTAAACGGTGGAACTATACTGGGACTTTCCTCACGTGGAATGATGAAATACCCGGCAGGCTGCATGGTCACTACATCGGTAAATGCTTCCGCCGGCGATATGATCTCCGTTCTTGATTCAAATGGTGAGCTTATTATAACTATAAAAACAAATAAAGATGTATCAGATATAATATATGCAGACGGAATGGGCAGTAATATGGCTTCCTATAAACTCGTTACAGGCGGCTCATTTGAAGGAACACTTTGTGAAGACGGATGGGCAGTTTCAGGTAAAATAAAAAATGGAACCGAATGCACATGGAGTCAAGCTGAATCTGCAAGCTCAGGCATAATGGGCGGAGGTTTTGGCGGAAGAGGAGACCCTATGCCTTCTGATATGGAAAATATGACACCTCCAGACAGTTTTAACGGTGAAAGACCTGAGAAACCAAATGGTATTATTCCGGAACACTACTAATAATTTTATTACAACAAAAACAGGAACTGTATCACCACTATTTCGGTGAACAGCTCCTGTTTTTTATTTATTCATTTTCGGCTTCACTTGTCTCAGTTTCAGCTTCACCGGTCTCAACTTCTGTAGTTTCTTCCTGATCATTTTCTTTGTAGTCATCTGCATATACTGAATCTACACCAAGGTATTCATCAAGTGTTATACCAAGCTCTGTTATTTCCTTTGCGAGCTCCTTACCTACATAACGAATATGCCATGATTCATATTTATAACCCGTAATGTTTTCTTTGCCCTTAGGGTATCTTATAATAAACCCAAATTCAGCACAATGTTTCTCAAGCCATTTAGCTTCCGGTGTATCTGTAAAAGTATCGTCAATAGAGTTTACATCAATTACAAGAGCAGATTGATGCTCTGAAAATCCCGGTCTTGCAGAGAAAGTATCTGCCATATCAGCTCCGTATATGTCTACATAGTCATTATATATTTCAACCTGTTCATCATGACTTCTGTAACCAGACGCATAATATATATTCAGATCTTCTTCAGCAGCTGCTGCACACAATTCATCAAAGGCATTCTGTGTTTCCTCTGTCAGTTCGCCGGGATCATACGATGCATCTGCACCATAGCTCTTATTGATAAGAAGTATTCCGTCAACATAGGTCACACCGTTCTTCTTCTCCATTTTACGTACAGTACAGCTGATCTGTGCTTTAATGGAAGGATTCGCCTTTGCCGATATAGTAATGTCACATACTCCGGCAGAAACGCCCTTGATTATACCGTCCTCTGTAACTTCTGCCACAGATGTATCACTGCTTACCCATAAAATATCATCAGCAGCAGCCGTACCTGTTGTTGACATACTTATTGGAATAGGCGCTGTACCTCCCTCAAGAACAGCCGTAAAATTGTTAAGCGGCGTTATTCCTACAATATTGCATTCACCTGTGGGCGTTTCAATAATATTGCCATTTATATCTGTCTGCACGGCAGATACAGGCTGATCGTTTTCCGAAGAATTTTGTTTCATCTTTATAGTGTTTACAATAAGACCTGCCGACAGCCCCACAACAAACACCGCTGAGATACCGATAACTGTACGCAGTATACGTGAATTCTTCCTTGCTCTGCGTCGGCGTTCTGCTGCTGTTTCATTTGGACGTTCAGGATTAAAATATCCCTCCTGCTCTTCTGTTACCTTTTCATACTTGCCGGTCTTTCTGAGTATCTCGCTCGCCTTTGGAGCTTTTGGCTCATCAGATGCTTCCGACGGATCTATTACTTTTTCATACTTGCCTCGTGTAACTACCTGCGGTTCTTCTGCCGCTGCAATATTCGGCTCAGACTTTGTTTCATGTCTGAGCATTTTATCTATATCATTATTTTCAAGCGTATCAAAAGTTGTCTCTGTGTTATTTGAAATTCTATCTGTCTTAATTTCAGCAGATTTTTCTTCCGTCTCATAGTCATCTGTCGTTAAAAAGGATCTTTGAGCAGACATTGTTGTATTTGCATAGGTTTGCTGAGTTTTTTCTGATTTTCTGTAAGGATCATGAGCAACGCTCTCATGGCGAAGCATTTCGGTTATTTCTTTTTCTTCCTCTTTGTCCTTTTCAGAATCAACTGCACCAAGCTCACGAGCCAGCAATCTCTGAAACTCTTCAAACTCCTTTTCTGACATATTTCTGCTTTCCATAATAGAAAACCTCCGTTTATTATCGTTTTCCTCTAAAAGGCTTTTAATTCGACATATGTGTATAATTCGGTATTATATTATAATATCATATATTTCTCCTTCTGTCCACGAAATTTTAAGTTTTTTTTAGAAATATTGCATTAACAAATAATGTCTTATCGTGATAACACTCAAAAACCTGCCCAATCTTTGTACTAAACAAACAAAATTTCAAGAAACAAGTGATAAAGTCCTTGCAATTATAAATTGCATATGATATAATAAAAATGTATGCAGGAAAAATTTTTCTGTACTAATTTAATAAAAAGAAAGGAAAAAGGAACATGAAAAATCTAACTCAAAAAGCAGCTTTTCTGACGGCTGCAGCAATTCTTTTCGGTGCTATGACCATACCAGGTTCATCAGCAAGCAGTACAGCTGAAGCGGCTTCTGCAAACATCGAAGATCAAATGGAAGTCGGAACAATGGGCATTGCCGGTGGCGGCTTTGTATCAGGTATTGTTACCGGAAAAACCACAATGTATGCACGTACTGACGTTGGAGGTGCATACAAGTACAACTATAAAACAGGCAACTGGGATCAGCTGATGGATTTCATCGATGAAAACGACAGAGGATATCTCAGTATCGACGCAATGTGCATTGACCCTACAAACGAAGATAATGTTTATATGCTGGCAGGCTGTGCATATTTCAGCGATGCAAGAACTGCTGTATTTATTTCACATGACGGTGCAAAAACATTCAAGGAAGTAGACGTAACAGATCTTATTCAGGTAATGGGCAATGGTGACGGCAGACAGTGCGGCGAGTCAATTGCAGTTGACCCCGATAATCCTGATGTCATTTACTGCGGCGGTGATGTTGCTTCCGGTGATTCTGCTCTTATCATGAGCGAGGACGGAGGCGAAACATGGAAACCGGTTATGGGTTACGATGATTTGGGACTTTATAAAAACACTGTAAAATGGCCAACATGGACAGATCATATCGTACGATGCATGACAGAAGGAGAATATAATAATCATAACGGCGTAGCTTCTATCCAAATATCTAACGGCAAGGTTTACGTTGCTTCATCCGTAACAGGCGTTACAAATGTACACGTTGCAGATGTCGGCAAAGACAACTTTAAAGAACTTAGCGCTGATCTTCCTACAGCAAACTTCCCGACTCGCATAAATCTTGACGCTGATGGAAATCTGCTTATTACTTATATAGGCGGTCTTGCATTCCAGGGCAGCGCAGGCGGCGCATTCAAATACGAGCCTGCAACCGGAACTGTAACAGATATTTCTCCTACTGAAAACGGTTACGGAGCTGTATTCAGCGATCCTGACGATGCAAATAAACTGGTAGCTACAACCTGCGGTCTGTGGTATTCTCAGATGTGGCAGGAATGGAGTGATGATCATGGTCCTGCATGGGGTGACAGATTCTTCAAATCCACAGACGGCGGCGCTACATGGACAAGCATGACTCCCGGTAATACAGTAAGCTGGGGAGGTCCTCTTGAAGCAGAATATCTCAACGACGGTGGCAGACCATGGATTCGAGATAAAGCAATACATTGGACAGGAGCAATCGTACTTGATCCGAATGATAATAACAGAATCGTTGTTACTTCAGGTAACGGTGTATTTGCATGTGACAATACGTGGGATGAGTGTCCTCAGTTCTATTTTGAAGCTGATGGTATCGAAGAAGTAGTTGCACTTGACATGGTAAGCCCTCTTGGTGCTAATCCATATTCTGCTATCGGTGACTATGACGGTTTTGAGCATACAAGCAAAACTGAATCCATTCAGCATCAACCGAATATGGGCAGCACCAGTGCTATAGCATACTGCCCGTCAAATCCAAAGGTAATGGTTCGTGCAGCTCAAAATGACGCAACAACCTATTACACACTTGACGGTGGTAAAGAATGGACAAAAATGAGTGCTAACTCAACATCGGGCAAGGCTGCTATCACTGAACTTGAGGACGGCACATACCGTATCTTCCGTACTGGAAACGGCAAAGGCGAGTATACAGATGACTTCGGCGCAACATGGAACAGCTGCTCAGGTATAAAAGGAACAAAAGAACTTTACTTCAAGGTTGATGAAGAGAACCCTAAATATGTTTACGGCTATACTGCACAATTTAATGACTACTGGTTCTATGACACAAGCAAAAAAGAACCTACATTTGAGGATGCACATTATGTATTCATGGTAAGTGATGACTACGGAGCAACCTTTACAGCACAGGATACTTGCAAATACGATCAATGCGATGTTGCAAACAGAATCGGCTACCTTAGTGAGGGTGAAATGGTTCTGGGTGCAGGATGGAATGGTGCGTACTATGTAACTGATTTCGGCAAGAATATAGAAAAGCTTGACAGTGTATTCTACTGCAAGACTATCGGCTATGGCGCTCCTGAAAAAGAAGGCGGTGTAAATACTCTGTATATGTACGGTCAGCCTGAAGAAAGTGATCCTCAGGGTATTTATCGTTCAACTGATGCCGGTAAGACATGGGTTGCTATCAATATTAACCACCTCTATGGCGGTACAGGCAATGGTAACTTCTTGGTAGGCGATATGAATGAATTTGGTACTGTATATATGTCTACTGTAGGCTGCGGTATCGTTTATATGGCACTTGACAATGGCACGGATCCTAAGCCTACTACTACAACTACCACCACATCCACAACAACCTCAACTGCCAGTTCTGAAACAACTACGGGCAAAACTACGACCACTACGGATATTACTACAACCACATCTGGAAAGACCACAACAACGACAACAATAACCGGTGAACTTAATGTAAAATATGGTGATCTAAATCTTGACGGCAAGATCACTATGGTTGACATGATATATATGAATAAATATCTCACTGGTTCTATAAAGTTCAATGCCCAGCAGATGTTAAATGGTGATTGTTCAGTAGACGGCGATGTTACTTCTTCTGATGCAACAGCACTTCTGCTATTCCTGGGTGAAAAGGTCGACTCACTGCCTATAATATCGGAAGAATAAGATTTCACAAAATTTATAAAGGAGATGCGCAATTATGGATCCGAATCGCTATATCAACGAGCGTATAACATCAAAAGAACCCGTACAGAGTGCTGCTCCAATCAATAAGGAAGTAAAAGCCTCTATACCTACCAACAATACTGCCAATATACACAGAAAGCCTCCGCAAAAGGAAAAAACAGGCAGACTATGCATTTCGAGTAAACGTTTCTTTGGACAAATTCTTATTGACCATTGGGTCATACGCATTAACGGTGAACAAAGAGAACTCCCATTTGGACGCAACAAGCTTTCACTGGAGCTTCCTGCCGGAGTATATCTTGTCACTGCTTATACGCCATACCTTGGTATGCACTGCATGAGAGTTACTGCGGATATAGAAATTCGTCCTGGTATGGCAACGCACATCTCCTATCAGACTGTATTCGACATATTTAAAAATGGAATCATGAGACAGAGTATCTCTTAATAAATTAGATTCCAAAATCAAAAAGAAAACTGCTGCTGTGAGTAAATTCACAGCAGCAGTTTTTCTTTTGCACTGTATATAAGGAGAGTAGTTAGTCTTTAAGTTTTATTATCTGGTCACCAAATTTAATTGCGATAATAGTTTCGGGAGCAATAGGCATGGGATACTCAATATTTACATTGCATTTGCCACCGCTATACATATGGGTATTAACATTTACTATACCTTCTATCTCTTTGCCATCATCTGTAATAATACACATATTTGTATTATCAAATAAATATGGATGTGAACTGATCTGCTCACCTGATAAAGTCATAAAGAATAAATTAAGATCTGCCTTTTCAAGCCAAACACAAGCATTTACACCCAAAGGCTGGATCTCCTTTTTAAGAACTTCATCTACATAATATGTGATTATCTTTGTATTCTTCTGAATATCAACAGAAAATGATAAACGGCAAATATCTTCATCGGCAGGCTGCTCTTTATCGCTGTTTACAAATTTATAGGTATCTATAATTGCTGTAGACACATCTATACTCTTGCCAGTTATTACATCTGAAAGATAGAACTGCTCATATATAATGGCTGAACCGTCATCTTGAAGCTGACTGTATGTTTTTGAGCTGTAGAAATCTACTTTTTGCCCATTGACACTTAATACTAAAGTATTGGGATCATCATCATACCACTGACCCATATGTTCGGCAACCACGCCGTCCTCTTCAGGTGTGGTATAACGAAATGCAGCATACAAAATATTGCCATTGCAAATTGCACCAACAGGTTCAAATTTATCTGCATTCCAGCCCTCAGATTTAAAGTTGCAGATCGGTGATACGTAGCCGTCTACTTTATCAACGAATTCCTCACGCTGCTCTGTTATCTCTGAAGATTCACCGCTCCACTCATGCACACGGAAAAATCCTGTCAACCAATTATTTCCATTAAAAGCAGAAACCGTCACCGTACCCACCATCACAATACAAAGACAAGCTGCAATGACTGCTATAAAAGATCTGCCTTTTCTTCGTACTCTTAACCTGATACGATCATTCTGTTCAGAAAGTTCCTCTGCCCTTCTGAGAATCTCTCTCTCACAGGAGTCCGGCATTTTTATGTGCGACATTGTATTCTGAAATACTTTCTTCTCCATAATAGAAACCTCCTTGCTTCTCAAGTTGTTTTTTAAGTCTCTTTCTGCCACGGTCAAGTCTGGTCTGTACTGTAGAGGGATTTGTACCGGTAATTGATGATATCTCTTTTACTGAATACTCCTCGTAATAATACAAAAGGATCACCACACGGTATTTGTCAGGCAAATCAAAAACCGCATGATAAAGCCGGCTTTCCTCTGTAGTAAAAGTTTCCGACGAAGGCATATTTTCAGGCATATCGTCTCTTCTTCCCTGCCAAAATGACTTTTTTAAATTACAGCAAGCATTAAGAGTAACTCTTATAAGCCATGCCTTTTCTGATTCTGCATTTTTAAAGTCTTCCTCCCGAAGATATAACTTCAAAAATGTATCCTGAGAAATATCTTCGGCATCAGCTTTATTTCTCAGATAGGTAAATGCGATTCTGTATACCATATCTTTGTAAAGGCTGAGCCTGTCCTGAAAATCATTTTTATTCATGCCATCATCTCCTTTCATGTTTTTGAAGCGCTTCATAAATAAAACAAGTGAGATACGCAAAATATCTCACTTGTTAAAAAATATTCAGTTAATTTTAGTTCGACTGCCAAAAACTATGATTTATTTAGGTACTGCATAGAGGTTTGTTTCCCATGCGGGAATATAAAGCTGATGACGGATATAAATGTCATAATGTGGATTCAGTGTTTTTATAAGCAGCGGCAAAGTGAAAATATCCTCATTTCTGTGGTAAAGTGACACCATAAGCCTTGGAGCATATTTAGAAATAGTCTGTGCCGAACCCCAGAGAGCTTCACGTTCGCAGCCCTCCACATCCATTTTTATGATAGTGGCAGTCTTGCCCTCAAGAATACTGTCTACTGAACGTGCAGTTATCGACTGACCGAGTGCTGATACAGCAGACTGTCTGCCTGCCTTTGTAGAAAACGGAACTTCTGTATCAGTACACCATGCAACTGCATTGTAAATGCTTACATAAGGCATATCAGCCGTGCACTTGCGCAGCTTCTTGAAATTTTTTCGGTCGGGTTCTACACCGTACATACGTACATACTTTCCCTTTGTGTACGACAGTACCTCTTCAATAGTATCACCATTATATGCGCCCAGATCAACATATGTTTCATTCTGCGTAATTTTTATAATATTACGATAGATGTCCTCCTTTGGAGTAGTTACCTCCATAAGGTATGGTATCTTACCGCTGATTTTAAAGTTGATGATATTGGCATATACTTTTTGTGAAAATGGATCTGCCAACATATCATAAACCTGTTGTATTTCGTCTGCGTGTTCAAGACAGTAATCATACGTGAACAGCCCTCCGCCTGCAACCGGAACATCCGGTACAAGCAGAGTATGACGCTCTGCGATCTCAAGCAGTTTGTCTACCAGTGACTGATACCCTGCTGCAAATGCAAGTACGATTACAAAATCTTCAACCTGTTCTTCGATTTCGGAAAGCTTCCGAACCTTGTAGCCTGCAAAAGAATGGCCTCTTACAAAATCATCGCTGGCGAAGATGCCTGCCAGAGGGATATTTTTCTCTCTAAAGACACGCATTATTTTCTCCGCACCATCGCCCATGCCATAAATAAAAATCGGACGTGTTTCTGCCTTGAGAACCTCCCAGACAGTTTGTTTTTCCGTAATAAATGAAAGCATGTTTAGGAACTCCTTTATCTATCTGTATGAATCCGTGTGCAGCATTTATTTTTTTACTGCCTCTGACACCTCCATGCGTCCCGTGTAATTCAAGGCATCAGCGACTTTGTGCCATGCCTCAATAAAAAAATCATAAATAAAATAAAATCAGGCAAAAGCCATAACTTACACATGGTCTGCATGATCACATTCTCCATCGCCTGCCGAGCCTACCATGTCTCTGCCACGGATAGCATAGCGGTCACGATACTGACTTACATATGATCCGATAAGGTCAGAGACCTCTCGTGGGCATTTGATTGAAACAATGTGCTTTTCGGGAGTATCTGCATCCTTGCAGAAAAGAATTATTGTACCACAGCCGAATATGCGCTGCCAAATACTGCGGCTGAGACTTTTATCCACTATACGATACAGCTCAAGTTCATCCTCATTTACACTTAGAAAACCGACACGTGTTATAAGTCTGTTTTCCGTAAGGTAATACCTGGTAAAAGATATCGGCAGTCCAAATATAGTGCGCTTTTTGTCACTCCAGATGTAATCAATCTGCTTATCCTTTTTAGTAGACATTGCTGTAACACTCCCTTTCTATATAAATTAAATCAAAGCTTTATCACTGTCTCCGAACCGTTCATGGTGACCCTTTTATCAGTACCTGCAACTGATACTGTAAATCGCTTGTACGTTTCAGATGCTGTGACGGTGATAACATCACCGCTGCGTTCTGCCGTGAGAGTCAGAACGTGCTTTGCATTTATATCGTAAACTTCTGCAAAAGCACTTTTTCCGTCCGCAAGATTGCAAATAAGGAAGTCGGCCTCTTCTGCATAGTCATACTCAAACTGATCTTTAAAATTACCCATTGCAATAATAGAGCAGGGTCTTGCAAGAATCGGCATCTCCATAAAGCTGCATATGCGTTTATAGTATTTGCCGCCATCATAATTCTTTCCGGTAATGATGTCATACCATTTTCCCTTTGGCAAATAAAACTCTGCTATTCCCTCTTCACTAAACACAGGCGCACAAAGGAGATCGTCTCCCAGCATATACTGTTCATCAAGATAACGGCATACTATGTCATCAGTGAAATCCATAACCATCGGACGCATCATTGGAATACCTGTTCTTGATGTTTTAACAGCCTGTGCGTAAAGATAGGGCATAAGCTTTCCTTTTAGATTCGTAAAGAACCTGAGTACATCCACGGCTTCATCATCATAGACCCACGGAACTCTGTATGAAGCTGAACCATGAAGTCTGCTGTGAGTGGACATAAGCCCGAATGCACACCAACGTTTATACACATTTGCGGAAGATTTGGTTTCAAAACCACCTATATCATGGCTGTAAAAACCAAATCCGGTAGAACAGAGCGAAAGTCCGCCACGAAGAGTTTCTGCCATGGAAGAGAACTCACCTGTACAGTCACCTCCCCAGTGTACGGGAAATTTTTGGCAACCCGCAGTAGCACTCCTTGCAAAAAGGCAGGCCTTATTCTCGCCGTAAAAATCTTTTATAGCGTCGAACACTGTCTTATTATACAGATAACTGTAGTAGTTATGCATACAAACAGCATCTTCACCGCCGTAATAACAAACATTTGTAGGGAGCCTTTCGCCAAAGTCGGTTTTTATAGCGGTTATCCCCATTTCCAGAAGCATTTTGATTTTATCAGAAAACCAAAAAGCAGCATCCGGATTTGTAAAATCAACTATTGCCATTCCCGGCTGCCATAAATCTGTCTGAAAAACACTGCCGTCATGGTTTTTTATAAAATAGCCCTTTTCTGCACACTCGTCAAAAAGCTGTGAACGCTGCGATATATATGGATTTATCCAACAGCACAGTCCCAATCCACGTTTTTTAAGTTTCATAAGCATGACTTCGGGCTTTGGAAATTGTCTTTTATCCCACTCGAAATCCGTCCAGTGAAATTCTCTCATCCAGAAGCAGTCAAAATGGAACATCTGTAATGGTATATTATGCTCCGCCATACCGTCAATAAATGACATAACGGTTTCCTCATCATAATTTGTGATAAATGAGGTAGAAAGCCAAAGACCAAAGGTTTTAGCAGGCGGCAGAGCCGGTTTACCTGTAAGAGAAGTATAATTCTCCAAAACCCTATGAAGATCTTCTCCGCCTATAAAGAAATATTCAAGCTCCTCACCGGGAAGAGTAAATGAAACCTTGTTTACGGTATCCGATGCAACTTCAAAGGAAACGTTTGCTGTGCTGTTTACGAATACTCCATATCCCTTTGAGGTTATATAAAACGGAACACATTTATAACTCTGATCAGAGTTTGTACCACCGTCTGAGTTCCACATCTGAACTGTCTGTCCGTTTTTTACAAATGGCGTGAACTTTTCGCCGAAACCGTAAACACATTCTCCCACATCAAGAGTAAGCTGTTCACGAATAAAGTTTGTACCTGCACATTCAGGCATATCAAAACTACGATCATTGCTGTGCAGCCTACGCTTTGCATCAGCATGAAAATGATCTTCCTCTATATATGATGTGCATTTTTCTTTACTTCCTGTAAGTCTTTTGCCCATTCTAAAAAATGAAATGTCCCACACTCTGCCCTTCTTTATTCTGAGCAAAGTTTCACCGCACGTCATTTCTATGTATTTGCTGCTCTCTGTTATTTCCGGAACATATGGTTCCAATTCGCAAAGATCAAACTTCGGGCGTTTACAAGCAGTTCCTTTATGATGACATATATTAACTCTTATCACATCCGGTGCAACTGCGGTGAAAGTTATCTCAAGACAAACCCCGCCTAAAGTCATAGAACGGTTCAATATTACACTTGAAGTTGCAAAAACAGTAATAGAATTAAGGCTTATATCCGCTTCATAACACTGTGCGGTATAGCTCACATTAAACCCCGATTTATCCAGCCACTCTCCGTCAGAGAACTTCATTTGTAATTCCCCCATCATCAAGGATATACAGCACGCTATAGTTATGCATATACATATAATATATATTTTACCATAAAACAGACCTGATTGTCAATTATAATCCGTAGAATTATTGCAGTTTACCTTGATTTTGTATAATTTTGACAAATAAAAATGACCTTTATAAAGAAAAGAAATGAGAAAACTAAGTGATAAAGGTGAAAGGTTTCGGATAATTTGAAAAGAGCTATTGCAATTGATGCTTAAAAATGGTAAAATAAATCTATAATATAATATGAAACAGGTATAAGAACTTGTTCTAAAATTTTATAAAAAGTATGAAAGGAACGTTTTATGTATCGTTTACTTATTGTTGATGACGAAGCCAATATCCGCAATGTTGTTCGTGAATATGCGGAATTTGAAGAATACGAGGTATGCGAAGCAGAAAATGGCATGGAAGCGGTAAAGCTGTGCCGTGATCAGGATTTCGACCTTATAATTATGGATGTTATGATGCCGAGACTGGACGGCTTTTCCGCAGTAAAGGAGATTAGAAAAAAAAAGAATACTCCCGTTATCATGCTCTCTGCAAGAGGTGAAGAATACGACAAGCTTTTCGGGTTTGAAATAGGAATAGATGACTATGTTGTAAAGCCATTTTCGCCAAAAGAACTGATGGCAAGAGTCCGTGCAGTACTCAGCCGACACAATACAGTTTCCTCCTCTGAACATTCTTCTCAAAAGCTTACATTTGAAGGTCTTGAGATAGACCTTGCAGGACGTGAGGTTTACGTTGACGGACAGCGGGCATCCATGACACCGAAAGAATATGACCTGCTTTTCTATCTTGTGAAAAACAAGGGCCTTGCTTTAACAAGAGACAAACTCTTGGAAGAGGTCTGGGGATACGATTTCTTTGGCGATGACAGAACTGTTGACACCCACATCAAGATGCTCAGAGGAAGTCTCGGAGCGTACAGAAAATATATTGTTACACTGAGAGGAATGGGTTATAAATTCGATGCTGAGATTTAAAGATATTCGTATCGGCAAAAATCTGTCCATCAGAGTGAAAATATGGTTGTTCTTTATGATGCTGGTCTGCATTGTATTTATACTTATGTGGACTTTTCAGGTTCTTCTTCTCGGACAATTCTACGAAATAATGAAAGTTTCATCTATATCAAGAGCAACTAAAAATCTTGCCAAAACATATCAGACAGGGCTTCTGGCTGATAATCTTCGTTATGCAGCTATGCAGAATGATATGTGCATTGAGGTACTGAATGCAGACGGTGCTGAAATAAATTATAAGTGTATATTCAGCGGAAACTGTCTGCTCCATAACGGCAGTAATGACATATATTTTTACTATATGGATCTCAAACAAAATGCCGGCAAAGAAATTGTAAGAAAGCTATACAATGAAACCATGCAGAGTGAAATGCTCATATACGGCTGTCCTCTGTACAATGAAAATAATGAGATCGAAGGCTATATCATTACAAATTCACGTCTTGTTCCAGTCGAATCCACACGTCACATTTTGCAAAATATGACCATGACTATAACCATTGCTCTGGTTCTTGCAGGAGTAGTGCTCTCAGCTTATGCAGCTGAAAATCTGGGCACGCCTATCAAAAGGCTGAATAGTTCTGCAAGACGTCTGGCAGGGGGAGATTACACTGCAAGTTTTACAGGCGGAGGCTGCGCAGAAGTTGACGATCTTGCCGATACACTGACATATGCAAGTCATGAACTGTCCAAAACAGACGAAATGCAGCGTGATCTTATTGCCAATGTTTCTCACGATATGCGTACACCACTTACTATGATGAAAGCATATGCCGAAATGATCCGTGACCTTTCAGGTGATAATCCTGTAAAACGTGAGCAGCATCTCAATGTTATAATTGAAGAAACAGACAGGCTCTCACTTCTCGTAAACGATATGCTGGATCTTTCAAAACTTGAAAGCGGTACTCAAAAGCTAGAGTATCAAACTATAGATATAAGCGAAAAACTCTGCGAGATTGCTTCCCGTTACGAAGGACTATCCGAAAAAATGGGTTATCACCTTATATTTATAGGAGATGCACCTTATATGATTTACTGTGACAGCGGAAAGATCGAGCGTGTTATATGTAACCTGCTTAATAATGCTATAAACTACACCTCAAAAGAGGATAGAACGGTAATACTGCGACAGATAAATCGTCCGGACTGTGTTCGTATCGAAATATCCGACAGAGGTGACGGTATTGAAGAGGATAAGATAAAGCTTATCTTTGACAAATACTATCGTTCGGAAAACCATAAACGTGAGGTAGTCGGCACAGGTCTTGGGCTTTCAATCGTTAAGGCTATACTCAAGATGCACGGCTACAACTACGGCGTAAACAGCAAGCTCGGTGAAGGTTCAACATTCTGGTTTGAAGCAAATGCAGCTGTACCTGTAGTAGATGATAAAGAGCAGTAGATTTAACGCTGTAATTATCAAACTGAATATAAAAAAGAGCTTGTGATCTCTCACAAGCTCTTTTTGTTAATTAAAAATTATTATTAATATACTATACTATTATTACAATAAACCTGCCATATCCATTGCATAATATTTTAAAATAATACGAGAATCATAAAAGTCAATGGCTCCGTCACCATTTACATCAGCCTTATCATCAGCAGGAGCTTCGTAAATTCCAGCCATACGACCTGCATATACCTGTAGAACTGCATTAGCATCACTAAATGTTACTTCATTGTCACCATCTATATCTAAATAATCATTTGCATTCCACTTTAAATCATAAAGCTCCTGAAGTGTTTGAATATTGGCTTCGGGATGAAGCTCTACATAAGGATCGAGTTCAAGTCTTTCTTGCTCAATTTCCGGAGTCACAAGAAAATAATACTTACCATCCTCAAAGACAGGATCTTTTCTAAAGGATGTTGCATAGTATTCGATAATGCAATGTGCATCATAAACATCAATAACTCCATTACAGTCAATATCAGCACGAATACCATTTATGCCAAAATACATTTCCGGATCGATTTTTCTAAGAAATGCCATACGCAAAACGTCTCTGCCATCTACAATGTCAATTATACCGTCTTCATTCATATCGCATAATGCATACTTCTGATTTTCTGAAATAAGTGCTGCATCAGAAGCGTCAACAACACCATCTCCATTCATATCAGCAAGAGCAAGCTGTTCTTCGGATAGGTCAATCTTTAATATTCCATCTGCATACTGTGATACTATAGCAGCATCATGTCCGGTTATAACGCCGTCCATATCAACATCGCCCTTTATGCCACCCTCAGCAGAAGTAATAGACATTGGCACTGAAAGTGCAGCAAGCAGCATCGCCGTTATAGATGCCATCGTTTTTTTCATAATAACTCCACCTTTCTTTATTTAAGGAATTGTTTTATACAATTACGGTTTTTACCTCTGCATTACCGATAATAGATTCAATTTCTACACCAGACATAGAATTGGCATAATATTCTAAAATCGCATTTGCATCAGCCATTTGTACATTATTATTTTTGTCTACATCAGCAGCTTCAGCACAAAGCATTCCAGACAACTTATCATTATTAACGAATTCCCCATTACTGATCAAGTCATTCAAATACTCAACAGATATAGTCTTATTGTCTGTTTTATCTCCATAATTACCACATATCGAAAGTGTTGCAGTTGAATCTGATACATCGACTTGTTTATCGTCGTTTACATCTCCTAAAATATAGGGACAAGTTTGCATAGAAGTTTCAGCATCTGGAGTTACACCACGTACTAAATTATTATAATTAATATTTTCAGTATAGGAATTATATGAACAAACAGCAGTTGAAAATTCATGCCAAGAAGTATTCTCATCCACTTCAAATGTCATCGATACAGAAAAGCAGTCATACTTATCACCCATGTGCAAAATAGGATTAGAAATCTCTACTACATGTGCATTTTCAAATGTTCCCTTATAATGCTGGAAAATAAAGTACGATTCATCAATCAAATTATCGGAAAAACTAATTCCTTTTTTTGTACACGTACTTTCATCATAAAGGAATGCAATTCCAACAAGGTTAGTTCCGGGATTATTTGTTACCTCAAATGTAACTTTCACTTCGTTCCTGCTTATGGGTTCTGCAAAGAACTCATATTCAAATTTTGAATTGGGAGCACTTGGTAAACCTATAGCATTAGCGTAAAAGGAACTCACATTCATTGTCACAATGCTGGCAGCAACAATACCTGCCGCAGTTCTTTTTATTCTCTTCATTTAAATGTCCTCCAAAGATGATTTTTACTTGTTATATTTGTCAAATATCATTCAAATAAATCAACATTAGAGAAACACAAGTTTCTTGAAGAAAGTAACTCCTTTTGTTTGCCACATAAACATCACCTCCTTTATTATATTATACTATATTTTCTCAACAAATGTCAATAGAAAATATTTAATTTTTCTGTCGTAATATTTGTTATATTATCACAATAATAAGGCTTGTCCGTTTGAACAAGCCTTACTTTTACGTTATATAAGCTTAGTCTGCTACATAAGGCAGCAGTGCAACGTGTCTTGCTCTCTTGATAGCAGAGGTCAGTTCACGCTGGTGATATGCACAAGTGCTTGTAACTCTTCTTGGAAGAATCTTTGCACGCTCAGTCATGCACTTCTTCAGCTTAGCAACATCTTTGTAATCAATTCTCTCTGCACGGTCTGCACAGAACATACAAACCTTTTTACGAGAACGCTTATTATTTCTTGGTGCTCTTTCCATTTTCTATATCCTCCTATCTAACGATATTTTAGAATTAGAAAGGAACTTCCCCATCGCTAAGTATCTCTTCAAAATCTCCGAGATCTCCAAGCTGAACAGCTGGCTGTGGAGCCGCCTGCGGCGCAGGAGCTGCCGGCTGAGAATAAGATGGCTGCTGATAAGTTGCCTGATAGTTATTGTTTGGCTGACCATAACCACTATTCTGAGCGGCGCTCTTGCTTTCGCCGAAGCTCACATTATCAGCCTGAACGTCCATAGTGTAATGTTTTACACCGTTCTGGTCTGTCCAATCGTTGTTTCTAAGGCTGCCCTCTACAATGATCATGCTGCCTTTATGAAAATAACGATTTACAAATTCAGCCGTCTGCCTCCAGCAGGTAACACTTATAAAATCTGCTTCACGTTCACCGGTCTGCTTATTGGCAAACTGACGATTTACTGCTACTCTGATCCTACAAGTTGCAACGCCATTAGGAGTTTGACGGAATTCAGGATCAGCACAAAGTCTGCCCATCAAAATAAC
>ERZ791837.1127-NODE-1127-length-18188-cov-4.210004_pt1 | contig 18188 bp, 8 predicted proteins | sample MGYA00510292_ERZ791837 | MGnify/ENA primary metagenome ERZ791837 (study PRJEB30046, sample SAMN00715259) | human gut metagenome | study: EMG produced TPA metagenomics assembly of the A metagenome-wide association study of gut microbiota in type 2...
AAGAGAGGAAAAAATTATGGCAAAATATTGTATGAAATGTGGGGGGCAATGTGCAGACCAGGCAATGCAGTGCCCACGATGTGGAGCAATGCTGGGTATGCAAAATTCCGGACATGTATCACAACGTCCATCTGGGGGTGGCTCTCAGTTCAGTGGAGGCTATGCATCTCCAAAGCAGATGCAATCAATCAATGGGATGCGACCACAGGAGAGTAATGGTAATATATATTCATCAGAATCGAGAAACAATAAAAAATGGATTAGAAATATAAGTATTGTGCTTGGAACTCTTGTTGTAGTTGTATTATTGGTCTTGGTTGTAGGAAAACTTATAAATCCATCTATTAGGGGAACGTGGACATGTGTTGATAAAAATGGGGATGTTATTACTATGGTGATTGATGGTCAGACATGTACATATACATGCAAAGGGGAAGACACAGATGAATCTACAATATATAACATGAAAGTATTAAAAGATAAGATATATTTAGAGGCAGTAGATGAACCGTATTCAGAGTATCTTTGGTATAGAAGACATGGAAATAAATTGTACATGTATGGGGAAATAAGTGACTATGAAGCAGACAAGTATGCTACTGTATATGAAAAGCAATAGCGTATCTGGAATAATGATGGAAGAATCTATTAAAAAGAGCCAGATCAGTTACCGGGGAAGGAAAAGACTGCGTTATGTGTTGTACGAAGTAGCTTCAACAGATCAACAGAGAGAGAAAGCAGGCGAGCAAAGTTCGGACGAAGTATTGTCTAGTCCGCTGCCTTCCCCTTTCGCAGATAATACCAGAGAGCAGCAAAAAATATCTGATAGTTGGGATGCTCTAAAGGATGTTTTAGAACGAGTAAGTGACAGCGCTAATTATTCAGAACAAATTCTGAATAATAGATATTCTAATCTGCCGAAAACATGGAAGCAAAGTATTAAAAAAAACATTGTAACATTGTGGAAAATGCGATCAGATTTTTATAAGACGATGGCATAAAAATACAAAATGAAAGAGAGAAAAAAATTATGGCAAAATATTGTATGAAATGTGGAATAAGAATGGATGATAACGATATGGTTTGCCCAGAGTGTGGGATGCAACAGGGAGGCTATGCATCTCCAAAGGAGATGCAATCAATCGATGGGATGCGACCACAGGAGAGTAATGGTAAGTCAGTTGCTTCGTTAGTGCTTGGTATCGTTGGGGTAATAGCATGGTGTTTGCCGATTCTAGGGTTGCCAGTTGGGGTGATTGGTTTGATTATGGGAATCCAGGGATATAACAGGAGCAACGCAAAGGGAATGGCAATGGCAGGAATTGTGCTTAGCATTATCTGTCTGGTTCTTACGATTATCAATAGTTCTATCGGTGCGTATATGGGATCTCAGGGAATGTTGTTTAACTGATTTTTGTGATGATATGAAATAAATGGCAAGATATAGTGTTTCATGAGTCATGATGTGTAGCAGGTAAAGAGAATACAATTGGAATAAGTTAATGGTAAGAGAGGGAGAAAAATGGCAAAATATTGTACGAAATGTGGTAGCCAATGTGCCGACCAGGCAGCATATTGTCCGCGTTGTGGAGCAATGCTTCCACAACGTGCTGTGGAAGGTGGAACTGTTTCGCATAAAAAGCGGAATCATACGTGGATTGTTGGACTTGTTGCAGGTGTGTCAGTATTAGTCATTGTTCTTGTTAGTGGTCTGGCAATGTTGATGTATTCTAAATGGAAGGACAATTCTACTAATGGTGATAAAAACATATTGACCAACCAATCTGCGGATGAAGGAGATCCAGGGGTAGATGATTTGAATATACCATATTTTGAGGGTCAAACTGCAATTTCACGCGGACAAGAAGGCGATTTTGAATATGAGGAGTATGAAGATGGGATTTGCGTCATCGCTTATACGGGGGCAGATAAACGTGTCGAGATACCGGATACCATTCAAAACAAAAAAGTGCTTCAGGTTGGAAACGGTGAAGAAATTGTGGTAGATACACATAAAGTGGATTGTGTTGTGTTACCGTCTAATGTTAAAAGTATAGGAGGTGCTGCATTTAAAAATACAAGTGATGTTATGACTGGGTTTTCAGAACATCCATATGCTCCATACAATGATAATTTTACGGTGGAGGGAATAGTAGACGGCATTACTTATATTGGTGAGGAGGCTTTTCGTGGGTGCAATTTTGATCAGTTTGTGTGGCCATCTGGAACGATGGTAATGAATCGATGGGTGTTTGAATCGGCGAATATTACAACGATTATCATTCCAGATACAGTAGTGCAAATGGAGGAAGGTGTATTTAAATATTCATCGTTGCAAGAGGTTTCTATTCCGGGAAGTGTGTCATCTATTGGAGATGAATGTTTTCGTGATTGTTTGAAATTAGCAAAAGTTGAGTTGCAGGATGGAATAAAGAATTTATGCGATCATGCCTTTTTTGAGACCGAAATGCTTGAGAATATTTCGTTGCCAGATTCTATAGAATTAATTGGAAGTTCTTGCTTTGTGGGATCGCAAATAACAGAAATACGTATTCCAAAATATGCTGAGGCAGGTCATACAAGAATGGACACAGTAGAAAGTGAGCCATTCGACTTAGATACAACATTAATTGTTGCGAAAGACAGTCCGATGCATCAATATGCATCAGAGAATGGTTATAACTTTAAAACATATTAAGTTGCAATGATACGAAACAATACAAGGAGGGAAGATTTTTATGAAAAGAAAAAGAATTAGAATTATAGCAGTTATATTAATTGGCATTATGATCATTAATATGTTTAGTGGAATCCCGTTTGTAGTAAAGTCAGCAGAGGCTGCCACAGGTCAAATGAAAGATAGCCGTTTTCAAAGTACAAGTTATGGTGTAGAAGATGATCGTGTTATTGCACATAAGTTAGTGTTGAAAGATAATGAATCCGTTATAGATTTAGGCATCCCAGATCTTCTTTTAGTGAAACAAGTTATAGATAAGACACGTATTCAATTACATATTTATGGAGTAAAAGGTTTGATTCATACATATGAACTGGATGCGGATAACGAATGGGTAAAAAGATGGGAGACGGAAGATGACGGATATCATGATTGGCAATGGTACTTTGCTACTCGATTAATTGGAGGTGTTGTTACAGATCAGAATTCACGTTATACGAGAGTGGAATCAACACAGTTATACTCTGTGCATAATCCTAGTACAAACAAATATGATATAATAAATGTAAAAAGTAATCAATATTATTCTTTTGGTGCTGATCGAATAGATGATTTATTAGTATCAACTTATAATGTGAAAAATAATTCTTCTGATATGAAGGAAAAAGCTGGCAAAATATGCTGGGTGAAATATCATATTGGAAACAAGTGTGGTATCGCAGATGCCACAGGAAAAAAGATAACAGAGGCAGAATATGATACGGCAAAGTTAAATGGCAAAGCTGTGATATTGACTAAAGAAGGGACTGTTGATAATGGTAATGTAATTGGTTATGAAAAAATAGCAATAACCATGTATGGAAAAATAATAAAACTTGAATCTAAGGATTCTGATTCATTAGCAATGGATGATGTCCCATATTATTTACATTGGACAGATGCTGGAGAATATAGTTATATTAATATAGAAACCGGAGAACGCACAGAGCTTGGAGTATATAATGGAATTAGCTGGTCTAGAGGGAAATCGTATGTTTTGGCGTATCAAGAACGTGAAAATTATCATGAACGTGATAGTTGGACATATGCCAAATGGTATGTGTTAACTACAAGCGGTAAGGTGATTAATTTAAATAATAAATTAGGTGTAGATGCTATTCGTTGCAATGATAGTTTGTATGAAGGGGAAAAGGATTGTTTGCAAGTAACAGGATATAGAGTGTTAAGTCGTATTAACGGTGAAGCAAAGACAGAATATGCGTTTCGTGGCTTTATTGATGGAGAGGGGAACGTGGTCTTTGGTTATGATACAAATGAGACTTTGGAATGGGTGCCTTATTGGTGGTCTGGCGATTATGGTATATTACGTAAGTCTACAAGTACAAGCGACACTCGTGCCTATAGAGTGATTGACCGGCAAGGGCGCAATTTATATCAATTTACTACAGACTGTTTTGATGCACATAATTTACAAAATGAATATTTAGATTTGTTACAAAGTGATGGTGTGATTACATTGGATGTAAAGAGTAAAAAGGTGTTATCAAATGTAAAATTGGAATTTGATTATGAAAAGTATTATCAGGAGTATCCTTGGACTACAGAAGAGGGAAGCTTTATTAAAGTTCATGATGCAGATAGACGCATGGGGATAATGAATGGCAAAAATCAAAAAATTTATTGGATGGCCAAGGATGCTGAGGGAAAGACAGATAGTACATCTCATATATATGTCTACGAAAATGATAAAGAAATTGGTCAGAAAAAAACAATGATATTGCTATATAGTAACAACGAACAAGTTGCTTTGGATGCAGATATGAGGATCATTCAGAGTATACCGGAATTACAGTCGACACAGTATGATCATGTGTATGGAAGTTATCTTTTTCATTATACAGGAGTAGTGTACGATTTTTATGGAAATGTGATATTGAAAAATGCATATACTCCTCAACGAAACGATACTTTTTGGTTTGAAAAAGATCAAGGAGATTATACTCCTATGGTTGCCGTGAGCAAAACAAGTGATTATCCTGTCAGGAGGAATTATGAGGGGACCTATTTTAATATAAAAACGGGAAAGATTGTGTCTGATTATAATTATAGTAGTGTGTCAAATTTTTGGAATGGATTGGCTTGTGTATATCAAGAGGAAGATTTTAACCGCAGGTTGAAGGTAATTAATGAAAAAGGGGTTGCAATTGTAGATTTTTACTATGATGGCATAACATTGGAAAGAACTTTGTGGGATAAATATGGAATTCCGGTAGATGCCATGTATTCAAATGGTGTAATTTTGCAAAATTCAGACTACTATTTCTATGACTTTTCTAATGTGACATCAGATGATATTGGGTCACAAGAAAGTATAGAAACCTGCTATGACAACGATAGCAATATCCGAGCAGAAAAAGTGGAGACGCCGGATGAAAAATTTCGATTTAGTGGTTTGGACTGTGATTTTACGTTACCAGAGGAAATTCCGGTTATTGGTGGTGGACAGGTAAAAATAGATTTTAGCAAACTTCCAGTGTCCATAGAACGATCGGGAAATGTCATTCGAATAGGTTTTGGTATACTACAAACAGAGAATGATGAATCTCAAAATTTATTTGACTCTAAAACGTGGGATAAGTTGAAAACTAGTGCGGAAAAGATGCAAAGTAATGCAACGAATGGTATTGATGCATTTAATGATGCTAAAGACTTTGGCTGCGTATCAATGCCTATGAGCAAGAAAGTAAAAACAAATGTAACAGGTTATGTGGAGGGGACGCTCAAAAATGGTAAGTTCACTGATAATGTAACCGGTCGTTTTGTATTTCAAATTAGTGCTTCTGTAAAAAAACAATGGCAAACAGCCATTGTGTCGGTTCCGGTTGTATTTTCGGCGAGTGGAGAAGTAAGCGGAACGGCAAGTTTTGCAGTGGGGCTTGATTGGGATAATGCTAAAATTACATTAGAGGGAGATCAGTCAATTGAATTGACATTACCTAAAGTAAAATTGTCGGCAGGCGTTGGAATAGCATATGTTGCTAATGTATCAGTGTATGGACAATGTGAAAATATACTGGAGATAACATCTTCACAGGATTCTACAAATAAAGAAGATGCTCGTATCCGTGATTATATCGATGGTGAAATAGGAGTTAGTGCCTCTTTATTGCTGGCATCTTATGAAAAAACATTGATCAAAGCAAAAAGAAAAGTGGTATATGACTCCAAGAATGGTATGATCACTTCCAACATGCAAAATAAAATGGCAGCACCGGATGAAGAAGATTATAAGATACGGCGAGATTATGTATCGGATATGACTGGATGGCAAACAGATAATAAGGAGTCATCTGGTGAGACGGCTGATATACAAATTCTTCAACAAAATGTGTATAACGATGCTAAACCACAGATTGTTTGTACAGACAATGGCATAAAGGTCATGACATTTATCACGGATGTGCCAGAACGGACAACTGGAAATCATACAGCGGTCGCGTATTCAATATATGACGACACGACAGACACTTGGAGCAAACCGCTTTTGGTAGAGGATGACGGCACTGCAGATATGCTTCCACAACTTGCAACAGATGGTAAAGCAATTTATTTGACATGGGTGAACACGAATAGAGATGATTTTACAGCAACAACGTCAGTAGATGAAATGGCGAAGACATGTGAAATTTCAGTTGCCGAGTTTGACACAGCTAAGAAGTGCTTTAAGAACATAACACGGTTAACAAACGATACATATGCAGATATAAATCCTTCGTTGGTTGTGGAGGATGGCAAGGCATATGTGTCCTGGATTACTAATATGGACAGTGATGTTATCCAATTGTCAGGGGAAAATATAGTTAAATATGCGTCAAATGTAAAAGGTGAATGGGATAGCGATATTTATGAAACATTGGATAAGCCGATCACAGATGTTCAGATTGGAATACTTCAAAATGATGTTGCAGTTGCTTATTTAGTGGATAACGATGAGGATATGACAACAACGGATGATACAAAACTGTTTGTTGGGAATGTTGAAGGTGCTGCCGAAGAAATTATTGCAGATAAGCAAGGGATACAGTCTGTACAGTTTATAAAACTCGAAGGGCAAGATGTACTTGGCTTTTCGGCAAATGATGGATTTTATTATACACAAGACACAAAAATGTATACTTGTCTTTTTGAGAAAGAGGAGCAAAGTAATATAAGATATAATTGTATATCCGGGAAAACTTCCGATTTATTATTGTGTAGTGAAGCGGGAGAAAAGGGAGTAGATATACGGGGATATCTATATAAAGATGGCAAACTTTCAAAGGAGATTCCAATCACGAATCAAGATAAATACATCAAGGAGCCAAATGGATTTTATCAAGATGGTGAATTTTATGTTGTATTTACTAGATCTACAGCGGACATTTGCGATACGGAAATGATGTCATCCACAGATATTTGCACAATGCATTTTAAGGAATATGAAGATTTAAAAATTGATAATCTGTCTGTGGATGAAGAAACGGTTGCTCCAGGACAAAAAGGCTCATTACAGGTAGATGTTATTAATCAGGGATTAAAAGAGCAAAAAGATTTTATCATTCGAGTAATGAATGCGAATGAAGAGTTAGGGAGCTATACATATTCGGAGCTTTTGCCTGCTGGAGAAACGAAAAGAATTGATATTCAATTTGATATACCGGAAGATTTTTCGGCAGGAACCAAAATATCATGTATTGTAGAGCAAAAAGGAGATGATAACAATACAAATAATACTTTGGAGCAAATAGTTGGCAGAACTAATTTGTCGTTAGATGTTATTGAAAAAGAAAATGCTTATGATGAGACAGAGGGCATCTTGTATGTGAAAAATCCTTCGGGATATGCGGCAAATGCTGTTTTGAAAGTATACGAATCTGGAAAAAATGGCAAGCTATTACAAGAAAAATCATTAGGAGTAATACAGCCGGGTGAAATTCAAAGAATTAAATATTCTGCAGATGAACTGGATGACTTGGCAGCGAAAAGTGGAACATTGTACTTTGAAGTAGCATGTGATGAGAAAGAGACATTTTTATCTGATAATTATGGTTACTTGATGGCAGGACAGGGGAGTGATGATGACGATGATTGGGATGTATCCCCATCGCCAACAGCATCATCGACACCTAATCCAGTCTCGACGTCATTGCCAAGTGCTACAAGAAAACCATCTGAAACACCAAAGCCAACGGACAAACAAAATCCGACGATCACCCCAACAAATAAGCCCACAGTGCAGCCAACAAAACGACCGAATCACAATAAGCCGGTCGTGAAAGCACCGGCGAAAGTGAGGGGCGTGAAAGTAAAGAATCTCAAGGGTCGTAAAATGAAAGTTTCATGGTCATGGGATATAACGGATGGCTATCAGATTCAGTATGCTATGAATCGGAAATTTACGAAGAAGAAAAAGACAGTTACTCTTAATTCTTGGATGTCTAAGAAGACTTTCAAACATCTCAAGAAGAAAAAGACATACTATGTACGTGTTCGAGCATTTAGAAAATCTGGAAGTGTTAAGAAATATGGTAAGTGGAGTGCAGTAAAGAAAATTAAGATTAAGAAGTAAAGGTGCTTCATGCGATTTATAACGATGACCGTTTCGCATAGATTTTGCGAAACGGTCATTTTAAATATATAGAGATGATTGAAAAAAATTATTGTTATTTTTAACGAAGTTTAATTCTAATAATTGTCGAATACGCACAATGTTTGCATAAATAACCGTTCAAAAAGTGTGTTTTAGATTGAATTTATCATGCTTTAGGGAAATTGCGAAAATGAAAATAACGGAAAAGAGAATAGAACAACCCTCTGTTACAATTACCACCTAAAGGAGCCTATAATAATGATATAGTAAATTGGAGGAATTATAATGACTAACAAATTAAAACGCATATTTGCAACAGTATTAATCTGTACATTAATGATCGGATGCAGCTCTCATGCTGCTATGAACGCCGAGGCAAAGAGTGTGAACAAATTTACACTTAGGGTGGGACAGAAAGATACATTGCGAGTCACTAATTGCAAGAAGAAAACAAAGTGGAAAATAACATCGGGGAAACGTGTTATAAAAATTGTAAAACGCAAGAAAAACAGTATTGTGATCAAAGCACGTAGAAAAGGTGTAGCTAAGATAACGGTTAAGGCGGGGAAACAGAGATGGTACGTCAAAATAGTTGTAAAGGCGAAGAAAGCAGCAAAGAAAACAATGATGGATGTTAGAACCCAAATAAAAAAGAGTATTCGGGTGAATGTTAGTCGTTTGAAAGATGGAAAAGTGCTTTTTGCTGTATATAATGGATCAAACTATTTTATACCTTCAATGGATGTGAAGTGTGCACTGTACAATGATCGCGGGACATATTTAGAGGACATTACCATCAAAGTATCGTATTTAGGTGCTAAGAAAACGTGGTACATGGCAAGTACGCCTACGTCTCCTGATATTTTTGGACCATCCAGAGGTACCCTTGAGAGCTTGGCACCAGCAAAAACAAAACTTGTGAGTACAGATATAGTACTTGATAATACATGCACTAATATGAGTGGCAGTGTTAAGCCAAATATCGATTTTTCATGGGATGGTGGAGAACTTTATGTTAGTTATGCATTAAAAAATAGTTCTATGAGCAAAACTGCCTATTGCTATTTTGCGATTTTGTATAAGGATGCCAATGGTAAGATTGTTGGAGCAGAAGATATGGGATCGTTTACAACGCTTTCACCGGGAGAAACTAAGGATGGCACTTGGGAGGTGTCCAAAAATTGCTATACGAATAAATTAGTTGGTGCAAAAAGTGGAACGATTATTGTATATGCGGGGCATGAATAAGCTGAAAATATAATTTAACAATTGATAATAAAAGTGATTGCCGAACAACAGCATTGTCTATAGAAATATAGATCGTGCTGTTGTTTGTATTATAAGGACGTTTTAATATTTTAGTAAGTCTACCCCAACCATTCCTCCTTTTCCTTGACGAAAAGTATAACATCTCATATAATTTTTACCAAGCAAATGTTATAAAATGGGATTTGCCATTATGATATTTCATTGCCTTAGCAGTTGACGACAAAATGGATGCGATATGCTTATTTTCAAGTCCGTTTGAAATCATACTGTATATGTCGACGGTGAAATATTTGGGTGAGATTATCAGGAGGTGAGGGGATTATGCAAAATCTAATAAAAAATATACGAGCCTATATGAATATGAATCAGAGTGAATTTTCTAAGCGTTTAGATGTGTCGTTTGCAACCGTGAACCGCTGGGAAAATGGGCATGCCACACCGGGCAGACAGGCACAGGAAAAGCTATATGCTTTGTGCGGTGAACAGAAAGTGCCGGTGGATAATATGATTTTTGCTAAGATTCGAAAAATGGCAGAAGGATTGCAAATTGCGCCCGACCGCCAAATATTATATCACGGATCAAAGTCCGGAATTTCTGGACATATTGCACCGAAAAGCCGCAGACAATGTGATTTTGGTAAAGGGTTTTATATGGGGACAGATCCGGCACAGGCATTGACATTGATTTGTGATTATGAGTACGCCAAATTTTACATTGTATCAATTGATGTCAAGCAGCTTGCTGTTTTGAACATACCTGCAGATTTAGAATGGGCTATGGTTGTTGCATACCATCGGGGAAGGATGGAAAAGATTAAAGGGACACCATTTTATAAGAGATATCAACAAATGATGTCAGGGAAAGATTTAATTATAGGGAATATTGCAAATGATAGGATGTTTTTTGTGATTGATAATTTTTTTGTTGGCAATATCACAGATGCAGCACTGGTGGGAAGTCTATCAGCATTGGAACTAGGTGAACAATATGTTGCTGTCAGCCAGAAAGCTTGTGATGCTGTGCGGATTGAACAGGAAGTGCCGATTTCGCATTTAGAGAAGTTGTTTTTGAAAAAAATTGCTGAAGATAACCGCAAGAAAGGTGCTGCGCTTGCAAATGATATTTGTAAGACATATCGACGAGAAGGCTTATATTTTGATGAAATTTTAGAGAAAGCAGGTGACAGATCATGAATGCACTGGAGTTACAGCTTTGCGATATTCAAGGAAGACTATTCGAACTTTCCGTAGATAGAAATTTAGACAGCGCACGTTTTATTAAGATATTTATGAATTCCGAGACGGCACGGGCATTGGATTCGACATATAACCGCATGCAATGGGCTGGTGAAGAGTATTTGTTAGAAGAGGTGTTGGATGTGGCACCGAGTATCCTGCAAAGCCACAAAGAGACATATACAAAAGATACGATATATTGGATCGGATATATTTATAGATATTGGCATTATTATACCGGCGAGTCCAGTAAAGAAATTTATAAACAGGCACCGGTGGCAATCATGAAACGTAATTATCTGATGTTTCACACAATGGCACCGGAGCTTGCAATTGAAGATCTAAAGGAAATTTATCGTCAAAAATAATGGAACCCCTCATACTTTTCACACCCTATTTTGACCATTCACGCCACGTGGGCACCCCCTCCCTCCAAAGATGATATAATTTCTACATGGGGAAATCAACTTTCCAGCCGGTAAATGTGATAGGAATGCGGTGTGGCGGGTTGAAGAAAGTATAGTAATGTATGAGGTTTTGTTTTGCAACAGACAATGGAAACAATAGAAGAAGGAGGGAACCTATGAATTTACACAAGGTTATGAAGCGTGTGATCTGCTGTGTGCTGACGTTGGGAATGGTCTTTTCGTCAACATCCTTTGAGGGAATCACGATCAAGGCAGCATCAGTAGACTCACAGTCTGTGGTAAGGGAAGGAGAGTACACGACAGGTGTTTTTTCAGGATGCTACGGTATTGATCAGTTGTTTGACTATATCATGAGTACCGGTAGACTGAATGCACTGCCATATGATGCATCGTGGGGCAGTGCTAATGATTCCGAGGGTCAGCAGCTGACAACGGAAATTATGAAGGAACGTTATTTTGTTCTCAAGTATTCCGGTGACGAGGATTATCCGATCGCACTGTGTTTGTACGATGAGAATGGTACACCGGTCGTTGTAGATCAATCGGATCGCCTGCTCGAGGGATCTCGTATCGGACTTGAGAAAAATGTCACACTGACGGCCACTGCTAAGAAGTATATGAAGGAAACGTATGCCGATGGTGTGGAAGGTGTTATGGCACTTTGCAAGGTCGGAAAAGCAGATTCTAACGGAATGTATTTTATAAGTAAAAATAAATTTGGTTATTACCTGAGCGGCAATCAGGGGCGTGGTATTGGAGAGAAGATTGCATGGGAATCGACTGCGAAGAAGGCAACCGTGAAAGAGCTTGCTGCAATGACGGATTATTCGTCACACCAGTTGACTGCCGGTGAGTTTGCAGTCATGTATCAGGCAAATGGTGAAGCGGTTACGGATATGCCGGAAGATCAGGTCAAACAGGGAGGACAGCCGTTGACGTTGTCTTCAAAAGTGCCGAAGAGAAGTGGATATACTTTTACCGGATGGAATACACGGGCAGACGGAAGCGGCACCACGTATGCAGCCGGCGGCACGTATACTTCCAATCGAACTGCGACTATGTATGCAACGTGGGATCGCCACTATGAGTCCGGTCTGTTTAAGGTAAAGTTAAGCAGCAATCAGTTTTTTGATAATGTAACGTCAGCAAATAAGATCAATGGTTATCCATATGATGCTTCTTGGGGAACGGCCAACGCCTCAAGGGGACATCAGTATTCGGAGAAGCAGGTAAAGGATCGTTATTTTATATTCCGTTATAGCGGAGATGACAGATATCCGTTTGCACTGTTTATGTATGAGAAAAATGATAAGCCGGTTGTTGCTGGCACGTCTAAGAATCTGCCGGACAAATCTTTAGTCGGTACAGCGGATAATGTATGCTCGACCGTTAAGGGCAAAAAATATATGAATAGAGTATATGAAGATGGTATTAAGGGCTTGCTGTGCATGGGTAAAGTTACGAAATATGATGAGAATGGAATCCAGTTTGTAAGCTCGAATGGATTTGGCTATTATATGTCTTGCAACAGAGGATATAAAAAGGGCGACCACATTGCTTGGGAGAAGCCGGTAACAAACGGTATTACGCCGGAGGTTATGGATGCGGTCGATACGTTTTCGGATAAAGCAATGGCAGATGGCGAGTATGCATTGAATTACAATGTGAACACTACGGATAAGGTGATCGAATCGCCGAATACGCAGTGTAAAGAGGATACTTATAATTCGGTGCTTACGGTGGAAGAGCCGAAGAGAACAGGATATGAGTTCATAGGTTGGAATACCAAGAAGGACGGTACCGGTGATATGTATGAGGCCGGTTCCCGTTATGAGGGTGAAAAGACCTTAACGATGTATGCTACTTGGGAAAAGAAAAAGAAGACCCCGCTTTCTGTGGAGGAAAATGGAGAACCTATATCAAAAATTTATAGACTTTCCAATCGGACGGCGATTGCCAAAGCAGTAAAAAATGCAGATGATGCGGATACCTTTTACAATGAGCTGAATCAGGCTACGATGGTACGTCATTTGGATATTAAGGGCGGTGCATCGGAAGATGATGTATTTACGGCGGTATCTTCAAAGGAAGATATCTTAGATTGTTCGGTAGAGGGGACGAAGCTTACGCTGATCGGCAAAAATGAAGGTTTTGCCTATGTGACGATCACGGATGAGACCACAGAACAGATTTACCGTCTGAGTGTTTATGTGACAACCTTAAAGGATGCGCTTTATATTATCAGACCTGTCACGGCTGACAGCTACAAGTCCTATTTGGCGGACAATGACAAAGCAAGCTATGCAGCAAAGGCAGAGGTTAAGAAGAATGTTAAATGGACACAGATGAATACTTCCAATCAAACGGTGAAACAGTTATCCAACGGAGATGCTGTGGTATGGAAGCTGGGAACAAGTTATCGTGATGTCGGAGTAACTTGTGGCGTGTGCAAGTCCGAAGTACCGTTAGAGGATTTGAAGAGTGGTGAGAGTGATGGCTCTTATCCGATCAATATATATCCGGTATCGTCCACTTACAAACAAAATGTGACGTTAAAAGGATATGGACATGATGATGAGGATATTGATATTACAGTTCGATCCTTTATCGTGGATCTGGATGGAAACGTGATCGCTTCCGCTAACAAAACAGAAGCGAAGAAATTGTCCAGGAGTTCAGAGACGATCACATTAGAGTATGAGGATGTGCAGGAACTGAAGGACGCCGATGTGTTAGTGGAGGTCACGGCAAAGGATGATGCCTATGCGGCACAACTTGTGCGTTATCCATTGTATCGAGACGGATATCAGGAAAATACCGGAACGTCCATATGGCTGCAGCCTTGCTATGGAACGAATGACTGCGTATTAACATCCAGAGATCAAAATTATGAGTTTGTTCGCGATCTTACGCTTTATAAAGGATATGATAAGAAAGTGATCGTATACTCTCAGGTTTCACAGAAACATACGGTTTCCATGTTTATTAATGACAAGGAGATCCCTAGCGTTTCTGAGAGCGTGGCATCCGTCGATGGTATGAAATATGAGTGGAAGCAAACAGAATTTGCGATCAACACCAAAAACGCAGCAGTAGGTAAGTTTACGCCGCAGTATCAGATCAAAGCAGCGAGTGGAGAGGTGCTTGCAGATCAGCCGGCAGACTATACCGTATGTAATATTTCAGAGATTGGTAAGCCGGCGAAGCCGACAGAGGTAAACTTCTGTGGAACGATCGAGACGCCGCAGATATCAGCCGGAGAGGTCATTAACCGTAAGTTATCCTTTAATATTCCGAAGGTATTGCCAATGAAGATCGCATACCAGGATACCGACAATCCGCTGAAGAAAACCTTTATGGTTGCCATTGGTACAGCGGGACTCGATGAGAATAATGTTGTATCGGTAGTGACAGAGACGATCAATGATCTGCGTGACAATAAAGTGTCCAAGACGCTGTCCGGATATGCATTTGGTACGGCAGACTATATTGATGGCAAATGGATCTTGACCTATACCGGTGGTGGTATTGCCGGAACATTGGGTTATGAATTTGGTTTTAATAACAATACGATGGTTGGCATCATCCCGATCTATTATGGAATCAAAGTGGGATGTACTGTTAGTGTCGATGCGCTGCTCAGTGGCCAGAATCCATATCATGATAAGTTCGTTGGCATGAATTTCCAGACGAATAATCTGACGGTTACCAGTGAATATAATTTTGTATCAGACATTCTCGTAGGCGTAGAGGGTTATGTATGTGCCAGTGGAGGAATTGGTTTTGATGGTAAGATTGTAAAGATCAAGTTTGGCCCGGTTGGACGGTTATCTATCGGATATGACAATCGTATCGTTACATTCAGTGATCTTAAGAAGACCAAAGCCTATTATGGTGGCTGTTTGAATTTTACCGGAAGCATCTCCTTAGATTTTGAGTACAAAGGATTATTTATTCGGTATCACAAGCAAATATGCGGAACCGGCTTTAGTAAGAAGCGAACGTATCAGGATTGGGACAAATTCCCGGCAGGGCGACCGAATCCGTTGGACTTTGCAAATATGAGTAATGAGACTACCGGTAAGGTGGTACAGTATTCTTCGAAGAAGAAGGGCGCAGATTGGACACAGTATATCAATCCGGATGTGCCGCCGGTGCTTGCAGCCAATGGCAACAGTATGGGACTCACCTATTCGGATACGCTTGAGGATCTTGTAAGTATTAATCCTGCGGTTAGCACAAAAGAAAGCGGAGAATGGACGAAACCGGAAGTACTTACTTCATGGAGAACAGAAGGCAAATCGGAAACGGTTAATTCAGTAGATTATGCTTCTGATGGCAGCTTAAAGGTATTAGCCTTTGATTCTGCCGTGTATGATTCTGACATTGATTCGGATGGAAATGTTGACAACAAAGAATTAAACGCTGTGTTTAACTCCTCCGAGATCCATGTATATGTTAATGGAAAGCATACGACGCTTACTGCAAATAATGTGGCCGATATGGCACCGGAAGTAGCAGTAAACAACGGAAAAGCAATTGTAATATGGCAGAGTGACACCTATAATCTTGCGGATACGGATGCGGAAACACTTCAAAAAGATATGATGGGAGAAAAGAAGATCTGTTATAGTTACTATGATGGAACAGATTGGAGTACACCGGCTTATTTGGAACGTGGCGAGATTAAGGGAGCCCAGGCGTATGATGTAGCACTGTCTGATGATGGTACGGCGATGGTATTGGCAACCATGGGCAGCAGTGAAGAGGTGCAGGAGAGAGAGCTTTATTCATATATTGTGAAGGATGGAGCCCAGAAGAGTGTAAACCGAATCACCTGTAATGATGCGGGAGAGACGCAGCCACGTGTGAGATATGTAACGAACGACGGTGGAATGTTCTTAGCAGCATGGAAGCAGTCGGAATACAAAAAAGGTGAACTTACAGATTCGTATTTGGCATTACAGGGTTATCAAAAAGACGGCAGTGCTAATGCAGTTTCTATGAAAGACTCCGGAGAAGTTACGGAGAATTTTGATTTTGCCAAAGGTGGAGATACGATCAGTGACACTGCTGTGTATTGGCAGTCGGCAGGCGATGACTCTAAGATGCATACGTATGTGAAATACTTGAATGCAAAGACGGGTACGCTGTCGATGCAGTATGAGATTACCGGTACGGCGTCTGCTAATGAGATGTTGGTAGGAGGCAGTGTGGTAGTAGATGGTGACCGTTTTACAACAGTTTCATGTGCGCAGACAGCAACACAGTCTGAGATGACGAAAGATACCGATCTGACGCAGACAAAGGACGAGGAGCAGCCGGCAAGACTGATCACCGGTACGAAGACCATTCAGAATGAGTTATCAGAGGTATCGGCAGATACTTTTGGACAGAACGTGGAGCAGAATAGTACCATCAATGTGACACTGTCCTTTGCGAATGCCGGACGGAAGGCTATGGATTCTGTCACAGTGAAACAGTCAGGTACAACGGTTGCGGATGCGCTTCCAATTCATTTGGAGAGTGGAGAGCGTGGTCAGGTGAGCTTTAGTTACACACTTGGCAATACCTTGCAAAATGAGACTTTTGAGGTTGCAGCAGACAATGGAGCAACTGCGAAGGCACAGTTAACACTGCTTGGTACGGATATGGTACTTGGTAATCCGGAAGTGGTAGAGAATCTGCAAGGTGGAGAGCGTATTGTACAGGTCGTTATCAGCAATGCCGGCACAAAGGCGTTGACAGAGGATGATACGATCCGTGTTGCTTTGACATCGGTCGATAAGAAAGCAGTGACTGTGAAGCCGACAACTGCCGGTGCATCATTTGATGAGGATAAGAAGTTGATCGTTATTAGTGGTAAAGATGCTATGGAAGCGATCAACCGTGGTGAATATGTGTTACAGTTTAACTACACACCGAAATTTACCAGTGAAGCCAAGAATGTATCAATATCGTTGCAGGCAACAGCATACAATGGCAGTGCTGCAGCAGAGGAACTGAATCTGATCGATAATACGGCAGCCTTTAGTATTGTAAAACCTTCGAAGCAGTATGACAGACCATTGACGTTTACTTCAGTCATTGAAGATGGAAAGCTTAAAGCATTGGATGTATATAATCGTTACGAGAAGAAGGTTGCAAGAACCATTATCGTATCCAATGGTATCGAGACGAAGAAGATCGATGTCAAGTTGGGAGCAGAGGAGGGCAAGACGTATGATGTTGGAATGGATGCAACGCCTGATGTTTCCTATGAGATGGAAGGCGATGATCCGGTTGTCATTCCGACACCGGAGCCGGAAGATGATCCAAATGTGACCCCATCTCCTAGTGGCGAGCCGACACAGAATCCGGTTGCAACTGTTAAGCCGACGAAGAGACCGGTGCCAACACAGACTGTCAAACCAACACATACGCCGCTGGTGAGACCGACTATAAAACCAAGTGATAAGCCGAAAAAGGCGGCACCAAAGATTGTCGTTGGCAAAGCGAGATTCTTGTCGGTTAAGAACAAGGCTTCCAAGAAGTTAGTCATTTCCATGAAAGTAGTTGCCAGAGCGAATGGATACTGCGTGCAGTATAGCACGAACAAAAAGTTCAAAAAGGCTAAAACGAAACTGACGAAGAAGAGAAAACTGACGATCAAGAAGCTGAAGAAAAAGAAGACCTATTATATTCGTGTACGCGCTTACCGATTAGATGGAAAGGGAAAGAAGATATTTGGTCCATACAGTAAAACGAAGAAGATAAAGATCAAGAAATAAGAGAGTTATCTTGTTTGTCCTGTGTTCCGCACAGGAACAATGATCCTGTGCGGACAATACTTATAAACCCTCTTTCTAAAAAGCATAGTCAATTCGAGAGATTGAAAAGACTATGCTTTTTTGTTTTAATAGGAAATTGCTGTTGTGTAGTGTGATAAAAGCAAAGCGTTTTCTTTGCT
>ERZ791837.1132-NODE-1132-length-18162-cov-3.289667_pt1 | contig 18162 bp, 9 predicted proteins | sample MGYA00510292_ERZ791837 | MGnify/ENA primary metagenome ERZ791837 (study PRJEB30046, sample SAMN00715259) | human gut metagenome | study: EMG produced TPA metagenomics assembly of the A metagenome-wide association study of gut microbiota in type 2...
GCCCGCCGTATTTCACGCTGTCGGCGCGCTCGGCGAAAAGCGCCTTGGGCGACTTCTCCTTTCCGAGCGACGCACGGGCCAGGTCGAGATAGTCGCCGTAGGCCTGCTCCGAGAAGTTGGGACGGGTGATATAGAGATGCAGCAGTTGCAGCAGCAGTTCGAAGTCGGCCACGCCGGACGCTCCCGAGAAGACGCTTTCAGTCCGCCCCAGCGTCACCATCAGACTGGCGTCGTGGGCGAAAAGCAGGTCGCGCATCCCGGCGCGGTCGAGGTCCTTCACGCCCATCGTGCGAATGTAGTTCTGAAGCAGGTGCATGCCCTCCACATCGCTGTCGCGGGCGAAGCCGCCCTCGCTGACCGCCGTCACCCCGACCTTGCGGACGCCGATCACCTCGGGAACGGTGCGCCAGAAGACCTTCACGCCGTTCGAGAGCGTCCACTCCTCGGCCCCGAGAGGCGCCTTGCGGGTCCTGACGACCTTTCCGGGCGTCACCTTCTCCGTAAAGAGCGGTCCGGCGGACTTCCCGCGGCGCTCGGGACGGGCGATCTTCGCACGCTTCACCGAGTCGATCAGGTCGAAGGCCTCCGCCTCCGAAGGGACCTTGTCCAGATGCTCCTCGGACGACGACACGAGCACGAGCATCCCCTCCGGCGAGGTCATGCCGGCACGCAGGCCGTTCACCTCCTCGCAGGTCAGGGCATCGAGCTGCTCGCCGACGATCCGCGTCCGGTCGTCGGGCGTCACGTAGGGCACATTGCGCGTGAAATGCTCCACATACCGCCCGGCCAGGTCGGTGTTCGTGGCGAGCCGGTACTTTTCGAGCGCGGCTTTCTCGCTCCGCGCCACCTTGGCACGTGCGGCCTCGAACTCCTCGCGGCTGAAACCGTAGCGTCGGATCTGCTCCACGTCGGTCAGCACCCCGGCCAACGCCTCGCGCATATCGTGCTCCTTGGGCAGGGCCGTCAGCATGAAGGTGTTCCGGCATGTGGCGAGGCTCCCGAGAACGGCCACCACGCGTTTGTAACGGGCGTCGGGGCGTTTCTCCGCCTCGGCCAGCCGGGCGCGCGCCATTTCGAGAAAGACCTTGCGCGCCAGTTCGTCGCGCACGGCGCCCACCGTCGCACGCTCCTCCTCCGACGGATAGGGCTGGTAGAAGATCAGCTTCACGGCCACAGCCTTGGTTTCGGGATCGGTCACCAGTCCGTAGCGGGGCTTGTCGCGCTGCGGAATGTCGTAGACCTCCTTCCGGGCGGGATTTTCGGCCTTCGGGATCGACGACATCACGTCGCGGATCTTCCGCTCCATCGCGTCCACATCCACGTCGCCGACGACGATCACCGCCTGCAAATCGGGACGATACCATTTATGGTAGAAGTCGATGAGCGTCTGCCGCCCGAAGCTGTTGACGATCTCCATGTCGCCGATCACATCGCGCCGGGCGTATTTCGACCCGTCGTACTCGACCTCGGCCGACTTGCGGGCCATGCGCGAGCGGGCGTCGTTGCCGCGCCGCCACTCCTCGCGGATCACGCCCCGCTCCGACTCGATCTCCCCGGGTTCGCAGGCGATGTAATAGGACCAGTCGTGCAGGATCAGCAGCAGCGAGTCCACCAGTCCCTCGCGCACCAGCGGCACGTTGGAAACATTGTAGACCGTGCGGTCGCGCGAGGTGTAGGCATTGACGTTGTATCCGAAGCGCACTCCATTGGCCGCAAGGTAGTTGAGAATGCCCTTTCCGGGAAAGTGCTTCGTTCCGTTGAAGGCCATGTGTTCGAGGAAATGGGCCAGGCCGTTCTGATCGTCCTCCTCCTGCAGGGCGCCTACGTCGTGGGCGATGAAGAAATCCGCCCGCTGCCGGGGATTGTCGTAATGCCGGATGTAGTAGGTCATCCCGTTGTCGAGCCGGCCGACCCGGACCTCGCCGTCGAGCGGCATCTTCTCTTGCGGGCCTGCGGGGACTTGCCCCGCCGCCGGAACGGCCAGCAGACAGAGCAGGGCCGCACGGATCAGAACAGATTTTTTCATCGTGGATTCGCTTAATTATGCAGTGCAGTTTCGCAAATATACAAAAAAGTCGCACAGGAGACGCTAAAAAACGGACGTCGCGGATCAATCAAACTTCAAAATAACTATCTTTGCGTTATACACATCATTTACAACCCGAACAATGAAAAGAAAAAGCAATTGGTTAAAGAATTTGCTGCAATGGGGCACGCTTGCGGCAATCGTGGGATTCGTGGTCTACGGGCTTACGCTCGGGGAGAAACCCGCGGACGTGGAGGCCTACTGCCCGTTCGGCGGACTGCAGGCACTGGGAAGCTACCTGGTCAACAACTCGCTGGCATGCACGATGTCCATGACGCAGATCATGGTGGGCGTCATGCTCGCCGTGGGAGTGATCCTTTTCAGCAAACTCTTCTGCGGCTACCTATGCCCGCTGGGAACCGTCAGCGAATGGATGGGCCGGGGCGGCAAAAAACTGAAGGTCAGCGTCGAAATCCGCCCGGGAAGCATCGCCGACCGCCTGCTCCGCGCCGTCAAATACGCGCTGCTGTTCTACGTGTTCTACATGTCGGCGTCGAGCAGCGAACTTTTCTGCAAGAATTTCGACCCCTATTACGCCGTCGCCACGGGCTTCAAGGGTGAGATCACCGTCTGGATGACCGTCATTTCGGTTGCGCTGCTCTTCCTCGGCAGCTTTTTCGTCAAAATGTTCTGGTGCAAATACATCTGCCCGCTGGGTGCGCTGAGCAACATCTTCAAATTCACCCTCACCTTCGCGGGCATCGTCATCCTGCTGTGGGCGCTCGGGCTGCTGGGCGTGGCTTCGGCCTGGGTATGGGCACTGGGCGCCGCCTGCGTCATCGGCTACCTCTGGGAGATGATCTATCTCAAGAGCAAGGTCTTCCCGCTGCTGCGCATCGTCCGCGACGAAGCCACGTGCACCAAGTGCGACGTCTGCCGACGCAAATGCCCCTATTCGATCGACATCAAGAACCTCGACAAGGTGAAGCATATCGACTGCACGCTCTGCGGAACGTGCGTCTCGGCCTGCCCCGAAGATTCGTTGCAGGTCGGCGGCAAACGCTCGCTGCGCTGGCTGCCCGGCATCCTGGCCGTCGCGCTCTTCGGCGCGGCGCTGTGGTTCGGCAGCCACTGGGAACTTCCGACCATCGACGAGAAGTGGGGCGAATACGAGCAGGTCGAAGGCATGCAGACCTACGAAATCGAGGGACTCACCTCGGTAAAGTGCTTCGGCAGCTCGAAGGCCTTCTCCGCGAAGATGCAGAAAGTGCCGGGCGTCTACGGCGTGAAAACGTTCGTGAAACGCCACGCCGTGGTGATCAGCTACGATCCCAAGGCGATCGACGAGACGAGCATCGACAAGGCGATCTTCTCGCCGACGACCATGAAGTTCGCAACGCCGAAAGCCGGCGTCGACTCGCTGTCGGTGGTCCGCATCGGCGTCGAGGGACTCCACGATAAGATGGACATGGTCTACTTCGGGGCCATCCTGCGCAACATCGACGGCATCTGCGGCTTCGACGCACAGTACGACTGCCCGGTAGCCGTTACGCTCTACGTCGACCCGTCGGCCGCGATCCCCGAAAAGATGCTCCGCGACTCGATCGAGGTCAAGGAGGCCCACATGCTGGCCCACGGCGGCAAGGTCCGCGCGATTCCGGTCCACTACGAGCTCAAAAGCTACGACCCCGCCGCCGGCAGGATCGGCCGCCGCGAGTTCCTCGACCTGATGTTCGAGCAGACCCGCGACCTCTCGGCGCCGTTCAAGCATAACACCGAGACTTACGGCGATGACGCGAAGTACCCCAAAGGCGTCTACGAAGTCGAGTGCCGCGGCATCGAGAAGCCGCTCATCAAGCGCAGCTTCCCCTACTTCCGCGGGTTCCTCTCGCTCAAGGAGGGCATCACGCGGCTCGACGTGGCATTGAACGACGAGGAGGTTCCCGTACTGCGGATCGTCTACGTCAAGTCGATGTGGGACGACGCGAAGATCTGGAACGAACTGCTCAACGCCAAGGTGTGGCCCGTGAAATACAAGGACGGCACGCTCAAGGACGAGGAGCCGAAGTTCACCTTCAAAACCGAGGGACACACCCTCTGACACCACCGGGGCTTGTGATACGCAAGCCCCTTTTTTCGAGATAAACCAAGAAGACGATGAAAAAAGCGATTTTTTACCTGCTGGCCTGCGTCCTGCTCCCGGTTGCGGCGTCGGCCGACGAAGGCATGTGGCTGGTCAGCACGTTCCGGGACGTGATCTACCCCCAGATGAAGAAGGAGGGGCTGAAACTCAAACCCGGAGAGATTTACAACGAGGAGTCCCCGGCGCTGTGCAACGCCATCGTGGCCGTCGACGGCGGCATGGGCACGGGCAGCGTGATTTCGGACAAGGGACTCGTCATCACCAACCACCATGTGGCCTACGGCGACATCCACTCGTTGAGCACCCCCGCGAAGAACTACCTCGAAGAGGGCTTCTGGGCGCTCGAACAAAAGGACGAACTGCCGCTCAAGGGCAAGACCGTGACCTTCCTGCGGCAGGTCCGCGACGTGACGGACGAGGCCCAGGCCATCCGCGACTCGCTCGAAAAGGCCAACAGCCTGGGCATCTTCGGGACGCGCAAGGTCTATGGCATCCTCGAACGGAAGTACGGCGGGGACACCCCCTTCGAAGTGGAATGCGCCTCGATGTGGAAGGGCAAGAAATACCTGCTTTTCTACTACGAGACCTATAAGGACGTGCGCCTCGTGGGTGCGCCTCCCGTGAAAATCGGGGCCTTCGGCGGCGAGCAGGACAACTGGGGCTGGCCCCAGCACAAGGGCGATTTCGCCCTCTACCGCGTCTACGGCGACGCGAAGGGCCGCCCGGCGGCCTACTCGGAGAACAACGTGCCCATCACGCCCCGCAAGGTGCTGAATGTCTCGACGAGTGGCATCCACGACGGGGACTACGCCATGGTGATCGGCTTTCCGGGCCGCACCAACCGCTACATGTCGTCGCAGGCCGTGCGCGAAAAGGAGCACGTGACCAACCCCGTGGTGATCAAGGCGCGCCGCGACCGCCTCGACATCATGCTGCGCCACATGGAGGCCGACCCGGACGTGCGGCTGATGTACAGCGACAAGTATTTCAACATCAGCAACTACGCCGACTACGCCAAGTGGGAGAACATCTGCCTGCGCCGTTACGACGTTATCGGCATCCGCGCCGCCGAGGAGGCGCGCCTCGCCGCCTGGATCGACGCCGATCCGGCCCGCAGGGCCGAATACGGCGACCTGCTCGCCAACCTCAAAAAAGGCTACGAGGCCCGCGCCGAAGCCGTGCGCGAAAAGTGCTACTACCAGGAGACGTGGATTCGCCCGAGCGACGTGATGATGACGGCCAACCGTCTCGGCACGCTCGTCGACCGCATGCAGCGCGACGGCATCGCCTCGGTGCAGGACGGCGACAAGAACTTCGCGGGCGTGAAGTCCAACACCCGCCGGATGATGAAGGACTTCGACCTGGCCACCGACAAGGAGGTGCTGACACGGATGATGGAGAGTTTCATCGACAACGTGCCCCGCGAAATGTGGGGCGAGCAGCTGCCGCAGCTTTACGACCGTTTCAAGGGCAACGTTCCGGCGCTGGTCGACTACGCGTTCGAAAACACCTGCTGCACCAGCTACGAAAAGCTCTGCGCCTGGTTCGCACAGCCCCGCACGGCCGAGGAGATCCTCTCCGACCCGATGGCGGCGATGGCCAATTCGGTCAGCTCGCGGCGTTTCGCCGAGAAACTCAAACAGGCCGAGGAGACGTCGGGCATCGACGCCGACAAGGAGGAACTCCGCTACACCCACGCCATCTACGAGATGCGCGAATCGGAAGGCACGCCCCAATATCCCGACGCCAACTCGACAATGCGCCTCACCTACGGAACCGTAGGCCCGGTCTCGCCCAAGGACGCCGTGCACTACGGCTCCCGTTCGACGATCGACGGCTACCTCGAAAAATACAATCCCGACGACTACGAATTCCGTGTCGACGACCGGATGTCTTCGCTCATCCGCAGCAAGGACTGGGGCCGCTGGGGCGAAAACGGCCGGCTGTACGTCAATTTCCTCACCAACAACGACATCACGGGCGGCAATTCGGGAAGCCCTGTGCTCAACGCCCGGGGCGACGTGATCGGACTGGCGTTCGACGGCAACCGCGAGTCGATGTCGGGCGACATCTATTTCCACCCGACCAACTTCAAGACGGTCTGCGTCGACATCCGCTTCGTGCTGTGGATCATGGACAAATACGCTGGCGCCGGAAAGCTGATCGACGAAATGCGGCTGGTGAAATAACCCGCCCTGCGCTCGCCAAGGAACGGACCCTTCAAAACGGGGGTCCGTTCCTTTTTTATGAATCCCCGACGACAAAAACCCCGCAGGACTTTGCACGTCCTGCGGGGTTTTTAATGACGACCCGCGGTTCAGAAGTTCAGACCCACGGCCGCGAACAGGCCGCCGCGCCGGCTGCCGTCCATCAGGCCGCTGCGCCCCCATGCCGCACGCCCTTTCAGATCGACGTACAGGCTCATTTTCTTCGCCGGGAAACAGTGCGTATAGCGCAGGCCGGCCTCGCCGTTCAGACGGTCGTTGGTCAGGAAGGCATACTCCTGGGCCAGCAGGTCGGCGCGATAGTTCTCGTTGTCGATCTGCACCCCCTCGGGGCAGCTCTTCTCCAGTTCGGTTCCGCCGCCGAACGTATAGCCGCCGCGCACCGTCGCGTCGAGCCAGCTGCGGCCGCTGAACCGGAAGTTCTTCGTCACGCCCAGCATCAGTTTCGAATAGTGCAGGTCCTGATCGTAGCATGCCGGGGAGATCGTATATTCCGATTCGGCCTTGTAATAGGTATAAGCCGCATCGACGATCCACGAACTGCTCCACTCGTTGCGCTTGACGTAGAGTTTGTAATCGGCATCGACGCTGCGCTGCTTCTGCGAGAATTTCAGGAAGCGACCGTACTGTTTGTACAGTTTCTGATTGGTCTCCGGATCAAGTTCCAGCTCCTGAATATTGTTGTATTTCAGCAGGTCGCCCCACGAGGCGTCGACCGAAAGCCGCTGATCGACCCCGCGGCCCGCAACGTTGAGCACCCCCAGATAGCGGTAGGTCAACTGATCGTTGTCGCCCAGATGCTGGTCCAAATCGAAGCGGAAACGCTCCATTTTGCCGTATTCGGCCGAGAACTGATTGAAAAACTTCACCCTCTTTCCCAATTTCAATTCCAACTGGGCGGCGCCTCCGTATTCGGAGCCTTTGTAATAGACGTCATAGAATTTTTCGCTTCCCCCGAGCTGCTGGCTGGTATAAAACCACATGCCTTCGAAGAAGTAGATCATTCCGCTGGTCGTATTCGTACCGAAAGCCGCATAGCCGACCTGCTCCGTCGAGCGTTCATACGTAAAATTAAGACCTGCGTCCACCACCTTCGAGGTAAACATCACACCCGGCTGAACGCTCAAATACATCGAGGTGGTTTTATTGCGCGAATCCCGACGCTTTGCCAGGCTGCGATCCTCGTATTTCCCCATCGCTCCAACCACCCAGCGCCCCATACGGTAGGCAACCCCGGCCTCGATGGCATAGGTTTCATCACGCGTATTTCCGGGAATCGAATCGCCGATCAGCATCGGAGAATCTCCGATGTTGGCATTTCCCGCCCAACTGCGGTCCTTCGAAGCCGCATAATCATAACTCAACTTACCGTAGAACGAAAGACGATTCCAACGGCGGTACGACTCGGACCGGACCCCGAACGCATTCACTTCCGCTCCATCGGTAACGTTGCGCAGTCCGCCTTGCTCGAAATCATAATTCACTTCCGCAATGGAGAGCGATGCCTGATTGAGCATCAGACCCGCCGCATTGTCCGAAACGAGCCATCCGCTTTTCGAACGAATCCGTTCCAGGGTATAATATTTTTCAAGGTTCTCCTTCGGAGCGGAGGACTGGGCGAAAACGCCCGACCCCGCACATACCGCAGTCAACAGGAGCACCGCATAGATCTTTTTCTTCATGGCTGTTTCGTTTTATCGGTTTTTGTACTCCGTGCAAAGGGTCGGTTCATCGAGCGGAATCCAGTCGTCGGCCGAATTGTTCGTATCCTGATAAACCGTACGACCTACGATCTCCGAAGCGCTTTCGTCCACCTTGCGGATATAGGACTGACCGCTGTACGAGGCCGTCGTGATAAACAAAGGCTGGAGACTGATGTCGGAGCAAAGGCGCGGGACGTGCGTATCGTTACTGCGGAACTCCACACCATCGAGAATACACTCCTTGGGAACCATTATCGAGGGCATACTCTGATACTTCGTCGGCTGATACATCACCTTGCCGTAGGGCCGGCCTTTGATGGCTCCGTCCTTAACGTACTCATAAGGATCTTCAGGCAGCCGATATACAACGATCGCCGGCGAGCTGATGGAGAGAACGATCGAATTTCCGGATGCCAGCTCACAGAAGCATTCCAGCCGTTCAACGCCCGCGGCCGGAGCTTTTACCGCGGAGCCAGCAAAACGGTCGATATACATCGCCCATACATTATCCGCGGCAAGGTTCATCGGTCTGCTGGTCTGGTCTGCCGTATGTTCGACGGCGCTCAAGGCAATCACGACCTCTTCGCCCGGCTGTATCGGGTGCTCCCGGCCTTCGCCCGGGAAAACAAAACCGAAAGCGTTGACCGGAATGGAATCGCGGAGTTCGGTGCTGGTGCTTCCCAACCAGAATTTATTGTACACGGCCGATTTTCCCGAATTGAACGACGTGTGGAATCCGACTCCCACCCCGTCGAGATACTGCACATCGTCGGAATTGTTGCAGAGCGTGAAATACTGGTCATAGTTATAATTCGCTTTCCCGTCGGCAGTCTTCGTTTTGTGAAAATAAACCTCTTTCAGAATGATCGTGCCACGCGCCGTAGCCTTAATCTCGAGATTGTTCGTCCCGGCCGACTGACCGTCTTTATTCAGCACGAAATCCCTGGTGGCATGCAGGAACTTGCTGATTCCGCCCACATCGGCCACTTTGCTGATAATCACGCTGTAATTTCCGTACTCGGCGTCGATCCGGGTTTCACCCTTCGCATCCGTTTCGGAAGTATACGTATTTCCGATCTTCGTATTGCGCATAGTCACCTTGAACCCCGACTTGTCGAGCGACGCCAACTCTCCGGGCAAATCAATGGAGATCAGCACCTCCCTGTTGCCATGAAGCAATTCGCCGTCTTTCATATCCTTGAGGCAGCCGCACAGCAGAAAGGCCGTCGCCAAAGGCACCAGATAATATAAAATCTTTTTCATCATCTGCAACTCTTTAGAATTTAAGTTTTAGTTCCGCGCCGAAATAAATATCCGTATTTACGCGCTTATAAGTTCCCGTACTCTTCAGCAACATTTTAGGATGCGAGTTCGTAAAGTTGTTGGCGTAGAATGAAATCTGGGCAATCCTGCCGATCTCTTTCGTAACACGGAGGTTGGCCATGAAATAAGGCTTGAACGAATTTTCGACAAAGGTCGTAGTCGCACTGCCCGTCTGAAGATATTCCCGGTAAGCCGCTCCATAGGTAGGATCGTTGTACAAGTCCCGATTGAACGGCAATAGCTGACCATCCATGTTCATATAGAAATCGGGGTCCCGGTAGATCATCTTGCCATTCGTCCCATTCGAAAAATCGCCATAAACGGGATTATTGTCGTCATCGAGGATGTAAACACCGTCTGCCTGGAGATTCCGGGTCCGGTTGAGCCATACACACTGGACGGTCAGTGTTGTAATCAGACGCAACTTCGGAATGTGCGTGATCAGGTTAATATTGGAATTGAACCGGGTGTACACCGAACCGGAAGAGACGGATTTGCCTCCATAATAGGCTCCCAGAAACGGGTTGTAGATATTCTTACCGTCAATAGGCACTTTCACCGAGGAATAAGTATCGTACAACAACACGCCCTCGCTATCCTTCCGGGTCATGGTCATGTATGCTCCGTTGACAACGACCGAAGTCCGGACCGGACGAATCTGCCCGAAATCGAACGTATACTCGACACCCCACTTGTCGTATTTACCGTCATTGGCCGGTTTCTTGACGGATGCCGTATTGAATATTTTCTCATCCCGATAGTCGAGCGGCTCGCCTCCCACGCCCAGAACCGGTTGTCCCGGATTGTTCGGATCATCCATATAAACCGGAACTTCCGTCCCTTTATAGGTTTCGTATTCCCGGAATGACAATACCTGCGGAACCATACGAAGGGTATAACCGTTACGCATCTTTTCATTATAATAGGTAATGCCTCCCTTGACACCGAACATATCGAAATCGAGACCCACTTCGAAGTTCTTGCTGTACTGCATCTTCAGATCGCGGTTAATCATATCGGACTGCGGGGTCACGAACGTAGTCCATGCCGCCACAGGCCCCGTCTCGGCAGTTCCGCCCCAGCTGAACGAAACCCGGTCAATATACACCGGAAAAGGATAAAGCAGCCGCAGGGCCGGCAACGTGGTCTGGATGCCCCAGCCGGCGCGCAGCGACAGTTCGCGGACCTTTTTCGGCGCGCGATTGCTGATGATCGTATATTTGGCGTTAAAACGCGGATCGACGGCCCACTTATCGTTCAGCTGATCCGTCGCCATATAGGTAAAACGTCCGCCGGCCTGCAACGTGAGCGATGTTTTTCCGATCGGCAGCGTCGCTTTTTCTTCGGCGAAGACAGCCACCTGATTCAGGAAAGGAATGTCGCTGAACGGCTCCGGACGGAACGACATGGGACGCACGCCTTCGTAATACTGTCCTTTGCCGGTGTTGCCCGAATTGTTCCACTCGACACCGAGCATCGCCTTGTTGTAGACCTTGCCGTAACGCCCCGAAAGTTCAGCCACCATTTTAGCCGTGGTGTAATAGGCCATACTCAAATTCCGAATATCGCTCAAGTAATTGTCAGGGGTGAATTCAGTCAGATACTCCCCGTTTTCCAAAGCTCCGGGATTGGCGACACCGAGGGCGCTGGGCGCCATCTGCTGACGGGCGTACTGACGGGTCATTGATGTGTTGAAAACGTATTTCAACGACGTAATCCACGACTTGTTGAGCAGCCACGAACCATTAAGGTTGATCGACAGGTTCCGGTCGTCCAACTCCTTGCGTTCAGCCTGCGAGATATTGTCCGGATCAGCCTTTGTAGTGCCGCGCGAAAGGTAACCGCTCACCTTCGCATTGAACTGAAACGGCGTGCGGTCACGGTTGAAGGTATTGGTATAACCCACCGAAAACGTTCCGCGGTCATAAGATTCCTCCACCGTACGGATGTCCTTCATCGCATTGGCGTAGTCGATCGACGCATTGAGGAAACCCTTGTCGGACCCCAACGCATAACCTTTAGTCAGCGACACGGCCTTGGTGTCCGGCACGGTCTTCACCCGGATTTCATAGGGAGTGCGGCCCTGCTTGGTCTTGACGACGACCGCTCCGGCGCTCATATTGCCGTATTCGGCCGACGCAACGCCGCGGATGACCTCGATCGACTCGATATTGTCGGTCGAAATGGTGCGCATGTCGATACCCCGGCTGGTTTGCTGCCCGAAAGCGGCCGCTTTTCCACCCATCAGCATCGCGCTATTATTCACAACGGCTCCATCGACATAGACGCCCACCGAACTGGAGTTGATGCTGTTCGCATCCTTACCGTCCGTCATCGAATTAGGCAGATCACGGATGCCGACGAAATTCGAAGTGGAGTTCGTCAATTCCGGATTCGCGGTCAGCACGCCCGGCAGCAGCTGCATCACGTCCTTGACGGAGGTGGCTTGCAGGTGGTCCATCGCCTGACGGTCGATCGTCGACGAGGAGTTGATGCTGCGGCCCCGCTGGGCCGTTACGGTCACGGTGTTGAGTTGCAGGCTCGACTCCTTGAGGCGCAGCGAGAGCGCCCCGATCGAAGCGCTGACCGTCACCTTGTACGAAAGCGGCTCGTAACCCAGGCAGGTTGCCTCGATGGTGTAGCTGCCGGTGGTCACCGACGGCATCCGGAACCGGCCTTTGGCATCGGTCACCACCCACAGCTCAAGCGTCGGAATGGAAACCACGCAGCCCGCAATCGGCTCCTTCGTGTTGTACTCCGTCACGGTCCCTTCGATGGAGACCTTCTTCGGAGCCTGGGCCCGCACTCCCAGCGGAATGCAGACGCCCGCCAATAAAAGCATTAGTAAAAATTTCTTCACGGCAAACAGGGTTATGTGAATAGTAAGAATGTCATTCGTTTTCGGGGGACAAAGATAGAGTGCCGCACAACAGGCGGCAACCCCGAGAAATGGGGATTTCACCGGTCAGGGGACACAATAACGGCTTCCGGCAGCTGCATGGCGCAACTGTCGGGCATCGGGAAACACGCGACTGTCAACAGATGGTAGGGCAATTCCCGCGGGGGGGGGAACCCGGGCCGGGAATTCGTCGGCATGGTCCGGAACGCTGATCCGGGCGGTCGCCGGGCGGCGGTTCAATCCACTCTTCCTCATGCCAGTTTCATTTGATTCAAGACAAATCTTGTTTCGCAAGATAAGAAAAAAACACCATTCCGAACATCTTTTCGAACCATGAATTTAACCGAACTTACAATCCGAACGCATCCTGCGGCATATCGCGACAATGTTTAACCGGATTTCCGCCTGCGGTTTCGATCCGAAACGCCCCATTCGGGCCGAAATTTCTTTTTTTGCGGACCGGCTGTACTATGGACGGAAATTACTATCTTGCGGCCAATAAACCTTCACCCCCCCCCCGGTTTGACGCGTTACATACTACTGATTCTCGCCCTTCTCGGGTTTGTCGGCATGCCCTCCGCACATCCGGCGGGGAATCATGCGCTCCAATCCTTCGCCCTCTCTTACCAACCCATGAACTTCGGCCGGCCGGCGCGCACGGTCGTCACGGTCGAGGACAAGGAGACGCACGACCCGCTGCTGGGCGCCACGGTCTCGATCGTCAGCCGGGCCGACACGCTGCGGGGCACGACCGTCAAGGAGGATTTCTACCGTATCATGGCCGTCTACCGCTGCGACCGGATTTTCCGCGACTCGGTCGACCTGGAGGTCACCTACGTGGGTTACAAGCCGTTCAAAAAACGCTACGGAAACACCGGATTCCGGGGACGGATCGAGGTCAAAATGGAGGTCGACGAACAGTCGATCGCGCAGGTCGTGGTCGTCGGGCAGCAGGTCGCCATGGTCTTCCGGGGCGACACGACGGTCTACAACGCGGGGGCGTTCAAAACCATGGCCGACGACCGTTTCGCGGAGCTGCTGAAGCAGCTGCCGGGCGTCGAGATCAAGGACAACAAGATTTACGCCGAAGGGCAGGAGGTCAAACGGGTGCTGATCGACGGGAAAAACCTCTTCGGCTCGAAAACCTCCTACGCACTCACCGACCTCGAAGCCTCGGACGTCCGGAGCGTGCGGGTCTACGAGGATTTCAGCCCCGAGGCAAAGCGCCTGGGGGACAACACGGCCGAAAAAGAGAAGGTGATGGACGTCGAAACCAAGTCGAAGCGCGGTTACATCCTGGGCGGGAATCTGGAGGGCACGCTCGGCGCGAGCCTCGAAAGGGACTACTCGGGTCGGCATGAAATCCGCCATTCCGAGGCCGGAAGCTTTTACCGCAACACCGAAAGGGGCAACTGGCGTCTCGAAGCCTCCAACTCGAAGGACAACATCCGGCAGGGAGAAGGCGTCTCGTTCGACTCGAAGACGACCCCCACGAAACAGACCGACGCCCAGGCGGACTATACCCTGCGCCGGGGCGACTCGACCAACGTATCGACCGCCGTCCGGTTCGGACGCAGCCGCCAGAGCAGCACGGGGTCCTCGCAGACCGAATATTTCCCGACCGAAGCCTATGCCCTGCGCAGCGAGGAGAGCCGGAACGAATCGCTCTCGAAATCGCTTTCGGCGGAGATCTCGAACTACGTCAACATCCAGCGGAAGAAGAAGGTTTTCGGGGCCATGACCACCTTTTCGATCGACGACGGCTCCACACTCGGGCACAGCCGCACGCAGCAGCGGATCGACGACGAAAAGACCCGGACGAACCTCAACAGCAACTCCGACAGACGCAACATCCGATTGAATGTCAGCATTTTCTTCCTCTCGAAAATTTCCGAACGGTCGACCCTGTCGTTCAACGTCTCGGGCAAATACGCACCCGGCGACCGGGACGGCTGGCGGGTCGACACGACGGCCTCGACACCCGGCCTGCAGGTCAAACTGCGCAACGACGGCGACAGCCGCAACTATTCGTTCGGCGCCAATCTGGGCTACCGCTACAAACTGGGAAAAAAGGGTTCGGTCAACGCCTCATACAACTTCAGCCGCGATTACGCCCGCTCGAAACAGCTGGCGGTCGATTTCCTCCTCGCAGGTAAATTCAGCCGCTCCGGAGATGGGCGTCGTCGACACGGTCAACTCCTACCATTACACGACCGACACCTACACGCACAGCCTGCAAACCAGCCTGCAATACCGGAGCGGCGACGTCTGGATAATGGCCGGACTGGGCGGAGTGCTCTACGACATCGCCCGCAGCGAGCGCTTCCCCAAGGAGGAGCGCTTCCCGCGGCTGTTCTTCCAGCTCAACCCGACGGTCTACCTCTCGGTCGGCAAGTCGCGGAAGCGTTTTTCGTTCAACCTGGCCTCCTTCCCGCAGATGATCCCGCTCGACGCGCTGCGCTCGACGCTCAACGCCACCAACCCCCTTTCGTTGCAGGCCGGAAACCCCGGTCTCAAGTTGCAGAACGACCTCTCGGGATCGGCGGGATTCCAGTTCACCGACGTCAAAAAGGCCCTCTCCTTCAGCGTGCGGCTCAACGGCAGCTACACCTTCAACTACATCGCCCAGCGACGCACGCTCTTCCTCGAAGACACCTACCTGCCCCAGTACGACTACACGGCACGGAAGGGTGCGCAGCTCACCACGCAGGCCAACGTCGGGGGCAATTACAACCTCGGGGGCAGGGTCTCCTACTCACAGCAGATCAACCCGCTGCGCTCGACCCTGAACGTCTCGGTGAACTACGGCTTCAGCCAGACGCCCTATTTCACCGGCGAAGACCTCTTCCACTCGGTCCGCCATTCGCTCGGCTTCGGCTTCGGCTTCGACTCGGGCTTTTCGAGCAAGGTCAAGCTCAACATCCGCTCCAACACCTCGATGAGTTCCTACACCACGCAGAAAGAGACCGCGCAGGAGCTGCGCGAACAACTCACGGCGCGCGTCGACCTGCGCTTCGGCAAGTATTTCGGGTCGGTCGGCACGCTCTACGAATTCTACTGCAACAGCCGCTCGCACGCGCTCACGCGCCACAACGTGATCCTCAACGCCTCGGCGGGGCGCAAGTTTGGCAAGGAGAACCGGCTGGGGCTTTCGGCGGGCGTCATCGACATCCTCAACCGCCCCGACTACACCACCACGAGTTTCGACACGGATTACATCGTCACCTCCTCAACCTCCTACCTGGGCCGTTACGGCTACCTGCGCGTCGCCTACACGTTCTGATCGGAAGCCGCCCGGAATTACGGTGTTATTTCGGTTTATTTCGTATAGTTTCGCATATTTTCGTATCTTTGGACGCAGAAACCGTTTAAAGCGTATGAAAAAACTACTGATCCCCCTGATTGCCGCCTTTGCCGCGAACACCGTATCGGCCGCCGCGCCGCAGCAGGTCATCGACATCAGCACCGACAAGGTCTCGATGGTGCTCACCGCCGCCCCCGGAGGCGAAGTTTATTTCCGCCACTTCGGCGGACGCATCGACGACCCGGCGCCGCTGGCCGACTACAAGAGCAACCGCCGCAGTGACCACGGAACCGAGGACCTGGCCTATCCCGCGACGGGAGGCCGCAACTTCCGCGAACCCGCCCTGCGCGTCACCCATGCCGACGGCGACATGAACACCGAACTGCGCTACGTGTCGCACGCCTCGAAACAGCTCTCCGACAAGAACGTGACGGAGACCGTCGTGAAGATGACCGACTGCTGCCAGGCGCTCGACGTGGAACTGGTCTTCACGGCCTACGCCCGCGAAAACGTCATCACCACGCACGCCGTGATCCGCAACCGCGAGAAGGGTCCCGTCACGCTGCACAGCTTCTACTCCTCGTCGCTCCCGCTGAAGGCCGACAAATACCTCCTGACGCACCTCTACGGGGCCTGGGCGCGTGAAGCGCAGGTCGACCACACGCTGCTGACCCACGGATCGAAAAGCATCGAGTCGACGCGCGAGGTGCGCACGACCCACACCGAAAACCCGGCGTTCCTGCTCACGCTGAACAGCGATTCGTTCAGCGAGACCTGCGGCGAAGTCATCGCCGGAGCGCTGGCCTGGAGCGGCAACTTCCGCCTCAACTTCGAGGTCGACGAATTCGACGTGCTGACCGTCCTGGCCGGCGCCAACCCCAACGCCTCGGAGTACAGGCTCCGCCCGGGCGAGACGTTCACCACGCCCGAAATGATCTACACCCACTCGTTCTGCGGCGCGGGCGGCGCCTCGCGCAACCTCCACGACTGGGCGCGCAACTACGGCGTCTACCACGGCCACGAGGCCGTCCCCACGCTGCTCAACAGCTGGGAAGGCGCCTACTTCAAGTTCGACGCCAAGGTCCTGAAACAGATGATCGACGACGCAGCCTCGATGGGATTGGAAATGTTCGTCCTCGACGACGGCTGGTTCGGCAACAAATACCCGCGCAACAACTCCAACGCCGGACTGGGCGACTGGCAGGTGAACGCCGCGAAACTCCCCGAAGGCATCGACCACATCGCCTCCTACGCCCACTCGAAGGGACTGAAGTTCGGCATCTGGATCGAACCCGAGATGACCAACACCCGGAGCGAACTCTATGAGAAGCATCCCGACTGGGTGATCCAGCAGCCCTACCGCGAAAACCGCAAGGGCCGCGGCGGCACGCAGCAGGTGCTCGATCTGTCGAACCCCGCGGTGCAGGAGTTCGTCTTCGGCGTGGTCGACCGTCTGATGACCGCGCATCCCGACATCGCCTACATCAAGTGGGACGACAACATGACGCTCTACAACTACGGCTCGACCTTCCTGCCGGCCGACCGGCAATCGCACCTCTACATCGAGTACCACCGCGGCATGGACAAGGTGCTGCGGCGCATCCGGGAGAAATATCCCCGTCTGGTGATGCAGTCGTGCGCCAGCGGCGGCGGACGGGTCAACTATGGCGTCCTGCCCTACTACGATGAATTCTGGACCTCGGACAACACCGACGCCCTGCAACGCATCTACATGCAATGGGGCGTGTCGAACTTCTATCCCGCCGTGGCGATGGCCTCGCACGTGAGCGCCTCGCCCAACCACCAGACGGGCCGCAACGTTCCGCTCAAACTGCGCTTCGACGTGGCCATGTCGGGACGCCTGGGGCTGGAACTGCAACCCTCAAAGATGACCGGCAAAGAGAAGGAGTTCGCACGCAGGGCGATCGCCGACTACAAGGAGATCCGTCCCATCGTGCAGCAGGGCGACCTCTACCGGCTGATCTCGCCCTACGACAAGACAGGCTATGCATCGCTGATGTACGTCGCACCCGAAAAGGACCGCGCCGTCTGGTTCGTCTACAAGCTGGAGCACTTCCTCAACATGCCGTCGCCGGCCTTCCGCATGGCGGGTCTCGACCCCGGCAAACGCTACCGGATCACCGAACTGAACGTCGACGGGAAGCCGGTCCCGCAGGACGGCAAGACCTTCAGCGGCGCGTTCCTGATGGAGAACGGACTCGAATTCACGGTGGGCAAGGAATATGCGAGCCGCGTACTCGAACTCAAAGCGGTGGAGTAATCATCGGTCAGAAACGGCTGTCCGAAATCCGGGCCGCCCAACAAATCCCCGAAACGACGCCCGGTCCCGGGAGGTTCGTTTCGGGGATTCCGCATCTCTTTTCGCTCTTTTCCCTGCATATCCGCCGTTTCATCCGCCTCGCTGCAATTCCGGCGGCGGCGTTCTTCACACACAAAGGTTTTAACAAGGCATCCTGTCATTTAATTATGAATTATGAATTATGAATTATGAATTTTAGTTAACTTTGCGGATCGTAAC
>ERZ791837.1139-NODE-1139-length-18089-cov-2.678829_pt1 | contig 18089 bp, 10 predicted proteins | sample MGYA00510292_ERZ791837 | MGnify/ENA primary metagenome ERZ791837 (study PRJEB30046, sample SAMN00715259) | human gut metagenome | study: EMG produced TPA metagenomics assembly of the A metagenome-wide association study of gut microbiota in type 2...
AAGCGTTGTATCTCTTGCAGTTTTTGAAAATTTTCCTCTGTAAGTGTAATTAATTTTTTTACAGGCATTTTTATCAGTCCTTTTCTGATTTTGAATTTAATTTCTATTACTCTAAGTTAAAATCGGTTGCTCAAGAGCATAAAGGCGTGACCCCCACGCCGTTTGTAAACCTCGGTAAAACCGAGGTTTAAAGTGTGCTGCCATGACCCCCATGCAACTTATAAGTATATCTTTTTGATATACGTTTTTTGGTAGACATTTCAATTATATTTCCTTTTTATATCCGCTTTTTTGGTCGATATATCTTTTGGATATATTAAATATCCCTTATTATGTAAAAATTTATTCAAAGTATATACTTTTACTACTGTAATAATCTGTATATATTTCTATTGTGTAAACAAAACAGGCTTGTTTATGAATTATCTTTGTCTGAAATTTCGAGTATTCTCAAAATTTCATCATTCGTAATTGAGTTTTCTGTTGAAATTTTAAGCGTTTCTGTAAGCAGATTATCAATTTTTTCTGTCGTTTTCATCATTTTTTGTGCTGCAATATACACATTATTTATCGTTGTTTTTGCTCCCTCGGATAAGCGTTCAAGCTCGCTGTTTACAAGCGAGCGAACGATAGCAGGAAGTATGTTTATAACAAAATCGTCATTGCATTTGACATAGTCAGAAATGATTTTATTATAAAGGGTGTTTTGCGAAACACCCTCTTGTTTGGCTATTTTGTCTATCTCGCTTATGACCTGTGGAGAGATATTTCTTATTTTTATATCCATTTTCAATTACTCTCCTTATATACTTCATTGTAGAAATCAGCTTCATCACCATATTTTTTTGCTATCTCTTTGCTGTTGCCCTTGAACACGTTAGGGAGAATTTGCGGTATGGTGTAAAGGAAAAAGCCTTGCTCAGGTGTCCACTTATTTAATTCAAAGTAATATGGTTTACGTCCTTCTTCTTTTATATATACAGCAGTGAAATTTTTGTCTGCAAACCTTATCTCTTCAATGCTGTTATATTGGAAGTGGTAATCCTCTTTTTTATCTTTATAGTAAGCAAGCTGCAGTTCATTTTCCGTTGCCTTTATATAAAGAAAATGCCTTGGATATTTCACAAACATCTTTCCTGTTATCATTGCGATAAACACAAAAAGTGCTGTCAGAAAATAAAAAAGCAGTGCTGCTTTTGCAAAAAGTGCAGATAAAAAATACATTACCAATGCACAAAAAACTGCGATTATAACAGTGTATTTTATCTTGTTAGTTCTCGCTTTTAGAACTTGAAATTCATCATCAAAAGAACTGCTTTCGTTATTGACAGGATACTCAAAAAGTATATTTTCCATGGCGCTTTACCTCACTTGTTCTGTGATGAAATAGTTATATCACTGCTGCATATTTTCACGTTATTATCTTTAAAAGTCCTCAGTTCTCCCTTAACTACTATCACGCTGCCTTTGCGCAAATGATTTCTTGTAAAGGAAATTGTGCTTTCCTCATTAACGTATACAGTGAAAACATCGTTAAAGCTCTGCTCGCCTTTTTTAGCCTTTCTAGGCACTGCGATAAGAAATTCGATAGCATAGGCACTTAGGTTTTTTATATCAGAAACGATAAAACCTATTACTCTTACTTTGTTTGAAGAATTATTAAAAGTCATTCTGATTACCTCTTTTCATTATTGGCTAACTGTTATCATACAGCTTGCCTTTAAGCCCTTATCTTCTGTTGTTGCGGTTATGATAGCTTTGCCTTTTGATACGGCTGTTACATTGCCGTTGCTGTCAACTGTTGCAATATCAGGACGGTTACTCTCCCATTTTACGTTCTTATTAATGGCATTGTCAGGCTCGATCTCTGCACGAAGCTGAGTGCGTCCTCCCACTTTAAGCTGAACGTCATTATACTCAAAATCTGTAGCAAGCTTTATAGAATAGACTCTAGGCTGCGTTGTTGTAGTTGTTACCTGCTCTGGCAGTTGTGTAGACGGCGCAAGTGTTTGAGCAGGCTCATTATGTGTTGCGCCAGTAGTCTGTTCTGGGGCATATGCAGGCTCATCATAACGTCTTGTCTCCTGCGGTCTTGTGTTGTTTTCTGCTGTTGCAGCTTGATGTTTGGTTGAAGTAGTTGTGCTTGTTTGTGACTCTTCTGCCGCCTTTTCGCTGACGTTATGTGTTGTTTGTGATGTAGCCTTTGTAGTCACAGCGACAGCTTGTGCTGTTGTGGATATTGGACTTTTTGTGCTTGAAATACTGCTTGCTGTACTCGTTTGTGTACGGCTTTCAGTATTGCCTGGGACGATTTTTATTGCACTTTTCTGCATATCTTTTCGGTCAATAGTTATCGTTCTAATGTACCCTTTTCCTTTCTCAGTGTGTGCAGGGATCTTCTCTCCAAATTCATCATATGCGTCTGCATATTTTGTATCTGGCAGAGCAGATCTGACAACAACACGCATTATCTTGAAGTCGGACGGAGGGTCTTTCACTGTTACTTTTCTTGAATAATCATCATATTTTTCGCTGAGTGTGAACTTATACTCTGTTAGATCATCATCAAATCTTATCGTCTTAATTTCGGGATATGTTGCCCCAGTATCACTGCCAGAAAGGCGGCATTTTAAAACGAATTCGCAAATATTATCGTGGTAAGAAGCGTCTGTTATCTTTATATTGTAGCAATTAAGTGTTAGCGACTGGTTATAATTATTGCTTTTGCTTTTGTATGTAATTGATTGCATCCATCTGTTCGACGTAAGAAAAAATGCTGCTAACAACACTGTCACAACAGTAAATATTATATATATTTTACTGCTGCTTTTAGGACTTACTACTTTCATCGTGCCGCCTCCGTTCCTGCAGCCTGAAGAAGTTCTTTGATAAGATTATCCACCATTTGAACTATAACTGCGTCAATATAATGACTTATGTTTTGCTCCATTCTAAGGTATGAATATGTTTCTGCAAGGAAGCATTTCCTGAAATAATCAGCGTCCATTTTTCTCAACATAAGTCCATATTCCTGCTTAGAATATTCGTTGTAATAGTGAGAAAAGCAGTTGTGGATTATCTCTATTCTGTCCTCTGCATTGCCCATATAGAGGAGCTGTCTTGCGCCAACAATTCTTCTGCAATGCAGCTTGTCCCTGCCTGCTCCTAATGACAACAGCATTTGACCAGGCTCAAATGCTGTGCTTTCTTTAAGCTCGGTATATGAGAATTGCGGAAAGGCTTGGTGCAATATCTCAATGCTTTCAGGCGATTGTTTAAGCACCAATCGGTATTGAACTAGGGAGAAAATGACTTTTATAGAGCCTGCTGCTGTGATGTTTCCGTCAGGAATAAAGTCTAATATTGATTGAGTTGCAAACCATAATCCTGCAAAATATTTTCTTGTGCGGCGAACAAGTTTTTCAATAAACTCTGTTACCTGTGGATATTTCACTGAGATAAATCTGTGAGCTTCGTCAATAAGACACACAACATTTCTTTTATCCCATGGATTGATAAGGTTTTGATTGTAGCCTATGTTTTTGCATATCGTTGACCACATAATAGTGAGAATATTAAAAAGCTGAGCGTTGTATACATTCTCAGCCATTTCACTTATGCTCTTAACATCAAAGATTATCAGGTCATTGTTTTTTACATCAACATTAGTCGCTCCGTCAAACATTCCTGCATATGCACCTTTGCCGCAAAGCTGTTTTATATACACCTGAATGTTGCTGTACGCTTCATATTTTCTTTCTGGCATACCTGTTATGTTGCAAAGCTTTTCGTGAAGCTTGTTGTTTACATCTGTAAAAGACGGAAACTGTTTCGGATCAAGATATGTAACATCTGTTTCAGGGAAAATACTCTTGTCTGACAGACATTCAGTTACAAGATCCATAAAGATTTCCATAGTGTACATATCTATTTCTGGCATATACATTGACATAAATGTGCGTATTCTTGACATTTCAGAAGCAAAATTTTCTCTTGCTTCGTCCTCTGGTGATATCTCATCATCAACTCGTGAGTCTACCACTTTACATATTTGCAGAGGATTTATCCTTGAATTGCTGTTTATCTTTATGGTTTGACCATCATAGACCTTTGCCATAGGTTGATACTCGCTTTCGATATCAAGTACCATTACTTTATTGCCTATAAGCAGCTGGTCTTCAAGCATTGATTTCAGCGTTACTGATTTACCGCCGCCTTTAAGTCCTATTGCCAAAAGGTCAAAGGAATTACGACTTTTAGTCCGTTTAAAGGTATTGAGAATATTAAGACCGCCTGTTTCCGTGAAGCCAAAGAAAAGCCCTGTATCGTCTATATGTGATTGATAGTAAAACGGAAACTGACGTGACAAGGTATCAAACACTGGGAAAGGTGTTTTTATCGTGTTGCTTTTATCAATAGTGGTTAAAAACTCATGCTGCATTATATTTGTTGGAACATACGCCGCCAAACCGCTGAGTTCAAGCTCGTGGATCAGTTCCTGTGTCCGTTTATTCAGTGAGCTTAGATCGGTATCACTTACAATAAATCTGAGTGTTACATAGTATATCTGCTCATTGCCGTTTTTTATGTTCTGGTATATCATTTCTAGCTTCTGATATTCAGTGCTTGTATCGAGCTTTTCTGTGGCGTCCTGAATTATACCTCCTCGTGACTCTAACTCTCGCAGGGAAGAACTAAGTTCATCTAATACAGTTTCTTTATCAGCCACATTAACGTCCCATACTATCGTATCATTCGATTGTGTAACTATCTGAGCAAGTCTAAGGTCATCTATCTCAGCTGCATAATCGTACACTACCACTGTCTGAGCAAACACATCATTTATCTTGTAATAATTTGGCTTAAATATTATTGTTTCAGGCAGGATAGTTTCATTAAGATCTCCATTTTCGGACAACTGCTGATTTTCTGTATTCAGACAGATAAGCTTATTGAGCGTAACGATTATTTCTTCGGTTGAACACCGTGATACATCAACATCTCTCATGTGGTTTATAAACCTCTGAGCGCCAGTATATATTTTCTTCTCGTCATCAGAATAGATAAAAAGATAAGCCATTCGGTCATAATGGCTTACCTCAAAATCTTCAAATATATCATGCTGTTCGTTGAGCAGATATTCTGAATACCTATTGATGCTTTTTGGCATTTTATACTTTATATAGGCTTTCTGATTAGCAAGATACGGAGTTTTTGAAGTGAAAACGTATTTGTGATCAGTGCCTATAGATAAAGTTGCCTTGGCAAAATTATTGAAAACTGTATTGCGGTCATAATCGTTAAGATCGAATATATCCATGCCTGATACGGCAAGAACACCCATTTTAAGTGATTTTCCTTTGACCTTAAGCGTCACAATGCCGTTTTCAATGCTTTCAAATGAAAGACGTGACATTATGCTCGATTGGTCTTCGGCAGCTTTCTTATGTGCTTTTCTTTTTGAAAAACCTTTACCATTGACCTTGTTATTCGTGCTTTTCGGCGTCGATGATCTCCTCATCATTGATCTCTCCTCCTTGGTGCTTGTGCAGAGTTTTATTTGTCATTAGGAAACTGAGCCACTCAAGCCATGCTTCAGCAAAGCTTTTGCATGGATCAGAGGGGCTTTTTCCGCTCATTATGAGAAATATCACACTACAGAATATGATAAATGGAATGCCTAGTTTGGGACTTACCATGATATTGGCTAACTGTGATGACACCATTAGTGTTACTATCAATCCGACTATTTTTGTAAGGTTGATATGGCGGAAGATACGCTGTTCCGCTTTTGTCTTTTTAGGTACTACTCCCATATGTTACTTGCCTCCCTTGTCCTTAAATCCATTTCCTTTTGATGTGTCAGGCTTATTGTTATTATTGCTTGCTGCAGCCTTTGGAGCGTCAAAGCCACTGCCATGAGCAGGCTGAGATGTGCCGCTATTATTGCTGTTATTGTTGCTGTTTCCACTGTTGTTATCGGCTCTTGCGTCAGTTCCATTTGTGCCGTCTTTGCCTGCTGCGCCTTGCGCACCTCTGTCGCCTTTAGCTCCATTCATGCCGTTAGCGCCATTTAAGCCGTCTTTTCCGTCAGCACCCTTTGAAACACTGCCTGCGCCGCCTGATGAAAAGCCCTCTCCTACAGACTCTTTTACGTTATTGGCAATGTTGTCTTTTGCATTTGAGAATGTATCTTTTATTGAGCCTGGATTTGTTGCTGCATAAGCTGCCTTTGCGCCTGCATTAGTATGACCGAAAGCCCCGCCGACAGCGCCTGTTACAGTTCCAACAGCCGCTCCGCCTATAGCTTTTCCTATCTTTCCAGGGGTAGTATCACCGCCGTGTATACCGCCATATACGCCGCCTGCAAAGCCTTTTACTGCTCCTGCTGCGCTGCTTGCGGTATGCTTTGCTATATTACTTGCACCATGTACAACGCTGCTTCCTGCACGAGCAAGTCCCATTGTGGCATAACTGCCCATTTGCATTGATTGGTTGATAGCCATCATTGTGGCTGCGCCAGACTTAACACCTGCGTCAATACCGAACAGCTTAGTCAGTATTTCAGGTCCGTCTATAACAAATTTTGCTCCTGCGATTATGACTATAAGCATTACGGCAAAATTATCTCCATAATCAGAAGATTTTACGCCCCATATAACGGAAATATATATCCTTATGAGAATGACAACTATCATAAGAACAATATTTGAGAGAAGCATATTTTGTATAGCCTTTTTGGCACGTCCTGAGCCATTAAGATCAGTAGCTATTATAAAAGGTGTTATTAGCTGTGAGAACACTATTTCAAAAAGGGTAGTTGCTATTTTTATTCCGCTGAAAATAAGACAAATAGCTACTGCTATCATTAGTACGAATGTTGACCAGAAGTCTATGTGATAATAGTACAAGCTGTCATATGTGTATCCGCTAGTAATATTTCTTCTTATAACTTGTTCTAAAGAATTAAGATTGTCATATTCTTCTTCATCAAAGAGTGGAAAAGCTTGATATGTTGCATTAACAGGCTCTGCTTCTTTAGCAGTCCTTGTGTTTGCAGCTATATTAAGATTTCTTATGACATCATTTTTTATGATATCAAGCGCTTCTTCAACAGTGTGTGCGTTTGCTCCAACTTCCTGCGTTTTGCCTGCGGCAGCTACAGCAGGGTGGTTTGCTATAAGGTCACGAAGATATGTATTATAGTTAATGACATTTGTTATCCTGCTGCCATCTGGATAATGCAGATCTCCAAGTGTAGCACCATAAGGACAGGCGTCACCAATAGAAGCCGATAAAAATGTTTCATAATCTTTTTCAGACAGAACGCTTCCGTATATTGAGCCTGATGTGCTGTAAACAGAACAGTAAACTTGCATATTTGCGCCATAATCAGCGCTAAGTATAAGTTCGCCGTTTGCATTTTTTAGAATATTATATTCATCTTCAAGACCGAGCAGGGACATCATGTTTTCTGTTGTCAGGTCATTAAATTTTTTCTGGGCAGGGTATACATCATTTACATCAGTGATATAATAGGTAGTCCATGGTTTATCATCATCAGGCGCAATACCGCCTGTTATCTCGATATCTTTTATATTTCCTGAACTTCCTACAGTGTCAAGGTAATTCATTTTTTTCTTCAGGTCAACGCTGTTTTCGACGTCATATATTCCTGAAGCTAAAAGATCTTTTCCGAGTGTTCCTATAGCAACTGTTCCGTCACTGTTTACACTTGCTTGCTCAGATTGATCGTTTATCTTAATGTTTTGAGCTACATCAACACCTTTGCTGCGGAGAGAGTTGCAGGAAGATATAAAGGTAGGAAATGCCACAAGAAGTATAGATGAAACGAGTATGCTCATTAGAAAACTAGACACACGGATCTTGTCATGAAAGACTACTAATGCACAAGCCCCTAAAACAAGTGCAAGGCTCATTACTGCTATTATGACGGTTCCCATTTGACCAAAACTGAATTCATCTGATAGGTAATCAAAGAAGTTGAGCTTGAGCAGGGCATTGATAGCTTTATCAAAATAGTCTATTACATCTGCAAGAAAACTCAGAATGTTAAATTCGATATTCCGTAACAGATCACGAAACTGATTTCGGACAGTTACCATTTTAAGAATGCTAGAAGAACAGCCAGTATATCCTGATCGTTCGGCTGCCCATACCTCCAAGCTTCCAAAGCCACTTGTTACTATGGCAGCTATAAATATGAGTTGATACCACACCTTTTTTGTTTTCATGTACTTCAAAATTATGCTCCTTTCGTGTATCAATATTGTTTGTGTATGCCCGTAAGAACGCCATAAATAAACGTTTTTACGGACACACACAAACGTGTGTCCATAGGGTCATGCTACATAGATCGATTGCAGGAAAGCATCGCCGAATACCAACAATGCAGCTGCTACGCCAATTGCAATGAGCCAGTTCTTTACAGAAGAAATGCCGTTCTTTCCTGCAAAGCCCAGGCATATTACAACACCGACAATGCACAGACCAAGAAGGGCTTGTGCAACCACGGAAAGACCTTCTTTGTTTTTTGTTATCCATGCTGCTGCCGATGACCATACACCGCCTGTGCCAGCTTCCTCAGCGTCGGCATATGCTGCAACAATGGTTGAAAGACAAGCGGTAAGTGCGCCAAAAATGCGTGCGCTAAGCTTTACACCTTTTTCTTTGATCTTTTCAATTATTTTTCTCATAATTATTCCTCCGTATTTGTTTTTTTGTTTTTTGACGTTACAATAAATTTCAGCGTATCGTTCCAATCCTTGCCGTAAGGCGGTATGCTCACTTTTACAATGTAATTTGCAGAATAGTCAGACATTAGCTTTTCTGTTGCTTGACGTCCTCTTTCATCATTATCAAGACAAAAGACTATCTGTTTGATCCGAGGATCATCAGATAGTCTTTGTTTAAGTGCTATATCAGAGCAGCCTGATAATGAAACCCTGTTTATTCCAAGCCAACAATCAGAACGATACATTTCAGACATTCCAACTGCTGCACACTGTTTTTTCATTGAAAGCTGCATTAAAGCTCCGTGAGATAAAAGGTCTATGGGAGCTTCAAACACATAAAGCTTTGTAGGGTCATAACCATAAGCATTTGGTACAGCAGGGATATAAAAGCTGTATTCTTTCATGCTGCCTTCAATGTTCTGCGGATAGTATTTGTTGTATGTGTTTGTGATCTTTGCTTCTGCAAAATTCATTGAGCCAAATTTATCGTAGCCGCAGAAAATAGCTCGCTTTTTAACATCGAGGTATATGAGCTTATTGCTGACACAATAATTTATTATGTCAGCTGGAAGCTTTCTCGTTATGTTAAGATAAGCGTAAAGCTCTCGCCATTTGCCCTGCATGGGCGGCGGAGCTTTAAATTCTGCCTTTTTAGTTTTTTTCTGATAGTGCTGTTCGCTGATTACTGCTTTTCTCATTTCAGGAGAAGCTCGTATACTGGCGTTGCCTATAAGACGTGATACGGCTTCTTTAAAATCGTATCCATCGACCTTGCAAAGCCAATCAATAGCACCTTTTCCGTAAAGATCTCTTGAATACCAGTGCCAGGTATAGCGGTCTGGATTGATCTTAAGACTGTCATGCTCTATCCCTATATACCAACCGCCTGACGATTTAAAGCTGAAACCTTCGTGGCTTTCGAGAAATGTGACCATATCTGTTCGCCGTGCGGCTTCAAGCTCCTCTTTAGAGTACATGACAAAGCTTTTGCCTGATTCGTATCTTCTGTCTATCATATACCCTCACCTCCTCTCAATGTTTTATAATTTAAGAGCCTTTGGCTTAAGTTTTTCCAGTAAGGAATTATTCTTGCTTGTGTCAGTTTTGTCACCATTAAAAACATAGCTGCGGAATTGGTCGCTTTCTTTTTCAGACAGATTATAGCTCTTTTTATCAGCTGCGGCGATGAGCTTACCCCCTTTTGAAACTACATCACACCATTCTGATTTTTCATTAGTGCCGATCAATGCCTGATATTTATTGTTGTGAAACCTAAATTCTATAGCACTTTCAGGAGTGTGGTTTTTATTCTGCGAATTTCCGCTGAGCTGTGCATTGACATATTCAAGACGTTTTGTCTTTTCGGCTAATTCTTGTCCATGTTCAAATGGTTTGAGCATATTTTGCTGAGCTTCTGAGAAATCTTTGTTTGCTTTTTCAAGCTGTTCTTCAAGAGAACATTGCTTCTGATTTATCTGTATTCCTGCAAGATTTTCAATTCTTCTGACATTTCCCACGCCATTATCTGTGGCAATGTCACATGAATAGGTGAGTTCTCCGTGGAGAACAGCGATACAAGGTTTATCAAGCTCAAAAAATGTATTTGCTGACGGATTTCGTTCTATTGTAATTTTAAAGCCACGATACGTTCCAAGCTCTATAGGCTCACCTGTGGCAGTACATTTTGCCATTGCCACGGCAATTTGTTCTCCTGCATTTTCTCTCTTATCGTATCTGACCCCGCCTATTGTCATTTCAAACTCCTTGTTCAACGCCTGATTTTTTTGATATTTAGACATATCGTTCCTAGCTTTTGTGAGAAGTTCAGAGTATTGTGTTATCTGTTTCGGCAAAATTTTCTCTGCCAACTCCTGCATTTTGTAAATTGACTTCTTGTGTTCTGCTTCAAGGGTTTTCAGCATTGCAACGTCATTGTCAAGCTGTATTTTCTCTTTTATCATAGGATTACCGCTTGCTATAGCCTGCATTTCGGAGTATGTAAGTACCATTTCGTCAACATCTTCTGAAACTCTTGCAGGGCTTTTTGAGGTCAAAATCTGATTTATGAATTTCGCTTTGTTTGTTATAATGCCCATCATGTATGCGTCAAAGGTTTCCTCTGTAAGATAGTGATATATTCCGACTTGCGAAAATCTGTTGCCTTGCCGTATTCCACGTCCGTCCTGCTGAGTAAGGTCAGAGGGTTTCCATGGTATGTCAAGGTGATGAATTGCACAGATCCTATCCTGAATATTTGCACCAGTTCCAAGCTTTGAAGTGCTTGCTATAATAAAACGTTTTTCGCCTTTGCGCAGGCTTTTGAACATTTCGTCCCTAGCCTTGTCTGTCTTTGCGTCGCCTGCAAAGCAGATCTCTTTTTCTGGTATTCCACGCTCCATAAGTGCCTGTTTTATAGCTTTGTACACAGAGAAGTGTGTTTCGTCCTCGTTGATAGCGATATCACAGAATACTATTTGAACGCCTTTTTCTGTCATAGTGTTTTTGTAGTTCTTTTCGAGGTTATCGATAAGCTTCATCACTTTGCTGTCTGGTGCAGGCTGAGCGTCTTTGAAAATACATCTAGTGTCAAGACCGAGCAAGCGTGCTTCATGAGTTATTTTCAGCATATTGTCCTGCCGTGGGTCAACTGTGCCGCTGTGTATCGTTTCAGAACGTGTGGCAAGCTCTTTCATGTATGCTTTTTGACGTTCGTCTGGCTTTGAGGTTACTACTATCGGCTTGCCTGTTTCAAGCTTTGGCACAGGAAGTTTCAGCATATCCGCTGTTTGAATATCAGCGAATTCCTTATACATCTGCATAAGCTCAGGTATGTTTACGAATTTGCTGAAACGATTTTTCATTTGAAAGCCGTTTCCTGCAGGCTTTATCTCTAATTGTGATACAACTTCACCAAATGTGCTTGCCCAATCGTCAAAGTTCTGCAATCCTACTTTTTCGAGAAGATCTGGTCTGAGATAACGCTGCATAACGTAAAATTCCACCATGGAATTGCTTATAGGCGTTCCTGTAGCAAAAAGTATATTGTTGCAGCCGTACTTATTGTTGAGATACTGAGTTTTCATCAGCATATCCTCTGATTTTTGTGCTGCTGTTGTTTGTACGCCTGCCACATTTGACATTTTTGTAGAAACAAAACAGTTCTTATAGTTATGTGCTTCATCGCACACTAGATAGTCAAAGCCAAGCTTCTCAAAACACAATGACGAGTCTTTTGGAGAAGAAAGCAGTTTTTCAAGCCTTTCCTCTATGTTTTTCTTCTGACGTTCAAGGGCTTTTACTGATGATTTATCCCTACTTCCTGTTTCTGATATCGCACTCATGATATCGTGAAGTTCTTTTTGCATGAACTGCTCTTTATATTCGTCCGACATAGGTATTCTTTCAAACTGAGTAAATGACATTATCACGGCGTCATAGTCACCAGTAACACATCTTGCAATAAAACGCTTTCTATTGGCTTTGGTAAAGTCTTCAGGTTTTGCCACAAGCAGTTTTGCATTTGGATATAGTCGCAGCCACTCACTCGCCATTTGCAGCGTAAGGTGCTTTGGTACAACTACGCAGGCTTTGTTTATAAGACCAAGACGTTTCTTCTCCATTACAGTGGCAACCATTTCAAAGCTTTTTCCTGCACCAACTTCATGTGCGAAAAGTGTGTTTCCTCCAAGCTTTGCACGCATTATGGCGTTTGATTGATGTTTCCGCAGCGTTATTGATGTGTTCATGCCTGGAAAAGTTTGATGTGAGCCGTCATACTCTCTGCCCCTTATGGAGTTGAACAGATAGTTATACTTTGCAACGTATTTTTCACGTCTACCCATATCGTTCCATAGCCAGTTTTTAAAAGCCTCCTTCATTAAACGAGCTTTCTCTTTTGCAAGCTGTGTTTCCTTAGTGTTTATCTCATACCATACTCTACTGTCCTCCTCTCGTCTGTCACGAACTAAAATATCACGCTGGTTAAGCAGATTTTCAAAAATATGATAACTACTCATTCGGTTTGTACCGTAGGTTTGATTTGCGGCAATAGAATGGTCTTGATATTTTCCCTCAATCTTATATTCGCCAAGCGTTGTTCTTGTGACAGGGTATAAGTATGTATTTGCTTTTGCATATTCATTCAGAAACTTGTTGTAATCTGCAATATCGATCCAGTTTGCACCGATCCTTACAGAAATCTCACTTGCATCAAGGTCTTTTGGCACAACTTTCATTAGAGCTTCTACGTTTTTGTTGTAGCTGTTGTCAATATGTTCCGCATGATCTCTGGCTATTCTCAGCTTATCACGGATATTGCCTGACAGATATTCAGATGACTCCGTATAGCCTGAATATGGGTTATTGTCTTTAACTTTGGCAGGATCTCTGAATATTTCATCACCAAGGTCAGCAATAACCTTTTCAGGCGTAGTGTCTGTGAGCTGTGACATATAGAGAATATCGACCTTTCCCAATCTGTCCATTGATACTTGAAGTGCTTCAAGTGCTGTATCAACTTTTGAAACTGGAATATCTGGAAGTATCGTTCTCTTTGTGAATATTGCAGCCTTTTCAACTGTCTTATTTTCCACGTTGACAACTTCGAGTGCTGCTAAAGTGTTGTAGTCATCATCATTAGAAAAGCAGCGTGAATTGGCGCTGTCCGTAATGTTTCCGAACTTTGTTCTGAAATTGTCATATGTGCTGTTGAGCTTCTTCTGAAGCTCAACAAGCTGTTCATCAGTGCAGCCGTCAGCCTGGGCATTGATAAGCTCCATAGTTGATTGCCTTAGAGTATGAAGCCCTTTCATGCGTTCAAGCGATTTGCCTGTTTCTGTGACCTTGACCATTATTTCATTTTCACGGAAATAAAGATCTCCGTCAACAATGGTATGGGTGAAGTTCCTGACAGTTGGATCAGCAGGGAGTATCTCAGCTGTCCCATTGTCAAGCTCAGTTTCCACAGTATCAATAACGCCGTCTATTTTTGAAATGGCATTTATGAGCTGCTGTGCAAGGGGAGCGTCACTATTTGCATAGCAGGTCGTTACCTTGCTGTCTGCGCCATATTTTCCTAGCATACGCTCGTCCCACGCCATAGTACCAAGTACCATATCGGGATTGTCTACAAAATACTGATTGCAAGGAATGCCGTTGGCTGTTTCTGAAACGTGTACCCAGTTTGGAATAACAGAGGTCATTGTTGTTCTTTTTTTCAGAAAGATAATATCTGTTGTAACGCTGTCTGCATCTTTAAATGTTCCAGAGGGAAGTCTTACTGCGCCTAAAAGGTCACAGCGTTCGGCAAGATACTTTCTTGCTTTATCATTTTTCTTATCCATTGTGAATTTTGAAGTCACAATGGCAACAATTCCTCCAGGCTTCACTTTATCTACTGCTTTTGCGGCGAAATAGTCATGGATTTTGAAGTGGTATTTGTCATAGGCTTTGTCTGCAATGCCATAATCTCCAAACGGTATATTACCTATGACCACGTCAAAGCTGTTATTCTTGAATGTTGTTTTTTCAAACCCTTTTATCTGGATATTATCCTCTGGGTAGAGCAGCTTGGCTATTCGTCCTGAAATGCTGTCAAGCTCAACTCCGTAAAGCTTTGAATCTGCCCTCGTTTCATCAGGCATTTTTGCAAAAAAGTTTCCAACGCCCATGCTAGGCTCGAGAATGTTTCCACCCTCAAATTGAAATCTTTCCAAAGCAAGATATACGCTGTCTATGACTTCTGGCGGCGTATAGAAGCTTGTCAGTGTTGATGATCTTGCAGCACTATACTCATCAGCGCTCAGAAGCTCTCTTAAGCGAGCTTGTCTTGTGCCCCAAATGCCAGAAGAAACATTCTCATTATCCGCAACAAAAGCCTGAGCAGTTCCGCCCCAACCTGAGTATCTAGCCATTATCTTCTGTTCTTCAGGTGTCGCAAGCCGCTTTTCACTCTCTATTTTCAGCAATGTTTCAATAGCAGCTATATTTGCGTCACATCGAGCAGCAGCTCCGCCCACAACAACATTGTCAGGGTCAAAGTGGTATGTGCTTGCCTTGACATTTTTCTTTGGCTTTTCTACCTTTTCGGTTTTGACATCTTTATCAGGTATAGTGACGGTTTCAGAAACAGGGGGTGTTTCAAAGAGTGATATCTGTTCATCAGATGTGGCAGATATATGGGTGCTTTCAGAAACAGGCGGTATTGTCTTTTTTTCTTCAGAGAGAACATTATTATCGATTGTAGGTGTTTCATATGGTATAGGTTTTTCGACCTCACCATTTTTTATCGCAAGCATTTTCTTTTCATAATCGTCGATCTGTTCTCTTGTGAAGTAGGCGTTTTCAGGCATTTTCTCATACAGCTCATTGATCTTAGCTATCTGCTTTTCAACTGTTTCTGCCCACAAGTGCTTTTCTGCACCTGTTTTCAGATAGTAATCACAATCAAGCTTAAGCCTGCCCAAAAGCTTGTCTATTTCAGGCTGTGTTTCATTTGTAGTTGTAGGCGTTTCATCGATCAGGTCTGCCATATGTGCAGCTTTTGCAGCTTCAAGCTCAGGTATTATCGAGTTGTATATTGAGTATCTTTTCAGAAAATCAATAACGCCGCCGTATCCGTCACCTGCGTCCTGGCGTTCAGTGATCGTTTGTCCGTCAGGCATATTGATAGTAAACTTGACCTTATCATAGCCCATAAACTGTGAGAATTCGTCATCAGCGTCTGCTTCATACCATGCTTTTGCTGAACCGTACTTCTCTATTGCAGCCTTTGCTCCTGCCACCATTTCACTGTCAGCCTGTTCCATGAGCGTATCGAATTCTGCAACACTGTAGGTCTTGCCGTCTTCAAAGTAATTACTTTCGCTCCATTCACAGGTTATCGTAGGCTCGGATAAAGTAGTGAATGATTTAACATCATTTGAACTTATATCGGCACTATTTTCTTGTTGCTTACCCTTGACAATATTGCGACTTTGGTGTATAATAATATTAGAGTCAAGAATGTTTAAGCCCTTGGACAATTGTAGCCCAAGCACACTGAACAGTTCTTGGCTTTTTTCTTTGTTGTAATAAAGAACTTTGTTTTGTTCTACGGCACGATTAATTTGATTTTCAAAATTGTTTCTGCCATGAAAACTCATTACAAAGTTGGATTCGACCAATTCTAAATCATATTTAGCTTTGCCATTTGGCTTTATAGCAGCAATGATAGGCATTTTTTCGTTGTCAAGTTCAGATGTTACGATTATTATGCTATCATTTCTCGAAAGGGAATCATATATAATCACGGGATTTTCAAGTAACATGGGCATTTTTTTGATTTGTTCTGCGTTCAATCCGTGGTAATGTATGCTTTCACCTGTATTTCCTTTCGGCTTGAGAGCGTCATGCAAATGCCGTTTCGTATAAAACATTGGAAGTTGCTCACAGCCAACGTCAAGCAATATTTGAGGTGTATCACATACTTTCAAGTCATTGTATCGGTTCGCGTTTCCTGCAAGTACATCATCGACCTGTTCAGCAAATGATTTTTCACCCTTGACAATTCCAATTGAATTTGTGTCAACAGAGTTATCCTGAGCTTCAACCGCTTGAACGTTCTTCTTTGAATGCTCTATTACAGCCTTATCAAGATATATCTGAACATCATGTGGATCTATCTGTCCGTCAACTGCCTGATGAAACATCTCAAAGAATGTTTTTATCTCGTCTACAGTTAGCCGTTCATCGACCTCGTTAAGAACAGTAATAGAAATTCCCTCAGAAAAACCCTGCTGCAGCATGGCTTTTTGTTCATCACTATAATCATGGTGAGAGAACATATCTGACAGCTTCAGCCGACCATTGAGCTCATTTACATATGTATAGTAATCATTGAGTATGCCCTTTGGATCGAGTGTTTGCTCAATGACACTCTGAGCATAGTAATCAGATAATAAAGATGATATATGCCGCAGTTCGTCGTGCGAATATCGGACGCTTACCCAATGCCGTATGTTATGTTCACCATTTTGTGCAGCTGCCACCACAGCCTGTTTTAATGCAAGTATCTGTTCTTGCGAAAACTTAAGCTTTATAAGGTCTTGGAGTATATCGTCAACCCTATCAGACGTGCTTTCTTGCTTTGCGGTTTTGGCATTGTCAAGAGCTTCGTTTTTGCGGTCAATTGCGATAACTTCTTTTTCAATTTCAAACAGCGTGTCTTTGGCAGCGTGCTGAACAGCTCTGCTGAAAAGAATCATATCTCTTGCATTTTTGATAAGGTCAAGAGCGCTTACATCAACATCGGTATGCAGATCTATTTTACCTGAAAGATTACATCTTTGAGAAACAACGAACTGCACCACAGAATCCAGTGAATGGCGGTATACCTCAGCCTGTTTTGTGTCAAGTCCCATTTGAGATATTGCATTTTGTACTGACTCAGCAATAGGCGCAGAATTAATACTGTTTGCTGTCATTGCTTCGATACATTCTTTGACCGATCCTGCGTTTATATTGTATCGGTTATTAATCGTATTGAGTAGCTCAGGTGTATTGCGGTCAGTAAGTGTCCACATCTCAGGCAACTCTTTGCCGCCTGTCTGAGTGACGTCATATAAATATCTGCAAGTGTGATTTTTGCCAAAAACAGCAACGCCGTGAGAACCACGTCTTACATATCGCCCCAGTCGTCCCCATTTCTTATACTCAGCGATCTTTGTTGCATTCCTATCCTGCTGGAATACTAACACAGCGTCTGAATACGGCTGCTTATACATTTTTGCGGAAAATTTGAGATACTCAATGTAATCCTGCTTATTGTTTCTGAGATGCTCATTGATTTCAAGCCATGCTTGTTTTACAACTTCATACTTATCGTGCTTATCCATTTAAGTTCCCCTCTTTTTATTTTTCGAGAATATTTAATAACTGCTCCAAAAGCGCTTTATTCTTGCCTGTATCTGTCATATCCATGATGTTGAGCGCATATCTTACGCCCTCAACAAATCCTAGATCGTGAGCGTCATCAATTACATTCGCTTGTAGTTCACATTCTTCCTCTTGCAGCTGAATTAATCGCTCTCGCCGCCCTTTGTAGGTTTTCACCCAATGGGTCTGAGCATTGTCTGTTTCGTAATCATCTTGAAATCCTATCATGATTTCTTCCAAGATATCAAACTTAGATTTCTTTGGCGTTTCAGTAATCATTGTGGTTACTCCTCTCGGTTATATAAAAAGAGCGTATGAATTTCTTCACACGCTCAGGTTTGCGATTTTAAGTTGTGTGTCACTGTGACACACTTATGCATAACAAAAAACTAATAGTCTGAAATTAATAAATTCATGATT
>ERZ791837.1162-NODE-1162-length-17894-cov-3.451707_pt1 | contig 17894 bp, 17 predicted proteins | sample MGYA00510292_ERZ791837 | MGnify/ENA primary metagenome ERZ791837 (study PRJEB30046, sample SAMN00715259) | human gut metagenome | study: EMG produced TPA metagenomics assembly of the A metagenome-wide association study of gut microbiota in type 2...
CAATCTCTTGCTCATTTTGTTCTTTGGCATAGATATCCTCCTTAAATAAATGAATATAATTTTTTTGAAATGTTTATACATTTCTTTTGTACGTAATCCCCTTAACGGAGAATTAGGAGACAAGACACAACCACCGTTTACTCCTGCCTTACATGTAAACGGCTTTTTGTGACACCTTCTCGTTGTGTTTATTATACCATACTAATAATATAATGTAAAGCATTTTTCCAAATTTCAGTAGTTTTTTATAAATCGGTTATATAAAATTTGTTACTTTTCACCATAATCTTTTTTACAAGAACATACTTAAAAATAAAAAAACAAGGCTGCACAATTGCTCGTGCAGCCTTGACTTACATCTTTAATTTTTCTTATTTCTCAGGCAGTGAAGGAATGAGATCTACAAGATATCTCTCAAGAGAGATAAGGTCATCCATATTGATGTCGTCAACATTTACGCTGCCGTCATCCTTACAAGTTGCATTTCTCATAGCCTGTGCATTCAGTTTAACCTGACCCAGCAGGTACTTGTTTAGTTTAATAATATCCTGTACACCAACTCGACCATCAAGGTTTGTATCACCGATAAGGTCATTCCATTTGATTTGAGTAGTTGTTGTAGTCGGCTTTGTTGTTGATGTTGTGGTGGTAGTTGTTGTAGTAGTTGTTGTGGTAGTTGTTGTTGATTTAGCACCAACAATAATATTGATAACACCGGAAACGAGGTTTACATTGAGTTCACTTGTATCTTCAAGAACAGCCTGACATCTTGAACCTTCATCGTCTGCTGTAACAGTAGTATCAAATTCGAGTGGGAATGCATAGTACTGACCATGCTCTTCATCTTCCTGAAGTGTCAGACCCATCTTCTTTGCTGCTGCTTCTACAGTTGCCTTATCTGCTACATCGTAATACATTTTAGCAATAGTAGAACCATCTTCTGCCTTAGCTGCACCTTCATTAGCCTTACCAGCAGCTACCATTTTGCCAACGGTATATATCATGTCAAAATTAGGATATGCTGTACCGATTTCGCCGTCATCATCACCGTAGCTTGTCAGCTTGATAGCACCGTTTGTGAAAGCACCTGTTTTCAGACCAAACTTGACAGCCTGCATTTTGCCGGGGTCATTGTATACTGTTGGTGCAAGAGCTACGCCCTCTTCGTTTATATTGAACCAATATTCACCTGCTACCCATGAATATCCATCCGGGATAGGCATTGTAGTAGTTGTTGTTGCTACTGTTGTTGAAGTAGTCGTTGCCACTGTTGTTGAAGTAGTCGTTGTTCCTTCTATCTCACGAGATATCATAACATTGATAGAGCCGTCCACAAATGTAATCGGAATCTCCACTTCTCCATCAGCCATTGCCTGGCAATATGTACCGCCTCTTATCGGGTCTTCGTCATTATTAAACATCAGCGGAAATGAATAATATTGACCGTGTTCTTCATCTTTCTGAAGTTGCAGTCCAAGCTTCTGCGCAGCCTGGATCACTGTCTGTTCGCTTTCAATGTCGTAATACATAGAAAACAATGTTGAACCATCTTGTGCTGTTTCTCTATTGTCATTATCATTACCTACGACAACCATTTTACTTGGAAGATAACTTACATTCTTTGCAAAAGATTCATAAGCCGTACCCATTTCAGCATCATCTTCGCCGTATTTAGTCAGCTTGATAACACCTTCATCCAAAGCTGATGTAGCAAGTTTACATTTGAATCCCACCATGCTGCCGGGGTCATTATACACCTCTGGGGAAATAACCACTGCACCCGAATCTGTCGAACCAGCTTTTACCCAATATTCACCGGCTTTCCATGTATAGTCGCCTTCTGCGCCATAAAGAGCTGTTTCACCTTTAGACGACTTGGTTTTAGTTTCGCTGCTATGTGCTGCACTGTCCTTTAAATTGCTATTTGCCAGAAGAGCAGAAACACTTGATGTTCCAATAGCACTTGTCATTGCTACTGCTGTAGCAGACACCAGTGCAACGATTTTCTTTTTGATGTTCATAAAATACTCCTTCCAAAAAAATAATAATCGGGTTCAAATATACCATATTTATTTTAGCATATTATGCTAAAAATTGCAATGCTTTTTATAGTCCTAAAAAAAATATGTTTGTCTCTACAATTTTTGTCATATTTTTTTGTGCATTTTAACAAGTGAAAGCACATGGTTTTATCCATGTGCTTTCTTCTTCAGTTTAAAATATCGTTTTAAACCTCATTTTTCTCATCAGCAGAAATCTCCACGCAATAGCCCTTATATCCGCAGCAGGTACAGCGCAGCTTGCGTGTTTTTGGTGTATGCGGTGCAAAAAATATTTCCTTTTTTGTAGGTTTGAATACCTCATGACATTGTGGACAAATATAGGCAACCCTTTTCATATAGTACAGTGATACCCATATGCCAAGCGGTACATAAATACACATACCTATCACAAATGGCAGCCACATACCAGTTGTTATCCAGAACACAATTGTTGCAACCTCAATAATATCAATAATTATTCCTATAGTTAATAGTATGCATCTTGCTTCTTTGAGTTTGTTTTTATTTTTCATCTGATAAGCTACGTCACCTATAGATTTTAAGGAGAAATTCTCATTTTCTTTAACGCTGCGTGAAAGTTCCTTCAAAGCCTTTAGCTGCTTCTGTCTATCACTTATTTCGCTTATAAGCGTCTGCTCTTGCTGACTAAGAAGCAATTCTATAAGATTCTGAGGGTTTTCCTCCTGTAATATTTCACTGATGCTGCTAATGGAAATGCCCATTTCTCTCAGAAAGCAAATGATCTTTAATTTTTGCAGATCATCTTCTGAATAGATGCGTCTTCCACCCTCGCTCAGATCTACCGGTACAAGAATACCTCTTTTATCATAATACTGCACCGTTCTTACAGATACACCGCAAAGCTTTGCCATTTCTCCTGTTGTGTATTTTGACATAGCTCTCACCTCCTTATAACTCCATTTTACACCATTACCCAAGGTCACAAGCAATACCTGACGCAGGGTAACATATCAAAAATACGCTACATTTTACATTTTATTCATAAAATTTGCAAACAGAAAACGCTGCACTCAAAAGCGCAGCGCTTGTAGATACGACTCTCAATTATCTGACAAATCAAAGTCAAATTTTTCCTCTTCATTCTGGAATGCAGCATCTAAAATTTTACCATAAAAACCCGCTGGATTAAGCATTATCTGCTCACCAAGATATTTTGCCTGAGTGAGGTCAGGAGCATATAGCTTCATGTCAAGAATATCCGCCAAAGCATCAAGGCATCTCACATGGACATAATAACCGTGTTCGATAGGTATATATTCTATCTTTACTTCGTTTTCACGCTTCAGTTTTGCAAAATATTTTAAAGCACATGATACCATTTTATCACGGTAAGCCTTGCTGACATAATCCCTGAGTTGTTTTGCACACTGAACCCCGTTCTCCGCAAGGACATACGCTGTCTTTCCGTCATCTGTTTCCGTCTGAATTATAGAACCGTTTTTTTCAAGGTATGAGATCGACTCTTGATAGAAGAAGTAGTTTATAATATTGCTGCTTACTGCAATATCATAAAGATGTGCTCTCTCAATTGGGCGGTCGATCTTATACAGCAAATAACATATAAGTATGCTTGCCGTATAAGTTTCCATAACAGGCGGTGTTGCCATCTCCGACATTTTAAGCAGATTTTCTTCCTGCATCAGACTTCACCTCCGGTCTGACTTAAAAGTTAGGATAATTCATCATGTGAGAAAGAAGAGCAATATTAACTGCTGCTTCTACGCACGGCACGGCTCTTGGTACTATGCACGGATCGTGTCTGCCCTTCACCTGCAAAATTTCATTTTTCTTTGCACGGAAATCAACTGTTTCCTGTGGCTTAGCAATTGAAGCTGTTGGCTTTATTGCAACATTCAGAGTAATAGGCATTCCGGAAGAAATACCACCCAATATGCCGCCATGATTATTTGTTCTTGTCTTTACATGACCATTTTCATCAATATAGAAGCTGTCGTTATCCTGACTTCCTACCATTTCCGCGACCTTAAAACCTGCACCGAATTCCAGACCCTTTACAGCAGGAATTCCGAATACAAGCTGTGCAATGGAATTTTCAAGTCCCTCAAACATAGGAGAACCTATACCAGCCGGAACGTTTACGGAAACACACTCAATAATACCGCCCAGTGATTCGCAGCCCTCTCTTGCTTTTAGAATATCTTCACGCATAGCCTGTCCCTGTTCATCGTTGATTACCGGAAAATCCTTTTCACGAACAGCAAGCAGATCTGATTTTGTCACCTTAGTGGAATGGAACATATCATCATTTATACCGTGTATAGATGCAATATGCGCACCAGTATAGATACCCCTGCGTTCAAGTATCTGACCGCAGACCGCACCGGCAAAGCAAAGCGGAGCCGTTAGTCTGCCGGAGAAGTGTCCTCCACCTCTAACATCGTTAAAGCCCTGATAGCGCATTGCTCCAGTATAATCAGCGTGTCCGGGACGTGGAAGTTTCGCCAGATTGCTATAATCCTTTGAACGTGTATCAGTATTCTGGATCATTGCACACAGCGGTGCACCGGTAGTTCTTTCATTAAGCACACCAGACATTATCTGAGGCAGATCCTTTTCGCCTCTGGGTGTTGTAGTACCATCTTTTTTAGGTGCACGACGTGCCATAAATTGCAGAAGTTTTTCTTTATCTATATATTCTCCAGGCGGCAGATTATCAATTACGATACCTATTGCCGGTCCGTGTGACTCCCCGAAGATTGAAAATGTGATGCGATTATTCCAGAACGATGACATATTTCTTCCTCCCGATTCTTAATTGATACTTTTATTATAACACACAACGCCTGTGATTTCAACAGTTTTTTCTTTTTTAATCAGCGCTTTATTAGCTTTCCATCCAAATCGAAAACGAATCAAATGACATTGTATGAATTTCCGCTCTTCCTATTGTTTTGCATACTATAAATCTCAGCTGACTTGCTGCACGTTTTTTATCCTTACCGCAAAGAGGTACAAGGTCCTTTATATCTGCCGGAACAGATGTAGGTAAATTGTACGCTTTAACACAGTCTTTAAGCCTTTTTGCTGTTTCAGGATCACAAGTCTTGTCCGCCATCATACACATTCCCGCCGCAACAGCACTTCCATGACTGTAGGTTTCGTAATGATAATAGCTTTCTATAGCATGACCAAGAGTATGACCGTAGTTTAAAATCATTCTCTCTCCTGTATCAAATTCATCCGCTTCCACAACATCTCGCTTTATGCTTATACAGGTTGCAATAATATCTTTCAGATCTGCCCAGACAGTTTCCTGATCGTTCTTGGCAATAAGCTCAAAAAGCTCAGCGTCTCTTATCATACCATATTTTATGACTTCTCCCATTCCATCGGAGAATATCTCAGGAGTAAGCGTCCTCAGCACAGCAGTATCACATATTACACAAACAGGCTGCTTAAATGCCCCTACAAGGTTTTTACCGCCTTTAAGGTCAATGGCAGTTTTTCCGCCAACTGATGAATCCACCTGTGCAAGGAGTGTTGTAGGTATCTGTACAAAATCCATTCCACGTAAGAATGTTGCTGCTGCAAATCCTGTAATATCTCCTACTACTCCGCCTCCCAGTGCAACAAGGCAATCTGTTCTGGTTATGCTATTTTTACATAGGAAGTCATATATATTAACGAGTGTATCTGCACATTTAGAAGTTTCCCCATGCGGAAACACAAATTTTACAACGTCAAAGCCAGCTTCTCTTATAGATTTTTCCACAGCTTTGCCATAGAGCCCATTAACTGTATCATCTGTAATAACAGCGATCTTCTGAGCATTTGTTTTTCCTTTTATAATATCTCCGCAAGTGCTGAGAATACCCTCTTCTATAAGAATATCGTATTCGGTACTTGCATGAACTGTAATTTTTTTCATAATATATTCCTCGCTTTCGCAGTATATTATCTCATATACTACTATTATACTAAATTTTTATAAATATGTCAACGCTCAGATAAGTCTTAATTTTTTTTAAAAAACTATGGTAATTCTCGTCTGGATATGCTATAATAACTATAAACAAATATTATTGAGAAAGGACTATGATATGTCAGCTTCTTATAAAAGAGTAATGCTTTCGGAGTCCATTGGTTTTAATGCCGTAACTGACCCGAAATTCAAGACAAATACTATAAATGTGCGTTTTATAACGCCTGTCTCTCAGGAGAAAAGTGCAGCCTATTCTCTGGCAGCAAGTCTTCTCACCACCAGCTGCCGCAAATATCCGTCAATTGCTGCACTTAACAGAAAAATGAATCGTCTTTATGGTGGTTCTGCTTCCGTTGATGTTTCAAAGCTTGGAGACTACCAGATCATTACAGCCTCATTCTCTGCTCTGTGCAATTGTTATGCTCTTGACAACGAAGACATTCTGGAAGAACTTACCGACATTATGGCAGATTGTCTGTTTGATCCCAACGTTTCAGAAGGAGGATTTTCGCAGAATGAATTTTCAATAAGGGCAAAAGATATTCTTGATACCATCGAGGCAGAAATAAACAATAAGCGCAGCTATGCCGTTATACAGTGTTCACGTACTGCATTCAAGAATGAACCGGCTGCTTTCTCAAGCTACGGTTCGGAAGAAGATGTACTGAAGCTCACGCCTGAGAGCACGTACAAAGCTTACAAAGAACTGCTCAGCTCTGCTGCTATTGAGATATTCTTCGTATCTCCAAAGGAAGAGCCGGATATTGCCGACAAATTCAGAATGATCTTCTCAGGTATCGCCAGGCAGAACGCAATGACACTTCCATCATTTGCAACACCGAGTCCGCTTAAGAGTAATATCGCTGAAGAAAAAGAGACTCTCCCCGTATCACAATGCAAAATGGTGATGGCATTTAAAACAGAATGCAAAGATTACACAACAATGCTCCTTATGAATATGCTATATGGTGCTACACCATTTTCAATGCTGTTTACAAATGTGCGTGAAAAAATGAGCCTATGCTATTACTGCTCAAGCACTTACAGTGAAACAAAACAGACACTTATGGTTGACTGCGGCGTTTTAAAATCTAATATTGAAACAGCTAAGACAGAAATAATAAAGCAGCTTGAAAATATTGCAAAGGGCGAGTTCTCTGACGAACTTCTTGATAATACCCGTATGTCTGCATACAATTCTGTTAAAACACTGGGCGATACACCGTCATCTTATATCAGATGGCATTTCACAAACCTTATTCGAGGAATAAACAGAAATGTAGACGATGCCATCGCTGCCTACAAAGCAATTACACGTGAACAGATAATGGCGGCTGCGGCTTCTCTGAAGCTTGATACCGTTTATATTTTGGAAGCGTCCGAAGAGGAGGTTGGCGCCGATGAATAATATAAAAACAATTACAAGTAAGGTAACAGGTGACAAATGCCTGAGAATAGATCATTCCAGCGGTCTTACTATTTATGTTTCCGAAATGGAAGGATTTTCAACTACTCATGCTCTTTTCGCAACAAAATACGGCTCTATAAATACTAAGTTCAAAACCTGTAAAGACAACGATTACTGCACAGTACCGGAGGGTATTGCACATTTTCTCGAACACAAGCTCTTTGAAAATGAAGACTGTGATGTTTTCAGCCTATACGCTAAAACAGGTGCAAATGCCAATGCCTACACTTCTTTTGATAAGACCTGTTATTTGTTCAGCTGTTCCGATCATTATAAAGAATCATTGGAAATTCTGCTTTCATTTGTACAGAATCCTTATTTCACACCGGAAAGCGTTCAAAAAGAGCTTGGAATTATTGGTCAGGAGATCCGAATGACAAATGACGATCCGGGTTGGAGAGTATTTTTCAATATGCTAAGAGGTCTTTATCACGAACATCCTGTAAAAATCGATATTGCAGGCACTGAGGAAAGTATTTCTCAGATAACAGATTCGCTTCTTTATCGCTGCTATAATACTTTCTATAATCTTCATAATATGGTGCTTTCTGTTGCAGGAAGCTGCAAAGCTTGTGAGATTCTGGAAATTGCCGATAAACTCTTAAAACCATGTGAAAACTTAGAGCTTGAATCTGTATTTCCTGCTGAACCTCTGTCTATTGTTGCTCCTGAAACTATAGAATATGCTGCTGTTGGAACAACAATATTCTGCATGGGAATAAAATGTGCTCCAAAGTCAGGATTTAACAGTACAAAAGCTCAGATAGAAGGATATGTTGCCATGCAGGTTCTTTCAAATGCTTCTTCCGAGCTTTATCGTTCAATGCTGGAAGAAGGACTTATCAATAACGTATTTGCAAGCGAAGTTTTTAACGGCGAAGGTTATTATTCAATTATATTTGAGGGTGAATCTGCTGACCCGCATACCGTAAAAGATCGTATCATAGACGCAATTTACAAAGCTAAGGAAACCGGACTTGACCCGGAGCTTTTTGAAGAAGTCCGCAGATCTATTTATGGTGGGATGATAATGGATACAAACGATGTATCCACCGTTGCAAATATTATGATGAGCGCCCATATGAACGGCGGTGTCCCATTTGACACAATAGAGCTTCTGTCAACAATGACTATTGACGATGTAAATAAATTCATTCGTGAAGATATTGACCCGAAGCTTAACACATTGTCAATAATAAAGAATACTTCTCTGGAAAATATGAAAGGAGAAACATCAGAATGAGTGAAGAATATTTGAATCTGAAAAGTGATCAGATTGCTTTTCCAAACCTTGGTATAACCTTTGATGCCGATCCTACAGCGTTCACAATATTTGGTTTTGAAATACAGTGGTACGGACTTGTTATTACTCTGGGAATGATTCTTGCAATAATTTACTGTTTTCCTCAGATGAAACGATATGGCATAGACCCTGACCGTGCCATTGACGCTGTTATAGGCGGTATTGTCGGAGGAATCGTAGGTGCACGACTTTACTATGTAGCTCTCGAATGGGACTCATATAAAGATAACATTGCAAGTATTTTTAACCTGCGTCTTGGTGGACTTGCCATTTACGGCGGAATCATCGGCGCAATCATTGTAGGCGGAATAGTGGCTAAACTGCGAAAAGTCCGACTTTTGCCGCTTCTTGATATTGTAGGGCAGGGCTTTCTTATCGGTCAGTGCCTTGGAAGATGGGGCAACTTCTTCAACCAGGAAGCTTTCGGTAAAAATACAGACTCAATTTTTGGTATGACAGGCGGAAGAATCCAGAGTTGGATCTCTTCCAGCTACATAAATACTAATTGCTACAGCAACTTACAAGTAGAGCTGGATCCTGCATTGCCTGTTCATCCATGCTTCCTATATGAATCAATATGGTGTCTTATAGGTTTTATAATTCTTGCAGTAGTGTCACGCAAAATGCGTAAATTTGACGGACAGATCTTTCTTATGTATATTGCATGGTACGGTTTGGGTCGTGCATTTATAGAAGGACTGCGTACAGACAGCCTTGTAATAGGCAATGTACGTATCTCACAAGTACTTGCAATAGTATGTGTTGCAGCAGCAGTTATTCTGCTTATTGTAATCGGCTCAAAGGTAAGACGTATGGGTACTGATTACACCCTGTACTGCAATACCTCAGAATCAAAGGAAATTCTTCTTAAAGCAGAGGAAGCAAGACTCAGAAGAAAAAACAAAAACACCAAAACAAATCAATCAGTTCCAGAAAAGGATACTGATAATAACAATGACAAAAGCAATGAAACAGCTGATGCTGACAAAAACGAGGAGGAATAATCATGGCACAGATTATCAGTGGAAAAGTAGTATCCGCAGAGGTTCGTGAAAATCTTAAAAAGGAAACAGCAGCTCTTATTGAGTCAAGCGGCATTCATCCGGGGCTTGCAGTAATTCTTGTAGGAAACGACCCGGCATCTCAGGTTTATGTACGCAATAAGCAGCTCGCCTGTGAAGAACTTGGATTCCATGCATTTGAATATAAGCTTGGTGAAAACACAACTCAGGAACAGCTTCTTGACCTTATAAATGTACTCAATAAGGATTCAAAGGTTCATGGTATTCTGGTACAGCTTCCGCTCCCTGATCATCTTGACGAGCAGTCTGTACTTTATGCAATTACTCCAGAAAAAGACGTAGATGCATTTCATCCGCTTAATGTAGGCAAGATAATGATAGGAAGCTACAGTTTCCTTCCATGTACACCGGCAGGAGTTATGGAACTTCTGGATTGGGCAGGAATAGAGATAGCCGGAAAAAACTGCGTTGTTGTGGGCAGAAGCAACATTGTAGGCAAGCCAATGTCCATGCTTCTTCTCCAGAGAAGCGGAACTGTTACCATATGCCATTCCAAAACAAAGGATCTAAAAAAAGTCTGCGCTGAAGCTGATATTCTGGTAGTTGCCATAGGCAAGCCTAAGTTTATAACTGCTGATATGGTAAAGGATGGCGCAGTTGTAATTGACGTTGGTATTAACAGAGATGAAAACAACAAGCTCTGTGGCGACGTCGATTATGTAAATGTTGAACCAAAAGCAAGCTTTATCACACCTGTACCCGGTGGCGTTGGCCCTATGACTATAACAATGCTCATGAAGAATACACTACGTGCTGCCAAGCTTCTGAATGGTATAACAGATTAAATTAAATAATAAAATACAGCGAAAAAGGGACTTTCGAAAAAGTCCCTTTTTTATATCTATTATTTTCCTAAAATCCCAAATCAAAAATACTAAATAATAATAATAATAAAACTTAATCTATTATCCTATGCATCAAAGTACTAAGATCGTCCATATCAATAACACCATCATAGTTCATATCAGCTGCCATTAACTGCTCGTTATTGAAGATTATAAGATCAGAAATATTCTTGTGCATAGCGATTATATCCTGTATTCCAAGTCTGCCGTCAATATTTACATCTCCTGCGGCATCAAGTACTGCAAAGCAATCTATTGTTTTGCTGGACATTATATCAAGGCTACCGCCACCACCAGAATCTTGGACACCGGGAATGAATGAATGCTTTATTTCCACCCTTAATCCCATTTCTTTCTCCATTCCCTTAAACATCTCATATACTGCAAAGTAATCTTCTGCTGTTCCTCCGGTTTTTAGAGCATCTTCATTATCAACATAAGCATCTAAATTTATAAAAATTATACGAGCGTTTAATTCACCAGAATCTTTTGTATTGAATATAATAAGCGGATTTCCGGATACTTTTGATCTGATAAGTGCCTCAAACTCTTCTCTTGTTCCTTTATAACCATATACCCAAATATCACGTGTAATAATTAAGTTGACTTGAGTCTGAAGAGGAGTATAAGATGCACTATTGATGCAGTCTGCTTCTTTCATTTCAGCAATCATTTCCATAATGATAGGATACTTTTCCGGTATAGTATCATACAGCTCCTGTGCTCCGGCTTCAATATCAGAAAAATCAACGTCTGCACTAAAATCTAATTCTTCACTGTTTTCACTTATTCCATTCCAATTTGATGGAAGATCCAAGCTCGTAGAAAAGCTATCTCCAAGCAATGCTTTTCCAGAATTAGGTACAGTATAAGGCTTACCCCAGTTAAGTTTATCCTTATATTTATCATAGATCTCTCGCCATTGTTCACCTTTACCTTCTACATTCAATTCTACTTTATTAAAGCCAAACAAACTATAATAATAAAATATTGTAGGGTATGACTTACTTCTGTATATATAAGGTCCTAACGCAGAGAAATATGACTTATACTTATTATATAGCTCAGTATTTCTGAATTCTTCAAACTCTTCATCATTAGGCGTACTATTTAAATCGCTCATTTCAAAAACATCAAAGAAGTCTATCGGCATAACTGCTTCTGCTTCTGCTTTAAGCCCTGCCATCATTCCTATTGAAATTGCTGCGCCTGTCAGCAGTGCGAAGATTTTATTCGTTTTTTTCATATCTGTTCCTCCTTCTTAAAGAAGTACATATTTAATCTATTATCCTATGCATCAAAATACTAAGATCATCCATATCAATAATACCATCATAATTCATGTCAGCTGCCATTAACTGCTCGTTATTGAAGATTATAAGATCAGAAATATTCTTGTGCATAGCGATTATATCCTGTATTCCAAGTCTGCCGTCAATATTTACATCTCCTGCGGCATCAAGTACGGCAAAGCAATCTATTGTTTTGCTGGACATTGTCCCAAGGCTGCCGCCATCACCACTATCTATACCATAATCAACTAATGAGTGGAATAAATCCACTTTTAATCCCATTTCTTTCTCCATGCCCTTAAGCATCTCATATATAGAAAAGAAATCTTCTGCTGTTCCTCCGGTTTTTAAAGCATTTTCATTACTAAAGTCAGGTCTGGGTTCAAAGTTTATAAAAGTTATAATACCGTTGCCAATACACGGATTTCCAGATACTTTTGATCTGATAAGTGCTTCAAACTCTTCACTTGTACCTTTATAACCATATGTTCGAATATTACGTGTAATAATGAAGTCGACATAAGTCTCAAAAGGAGTATAAGTTGCACTATTGATGCAGTCTGCTTCCTTCATTTCAGCAATCATTTCCATAATTATAGGATATTTTTCAGGTATGGTACCATACAGCTCCTGTGCTCTTGCTTCAATATCAGAAAAATCAACGTCTGCACTAAAGTCTAATTCTTCACTGTTTTCTCTTATACCATTCCAGTTTGATGGAAGATCTCCATCTGTACCAAGTACATCTCCAAGCGATGCGCTAATTGTATACCACTCATCTCCATTCTTGCCACGAATAGTATAGGGCTCATCCCAATTAAGTTTATCTTTATATTTATCATAGATTTCTCTCCATTGTTCACCTTTACCTTTTACATTTAATTCAACATTACTAAATCCCAAATCGCTATAGTAGTAAAATATTGTAGGATATGACTTACTTCTGTATATATAAGGCCCTAATGCAGAGAAATAGGACTTATACTTATTATACAGTTCAGTATTTCTGAATTCTTCAAACTCTTCATCATTAGGCGTGCTATTTAAATCAGTCACTTCAAAAATATCGCTATAATACCCCGGCATGACTGATTTTGATTCCGCTTCTGCTTTAAGCCCCGTCATCATTCCTATTGAAATCGCTGTGCCTGTTAGCAATGCGAAAATTTTATTTATTTTTTTCATATTGGTTCCTCCTTAGTAAAATATATTCGGATTGTTTTTGTAGAAATGCAGCATTTCTGTTGTCATTCTTGTTCCTATTCCGCATTGATAACCATCATGCATAAAATACGGATAATGATTAGTATGTATTCCAATTACAGTATAATATACCTGATTTCCAATAGTTGTCTTTACATATACAGGTCCACCGCTGTTTCCGGAAGATGTAAAAGCATTGTTGTAAAAGAATTTCCTTGTTCCGTCCATAGAATATTGTTCACCTGTATATATATCATTTATCACATTACCAATACACGTATACCTTTTATGAGTATAACGACCATTAACAGTCTCACCTTTATCGTCACTTCCAGATTGATTTATTTCTCTTGGAAAACCTGTAACATATACATCACGTGAAGTTCCTTTAATACCGTCTTCCATAACACCAAGGTTAAAGCATGCATATTCGCTAAGATCCTGCGGTACAGTTATCAGTGCATAATCATAGCTATCATAACCACCACCTTGACCATATAAAACCGGAACATGGACTTCTGAAATATCAGTGATCGTTTTTACTACACTGCCATTATCAGCAATAATCAGTATTTTATCCAATGAAAGCTGCATACTACTTCCACTATAAGCAACACAATGTGCAGCTGTAGCAATGCTGTGAGCATCAATAATAAATCCTGTTGATATATCAGATCCATTAACAAGCTTTACGACACCCTTTAAGTCTTTGGTATCCGGTTCTCTCTCGTCTACAACTTCATTAGTATAGGTGCTTACCGATGTTGGCAAAGCATTGGATTCAAGCGTATATGTTTCTATAAGGTTTCTTGTTGAAGCATCGAATTTATTGTATGTTACCGCTGTGTTTATATGAGTAGTGCTGTCTACTTGATAAGCAGGACCCCCTCCATAGCCCATATACGGCAATGACGAGATTTTTTCTCCCATATAATTGGTAAAAATCTTACTATCAATAGCATCAACAATATGGTCTGCATTCATATCCGCCTTTGAATAATCAGGCAGTTCCATACGTCCATTCAGATATTTGCTAAGTGCAACCTGATCTGACAGATTCACCTTGCCGTCACTGTTTACGTCGCCGCATTTCCATGTCACTGCTGCTGATACCTCTGCATTGCTGTACGGAACAGCTATAGCTGCTGCCATACACGTGGCTGTCATAGCCGAAAGAATTTTGTTAAGACTTTTTTTCATATTGGTTCCTCCTTTAAATTAAAATTAAAAGGAAAAAGGAAACATCTTTAATTTTCCATATTTTACCTTACAATTATATTATACAATAATCATTAAAAAATTACAATTGTGAGTAATAACAAATACGTACAGCATCCTGTGTGCACTTTTAACAGAAGTCAACCTTATTATTTGTGTAAAATACAGCATCTGACAAATACAATACTAACTGACAAAACACTGATAAATAAAAATAGCTGCCACGAATTTTCGCAGCAGCTATTACGCTTAAAATTTAAAAAATCTTATTCAGCAGCGTTATCAATGTAGTTTACGATGTCGCCAACAGTCTTGATGTTCTCAACGTCATCATCTTCGATCTTAACCTCAAAAGCATCTTCAACAGACATTACCAGGTCAACAATATCCAGAGAGTCTGCACCCAGATCATCCTGAATGTTGGCTTCCATTGTTACCTTGTCTTCTTCAACATCCAGCTGGTCTACAATGAGTTCCTTAATCTTGTCAAATGTCATTTCAAATTTCCTCCATATATTTTATTTGATTCATTCATATGAATCACGGATTTATATAATCAGCGTGCTTCTGTAAACACACCGATTTTCCTAAACTTAGTATACCTTTCTTTTAGCAAAAGGTCAATATCTTTTTCGCATTTTTCCGGAACAATCTTCAACAAATATTCCTTAATATTTTCTGAGATTTTGTCTAAATCGTTGACTACATCTGTATCTGACTCAGAAATTATTGATTCTGCTACGCCGAATTTCACCATATCCTCAGCAGTTATTTGCAAAACCTCACACGCTTCCTGTTCACGTGATGCATCTTTCCAGAGAATAGACGCCGCACCTCTCGGTGAAATAGGTGAATATAAAGCATTCTCAAGCATCGCCAGAGCATCACATACACCGAGTGCAAGTGCACCGCCGCTTCCGCCTTCACCAAGTACAATCGAAATAATTGGTGTTCTGAGTGACATAAACTCTGCAATATTTCTTGCAATCGCCTCACCCTGACCACGCTTTTCAGCTTCTATACCACAAAATGCACCGGGAGTGTCTATAAAACAAATAATAGGCCGATGAAACTTCTCTGCCTGACGTGCAAGTCTTAATGCTTTACGATAACCCTCAGGGTGCGGCATTGCAAAGTTGGACTCCTTGTTTTCTTTTATATTTCTGCCCTTTACTTCGGCTATAATTGTAACAGGAGTTCCACAAAGTCTGCCTATTCCACCAAGAATAGCTCCATCATCGCCTACCCCTCTGTCTCCATGAAGTTCATAGAAATCCTCAAAAATAAGCGGCAGATAATCACGAATAGTCGGACGTGTTTTATCATGAACAATAGCCATTCGTTCCCATGCTGTTCTTGTGTTAATTTTTTTCATCACTTCGCACCTCCTGCCTCTTTGGCTCTGCATTATATCCGTGAAGCTTCAGCAGGTGTGAAAGTACACTGCGCATTTTCTTACGTCTTACGATCATATCCACATAGCCGTGCTCCAGCTGAAATTCAGCAAGCTGAAAATCATCAGGCAGATGCTGCTTTATAGTGCCTTCAATTACTCGTCTGCCCGCAAAACCGATAAGTACCTTCGGCTCTGCTATTATAATATCACCGAGTGACGCAAAGGAAGCTGTTACACCCCCTGTAGTCGGATCGGTCATTACTGTTATGTAAAGCTGTCCTGCTTCGTTATGCTTTTGTACTGCGGCTGAGGTTTTTGCCATCTGCATAAGAGAGATGATACCTTCCTGCATTCTTGCACCGCCTGAAGCTGTAAACGCAACTACAGGCAGCTTATTCTCTGTTGCATATTCAAATGCACGTGTGATTTTTTCACCCACAACACTGCCCATTGAAGCCATCATGAAATGTGAGTCCATAACTACCATAACAGTGCGGCTGCCCTTTATAGTACAAATACCAGTAATTACTGCATCATTCATACCGGTTTTTTTATTCAAATCTGCAACTTTCTGAGCATAACCCGGAAATTCCAGAGGATCTGCACTGCAAAGTTCCTTATCAAACTCCTCAAATGAACCTGCATCAGCAGTTATTGATATTCTTTCAGCAGCCGTCAGTCTGGCATGATACTGACAGCTCGGGCAGACCTTTCCAAGCTCTGCCATTTTCTGTTTAGTAATGGATGCTCCGCAGCGTGGGCATTTAAACATAGGAACTGTGGGATCCTGCTCGTCACCGTTAAAACGCTTTGTGACCGTTTTAAACAAATCTTCTAACATATCGTATCACCATATTACAGCTGCTTATAAGCAGTCTGTTTTCTTCCTTATGATTTTTTCAGCTGTTCCAGATAAGACATCAGGAAAGCGTTGTCATAGTCGCCCTCTTCAAATTTCTGATTCTTAAGCAGTTTAAGCTGAAAGTCTATATTCGTATCAATACCTTCCACAATGAATTCTGCAAGTGCCAGACGCATTTTCATAATAGCCTCACGTCTGGTAGGCGCATGAACAATAAGTTTGGCAATCATTGAATCATAGTAAGGCGGAATGGTATATCCCTGATATACTGCGCTGTCAATGCGGACTCCAGGTCCCCCAGGAATATAGAGGGAACGTATAGTTCCCGGTGACGGACGGAAATCAAGGTCAGGATTCTCAGCATTTATACGGCACTCAATAGAGTGACCTGTAAGCTTTATGTCATCTTGAGCAAAAGGAAGCTTTTCGCCCTGTGCGATCTTCAGCTGCATCTGTACAAGGTCAATGCCTGTTACAAATTCAGTTACCGGGTGTTCAACCTGAATACGTGTGTTCATTTCCATGAAGTAGAAATTTCTCTCATGGTCTACAAGGAATTCTATTGTACCAGCATTGCAGTATCCTGCGGCCTTTGCAGCCTTTACGGCAGCTTCCTGCATTCTCTTACGCAGATCGTCTGTCATAAGCGGACTTGGACTTTCTTCAAGAACCTTCTGGTTACGACGCTGCATACTACAATCACGTTCACCAAGAGCAACTGTATTGCCGAATGAATCAGCCAGTATCTGTATTTCCACATGATGAGGTCCTACGATAAGCTTTTCAAGATAAACCTCATCATTACCGAAGAACTTTCCTGCTTCATCCTTTGCAAGTGCAATCTGTTTTTCAAGCTGATCTTCACTGTCAATTCTTCTCTCATTCTGCCAATTCCGCCGCCAAAGCCGATTGTAAGCTTTGCCACAAGTTCTTTTGGCATATTCATTTCATCTGCAAATGCCACAGCAACTGCTTGCGAACAGTTAAGTCCGTTCATAAAATTTTCTCTGGCAATTTTTCCTTTTGTCACGGTAAACACTTCCTTAATATTATTCGCCGAAAACGATGTCACTGCTTGTACTTTCGGCTATGGTAGTATCAGGAGCTTGGGTTTCAACAGGGGTAAATACCGCCGAAAAGCTTGCGTTTTGATTTGCGGTGAATGAATATTTGTCACTGCTGCTTACTTTTATTCCGT
>ERZ791837.1173-NODE-1173-length-17800-cov-4.057143_pt1 | contig 17800 bp, 19 predicted proteins | sample MGYA00510292_ERZ791837 | MGnify/ENA primary metagenome ERZ791837 (study PRJEB30046, sample SAMN00715259) | human gut metagenome | study: EMG produced TPA metagenomics assembly of the A metagenome-wide association study of gut microbiota in type 2...
CCGAGATCGACCAGAAGGAGCGCGATATTGAGAGTCTATGTCTGAAATTACTGCTCCAGCAGCAGCCGGTTGCGCGGGACCTGCGGCAGATCTCCGCCGCGTTAAAGATGATCACCGACATGGAACGCATCGGCGATCAGGCGGAGGATATCGCGGAGATCATTACCTATATGGACTGTGAGTGCGCCAACAGCGCCCTGCTGCGGGAGATGGCGAAGGACACCATTAAGATGGTGACCGAAAGCGTGGATGCCTATGTGCGGCGGGATACCGAGCGGGCAAAGCTGGTCATTGCGGAGGACGATATAGTGGATGACTACTTTGCGAAGGTGAAAAAGGAGCTAATAGCGCAGATAGCGGAAAACCCGGCCGGCGGGGAGCAGACCCTGGATTTTTTGATGATCGCCAAGTACTTTGAGCGGATCGGCGACCACGCCGTGAATATCGCGGAATGGGTTATTTTCTCGGTGACAGGGATACACAAAAGCAGTGAGATGCCGTAAAAGATATCATTATAGACCGGCTGGTGCCTTGCAAAGGGGGTGTCGGCCGGTTTTTCTATTATGGATGTTGGTGCTGGGGGAGCCGACTGCTTTATTGTTTTTTGCGGCCATAAGATCCAGCGGGTTTTTGATAACCTGCTGCGTAATGCTGTGCTTTATAGCTACCCGGACACCGAAATTGCCATAACGGCGGAGGTGCGGGGAAGCAAAGCGGTGATCTGCTTTAGGAACCACGGCGATACCATACCAGAGGAGAAGCTTGCCCGTATCTTTGAGCAGTTCTACCGGCTGGATGCTGCAAGGAGCAGCAGCGGCGGTGTTGGGCTGGGCCTGGCCATTGCCCGGCAGATAGTGGAGCTGCACGGCGGTGCGATAGAGGCAAGGAGCGCGAAGGATATGATTGAATTTACGGTGAAGCTGCCGCTTTCGTAGGAAAATTGTAAGAATTTGCACGGAGAAAAAGAGGAAACCCGTGCGGAGGAACAAATAAATAAAACTCCTGTTCTTGATACCATGAAGGTACACAAAAGCAGGAGATTTTATTTTTACAGACAGAAAAGCGAGGGACGGACAGTATGGAACGGAAAAGAATACCGGCATTGATGGAATGTGCCTGGCTGCGACGGTTTTGGTCATTACCTACCACACCTCGCCATTGGCCGGAGTTAGTGTGGTGGGGGATCTCCTAACACGGATCGTGGCCCGGGTGGCAATTCCGTTTTACTTTATGGCGACAGGCCTTTTTACGCTTTTCCAGTATCACTGTGATAATAGATGGCTGAAGGGATTCATGAAAAAGATCGGCACCATCTACGCGGCGTCTGTTTTGCTGTATCTTCCGCTTAATATCTATCAAGATTACTTTAACCGGCCCAATTTGTTGCCAAACTTACTGAGGGGTCTCGTATTTGATGGGACGGTATATCATCTGTGGCATCTCCCGGCGGCTATGCTGGGACTGGCGATTGTCTGGCGGCTGGTGGAAAAGCTTGATTATCCCAAAGGGTTGGCGGTGGCCGCGGTCTTGTACCTGGTTGGGTTATTCGGGGATAGCTACTATGGCATAGTGGGAAGACTGCCAGTGGTTAAGAAATTTTATGATCTGCTGTTCCAGCTCTTTGATTATACCAGAAATGGTATCTTCTTTGCGCCCATCTTCTTGATGCTCGGCGGGTATATGGCCGAACAAAAGCCCCGGCTAACAAAGTGGTGGAACTGGGCCGGGTTTGCCAGCGGCGTTGTGCTGATGTTTACCGAGGGTATGCTGCTGCACCAATATGTAATCCCCAGGCATGACAGTATGTGCCTAATGCTTCCGATCTGTATGGTGTTCCTTTTCCGGGGGCTATTGCGTTTTAGAGGAAGAGAGGTACGGGGACTGCGCACCGCCGCACGGGTCATCTATCTTGTGTACCCCATGGTGATAGTGACGGTGCGGGCTGCGGCGAAGATAACACATCTGGAAGCGCTGCTGGTGAAGAGCAATCTGGTTTATTTTGTGGCGGTGTGCGTGATATCATTTTTATTTGGCTTTGCGGTGGCTGCGCTGTGGTGGCGCTTTGCTGTAAAGCAAAAACACCTTGCAGAAACAGAGCGTACCTATATTGAGCTGGACCTGGCGAGCCTTGCCTACAATTCCGCCATATTGCAGGCGGCTATGCCGCAGGGCAGTGAGCTGATGGCCGTGGTGAAGGCCAATGCCTACGGCCACGGGGATTATGAAATTTCGACACATCTGGAGAAAAACGGTGTAAAAGCATTTGCGGTCGCGACGATCGAGGAGGAGATCCGCCTGCGGCGCTATGGGATCCGGGGGATGATCCTCATTTTGGGATATACCGATATCCACCGGGCGAAGGAGCTGAAACAATATGCACATCTAAAGCAGCTATGGGCTGCTGAATTATCCTGAATTGCGATGTGACTATGTACGGGTGGGGCACTCTATATGGGGTTGACAGTGCGCCGAAGGAGCAAACTGCCTTGCAGCTGGATCTGCGGCCGGTGCTTGCCCTAAAGGCAAGAGTGGCATTGATAAGAGATGTACCCAAAGGGAGTATACCGGCTATGGACGAGCCTTCCAAACCAAACGAGACAGCTGGATCGCGAATCTGCCGATTGGCTATGCCGATGGCCTGCCGAGGAGTTTATCCGATGGGAGAGCGTATGTGCGGATCGGAGAATTTACAGCTCCCATTTTTGGGCGCATCTGTATGGATCAGCTTGCGGTAGATATTACCGAAGTGCTCGGTGTGGCGGTTGGAGATATTGCCACACTGATTAACCGCCGGGAAAGCGGTCTGCTTTCTGCCTCGCATATCGCGGAGAAAACCGGCAGCATCAGCAATGAGCTGTTGAGCCGTATGGGAAGCCGCTTGCCCATTGTGATAAAAGAATGACGAAGAAAGAGAAAGCCGGTACATTGCCCTAATGAGGCAGTGTGCCGGCTGTCTTGATTCAGTTTTGCTGTTTGATTTCCAGTGGGAGCAGAGGATAATGGGTGAGGGTGCTGCCCTGCAAATCGGTGCGGTGCATATCTACGGCGGTAATCTGCGGGTTGCCGTAGGTGGTGTAGTAGTAGATGCCGCGGGTGGCATTGCAGCAGGAGGTATAAATAGTGATCTCATACTGGCTGGGGGCCACCTCACAGCAGCCGCGCACCTGCTCCACGCTGCCAAGGATGTGGAAGAACTGACTGACACTTTCTGTCTCATCCTCGCCGCTTACCGAGTTCATGCGAGTGAAAGCGACCCGTACAAAGCGGGAATCGGAGGACAGATCGCCGGGCAGGCCTTTGGCACCCATGCCACGGCTGTAGCAGGGCAGCTCCACTCCGGGGGCAAAGGTATTCTGCGGCTGGCGGGGAGAAAGGCCCCGATAGCGGTTCAGAATGGCCATCTGCTGCGGGAAAGGGGGATTATTGGTGAGAACGCCGACGGGATCATCGTGAATGTGCAGCCCATCCGCCATGCTCTCCACCACAATGGCGCCGGAGGCATCGGCGATGAGCCAGTGCAGGGAAGCGGGCGGCAGAGTCTCACTGAAGGGGGTGCCGGTCAGATTCATGCCGGTCAGGGCGGCGCGGGCTTCCCGCAGATCGGCGCAATGGGCCAAAATCCAGGGGATGAATTCAAACTGGGCGATATTTTCCTTTCCCTCGCAGGGGGCGGCATAGGCGGCATTGCCAACAAAATTGAGCCCGGCCATGCCAAGACCTTTTTCATTGATGGCATCATAGTAGAGGGGGTAACCATTGGCCACATACGCCATGCCGATGATGGCGTAGTGTTCGTTCATGCTGCCGGTATGGCGGAAAGAAAGCGGAAAGCGGCGGGGCGTAATGGTTACTTCGCTGGGGTAGGAAAATTCATAATCCAAAGTACGGCCAAAATAAAAATCACGGGTTTGATAGGTGGCAGCGGTACACATTTTATCGGCTCCTTTTGTACAGAATGATGGATTTGACGGTAGGAAAAATCCACGGACTGTGGTACAATATCATTATAGCACCAAGCCCCCCCTAATATAGCAGATTGCAGTGAACTTTACAAGGGACCCAGAAAGGATGACAGCGATGATGGAAAAGTATGAGATGCGGCGGCAGATCGGCCCCAGCATCTGCGATGCCAGCGGGAAGCTGAGCCACGCTGAGGCCTTTGGGCTGTTTATGGATATCGCTTCCTTCCACGCGGAGCAGATCGGCGTGGGACTGGGCGCGATGGCCCAAAAGAATCTTTTTTGGCTGACGGTAAAGACACAGGTGAATTTTATCCGGCGGCCACGGATGCTGCAAAATGTAACATTGGAAACCTGGCCGGAGCAGCCGGATAAGATGCGCGGTAACCGCAGCTACATTATGCGCTGCGGAGAGGATACGGTCCTGACCGGCAAAACGGAATGGGCTGTCATCAATACCGCGACGCACAAGCTGGTGCCGCTGGAGGGAATTTATCCGGTGGAGCTGCGTTTTGAAAATGGGACAGCGGCACCAGAGCCTTTTGCCCGGATTGCGGATCATTTTGAGGGGATAGCGCCCTATGCCGAATACCGGGTGCGCTCCACGGATATTGATGTGGGCGGCCACATGAATAACACAGCCTATGTACGGACGATCATGGGCAGCCTTTCCAACGAGGAGCGCAAGGCTCTGACCATTCGGCGGATGGATGTCATCTTCCGGGCCTCCTGCTACGAAGGAGATGTGCTGAGCTTCCGCCGCAAAGAGACGGAGGATGGGCTGGATATCCGGGTCTCTCGCGGGGAAGAGACGGTTCTGCTGGTACGCATCCGGTAAAAATGAGCACCGGAAAAACCGGTGCTTTTTTGTTATTCTCTATTGACTCTACAATAGATGTAGAATTTATAATAAAGTATAGCAAAAACAAATTTTTTGTAGGCCCTGTATGGCTTGGCCGACCTTTTTATTATCGGTCGGTATGAGGGCGATGCCAGCACCACCGCGGTGTCCATCGGTTCGCAGGTGATGCATATGCTCACGGTCATGACCGCGGGGCTTGTAATGGGAGCCACGGCCGGCATTGGGCGGGCTGTGGGCGGCGGTTTTCCAGGGAAAAGTAGGAATCGGCCTTTCGAGGGAACACTTGCAGTAGGGGAAATATTTCCCATGCGACCGTATCTTTTTGGTGCTGGATGAGGAGGACAACTATAATGGGGAGGTGCAGCAGCTGCCGCAGGCATTGTGTCTTCGGATTCGCTTCCGGGGCAGCCATGCCCAGGCACCGGAGCAATATGAGAAGCTGACCGCCTACATTGCGGCGCATCAAATGGAGGTGGCTGGTTTTTTCCGGGAAATTACAATGATTGATTATGGGCTGACCAACGATCTGCAAAAGATTGTCACCGAGATCAGTATTCCAGTGAGAATGCAATAAAAAGACCAGCCGGGGTTCCAACGGAATCCTGGCCAGTCTTGCTATATCATTGTTTTGTGAATAGGCCAACCGTCTCACAATGCGCTGTCCTTGGGAAAAGATCTACCGGGCGGTAACACTGCAGATCGTAGCCCATCTCCCGGAGGATGGCGGCATCCCGTGCCATGGTGGCGGGATTACAGCTTACCATGATGATGCGGCTGGGCGCCATGCGCACTACCGCTTGCAGGGTATCGTTATCGCAGCCCTTGCGGGGTGGATCCAGCACGATGACATCAGGGCGCAGGCCGCGTTCCGCTAAAATCTGCGAAGCCTTGCCCGCATCGGCGCACAGAAATTCCGCATCAGTTACACCGGCGCGGGCGGCATTTTGGCGAGCATTTTCCACGGCACTGTGTACTACCTCAACACCGATGAGCTTCTGCCCCGGCTGAACCATGGAAAGCCCGATGGTACCTGCCCCGCAGTAAAGATCGAGAAGAGTTTCATTCGGCTGCAGGGCGGCCAGTTGGGCGGCTTCCCGGTACAGCTGTTCTGCGGCATCGTGATTTACCTGATAAAAGCTGTGCGGAGAAAGTGTAACAGAAACACCGCAAAGGACATCCTGTAAAGTGCCTGGCCCTGCCAGCACTGTATCTTGCTGACCAAGGATCACATTGTTCCGGCAGGTATTGTGATTCAGCAGTATGGTGGAGATGGCAGGGAACTGCTGCTGTGCTTCCCGGGTGAATTCCTCGGCATGGGGCATTTTATCGCCATTGATGATAAGGCACAGCATAATGCTGCCATCAACGGCCGCCTGACGCAGATAAAGATGCCGCAGCAAGCCTTTCCCTGTCTGTTCATTGTAGATGGTAAGCCCATGGGTATCGGCATAATGACACATCCATGCGGCGATCTCGCTGAAAACCACCGGCTGCAGGGGACAGTCCCGGCAGGGAATGACAGTATGGCTGCGCGGCGCAAAAAATCCGGTATAGCTGCCAGCATCGCCCTGCCCAAAGGGGAACTGAGCCTTATTGCGGTAGCATGTGTGGCTGGGGGAGGGCAGAATAGGCAAAGGCTCTATTGTAAAGCCGCCGATGCGCCGCATGGCATCCTGTACCCAGCGCTGCTTTTCCCGCAGCTCCGCTTCGTAGGTGATGTGCCGCAGGCTACATCCGCCGCAGCGCTTATAGCTGGGGCAGTCAACCGGAACACGATCCGGGGAAGGGGTGATGACCTCTTCGATGATGCCATAGTAGTAGCTTTTCTGCACCTTTACGATTCGCACTCTCAGTTCATCTCCGGCGGCGGTCATTGGCACAAAGACCGCGATGCCATCAGTGTGCCCGATGCCGCTGCCCTCATTGGTGATGGATTCTATGGTAAGTGGGATGATGTCATTCTTCTTAAACATGGCGTTCTCCTTTTTCGGTGGCCGGTTCTTTTTTTATTATACCATCCCGCAGCCTGCTTGGGAACCACCCGGCGCAAAAAGGCTTTCTATTCGGCAGCTTCTGTGCTATAATATCATGGTTGTCACAGCGGAAAGGGGGAATCATGGTGCAGATCTCTTTGCAGAATGTTAGTAGGAGCTTTGGCAGCGAGGTTATTTTTTCCGATGTCACCGCCAAGATAGAGGATCACGACCGTATTGGCCTGGTGGGCCCCAATGGCACCGGCAAGACTACCCTTCTGCGGGTCATCTGTGGGGAACTGGAACCGGATGACGGTTTTGGGGAAATTGCCCGCGGAGCGGACCTTTCCATTGGCTATCAAAAGCAGAACTGCGGGCTTTCCTTCGAGGGGACCATTTGGCAGGAGATGCAGTCAGTCTTTGCCGATGTGTATGCTCTGGAGCGCCGTATGAAGGAGCTGCAGGAGCGAATGGCACAAGAAAATACGCCGGCCCTGGCGGAGGAATACCGGCGCACGGAAGACGCTTTCCTGGCGCGGGACGGCTACCAAATTGAGGTAAAGATCAAGACGGTGTTGACCGGTATGGGCTTTGCGGAGCATGGCTTTGATAAATGTGTGGACAAGCTCTCCGGCGGAGAGCAGACTCGTCTGGCGATTGCTAAGCTTTTGTTAGAAGCACCCAGTCTGCTTATACTGGATGAGCCGACAAACCATTTGGATTTTGCTACACTTAGTTGGCTGGAGGATTATCTAGCCGGTTATAAAGGGGCGTTGCTGGTCGTTTCGCACGACCGCTACTTTCTTGATAAGCTTTGCAACAAAATATGGGAGCTGGAGGACGGTACCCTGTGGGAATACAAGGGCAACTACACCGCCTACACTCGCCAGCGGGAGGAGCAGGATACCCGCCAAAAGAAGCTGTACGAGCAGCAGCAGGCGGAGCGCGCCAAGCTGGAGGACTATGTGGCCCGTAATTTGGTGCGTGCTTCCACCACCAAGATGGCACAGTCCCGCCAGAAGATGCTGGAACGGCTGGAGCCCATTGAAAAGCCCCACCGCCGCCTGAAGCCCCCAAAGATCCGTCTGGAGTTTGAGACCGAGCCAGTCAAGGATGTGCTGGATGTTGAGGGGCTTACCATTGCGGTTGGCAGCGGAGAGCGGGAACGCATCCTTCTTGCCAATGCGGAATTCAATATCCAGCGGGGGGATAAGGTGGCTATCATCGGTCCCAACGGCAGCGGCAAAACAACGCTTTTGCGTACCCTCCTTTCAGCGCAGCCGCCCATAAAGGGCCGCATCACTTGGGGACGGGGCGTTAAGCGCAGTTACTACGATCAGGGAAGCGACCATCTGGATCAATCCCTGACTGTACTGGACACCATGTGGAAGGCCTACCCCCGTCTATATGAAACACCTTTGCGTACAGCCCTGGGTGCCATGGGACTTACCGGGGAGGACGCCCACCGGCTGGTGGGGCAGCTTTCCGGCGGAGAGCGTGCCCGCCTGAAGCTCGCGATCATCTGTCTGGCCGGCAGTAATGTGCTGGTGCTGGATGAACCTACCAACCATCTGGATTTGCCTTCTAAGGAGGTTTTGCAGCAGGCCCTAGCGGAGTACGAGGGAACACTGATCATCGTATCCCATGACCGCTACCTGCTGGACCGCGTGCCAAACCGCATTTTCGCGATAGAACAGGGGGCTCTGCACCAGTATAAGGGTGGTTACGGGGCTTATCTGAGGGCCAAAGCGGAGCTGGGCCCGGAAAGGGCCGCCGCCCCGCAGCCAAAGACCGAAAGCGAGCAGAAAAAGCAGTATAACCGCGGCAAGGAGCAGCGCCGGGAGGACGCCCGCCGCCGTAAGGAATACGCCGAAGCCGAAACGCTCATTCATACGCTGGAGGAGGAGCTGGAACAGATCAAGACGGAAATGGCGCGGGACAGTGTGCAGAATGACTACCAGCGCCTGCAGGAGCTCTGTGCCCTCATAGAGGAAAAGCAGGGGCTTTTGGATTCCGCTATGGAACGCTGGCTAACCCTTAGTGAAGAGATGGGCAACAATTGAATAAAAAAGGGCTGCCGGCCACAAAACCGACAGCTCTTTTCTTTATTCTTCGTTTTTTTGCAGTTCACAGTAGCTTCCGTCTCTCACCGCATAGATAGCATCGTAATCGGCGTGCATCAGTTCGCTCAGCGGGGTTGCCGCTTCATAGCGCACACAGGTGCCGCAGTCGGTGCTCAAGGTGCGCGGAACCGGTGCCATTTTGGCATTGATCCCGGCTTTCATCATGGCACGCGCGGTGCACTGGGCGGAAAAGTGGGTGTGAAAGGTTGCAATGTAAGAATTCATATCACTTGGTTAGGATCAGGGTGAAATCCTCACCATCGGCCTTTACCGCCACCTTATAGCCCTGGCTCCCGGCAAAGCGGGTCACATTCTCCACGGCACACTGATTATCTACCAGTACGGTCAGCTCGGCGGGATTGCTCTTCTTGACCTCTTTCTGCACCATAACAACAGGCATGGGGCAGGCAAGTCCTCTTGCATCTACCATAGTTACGCCTCCTTAGCAATATTCCGGAAGGAAACGATCGCCACGACAACAAAGCCGATGACAACAGCGATCATACCATTCTGGGTGGGACCGTTGGCGGAAGAAGCCAGACCAAAGTTGTGGCACAGAGCGGCGCCTACCATCATGCCCAGTACGGTAATGGTGGAATCCGCGCTGCCTTCGCCGGCCAGTACCAGCTGACGCAGCGGGCAGCCGCCCAGCAGGATGGAACCCCAGCCGACCAGGGCCATGCCAAGAGCATTCCAAAGGCCATCGGTGTGGGCAACAGGCTGACCCTCAAAGCCCAGGTTGAAGTTGCCGGTGATGAGGTTGCCGATGATAACGGCAATGATAACAGCGATAAAACCATACAGCAGCTTGAAATCCTTGAACATCATAGCGTCACGGATGCCACCGACGGTACACAGACGGGAACGCTGGGCCAAAGCACCGACGATCAGACCGACGATCAATGCAACGGCGATGGGAGCGTGCTTGCTGCCGGGGCCCTCAGTGGAGAAGTGGATGAAGGAGGGAGCAGCGATAAGCAGGATCAGCAGGGCCACTACGATAGCGGGCATTACGCTGCCTTCCAGGGCGCCCAGGTTATAGGCACGCTTCATGGTAAAGCCCTTCTTGAGGAACAGGGTGCCGATGAAGATACCGACAACGAAGCCGACCAGACCAACGATGGCGTTCAGATCGCCGCCGCCGATACGGATCATCATACGCAGCGGGCAGCCCAGGAACATCAAGGCGCCGATCATAACGAACATACCCAGTACAAAGCGCAGGGCAGGGGAGGAACCGCCGCGGCCTTTGAATTCCTTAAAGCCAAGAGCAGCGATGAGGGAGCCCAGTACAATGCCGATGATCTCGGGGCGGATGTACTGGACCACGCCTGCGGAGTGCAGGCCCAGGGCACCGGAGGTATCCCGCAGGAAGCACGCAATACAGAAGCCCATGTTGCCGGGGTTGCCCAGCGCAGTCAGCAGTACGGCAGCAGCACCTACCACCAGACCGGCCGCCACGACCAGCCAGTTTACTTTTTTCATGGTATAAACCTCTCTTTAAGTTGATTTGACAAACGCACAGTCAATCGTTCATCATAATACAGAATAACGATAAGGCAGAAAATTGTCAATATTATCTCGTCGCAATTGTTAAAAAATCGTTAACTAGGAACGAGATTCGACATTTACGAATAATTTCCGCCTGATTCCACTGTATACCTCATAAAAGAAGAAGCCCCGTAAGGGCTTCCATCTGTTACTTTGCTTCTTTTTTACGCCGCGGTGGATACAGCTTGATGCAGTGATCCAACTCCACCGCTTTTTTCATTTGATCTTTTGCATAGTCGCTGGCTTCTCCCCACAGGGTAAAGTGCGCATCACATCGGTTCTGCCGGAAATGGTCACAGGTCAGTTCGGCATATCGGGGACCGCATTCCGGGCAGCACGCTTGCCCGATAAAATGCTTATCATCCAATGCGTACCAGCAGGGCAGCCGCAGCGGCAAGCCGCAGGTGGGGCAGGGGAACGCAACATACTGCTCCATCCTTATTGCTTTTTTTACACTATATATCAGTGGCAGCTTGGGCTTTTTTGGCTTTACCAGGGTATTTTTCAGCGCCTGAAGTTCTTCTACGGCCGGTAAGGGTCCGTAGCGTTCGGTTAGTGCCCGCCCGATAGCAGCTGTAAACTGGGCATCGCAGTAGGCATCGTGGTATTCCTGTCCCTCCGGTTCCGGCAGCTCCATAGCCTCCACCGCGGTTTTTAGGGCATAGTTGCGGATGCTATTCTCGGTCCGGTAGGCATAGGCCATCTGCACATCGTAACGACCCAACTGCTCCGGTATCTTCATTCCTATGTGCGCCAGATTTTTTTCCAGCACGCCAAAGTCATTCCCGCTCCACGCAATGAGGGTATCACAGTCGCCGCACCAGTCAAAGAACGCCTTCGCAACCGAGGCCAGAGGCTCTTCGCCCTGCAGGTCCTTCATGGTGATCGCCAGGATCTTCTGAATATACGGGTTCATCTTGCGGTAGATCACAGGGCGGATCAACCGCCGGAATCCATCGATCTGTCGATATTCTTCATCGGTTTTCACAGCGCCTATTTCTATAATCTCATCAAAGCTGTTGCCATCCAGAAAACCGGTGTTCCATTCCAGGTCAAAAAATACTTTGTTCAAGGGATTTGCTCCTTTTTCTTGGGGTACTGCTCCTTATTTTAGCGCATTTTGCAGCAAAAGGAAAGCTTTTCGACAATTTTCCTTTGGTTTATGAGGCGCTAAAGTGCCAAATTCTATTGACAAACGGTCTTATACCATGCACAATGGGGGTACTCCGCAAGGATAAAGAGAGGAGAAGATCAATAATGGCAAGGAAACTTTTCTGCCAGCTAAGTCCATTTTGCTACCGTATCTCGGTGGAAAAGGAGATCATGCTGCGGAATCTGCGGGATCTCATTTCCCCGGTACGCTTTGCAGAGCACAGGGAAGAGAAACCGCTGCCGGCCCTCATTAAGGGGCACCGTTCCCCCATGCTGCGCCAACTGGCTGGTGTGGATATGCAGTTGCAATATAATAAGGAAACCAATCTCCGTCTGGCGGGGGAACGCATCCATGGTCTTATCATTGAACCAGGTCAGACCTTTTCCTTTTGGCATACGGTGGGCCGCACCACCGCCCGGAAAGGTTATCTCCCAGGGCTGACCATCGGGGCTGGGCGACTGGGAGCAGAGACCGGCGGGGGACTATGTCAGCTGGCCAATCTTATCCACTGGATGGTTCTCAATAGCCCTCTTACAGTCACAGAGCTGCACCATCACACCGATGCCCTTTTCCCGGATAGCGGGCGGCGGGTGCCTTTCGGCACCGGGACAAGCATCTTTTATAAAAATGTTGATTACCGTTTCCGCAATGATACTGATACTCCGGTACAGCTGCTTATTTGGCAGGAGGAGCACGATCTCTGCGGTGAACTGCGGGCTCAGCATGCTTTCCCGTACCGCTGGCGCATTATAGAGGAGGACCACCATTTTCAAAGGGAAGCGGATGGCCATTATTACCGCTGCAGCCGCATTTACCGCGTTAAAACGGACTGTGAAGGCAATGAGCTTGACAGAGAATTGTTGCTGATCAATCACTCCCAGGTGATGTATGATCCCGCTCTCATCCCACCGGAGCAGCTCCGGGAGGAGCTTCCATGCTGAGAGAACGGAGTTTTGCCCATCGGGGCGGCATTGCCTGCCGCATGGGGGAGCAGGACTTGACCTGGGAGGAGCTGCACAGCCGTGCCAGCGCACTGGCGGCAAAGCTGGCGGAGGGCAGCGGGCCTGTCCTCATTTATGGCGAAAAATCCCCGGCGTATGTTATCGCTATGGTGGGATGTCTTTGGGCCGGCAGACCTTATGTTCCGGCCGGACCGCACTATCCGGCGCAGCGGGTCAGTTCTATGGTCGCGCAGGCCAAGATCCATACCGCCATCTGTTTGCAGCCGCTTCCCACAGCGCTGCAGGATACCGTCTATTGCCTTTCCATCCCGCTCCAGGGTGGGGAGTGCTTTGCTTTACCTGCTGCCGCTCCGGATGATATCGCCTATATCCTGTTCACCTCCGGCAGCACCGGTGCGCCAAAGGGCGTTGTGGTCACCTATGCCAACCTGGAAAATTTCATCGCCTGGTTCACCACGCGTCCTGCCATTGCCGGGCTGTATCCTCATGCTGTGCTCAATCAGGCGCTGTTTACCTTCGATCTTTCAGTCGCCGATCTATATTATACATTATACACCGGATGCACTCTGGAACTTTCTACGGAGGGGTGTCCCATTTCCACCTGCGACAGCCGGGCGCAGCTGGCAGTTATGACCCCTTCCTTTGCGGACTGCTGCCTGCTGGATGAACGGTTTGCGGCCAAGATGCTGCCTTGCTTACAAACGATTTTCTTTTGTGGGGAGCCGCTGAGAGGCAGTACCGTGCGGCGGCTGTGGCGGCGTTTTCCGGGGCTGCGGATCATCAATGCCTATGGTCCCACCGAAGCAACTTGTGCGGTTACAGCCGTGGAGATCACCAAGGAGCTGGCCAAAGAGGAGAGGCTTCCCATCGGTCACCAATACGGGGAAGCGGTTAGTGTTACGGTGGAACAGCCGGACGGTATTGTCCAACAGGCGGGAAGCACAGCAGACGATACCGTGGGCGAGCAATTCCATGACTATTCTGGACACATTACTTTGCAGGGGCAAAGCGTTGCTGCCGGTTATCTTGGGGGAGAGAAATTTCATGGCCGCTTTGTGACCGGCGATATCGGGTACTTTAAAAATGGGTACTTGTGGTATGCTTCCCGCTGCGATGACCAAATCAAATATAAGGGCTACCGCATAGAGCCCGGCGAAATAGAAGCTGCATTGACGGCATTGCCGGGGATTCATCAAGCAGTGGTGCTGCCGCGCAAAGACCGCTTGGGACGGGTTATTTCCCTTCAGGCGGTGGCGGCTGCAACCGGAGAACCACAGGAGGAACAGGTGCGTCAGGCTCTTGCCAGTATGCTGCCGGAGTATATGGTTCCCCGGAGGATATTGTTTTGTCGTGCACTGCCCATGACGGTAAACGGTAAGATCGACCGAAGGAAAGCAGCTGCGCTATTGGACCAAAGCACTGTGCCAACAGACGAAAAAGAAAGGAACAAATGTTTCACATGAAACATTTTGGAGAAGATGAGGTGAGCACATGAAAAAAGAAAAACTGCTGGAAGTACTGTGTCGAGCCTGTGACCGGCCGCTGGAGTGGAACACGGAGCTGCTGCAAAGCGGCTATCTGGATTCCCTGGCGATGGTGCTGCTGGAGGAAGAGCTGGAGATGGCCGGGGAGAGTATCTCGGTGGCGAGAATACCGAGGGAAGCGCTGGAAACCCCGATGACCCTATGGGACTGGTACCGGATGAATACCCAGGCAGGGAAGCGTGAATAAATATGTTTGACAGCCCGGTGATGATATGCTACAATCATCGGGTTACCTTATTTTTTGACTGACATGGGGTGAAGGCATGAGTACAGTAGAAATTCTGCTCATTGGGATCGGCCTTTCGATGGACGCTTTTGCAGTGGCGATATGCAAGGGCCTGGGAATGCGGCGCATCAACTACCGGCATACCTTTATCATCGCATTGTTCTTTGGTGGATTCCAGGCGCTGATGCCCTTTTTGGGCTGGCTGCTGGGCAGCCGGTTTGCGCAGTACATCACCCGGTATGACCACTGGATCGCCTTTGTGCTGCTGCTGTTCATCGGCGGGAAGATGGTGTGGGACACCCTGCATGAGGATGGCAAGGAAGAGGAAGAATTTACTAACGAACGATTGGATCTGAAGGAACTGCTGCTGATGGCGGTGGCGACCAGTATTGACGCGCTAGCAATGGGGATTACCTTTGCGTTCCTCTCTGTGAGTATTGGCAAGGCCTCCGGGCTTATTGGATGTACCACCTTTGTAATCTCAGCGTTGGGCGTATTTATTGGCAACCGTTTTGGCGCTAAGTATAAGGACAAGGCCTCGCTGACCGGCGGCATTATTCTGATCCTTATCGGCTGTAAGGTATTGCTGGAGCATTTAGGCATCCTGGGATAAGATTTAGTCGAAACTAACGGATTGACAAATCCGGAACATCATAATATAATAAACCGCGTAAGAGGGAGTAGTTTGCACGGTCTATCGGCTGTGTTGGGCGGTATCGTCATCCCGGCGCTTTGGCGCTCGTGCCGTCCGTAAACACCATGTGTTTAGAACAAGACTTTTACAAAGGTCCTTAATGGGGGCTTTTGTAAAAGTCTTTTTTATATTTAATTGCAAATAATATGCATGAGGTGACTGACTATGATTTTTGAAGAAATCGGCAGCCTGTTTGTGAATGTAGCGGCACTGAGCGACTGGCGCTACTGGGTGATGTGGGCCATCGGCGGCCTGCTCATCTACCTGGCGATTGCCAAGGACATGGAGCCGACGCTGCTGCTGCCGCTGGGCTTTGGCACCATTTTGGTCAATATTCCGCTTTCTGGCGCTATCGACCAGGTGGGTGCAAACGGGCAGGTGACAGAGGGTGCTTTGACTACACTGTTCAATGCCGGCATTGCCAATGAGCTGTTCCCGCTGATCCTGTTTATCGGCATTGGCGCGATGATCGACTTTGGGCCGGTGCTTTCCAATCCCAAGCTGATGATTTTTGGCGCGGCGGCGCAGTTTGGTATCTTTTTGACCTTCTGTGCGGCTTCGATGTTCTTTGGAACCAATGACGCGGCTTCCATCGCGGTCATCGGTGCGGCGGATGGCCCGACCTCCATCTTCGTTTCTCAGATGCTGGGTTCCAAGTATCAAGGTGCCATTATGGTGGCGGCATATTCCTACATGGCACTGGTGCCTATCATCCAGCCGCCGGTCATTAGGGCGCTGACTACCCACAAGGAGCGGTTGATCCGGATGCCCTATAAGCAGGTGGAGATCAGCAAAACCACCCGCATTCTGTTCCCGATCCTGGTGACTATTGTTGCCGGTATCATTGCCCCCACTTCTGTGGCACTCATCGGCTTTTTGATGTTCGGCAACTTGATCCGTGAGTGCGGAGTGCTTAATTCCCTAAGCGATACCGCCCAGCATGTGCTGGCAAACCTGGTGACTATTTTCCTGGGAATCACCATTGCGGCCAATATGCAGGCGGAGCAGTTCCTGAAGCCTGAGACCCTGCTGATCCTGTGCTTGGGCCTGGTGGCGTTCATCTTTGATACCGCGGGCGGTGTGCTGTTTGCCAAGTTTCTCAACCTGTTCCTCAAGACCAAGATCAACCCGATGATCGGCGCGGCAGGGATTTCCGCCTTCCCGATGAGCGGGCGTGTGGTGCATAAGATGGGTCTGGCGGAGGATAAGCAGAACTATCTGCTGATGCAGGCCATTGGTGTAAATGTATCAGGGCAGATTGCTTCCGTTGTGGCGGGCGGCCTGATCCTCAACTTCTTCCTGTAATCGTAAGGGGGTAAAGCAGATGAACTATTTTAATCCTGGTGCTTTTGTGAGTAACTTTCATTACTTGGTTTCCGGTATGCTGGGCATCTTCCTGGTCATTGGCATTATTATTCTCTTTACGATGCTGCTGAACCGGGTCTTTCGTAAGAAATAATTAAGGAACTCTTCATTGTTCGTTTATTGCAGACTGTTCCCAAAAGGGGTATCCTAATGGTAAAATCCATATTGGGACAAGAGGGACGATAAATGCAGATGACTGACCGCCAAAAGAAAATATGGGGCATTGCCACCGTCATCGGGCTGGTAGTCTTTATGGGGCTGCTGTGCTGGTTTGTAGGACGACCGATGATTCGCTTTGTTTCGGAGCCGGAGAAATTCCGCCTGTGGGTGGATGAACACGGCATTTGGGGGCGGCTGGCTTTCATCGGCATGGTGATTTTCCAGATCATCGTGGCCATTATTCCTGGAGAGCCGCTGGAGATCGGCGCAGGGTATGCCTTTGGGGCGGTGGAGGGTACCATTCTGTGCCTGACCGGTGCAGTGCTGGGCGGAGCCATTGTGGTACTGCTGGTACGGCGCTACGGCATTAAGCTGGTGGAGGTCTTTTTCCCCAAAGAGAAGATCATGTCGCTGCGCTTTATGCAGGACAGTCGCCGGCTGGAGCTCCTGGTGTTTATCGTCTTCATGATCCCCGGTACACCGAAAGATCTGCTGTGCTACGCTGTTGGACTGACCAACCTGCGGATGCGGGACTGGCTGTGGATCTCTCTGGTGGCAAGGATCCCAAGTATTATCACTTCCACCATAGGCGGCAACGCCCTGGGGGAGCGAAATTATGTTTTTGCGGCGGCGGTATTTGCAGTAACGCTGCTCATCAGTTTGGGAGGCATCCTGCTGTACCGGCACATCTGCCGGAAGGAAAATGAGGAGCTGGCCCGAAAAGAAGAACAGGAGGACAACCACAATGAAGAAAACAATTAGTCTTATCTTGGCGGCGGTAGTGCTGCTGACGATGCTGACCGCCTGCGGCGGAAAGGCGCCTGCAGAGCCTGCCGAAACGGCGCTGTATGGCAAAGTAACAATGGAAAACGCCCCCGCGAACGCGATGGGCACGGTGGTCTATCTGGGTTATTACGAAAGTGCCGATGCCATGAAGGCGGAGCTGCCGGAAACGCTGAAAGACCTGCCGCTGGCAGAGATGGGCGGCGGAGAAGCCTATGCCATCATTCCGCGGTTTGAAGGCGAGAGCGTGACCCTGTATGCCGTGACGATGAAGGAAGACGCCGCGACTGAACGGGCAAAAAACGGTACGGTATATGACGGCGCGGTGCTGCTGATGTGTAATGAGAGCGATATCTTTGCCAATACCGAGGTGGAACTGAAGCTGGGTGAGGACAGCATAAGCTTTGGACCGTACATCAGCCTAATGGACGGCAGCGTGGTGACCC
>ERZ791837.1178-NODE-1178-length-17728-cov-3.219487_pt1 | contig 17728 bp, 14 predicted proteins | sample MGYA00510292_ERZ791837 | MGnify/ENA primary metagenome ERZ791837 (study PRJEB30046, sample SAMN00715259) | human gut metagenome | study: EMG produced TPA metagenomics assembly of the A metagenome-wide association study of gut microbiota in type 2...
GTGACCGCCTACCGCCATTACCTGAAGCACGGGAAGGACGACCGCGGCCAGGCTTATGAAGTGAACGAGCCCTGGCTGACCAAGGAGGACCGGAAGCTGATCGCCAGCGACGACCCGCTGGATTTCCTCGCCCTCTCCCCCTTCCGGAGCACGGATTTGAAGGCGGCGGACAAGTTCGTCAGCCAGTACCTGGGCATGGTGGAGAAGCTTGAAAAAGACGGCGTGCTCCCCGTTCTGGAAAAATTGGTTCTTCCGTAGTCATACAATCCTTCATGCAGCCCGGCTCCTGTTCCGGGCTGCATGAAGACGCCTTCCCGGTCTTTTCCTTTCCGCAGCATTTTCACCTCTCACCCTTCTTATGGAAACACAACCGCATTCACGCCTGGGCCCCTTCCTTGCCCTGACCTTCATTTATTTGCTCGTAGGGTTCCTGTCCACCGTGAACGGCCAGTTCCAGGGGCCTTTGCAAAGCGCCTTCCTGTCGGACGCCGGCGCTTTGAAAAACACGTTCATCACGCTGATTCCCTTTTTCTTTTTCCTGGCGTACCTGGTGAATGGAAACATCGCCTCCCGCTGGATCAACCGCTACGGCTATAAGACGACGCTGATACGGGGGCTCCTGTTCATGGTGCTCGGGCTGGCCGTCTTTTTCCTGTCCGCATGGTTCACCGTCCAGTTCGAGGACCTGCGCACGACGATCGCCGGGGCCAGCATCCCCTACGGCTATTTTATTTTTCTGGCGGGGTCCTATGCCATGGGCACCTCCGCCACAATTTTGCAGGTCGTCATTAACCCCTACGTGACGTCCTATGAATTGAAGGGAACCCAGCCCGTCCAGCGCCTCAACATCGTCTGCGCCGTAAACTCCTTCGGAACGACGATCGCGCCGTTTTTCGTGACCGGCATCCTGTTTGCCGGACTGCCCATGGAGAGCGTCCACGTGCGGCAGCTGATGCTCCCCCTGCTTATCCTGGGCGTCCTCATTGCGCTGGTCACCCTGCTGACGAAGCGCCTTTACCTGCCCAACATCCGGGACACGACGGCCGGAGAAGGAGAAAAGCTGGAACGCAGCATCTGGTCCTTCCGGCATCTGACATTGGGCGTGATCGCCATTTTCTTTTATGTGGGCGCGGAGGTGTCCGTGGGCATCAACGTGAACCTGCACGCCCTGGAGCTCAGCAATTCGGATGAACCGCTGCTGTTCCTGGGCTCCAGCAACCTGGTGGTGTGGGGGGTGGACCTGGGCATTCCGGCCCTGCTGGCCTCCCTGTACTGGGGCGGCCTGATGGTGGGGCGCATCGTTTCCAGCTGGCTGAACCATATCTCCCCCCGCGTCCAGTTGACGGTGGCGACCTCTGCGGCGGCCATCCTGACGCTGGTTGCCATTTACACCCATAACCTGTGGGTGCTGGTTTCCGTAGGGTTGTTCCATTCCGTCATGTGGGGCTGTATTTTCACGCTCGCCACCGTGGGACTGAAAAAATACACCGCCAAGGCTTCCGGCATTTTCATGATGGGCGTGTTCGGCGGCGCCGTTTTCCCCTTCCTCCAGGGAGCTCTGACGGACGCGCTGGGAAGCTGGCGCTGGTCATGGATGCTTGTCTTCCTCTGTGAGCTGGTCATGCTTGCCTATGCCCTTGCGGGTTCCCGCGTCAGGAAAGAAGACCTGCTGGAAGGAACGGACTGAATAAGGCCGGCCCCGTCCGGCTCCATCCGGAGACTTTGCCCTCACCCATTGATTCCTTTTCCGGAGGGAAAAGCCGGTCCGGCGGAACAGCCCGTCCCATACTCCGGAAAGTTGATTTTCCATCAGGGAAGACCATCATGTCCTCCATCTTTTCTTCATGGAATGATGTGTTCTCAATCATTCCATTAAGAGAATCATGAAAGAAATAAAATCATTCAGTCAGGGACAGTTGATTCCCCAGACAGGGGATATTTATCCTTCCGGAATATGCCTGGGCCTGGTCACTTATTGGCTCATTGCATGCCATCGTCATGAAGAAAGCCAATTTTGGGCCGATATTGAACACAGCATCAGTCCGCCTCGCAATCAGCCCATTTCAAAAGCTCCTCTCATTTATGGAGAGGGGTACGCGGCAAAAGCCTCCGTTTTCCATGAACAAAACGACATGGCGGATGTCCTTGCCCGCAGCCGTCAAGCAATGGTTATCGAAGGGAAGATGGAGATGCTGCATAACAACTCGGTTCCTGCAAACTTCTTCGAAAAGAAATTTATGGATTACGCTATTTCCAAAATTTTACAAAAGGACGTTACTATTTCCGAGATTTTACAAAAGGACGTTACCTATACGATTTTGGCCATTTTTGAAGAACGCTGTGGGCACGCCATCGGTATTCACAACGAAAAGGGGAAGGTTCATCTTTTTGACCCCAACTTTTTCGTTCTGGAATGCGACAGCAACACTGATCTGCCAGGGGATATAAAAAAGGCATTTGGAAAAATTAATAGTCCATACCACGACCGGTTTAACAAAAGTTTTTCCCTGGATGCTTTTTGTTAAGGAAAAACTGCCACCCATTCCCGGAATGAGTCCTTCGCAGCAGGAGGAAAATTCCTGACGGCAATCCCTCCCGGCTTCCATGAAAAGTTGAGAGGGATTTTCCTTTTCCATCACCGGCAAGTCTTCATTCTTGCCCTCCTGCCTCACAGGTGCGAAACCGTGTCCGGAGCCGGCCTCTACCGGGCTTGTTCCGCATTTTTCTTCATGATTTCCCTCCCATCCTGTAACATGCGCCCATGCAAGACAGAAGCAGCGGCTTTCAATGGCCTGCCCAGTGGACCCCTGATATCCTCGCCACCCTGATGTTTGTGGTGCAGGACGGAAGGATTCTCCTGATACGCAAGAAGAGGGGGATCGGCGCGGGGAAGGTGAACGGTCCCGGCGGGAAGTTTGAGGCGGGGGAAACGGCCCTCCAGTGTGTGCTGCGGGAGGTCCGGGAGGAACTCTGCATTGACGTTGCGGACGCCCGGGAAATGGGCGTGCTGAATTTTTCCTTCGCCTGCGGCACCATTCCGGAAATCCGCTGCCACGTGTTCATGGCGTCCTCTTTCAAGGGCACCCCTTCGGAAACGCCGGAGGCAGAGCCTTTCTGGTGCCCGGTGGACGAGATTCCCTACGATCTCATGTGGCAGGACGACCGGTTCTGGCTTCCCGCCATGCTTGACGGGAAGCAGTTTGAGGCGTTTTTCACGTTTAAGGGGGACCGGATGCTGGAGTTTTCCCTGAAAACCGAGGACTGTTCCGGCAAGGAAAACCAGGCTCTTTCCCCCTCCCCTTCCCTCTGAGCCATCCGGAAGAAAGCCGAACTCTTTTCCATTCGGCTTTCCCCGGCGGCTCCAGTGTTCAGAAGGAGACGGAGACGCCCAGCGCCGCCTGGTGCTCCAGGAAGGATTCCCTGAAATGCGCCTGGTAGGAGGCGAAGACGGAGCATCTGTCATTGAAGACCATTCTGGACAGCAGCTTGACTTTGAATGACTGCTTTCCGGGAGAATAGCCCTTCCCCTTGTACCGGGATTCCCGGTATTCATCCCCTTCCCACCAGCCGTCCCGGAACGTGTAATGGGGATCGTTACGGTAGATGTCCGGGCAGTAGCTCCCGGACAGGGCATTAATCCATACGGTATTTCCGGACAGACGGAAAACGTGTTCCAGCGTCACTCCCATCGCCATGGACACGTTGTCAAACGTGCCCCGGTTGTCCCGCCGCTGGTTGTAATCATCATCGTCGTCCCAGTCGTCGTCATCCCACCAGTAATCCCCCCACCAGGAGGAATCGCCGTAGCCGCCTTGGTCATCCCTTTTCACCTTGTTGGCTCCGTGCACATACGTTACTCCCATAAAGGGGTTCACGCTGAAGGAGTTCGTCACCTGATAGCGCCAGGAGGCGGAAAACCCCACCTGGAACGTTTCCGAGTCCCACTTGGAGGCGTTTCCCCACGCATCACTGTGGCGGCATTTGTTTTCCGTACTGCCGAAGGCCGCATTCGCGGCAAGAAGCAGGCTGGACCGCGGCCCCGTTTCCCGGAAGAAGGCGCCGTACAGGTTGGCCATCCACGCTGACTGCCGGAAGCGGTCCCCCTCCATGGGGCCGTCCGGATAGTCCGGCATTTCCTGAATGTTCTGGTGCCCGAACATCTGCCCGAATGCCAGACCCAGCAGGGAACCGGATTTTTCTCCATACGTGCCGTAGTCATACCCCAGCGCGTAGCCGGCGGCTGAGTAGTCAAAGGAAGGCTGGTTGTTCCGGATTCCGGCATCGCCAAAGCTGCCCAGGGCGCCCGCCCACAGGTTGGACGGCCCCTTCTGCCGGAAACGGGAGATATTTATCTGGGCGGAGGAGGCTTCCACCAGCGTCTGCACATAGGCCGCGGACGCCCACATGGAATCCAGCGTGGTTTCCGGACCGCTTTCCGGGAACTGGTTCCAGGATTCGGCGCGCACGGCAGGCAGGCATCCTGCCAGGGTCAGACTCCATAAGGAAATACGGGATAGTTTCATGATCGGGTATGATGGGTTTAATGGCCGGAGGTTGGAACCGGCCTTCACTTTTTCAAGCGCACGTTGGCGCCTGTTTTGTGTATCAAATGCATTTCCCATACTCCGGAAAACTCCTCCCTTCCCGTCCCCGCCTGCCGTTCATGCATTCCGGACCGGTGAGTATTTTTCCTGTTCTTTTTCTTCAGGAAACGCACCCCTTTGACCAGCTCCCGTTTTTCCCGTCACCGCAGGATAAGCGGAGGGGTTCCGCTTCTCCGTTCCGTCCTCTCCCTGCCTTCAATTTGTGTTCTTTAAGCTTTTCTTCACGGCTCAATAATGATAAAGGTGCGGGAGCAATCGTGTGATCCTTGATCGTCCACTTGCTGGCTATTTCAATTCATATTCCATTATTCGACATGTATACCCCTGAATTCAAAAACATCCTCACTTCCACCCTGGACGGACTGCGTGCGGAAGGTCTGTACAAGGAAGAACGCTTCATCGCCTCCCAGCAGTATTCCCAGGTGGCGCTGAAGGACGGACGCTCCGTCATCAACATGTGCGCCAATAATTACCTGGGCCTGGCCAATAATCCGGAAGTGATGGAAGCCGCCAAGAAAGCCATTGACGAATGGGGCTTCGGCATGGCTTCCGTGCGGTTCATCTGCGGCACGCAGACCCTGCACCGCCAGCTTGAGGAACGCCTTTCCCAGTTCCTCGGCACGGAAGACACGATTCTGTTCCCCTCCTGCTTTGATGCCAACGGCGGCCTGTTTGAGGGCCTCCTGACCGCGGACGATGCCATTATTTCCGATTCCCTGAACCACGCCTCCATCATTGACGGCGTGCGCCTCTGCAAGGCCAAGCGCTTCCGCTACGCCAACAACGACATGGCGGACCTGGAAGCCAAGCTCCAGGAAGCGGACGCCGCCGGAGCGCGCGTGAAGCTGATTTCCACGGACGGCGTGTTTTCCATGGACGGCATCATCGCCCAGCTGGACAAGATTCATGAGCTGGCCGCCAAGTACAACGCCATCGTGCATTTTGACGATTGCCACGCCACGGGCTTCCTGGGCAAGAGGGGCCGCGGCACGCATGAACACTGCGGCCTGTTCGGCAACATAGACATCACCACCGGCACTCTGGGGAAAGCCCTGGGCGGCGCTTCCGGCGGCTACGTTTCCGGCCCGAAGGAAGTGGTGGACATCCTGCGCCAGAAGGCGCGCCCGTACCTGTTCTCCAACAGCGTGGCCCCGGCCATCGTGGCCGCCTCCATCAAGGTGCTGGACCTGCTGGAAGGTTCCACGGAAGCGCGCGACCGCGTGGAAGCGAATACCAGGTATTTCCGCGACGCCATGACGGCCGCGGGCTTCACCATCGGCGGCAAGGACCACCCCATTTCCCCGGTGATGCTGGGGGACGCCGTGCTGTCCCAGAAATTCTCCGCCCAGCTTCTGGACGAAGGCGTGTACGCCGTCGGCTTCTTCTACCCCGTCGTTCCCAAGGGGCAGGCCCGCATCCGCACGCAGATTTCCGCCGCCCACACCCGCGAACAACTGGACAAGGCGATTGAAGCCTTCTGCAAGGTGGGCAAAAACCTGGGAGTTATTTCCTGATTCCCGCACTCTCCATGACTTCGGACGCATCACCCATGCCCGGCGGCAATCTGCCGACGCTGCCCGTCAAACGGGTGGTGCGTCCCACTCCTTCCATTCCGGACCATGAGGTCGTGCGCCAGATAGGCAGCGGCGCTTACGGGGAGGTTTGGCTGGCCCGCTCCCTGACCGGGGCGTGGCGCGCCGTGAAAATCGTCTGGAGGGAGGATTTTGAGGATGAGCGCACCTTCAACCGGGAGTTTGAGGGCATCCTGCAGTATGAGCCCATCGCCCGCAACCATCCGGGGCTGGTCCACATCCTGCACGTGGGGAGGCACGACCAGGATTCCCCGTTTTACTATTACGTCATGGAGCTGGGCGACGACGCCCGCACGGGTGTCCACATCACGCCGGACGAGTATATTCCCCGCACGCTCCAGACGGACAAGAAGTTTTCCGGCAACAAGCCGCTGCCCCTGGATTATTGCCTGGAGGTAGGCAGCCAGCTGGCCCACGCCCTGCTGTACCTGCACAGCAAGAACCTGACGCACCGGGACATCAAGCCGGCCAACGTCATTTTCGTCAACGGACGGCCCAAGCTGGCGGACATCGGCCTGGTGGCCCATCTGGACCAGCGCAGCTTTGTAGGGACGGAGGGGTTCATCCCCCCGGACGGTCCCGGCACCCGGCGGGCGGACGTTTATGCCCTGGCCAAGGTTTTATATGAGATCAGCACGGGGAAGGACCGCATGGATTTCCCCGAACTTCCGGATGATTTGCCGGAAGGCACCGTGCGTAAGAAGTGGCAGGCGTTCAATACCATCATCTGCCAGGCGGCGGAACCCCGCGTGGAGGAGTGCGCCATTGATTCCGCGGAAGAGCTGGCGGAGAAAATAGACGCCCTCCGGGGATATGAAGTGCCCTCCCGCTTCCGCCTTCATAAGAAAAAGAAGCGCCGCAAGCTCAGGCGCACCCTCCAGCTGCTGGCCGCGGCCGTAGCCGGAGCTTTCACCGCGTACTGGGGTGCCCTGTGGCTCAACAGCAGCCAGCATCTTCCGGAAGAACCAGCCGCGGACGTCCGCCAGAACCCTCACGCCTCCGCCCCGGAGGAGGAATCCCGGACCGGGTACGTGCTGGTGACCAGCTCCCCGGCGGGAGCGTCCGTTTATGATGCGGACGGCAATTACCTGGATGAAACGCCCTACGGCCCCATTGAACTGCCCTCCGGCGCTTCCGTGGCGTATACCATCAAGAAATCGGGCTTCGCGGACAAGGAGGAGGCGGGCACCGTCAAGGGAGGCTCCACGCTGGCCCTGGGCGGCGTGCTGAAGGAGTACCACCCCCCCACGGACAGCCAGCCGTGGAAGGATACGGAGGGCGTGACATACCTGCCCGCGGAAACGCGCCACGTGGCGCAAGGCCCCCTCACCGCCGCCCTGTTCAACAAGTTCCTGAAGGAGGACCAGCAGAAGGGGAATTACCAGATGAAGCGGGAACAGACGGAACCGGGCCACCCGGAGAAGGACGTGGCCCTGCTCACGCAGGACGGCATCACGGCCTACCTGGCATGGCTGAACAAGAAATGCGAACGGGAGGGACTGCTGGGCAAGGAGTTTTCCATCAATGCGGATCCCCTGCCGCAGACGTCCGGAAACACGGACGGCCACAGCGCCTACGTCCTGAACGTCACCCGCGTGTTCCAGGTCCCCATCACCGTCACCACCAATCCGCCGGGGGCCAGCGTCTTCTTCAACAACAGGCTGATCGGACGCACGCCCATTGAGGAATACGTCAACCAGGTGCCCTACGTGATTGAAATCAAACTGCCGGGGCACGCCACCATGCGGCGCCGGGGGCTGGACCCGCAGGATTTATACCTTTCCCTCCAGCTGGAGCCGGACAAATCCGTGATCTTCGGATCACCCTGGACCAACAGCCTGGGCATGCAGCTGGCTCCGGTAGGGGGAAACGCCCTGGTCATGTCCCATGAAGTGCGCGTGAAGGATTTCCAGCAGTTCCTGAAAGCTACGGGGAGAAAAGCCCCGGCCCGGCCCGGCTTCCCGCAGGGGGAGAACCACCCGGTGGTTAATGTAAGCAGGCAGGACGCGCGCGCCTTTGCCAAATGGCTTACCAACAAGGAACGGGCCCAGGGGCTGATTGACCAGCATGATTCCTACCGCCTGCCCAGGGACGAGGAATGGAGCTCATGGGTGCGCCTGACGGATGAAAAGGGGTCCTCCCCCTATGAAAAGACGCTGCCTCATGAAAACTCCCGGGAGGTATTCCCGTGGGGGTATTCCTGGCCGCCGCCGGATAAAACGGGCAATTTTGCGGACCAGTCCGCCCTGATTTACCTTCCTTCCTCCCGCGTCATCGTGGGGTATGAGGACGGACAGCCGTACACGGCCCCTGTGAAGACCTTCCCGCCCAACCACCTGGGCCTGTACGACCTGGAGGGGAACGTCATGGAATGGGTGGACGATTCCTACGGGGGGCCGGAGTCCCTCCCCATCCGCAACTACGGCGTGGCACGCGGAGGCAGCTACCTCTCCTTCCGCCCCAAGCAGCTCACCACCTCCATCCGCACCCCCCTGCCGGAAAACACGCGGGATGACGCGCTCGGCTTCCGCCTCATCCTGTCCTCCGACCGCCCCGCCGTTCCCACGGCCCCCTGACGCCGTGGCGCACCGCCCCCGCAACAGCAGATTTCCCCTGCTCCTCCGTTCTCCGCAACAAGCCGTTCCCTAAAGGGAAAGGTCCGCTGCGGCCCGCAGACCTCACGGCCTCTCCGGGAAAATGGTTGAAAGGGCCTCCCGTTATGCTACCTTTTCCCCGCACCCTTTTCCCGAATGAAAATCATCGCCATCGCCAACCAGAAGGGGGGAGTGGGAAAAACCACCACGGCCATCAACCTGGCCGCCGCCCTGGCCCAGCTGAAGAAGAAAATCCTGGTCATTGACCTGGACCCGCAGGCCAATGCCACCAGCGGCATGGGCATTGACGGAAAAGACATGCCCAACCTGTACCCGGCCCTGCTCGGCCAGCTCCCGGCGGAAGAGTGCATCCTGCCTTCCGGCAGAAAACGGCTGGACATCATCCCCTCCACCATGGACCTGGCCGGCGTGGAAATAGAACTGGCCCGGTCCGGCAACCACCTGACCCGGCTCCGGGAAACGCTCGCTCCCCTGCGGGAGTCGGAAGCGTACGACTACTGCATCATGGATACGCCTCCCTCCCTGGGCGTTCTGATGACCTCCGCCCTGGCCGCCTGCGACGAAGTGCTGACGCCCCTGCAATGCGAATGGTTCGGGCTGGAAGGGCTGGCCAAAATCCTGCACGTGACGGCGCAGATCTGCGCCAGCGGAGCCAATCCCCGCATCAGGCATGAAGGGGTGCTGATGACCATGTACGACAGCCGCACCAACCTCTCCCGCCAGGTCATTGACCAGGTGGAAAAACACCTGCCCCAGATGCTGTACAAGACCGTCATCCCCCGTTCCATCCGGCTCGGGGAAGCGCCCAGCTTCGGCCACACCATCTTTGAACATGATCCTTCCGGAACGGCGGCGGACGCCTATCTGAAAGCCGCCCGGGAATTCATCAGGCGCCACAAATCATGACCGGCAACCGGGCTACGGAGCAGGGGGAAACTTGCGCATGAACGCGCCGGGGTCTTTCCCAATGGACCGGAAAATCAATCCATAGGAAAGGTTGCAGACAAATAAGGTTCTGAAATACCAAGAATCCTGTCCTGATTCGAAAAAACGGAGGCTCCGCGTTCATTTTTGGTACATTCAAATGTCACGTTTATCTGGATTTCCCTGTTTTTGCGGTAAAAAAAACGTCCTTCGTCCGGCGAAGACAACCCGCCGACAGGAGCGAAAAGCTTCAGCAATTCGCCGCGGGTAGAACCTATCTTAATGCTTTTTATTTCTTTCATCACCTCCGGATCAATCCAATCATACTCCGCCCGGATGATGTCCGGATTGTCCTGATCGGCGCACTGTCTATCTTCCCCTTCAACAGAGGTTACGCAGGCAAAGGCAACAGCCATGATCCATATGTTCTTTTTCATACTATTCAATGATTCACTTGTTCACAAGCCGTTCTTTTCTGAAACGGCTTCAATATAGTTCAATTTCACTAGGCTTTTATCCTTTTTAACATTTTTCATTTCAAAATCCATTCCTTTTCATCACTTCTCAGGCAAAACCCGGTTGTGATAGCGACTTTCCCTGCCTTCCCTCCGAGACAGCGGAACAGAGTAGCCACAGGTGAAAACAGGCATTCACCTTGACTTGCCGCATCCGGCATATGAGAATGCCTGTAGCTTCCGCTTCAGGAACTTTCCCTCATGCCAGCAGAAGAAGGCCAGACAGATGACCAGCCCCGGACGACAGGGCAAGTCCCGCCTCCCGCACCGGCGACAGGCCTGGAACAGATTCTGCCCGGCCGCCCCCCTCTTCCCCACGCGGAAGAAAAAGGCGCCTTTTTCGTTTACCAGCGTGAGCTGGCCCCCGGCACGCGCCTGGAGCAGTACGAAATTATCCGCGTCCTGGGCAGCGGAGGCTTCGGCATCACCTACCTGGCCAAGGACCTGTTCCTGAACCGCAACGTGGTCATCAAGGAAAACTTCCCTTCCAGCTGCTCCTACCGGGACCCGCTGACCGGGCATATCCGGCCCAACAACGAGCACGACCTGGAAAACTACACCTGGGCCCTGAAGAGTTTCCTGAGCGAGGCCCAGACGCTGGCGGAACTCAACCATCCCGGCATCGTCAGAATCCTGTCCGTCTTTGAAGCCAACGGCACGGCGTACTTCGCCATGGAGCACATCACCGGCCTCTCCCTGGACTTTCTGGGGGAAAAGCTCCACAGCACGGGCCACCGTTACACGGAGGATGAACTCAAGGGGCTGCTGACGCGCCTGCTCCGTATTCTGGACTACCTCCATTCCCGGCACATCTACCACCGTGACATCAAGCCCGGCAACATCCTGCTGACGGAGGAGGGCACGCCCGTACTGATCGACTTCGGCGCGGCGCGGCACGCCCTGAAGCTGCACGCCGCCACCGTCCTGACCACCCAGGGGTATTCCTCCCCGGAACAGGCTCTGGGAAAAACGAATATAGGCCCCTGGAGCGACCTTTATTCCGTAGGCGCCACCTTTTACGCCCTGCTCACCGGCCATCCTCCGGAACGGGCGGAAGTGCGTCTGTCGGAAGACGGCATGCAGCCCCTGCACAGTGATCCCGTGCTCACACGTTTTTATTCCCGTCAGTTCCTGCTGTCCCTGGACAAGGCGCTCTCCCCCCAGATCAACTGCCGCTACCAGACTGCCAGGGAATGGATTCACGACATCTGCGCCATTTCCGGGGAGGAATCCTCCGCCACCATCCATTTATCCCCGGCGGATATTCACTACATCCATCCGGAAGGGATGCCGCGCCCCTGCGCTGAAAAAAAATCAGGGAACAACCATCCCGCCGCCAGTCCGGGCGGCCTCCATTCCGCCTCCCGCAGGCTGTCGGCGCGCACCCTCCGCCGCAACCGCCACATGATGTACCTGATGGTGGGCAGCGCCTGCACCCTCCTGCTGGCCGCCGGAGCCGTCTACCTGATGGACTACGTGAAGAAGGCCCCCATGGGCACCACCATCAACACGATCAAGGAGGCCATCCAGCAACCCGCCGCCAATTCCAATGGACGGGAACTGCCGGCCCCGCCCCGGGACCTGGCGTCCATCCGCATTCCGGAACTTAAAATGACGGAAGACGCAGCGCTGGAACCGCGGACGCTCCAGGAATTCCACCTGCGCCTTGATGATACGATCCTCACCCGTTCCGGCCTCCCCTCCATCCTGCCGGAAAAACTGCGCATCTCCTGCATTTATCTTCAAATCACGCCGCCTTCCTCCGGCGGCGGGGAGCTCCACCTGACCATCCGGGACTCCAACGGCACCCTCGTGGACCGCTCCGTCAACCCGGTCCCCTCCTTCACGGTGCCGGGACAGTCCACCAGCACGTTCTTCTTCCCGTCCCTCCCGGAATTATCCACGGACCGTGTTTACACGTACACCTTTGAAACCGCGGCCCACAAGGCCGTTCCCATGCAAATGTCCTGTTTCAAAAGCGAGGCGGAGCGCACGGAAGAGGCATTCCCCAAGATCCGCTTCATCGCCGCGCCGCCTGCGCCGGAGCCTGCCCTGCTGCATGACCCGGTTTACAAGGGGCTGGTGGCGGCGGTCACTACGCCCACCCCGGGCCACGGAGACGTCCTGAACCATGCGGACATCACGCCGGACACGCTGGCGGCTCTGGAACAACTGTCCAGGGCCGGGTACCCCATTGCCCAGCAGGTATTGGGGAAAGCCCTCATGTCTCCGGACTGCCCCGGAGGCCCCCGGCCTGAAGAAGGCGTGGAATGGCTCTACCGTTCCGCCACCGGAGGATGCTATGAGGCCATGAAGGAACTGGGCATCCTGCTTATGGACATCCCCTCCTACTTCCCCCGCCTGCCCCAACAGCCGCCCCTGGCCTCACGTGATTACGCCCAGGCGGCGCGGTTCCTGAGAATGGCGGTCCAATACCGGGACCAGGAGGCCATGTACCTGCTCTCCCTCATGTACTCACAGGGGTGGGGCGTGCCCGCGTCCTCGGAACTTTCCCACCTCATGATGGAACGCCTCAACGGGTCCGGCTACCTCACGGACAGCCTGAACCCCAGGGCGGACATTGCGGCGTACTGGCTCCCCCTGCCGCTTGCCTCCGGAGAATCCACCATCCTGCGGTTCTCCGTTCCGGGGCCGTTCGCCCCCACCCGGCTCAAGGGCGTCACGCTGCATAACACCGGCATGAAAGACGCCTTCTCCATCAGCAAGATCAACATTCTCCAGCACGGACGCCTCATTCTGGACATTATTTCCCCCCAGGAAGTATTGCCCGGCAAAAGCTCCGCTCCCATAGGCATCTCCATTCCGGAAGGACTGCTGGCGGATACCTCCCTGCCCCTGGAGGTGGAAATCCTGCTGACGCCCGGAGCCAGCAGCGGCGTGGTGGAAATGCCACCACCCGCGGAAAAGAAACGTTCCAGAAACGGAACCAATTAAGGTTCAGTATCCTTTCATAAGGAACAGAAGCCGGGAAACCATAAAACATCCTTGATTCCCGTCACGGGAATGCTACAAAAGGAACATGACTCCCCTTACCTGCCTGCGCCGCATGCTCCCCGTGCTGGCCGCCCTCCTGATGGCCTCCTGCGGCGATCCCACCGTCTCCTACTGGAAAAAAGCGGCTGACATCAATACGGAATATTCGGAAAAGAGCGACGCGCTTGTACAGCGCCTCCTGAAACTGAAAAAGAACCCCACCCTTCCGGGCCTGGCGGAAAGCAGCAGGGACGCGGCGGACCTGCTGCGGGAACGGGATGAAGAACTGGCGGACCTGGGCACGAAAGACGTGGACCCCGCCGTGGTGGCCTATGTGGAGGAAGACCGCCGACTCTTTGCCAGGGGAAGGGAACTGGCGGAACGCTACCAGCAATACTTTGAAAAATACCTCAAGGGAGGGCCGGAATTCACGCCTGATCCCGCCCGCGCCGCCTCCCACATAGGACGCGGACGGCAGGAAATACGCAAAATCCTGGCTGAAGCCCGCCAACTGGAAGAACGAGCGGGAACCCTGCGGAAGGAAAAATCCGCCGCCCTGGAGGCGGAACTTCCCCCGCTGCACTTCCGTCTTCCGGACATGAAGCAGCTGCTGTCCAACCGCTGACCGCTCCCGTGAACAGGGCACGGAAAAAGCTATCTCCCCCAGGCTCCGGTTGATCTTTCAACCAATGCCGGGGAGCGCCGCGGGACTCCGGACATTCTCCTCTGAAACCTCCCTGCCGCGCCATCCGACGCTGCTTCCACATCATTCCGCTTCCATCCGTATTTTTCCGGCTAAAGCCGGCAGGATTCCACGCAAGCCTTCCGCAGAAACAGCGCATCTTTTCCAAAAACGAGATTGACACCCGCGGTTCTTTCCCCTAGTATCCGCGCACAACATCAGCGGCGGGGTGGCCAAGTGGTAAGGCAACGGTCTGCAAAATCGTTATTCGCGGGTTCGATTCCCGCCCCCGCCTCCAAGATGCTGTAATAAACCGGTTCAAGTCGCGTTCGTCTAGCGGTCTAGGACTCCCGCCTTTCACGCGGGCAACACGGGTTCGAGTCCCGTACGCGATGCCACTCCTAAGAAGAAGTGGAAAGAAAAAAGCCTGATTTTATCAGGCTTTTTCTATTTTGGAGAGAACCCGCCGAAAGAGGCCGGAAAAAAGATAACTGTGCCGTACGCTGTACACAGTTCAAAAACTGTGCAGTAGTCATCATCAACCGAGGTAATAAATAGATAACCGCTGTCCGCTCCATGGATGGCAAAGAGCTCCAGTGAAGGTGTGGCAGCGTTGAAGGCTGGCCGCAACGGAATGCCCGCGGAAAGTTCCTGCTTGAATCACTCCCTGGACTTCCCGGGGGACAGGCGCAACATGATGCTTGCCGCCTTAAACAAAGGAATGGCAAAGGACTTTGTGGAGCGTGAACTTGAACGGGTTTCCGTTGGCACGGTGATCCGGTACGTATCCACGCTATCCGGCGCTTTTAACGTGGCGGTTGACCACGAGCTTATTCCTCTCAACCCGCTTTCCAAGACTTACACGGGCAATTCGGGGGCCAAATTGATTGACTTGGACCCGAAGCTGGTTGTTCCTGTGGATTTCAAGATTATTGAGTAAGGGGAGGTATCCAACGAAGTAATTTTGTTCTTTCCCAATTTACCGTAAGGTAGATACGGTTGTTATGCTGGCGGACATCAGGGAGGATACCTATCATGCAAATGCCGCACCTGTCTTGTACATTGATACGCTATTAGGCGACTTGCTCCGGTTGGAGTCCCCGACGGTGCTTAACGGCATCGGCAGTAATACTTGCGCGTGTGCTACGAGCTGGAACCCTATCAGCGGAGCTGAATCACCACGGAGACGAAAATACCGTATATTGATCCTGAACAATCAACAGAATAATTTATGAATCGCGCACAATCACAATTTCAGTTCCCCAAACCCGGCAACTGGGGAAAACTTATCCTGACAGCCGTATTCGCGGACAAGAACAGCTTCATTCAATCTCAACGCTTCACACAGGATGATATTTCCCAGGAACAGGCAGAAACTTTCAATGAAGTGGTAACACGCATTGCCGTTTTACCCGACGAATGGAAAGCGCTTCGAGTCTGGGCGCGGCTGAGCCAAGTCATCGTCAACCCACTCCCGGGGGAAGGGAAGTATTCCCCGAATCAAGAGATGCAGTTGCGTTGAGTGTAGAAGCACTCAATGCCCGGGAAGGGCTCAGGCTTTTCATCAGTCAGGATTATTTGGAGTTCACAATGGTGGACGGGACGGCAGTGGCGTTATTCAACCACTTCACGACAAACAATAACAAAGAATAACAATCAATGAATAAAATTACTTCTATCAACGGAACTCTCCTGGCCTCTCTGAATGAATTGAAGGAGCATACGGAAAATGAAACTGCACATGTTACAGAAGAGGATCGCATCATGTGGAATGCCAAGGCGGATGCCTCCGCTCTCACTACAAAAGTCGACGCGTCCACATTTAACGTACACCAGAATAATGTCGTAGTTCATGTCACAGCCACCGAACGAGAAGAGTGGAACGCAAAACAGGATGCTATCGTGGACGATGCCGGAAACATGGCGCTGGCCGGAAGGCTGACAGCTCAGGGCGGAACATTTTCCGACACAATTCATGCCAACGGGGGTGTGCGTGTGCCTGCTCCCGCTACTGCCCAGGAGGCCTTGTCCTACGAGGCCTTGATGGAACGGCAGGCATTGCAGGCGTGGTATTTTTTAAACAACAACCGCTTAGATATGGTCATCCCGTCCTGGGCGACAACTATTATGCGGAATCTGCTACTGTCATCCTCTAATAGAGTAACCTCCCCCAATGCAATCGTAGGAGAGGGAATATGTAACGATGACTTGCAAGATATATTGATCAACATTGCCCCGGCAGCCGGTATTTCTTTAATTGGCCGCAGTACGTCCGCGTGGAAATTTGCCGGGTATATGGGCAACAATCGCAGCGATACTTACGCTGCTGCAGCCTCGTGGCGGATTGCCGGATCTGACAAGGTATCTATACTATTGGGCAGCACTACCCAAGGGTATTCGTCAAGCATCAATCCGGCGGATACCTGTTATGCTCATCCCATTCATTGGTGTGATTATAATCGTGACGGCATGGATTACAGGTATCCATTGGCTAACTCTATCAATGGTGCCCAGGCTCAGGAGATGGCTCCCGCATGGCAGGTGACTGTCTACCCCAAAGGATATCTGGGCAGCAGCACGTCGTGCCTGGTGCGCGGCACTCATTACGGTCCGGCCCTGGGCGAGTCCTCTTATGTCTGGGCGCTGGCTCCCGCCGTAACTTACGTTTCCGTAGCCATAATGCCCCGCAAGCAGGGCATTGATCCCAGCGGCATTGCCAATCGCTGGGGACTGTTTATTGATAATAATTATGTGATGAACATGACTTCAATGTGGCTTGGGCTGGGCAACACGGCATGCATCACTACCAAGGCCAAGGCCCACGATGTGAGCAGTACCTTGCAGGTGGGGCTGCGGATGGGGGGGCTGCGGATTGATTCCCACGGCGCCCCGCTGGGTATCACCCGGCCCATTGACATCATGGAGCGCGTCGTAATGCGGGACGTGACGGTCAAACCCGTACCGGATGTGACGGCCTCCGTGCAGGAGGTGAGCGCAGAAGGCGGAGAGGTAACACTGAGAGTATCCTCTACTCTCTCCGAAGCTATCTACGTGATCAACGACACCATGTGCGGGCACAATCCCGCCGCCGTGTGGTGCACCCAGTCTAACGAACAGATACCTTCCGGCGGCGGCCAGGTCACCCTGACGCTGGCGGCCAACACCACCGGGGCTGCCAGAGAGGTATGGGCATTTGTCTCCCACCATTACGGACAGGCAGCCGTGGTCAAGATTATTCAATCAGCTTAAACAACGGCGAGTTCCTCGGAAAAACAGTTTTGATACCCCCACCACTGAAATAGTGAGATAAATATCAACGGAACTATATAGGGTAATCTTGTAACGCCATTTTATCAGTCATCGAGGGAATTTGGATGGCAACAATGAAAGGCTGGCGCTGTTTATCAAGAATTCGGAAAAAGTAAAACAAAGAGAGCGATTTCCACAAGACTAAAGGAAATAATTCCGAATATCAATAAACAGGCATCAACCGGGAGCGGCACCTTGCGCACCTTCAGCCTTCCAGCCGCCGGCAACGGCGGCAAATGGAAAATCAGCGGCATCCACGATGCCGCTTTTTTCTTTTTCCCCGCCTGAAACCGGAACCTTTTTTACGCCATCCCCGCGGTATGTTTCTGGATTCTCCCTCCCGTTGTGGTATACTGGCTTCCACCATGGCAGCCCAGAACGACATCACGCTGAACGGAGCCCCGTATGGACTGGCGGAACCCTGTTCCGTTTCCCGGCTTCTGGAACTCTTGAGCTTGAACAACACCCCCGTGGTGGTGGAACACAATGGCTC
>ERZ791837.1182-NODE-1182-length-17677-cov-4.224946_pt1 | contig 17677 bp, 15 predicted proteins | sample MGYA00510292_ERZ791837 | MGnify/ENA primary metagenome ERZ791837 (study PRJEB30046, sample SAMN00715259) | human gut metagenome | study: EMG produced TPA metagenomics assembly of the A metagenome-wide association study of gut microbiota in type 2...
ACACCCTCTCACGGGCTTCCAACAAAGCCCTGCCTCATAACGGCGGCTGCCGGCGCTGCTTACAAGGGTCTGACACCCGTTGGGCAGGCTGCTCCGGGAGGATTTCTCCCACGAAACACTGACTGCCTTGCACCAAACGGCAGCTCTCTGAACAGGGGGGATCGTGTGGTACTTTTTCCCATCCACGCATTTGATGATGTAAATTATACTATAAACCGGGCTGATGTCAATCGACAATTTGTAACTTGAGTCACATAAAAAGTGAAGAAAATTGAACACGTCTGCGTGTACTCTTGCAACCCTACTCAAACCGCTGTATACTTTTATTGCCTGTGTGTCACCGTGACACGCTCTTTTTTGCACAACAAAAGAGAAACGAAAAACAGGGCAGAGGGATGGGACTATGAAACTGAAAGAATGGAACGCCCGGCTCCACGGGCTGGTAATCTTCCGCACCCTGCTGGAGGACCCGGTGCTGGCTAAACTGCTGGACCTGACCGACCGTATGGAGGCCGGGGGCCGGGGCATGGGTCCGGTGTGTGATGCCGTGGCCCAGTTTGAAGCAGCACTGTTTGAGCGCACCACAGATTGGAGCCAGTACCTGAGCACCGCTGTGCTGGAGGCCGAGACGGTCTGTGTGCGGCAGGCTGCCGCCGGGGCTCTGGCTCCGGTGCTGCAGGCAGCTCTGGAGGGGGAGCTGGACTTTTTGCAGCAGCTCTGCGGCCTGACCCTGGATGCCCTGCTGGACGCGGCAGAGGTCCCAGCCGAAGAGCTGGCCTTCCTGCCCCGGTGGGAGACGGCCGACCTTGACCTGCCCGCCGCCTATGCCCAGCGCATGAGCGAGGTGGGCAAGAAGGGCTACGGCATGTTTGCCAAGCACCATGTATTTACAGTAGAAAACGGCAAGCTGGTGCCGGTGAAGTACCCCGACCCCCAGCGTCTTTCCGAGCTGCCGGGCTATGAAAAGGAGCGGGAAAAGGTGATCGCCAACACCCGTGCCCTGCTGGCCGGGATGCCCGCCAACAATGTGCTGCTGTACGGCGACGCCGGCACCGGCAAGTCCAGCTCGGTCAAGGCCATCGCCAACGAGTTTGCCCCGGAGGGCCTGCGGCTGGTGGAAGTGAAAAAGAACCAGCTGTACCAGATCCCCGACCTGATGGACAAGCTGGCCGCCAACCCCCTCAAGTTTATCCTGTTCATCGACGACCTGAGCTTTACCGCCAACGACGACAACTTTGCTGCCCTCAAGGCCATTCTGGAGGGCAGTGTGGGCGGCCGTGCCCGCAACATCGCGGTGTACGCCACCTCCAACCGCCGCCACCTCATCAAGGAGACCCTGACCGACCGCACCGGCGACGACATCCACGAAGCCGACACCCGGCAGGAGCTCATGAGCCTTTCGGCCCGGTTCGGCCTGACCGTGACCTTCCAGCGGCCGGAAAAAGCCCGGTTCGAGACCATCCTGGAGGAGCTGGCCCGGCAGCACCATATCCAGATGCCCATGGACCAGCTGCTGGTCAAGGCCGAGGCCTTTGCCATCCGCGCCGGCGGCCGCAGCCCCCGCGTGGCCAAGCAGTTCATCGAGCAGTGTGAGGCCGGTGTGCAGAAGTAACACTTCTGCCCGGCACGCAGCAAAGCACCCGCAGACGTTTTCCGCGTTTCCAGCGCCGGAAAACGCCCTTGCGGGTGCCTTTTTTCTGCCGCAGTTTCCCGCAAAAAAGTCGCATGAACGCCGCAATTAGTTTGTCGTTATTTTAACGACAAACCCCCGTCAAAAGTTTCACAAAAGCGCCGTGAATTCGTGAAAATTTTGACTTTTCAAGAATCTTTGTCTATTTTTTATTTATCGGCAAAAAGGCTTGATTTCCGGCAAACAGCGGACTATAATATGGCCAAAATCAGCCCGGCGGGGCGCAGCTCCTCCGGGCACATTCTGGAGGATAACTATGGGCTTTTTAACGGGTAAGACCGCACTCATCACCGGTGCAGGGCGCGCAGTCCTGCAGGATGGCAGCTGCGGTTCCATTGGATACGGCATTGCTACGGCCTACGCAAAAGAGGGTGCAAACCTTGTGATCACCGGCCGCAATGTGAAAAAACTGGAAGAGGCCAAGCAGGAGCTGGAGAGCAAGTACGGCATCAAGGTGCTGCCGGTGCAGGCCGATGTGTGCGCCGGCGGCGACAACGAAGCCACCGTGCAGCGCGTGGTGAAGCAGGCCGTTGACGCCTTTGGCGGCATTCAGGTGCTGATCAACAACGCACAGGCCTCGGCTTCCGGCGTCTCGCTGGCCGAGCACACCACCGAGCAGTTCGACCTGGCCCTGTATTCGGGCCTGTACGCAGCCTTCTATTATATGAAGGCCTGCTACCCCTACCTGAAAGAGTCCCACGGCAGCGTGATCAACTTTGCCTCCGGTGCCGGCCTGTTCGGCAACTACGGCCAGTGCGCCTACGCTGCCGCCAAGGAGGGCATCCGCGGCCTGTCCCGCGTGGCCGCCACCGAGTGGGGCCCGGATGACATCAACGTCAACGTTGTCTGCCCGCTGGCCTGGACCGCCAAGCTGGAGCAGTTCCAGCAGGCTTACCCGGAGGCCTTCAAGGCCAACGTCAAAATGCCGCCCATGGGCCACTACGGCAACGCCGAACTGGAGATCGGCCGCGTGTGCGTCCAGCTGGCCATGCCGGACTTCAAGTTCATGTCCGGCGAGACCCTCACGCTGGAGGGCGGCATGGGTCAACGCCCGTAACTTTGCGTTTTTCTTCCTTCTTCTCAATAGACAAAAGAGGCTGTGCCGGTGGGCACAGCCTCTTTTGTCTATCTGTTGCTTTTGGGATCAGCCCCGCACCGCGATGCACTCGATCTCGAGCTTTGCACCCTTGGGGATGGCTGCCACCTGCACGCAGCTGCGGGCCGGGAACGGCTCTGCAAAGGCCTTGGCATACTCTGCGTTCACAGCCGCAAAGTCGTTGATGTCGGCCAGAAAGATCACGGTCTTGACCACATTGGCCATGGTCAGGCCGGCCTCGGCCAGAATAGCCTTGAGGTTCGCCAGGCTCTGTGCGGCCTGCTCTTCCACGGTATCGGCCATCTTGCCGGTAGCGGGGTCTACCGGGATCTGACCGGACACGAATACCATATTGCCCAGGTCCAGTGCCTGGCTGTAGGGGCCGATGGCGGCAGGTGCGTTGGGGGTAGATACGACTTTCATCGTGGTTCTCCTTTGTTTGTAGATTCATGATTTGAAACAGCCGTTGTTTCAAGCGGGCTGACTTATATTATAGCAAATCTTCAGTGATACTTCCAATAGGAGCCGGTATACTCCTTTGCTGCGGTCAGTGCATCCGGATGTTCAAACAGAAGCACATACTGCGCATAGCCTGCATCCGGCGCAGAACCGTCCGTGTAAAATTTATTTCTGTCCCGAACCGGAGGTCTGGCACAGGCAGTACGGTAAAGCGTTGCTCTGTTCGTGCCCGTGCCACCCAGATCACCGATCTCAAACGTCAGGCAGCCATCTATGACGGTCAGTTTTCCATTCAACGGCGTGTCAGTCTCCGCAAGGCGGGTCACAAAAGAGTTCTGTACACGGTAAAGCTTTCCCGAATAGTCGGACATCAAAACGTGCGCTCCGCCAAACTGCCCATAATATTTTGCGTCCGGTTTCTGCTGATACTCCCACATGAAATGCTCATACAGGCAATTTTCCCGGTACGAACCATCGGGGCCACCCAGTTGCTCCGTTTCCCCTTTGAGGCGCTGTTGTTCCTGTGCTTCTTCCCAGCCCAGAAGAGCACGTTCCAGATAAACCGTCTGTGTCCCCAGCACGGTTTCAAGCTGTTTCGGTTTTGTCTGATACAGTTCAGCCAGCTGTGGCAGAAACTTCTCCTGAAAGGTCTGGAGTTGCAAAGAACTGAACGGGTTCTGTTCCCGAATCGCAGTTAGAAGCCACTGCGTTTGAGTATCTGCACTGCTAAAGTCATGGTTTTTCAGCAAATACTGACAAAGCGTCTGTATGTTACCGACATCATCTGTAATGTCGATCCCTATGATTGAAATTTTTTCTGCAGCATCCCTGCCGCTGTTCCAGTCGGCAATCCATGAATACAGCTCATAGTCCTCTTTGGAGAGCGTGCACCGATCAAGCCAGTCCGAAAAGGGAAGTCTCCCCTGCACGGTTTCATTTTCAAGAAATGCCGTGGCATATCCACTTTCCTCTACAAGAACACGAACCCCCTTTTCTTTTACAAGGTATTGGAACAGAGCATTGCGGAACTGCTGATATTCTGTGCAACGATGTGTTTCTCCAAAGAGATAGACCTGCGCATTCTCATAGCGGAGCATTTTAGAAATGCCCGCACCGGTGGAGAGGTCGATTTCCTGAGAATTTCCCGGATAAAACGCAAAAATAAGTGCCAAAAGAACAGCCAGCAAAACCACACCGGCGAGAACCCGTTTTTGCATGCTGCATCCTCCCCGTGAAAAAAACATCGTTCAAACTCTGCCAATACGTTTTATTTTTCTTTATAGTTTTTCCAATACCGGCCTGGCTGCTCCTCACTGGCCGTGACCTGAGACGGATGCTCAAACAGCAACACATACTGTGCGATTTTTTCATCCGGGGTGTCGGGAGCTTCGGCATAGAACTTTCCGCTTTCGGAACCAGGGTTCTTTGCAAGGGCGGTATTGTATAAGGTAAGGTGATTGGTATCAGCCTCCCCCAACTCCCCGATCTCACGAGTGATTGCACCGTCGATCACGGTCAGCCTGCCATCAAGAAAGCTGTTTTTTCCAGCCATCCGGGACACAAAGCTATTGTTGATCCGGGACGATCCTTCTTTTTGCACATAGTTTTCCATCTGAACGTGTGCTGCGCCGAACGAACCAAAATACTTTGCGGTCGGGTTTTCCTCATAGACCCTCCGGAGGTTTGCATACAGGGCATCCTCCCGATACGCCACGGCGGGGCCATCCAGCTGGAGATCCGGCTGATAGCCGTTCAGCTTGTAGCACTCCTGTCCCTGCTGCCAACCCTGAAGCACGCGTTCCAGATGGATTGCCTGATCTCCCAGCGCCAGTTCAAGCTGTTCCGGGTTTGTCTGGTACAGTTCGATCAGCTGCGGCAACAAACTGTTCTCAAAGCGCTGCTGAAACTGGCATTTCTGGGTGCTGATCAAAAGCATCTGCGTCTTTGTATCTGCCGCAGAAAAATCACAGTCTCTCAGCAAATACCGGCAGAAGGCATAGACCATCCCGATCGAATCGGTGATATCAATACCGACAATGGATATCTTATCCCTCTCCGGTCTATTCTGATTGAATTCTGACATCCACCGGAACAACTCATAGTCCTCTTTGGATACGACAAACTGATCGTATCCGTACTCGTCGGCAAAGGACAACTGGTTCTGCACTGTTTCGTTTTCGAGAAAGCCGCTTGCATAGCCGTGCTCCATCAAAAGAACACGCACGCCCTTTTTCTCTACAAGGTACTTGAACAGTGCATTGCGGAACTGCTGATATTCTGTGCAACGATGTATTTCTCCAAAGAGATAGACCTGCGCGTTCTCATAGCGGAGCATTTTAGAAAGACCCGCACCGGTGGAGAGGTCGATTTCCTGAGAGCTTCTCGGATAAAGTTCAAAGACAAGGGCACAAAGGATGACGAGCGACAATGCAAAAGCGAAAAATTTCCTGCGCAAAATAACCCCTCCCGTAAAAAGAGAATCCACAAAACGTCGTGTCATTATTTTTACGCATGGGGATTGGATTGTCCACATTCCGGGAATGAACACGGGTTTTCTTGTCATGAAACCGGCAATTGCAGCTTTCACGCCACAGACTGCAAGTTCAGCGCAGTCCTATTATCAGCAGCCCTCTGCTGAAATTGCATTGACTTGAAGGGAGCACTGCGTTATTATGAGTAACAAAACCGGTCTGTTCGACCTTAGAGGAGGCTGCCGATTGAATTTACTGATTTGTGATGATGAGCCCGCTGTCGCGGAGCAGGTTTCTGCATCGCTCCGAGACCATTGCAAAAAAAGCGGCATCTCTGCGCACTTTTATCCTTTCAGTGATCCCGGCGCGATCAAAGACCTTTCTTCCTATGATATTGCATTCCTGGACATCGACATGGGCGATTCCAGCGGCATTGACCTCGCACGGACTCTTCGCAGGGAAAACCCCGGAATCGTGATCGTTTTTCTCACAAACTTTATCCAATACGCTCCAGAAGGGTTTGAGGTACAGGCATTCCGGTATCTTTTGAAACGTGATATGACCGAAAAGCTGATCCCTTATTTTGAAGCCGCAAGCAAAGAAGTCGTTCAACGAAAGAGGATCCTCACCATTTCGGTCCATTCCGAACCGATCGACATTCCCGTAAGTCACATCCTCTATCTGGAGGCCAATCTGCGGGTCATCATCGTGCACCTGATCCATGACGAGCGAACGGAGTATCATTTCTACGGCAATCTGTCCGATCTGTCAAAAAAGTTGGAGGACCTCGGTTTCCTGCGCGTTCAACGCTCATTTTTGGTAAACATGGAGTACATCGTGCAGTTGCAATACGAAAAGGTGAGCCTGACCGGCGGGATCGTTTTGCCTTCAAGCGCTAAGAATCACAAGGAACTGAAGCAGCACTATCTGCTGTGGCGGGGGAAAAACCGATGGGCGATTTCTTGAGTTTTCTTTATACCGTGGTCGATTCCCTTTCGCTGATCCTCTTTTTGGACGTATTTGCTGAACGACGCTGGAGTGACCGGAAATTCACCATCGGTGTCGGCTGCTTCGTTGCGCTGAACTTCTGGATCCTGAAGGTTCCGCTGATCTTCTTTCACCGCAATCAGGCCATAAAAATCGGGATGATCCTTTTATCCTATACCTTCAGCGCACGGGTGTTGTACGCCAAAATTTCCAGTAAACTGCTTTTGCTTCTTGTCGGTGTAGAATATCTGATCACTTATTCCCTGTCTTTCGGGCTGGGCATGCTGGGTGCTTTTGTCTGTGGGATGGACGGTGAATCGTTCCGGTCGAGTTTTCCGCTCATGATCGTCTACGGGGTCATCAACTATTCCACAGAATTGTTTCTGGCCTATCTATTCCGAAAGATCATGAAGCAAAAAGCATTTCCGGGAGCGCGGAACCGACTGAATGAATCGCAATTGGGGTTTTACTTTTTGTTCCCATGCACATCCTTTTTCATGCTGGGGATCCTGCTGTATATCACAACCGGGAAACCGGTAGGCGAAGGTGTAATTGCCTTTACATGTGGCTTGATCCTTGCGGCGAATGCTGCTCTCCTGTACCTCTTGGATCGGATGGAACGAGCCATCGAAACCAAGGAAAATCTTTTGGCACTGGGGCAGCAGATTCAACTGCAGGCCAAAAATATGGAAGCGGCGAGCAGACTTTACGCAGAACAGCGTCACAAGGTCCACGATTTCAGAGCACACCTCAACACGGTCCAAAGCCTTTTGCTGAATCAGGAGTATGAAGCTGCCGAGCAATATTTGCGTTCCGTAACCACTATGCAGACCGACCGGCTGTTTCTGGTCAACTCGCACCACGCGATCCTCGACGCGCTCTTCAACACCAAAGCGACCGAAGCGATCAAAAAAGGGATCAGCATCGACTTTGAGGTGAACGATCTTTCCGCATTGCCATTGGATGTATCGGATATGGTCGTGCTCTTTGCCAATCTGCTGGACAATGCAACGGAAGCCTGTGAAAAACTCGAGAGCGAAAAGACGATTCATGTTTCCGCCGTACTGAGACAGAGCTTCTTTTTTTCCGTCCGGAACACATCCGCTCCGGTAAAGATCCATGAAGGGAACATCCGAACGACAAAATCCAATCCCGCTCTCCACGGTTTTGGTCTCTCCAACATCAAACTCATTCTGAACAAATACGCAGCAGACTTTATTATGGACTATGCCGATGGATGGTTTCAGTTTACCGGGGAAATCGAGCTGTAACCGTTCAAACTTCCCATGAAAAAATGGCCCGCGTTTTCACGCAGGCCATTTTTTATCGGCTCACACACGCTCACTCACGAGCTGGAAGCCCTCTTTGGTCAGTTCGGCACGGATCTGTTCGATCTGGGCCGCGTCGCGGGTCTCCAGCGTCAACTTGAGGAAGCAGCTGGAAATGGGCATGTTGGGGTCGGAACCGTCGTGCAGCACCGACACCACGTTGCTGCCGCAGCGGGAGACGATCTCGGCCACACGCTGGAGCTGGCCGGGCTTGTCCTCCAGAGCAATGGTCAGGTTGGCCTTACGGCCGCTCATCACCAGGCCGCGGGTGATCACGCGGCTGAGGATGTTCACGTCGATGTTGCCGCCGGAGATGACACACACCACCTTCTTGCCCTCGATGGGCAGCTTGTGGAACAGGGCAGCCGCCACGGGCACCGCACCGGCACCCTCGGCCACCAGCTTCTGGTTCTCCATCAGGGAGAGGATGGCGGCGGCGGTCTCGTCCTCGCTCACCGTCACGACGTCGTCCACATACTGCTCGCAGAGCTGGTAGGTCAGCTCGCCGGGGGTCTTGACCTGAATGCCATCGGCAAAGGTGGAGGCAGCCTTCAGGGTCTGATACTTGTGCTCGTGCAGGCTGCGGTACATACTGGGGGCGCCCTCGGCCTGTACGCCGTACACCTTCACTTCCGGGCGCAGGCTCTTGATGGCAAAGGCCACGCCGGAGATCAGGCCGCCGCCGCCCACCGGCACAACGACCGCATCCACATCCGGCAGCTGATCCAGAATTTCCAGACCAATGGTTCCCTGCCCCGCGATGACCTGCTCATCGTCATAGGGGTGGATAAAGGTCATGCCGGTCTCTTCCTGCAGCTCCACAGCCTTGTCGTGGGCATCATCGTAGGTGCCGGGCACCAGACACACCTCTGCGCCCAGATTCTTGGTATTCTCCACCTTCATGATGGGAGCACCGTCCGGCATACAGACGATGCTCTTGATGCCGCGACGGGTAGCAGCCAGCGCCACGCCCTGTGCGTGGTTGCCGGCAGAGCAGGCGATCACGCCCTTGGCGCTCTCCTCCTCGGAAAGCTGGCTGATCTTATAGTAAGCACCGCGCACCTTGAAGCTGCCGGTGGCCTGCAGGTTCTCGGTTTTCAGGTAGAGCTGGCAGTCCTTGGACAGCTTGGGGGCCTCGATGAGGTCGGTCTTGCGGGCAACATCCTTGAGCACAAAGGCTGCATGGTAGATCTTATCCAGAGTCAGCATGGTTTTCTCCCTCTATTTTTATCGTTCCCTGCTCTGTGGCTTTTCCGCCCTCAGAGCCTTTATTTCTGGCTTATTATGCATGTTTCTCAGTATAGGTTAACAAAGTTGATTTGTCAAATGAATTCCCTTCACGCCTGAAACCTAAAAAGAGAACTGCCGCAGGCATACCACCCACAGCAGTTCTCCGTGTTTTTGTGTTTTTAACGGCCGCGGCCACCGCCGCCGCCGTGGCGGAGGCGGACTGCCTGTGCTCCCTGGCGGCGGTGGCAGTGAAGAACAACTACTGCTGCCCGGCGGTGGACGAGTCCGGGGTCATCGAAATCCACCAGGGACGCCACCCGGTGGTGGAGGCCATGCGGCCTGACGCCCTGTTTGTGCCCAACGACACCTATATGGGCCGCAGCGAGGACCGGGTGTCCATCATCACCGGCCCCAACATGGCGGGCAAGTCCACCTATATGCGCCAGGTGGCGCTGATGGTGCTCATGGCCCAGATCGGGTCCTTTGTCCCGGCCAAGGCCGCAAGGCTTGGCATCGTGGACCGGATCTTCACCCGCATCGGGGCCTCCGACGACCTGTCGGCGGGACAGTCCACCTTTATGGTGGAGATGACGGAGGTGTCCGACATCCTCCGCACCGCCACCAAGAACAGCCTGCTCATTCTGGACGAGATCGGCCGGGGCACCTCCACCTTTGATGGGATGTCCATCGCCCGGGCGGTGCTGGAGCACTGTGCCGAAAGGCTGAAGGCCAAGACGCTGTTCGCCACCCACTACCACGAGCTGACGGCGCTGGAGCAGACGCTGCCCAACGTCCGCAACTATAATATCGCCGTCCGCGCCCGGGGCGAGGACATCATCTTCCTGCGCAAGATCGTCCCCGGCGGGGCCGACCGCAGCTACGGCATTGAGGTAGCCAAGCTGGCGGGGCTGCCCGACAGCGTGCTCAAGCGCGCCCGGGCCATTCTGGAGGAGCTGGAGAGCCCGCCGCCGCGCCGGACGATCAGCTGTCGCTGTCGGCCATGGCCGAGAGCGAGACGGCAGACATCATCCGCCGGACGCAGGTGGACTCCCTCAGTCCGCTGGAGGCGCTGAACCTGCTGTACGAGCTGAAGAAGCGGCTCGGCTGATCCGGGTGCGGATATCCTGCAATTACCCTGCAAATATCCTGCAAATATCCTGAAGCCGGCCTGCAATTTTTTGAAGGTATTTTGAAATTATTTTACGCCGCCGCGAGACGGCGCCGTCCCCTGAAAGGAGGCCCACCCATGCCCCGGATACAACAGCTCCCGCCCCATCTGGCCGATCTGATCGCCGCCGGCGAGGTGGTGGAGCGTCCCGCCTCCGTGTGCAAGGAGCTTCTGGAAAACGCGCTGGACGCCGGCGCGTCCGCCATCTCGGCGGAGCTGGAGCGGGGCGGCCTGACCTATATCCGCATCACGGACAACGGCTGCGGCATCGCGCCGGAGCAGCTGCCCACCGCCTTCCTGCGCCACGCCACCAGCAAGCTGCGCCGCCCGGAGGATCTGGCCGCCATCGGTACGCTGGGCTTCCGGGGCGAGGCGCTGGCCGCCATCGCCGCCGTGTCGCGGGTGGACATCTTCTCCCGCCAGACCGGCGCGGACTGCGGCGCCATGCTCCATCTGGAGGGCGGCGTACCGGAAACCGTCACCGAGGCCGGATGCCCCGACGGCACCACCGTATGCGTCCGCGACCTGTTCTACAACACCCCCGCCCGGATGAAGTTCATGAAGAAGGACTCCGCCGAGGGCGCCGCCGCGTCCGGCGTGGTGACACAGCTGGCGCTGAGCCATCCCGACGTATCCTTCAAGCTGCTGCGGGACGGGCAGGAGATCCTCCACACCCCCGGCGACGGACAGCTGCTGTCCGCCATTTACGCCGCGCTGGGCCGTGACTTCGCCGCCGGTCTGATGCCCGTCAGCGGCAGCGGCGGCGCGGTGCGGGTGGAGGGCTTCGTCACAAAGCCCCTGGCCGGACACGGCACCCGGGGACGCCAGCTGTTCTTCGTCAACGGACGGCTGGTCAAGAGCCAGCTGCTGGCCGCCGCCGTGGAGGAGGCCTACCGCAACCGGCTGCTGAAGGGCAAGTTCCCCGGCTGCGTCCTGCATATCACGCTGCCGGTCAACGAGGTGGACGTGAACGTGCACCCCGCTAAAACCATCGTAAAATTTGTGTCCGATAAGACCGTGTTCGACGCGGTACACTACACCGTGAAGGACGCGCTGGATCGGGAGGGCCAGCCCGCTGCGGCGGAGAAAAAGCCCTTCTACCAGACCATGACGGCCCGGGAATTCCGGGAAACGGCTCCCGCCCCGCAGGGCGTGAAGCTGCCCTTTGTCAGCGGCAGACCCGTCGGCTCCGCCGGAGCCGACCATCCCACCGCCAACCGTTTTGCTCCCGCCGGACAGACGGTACAGCCGCCCCGCGAGACGGCGCAGCCCGCCGGCGGTGCGCCGCAGGGCGAGGTATGGCAGGTACGGGACGCTGCGCCGGAGACCGGGAAGGCCTTCACCGTCCCCAGCGGACGGGAGGGCGCGGTGTACCGCATCACGCCGCCGGAGACAGACGCTCCCGCTGAAACAGCCACCGGCGCGGAGGACGCTGCCGCCGTGACAGAAAGCGCGGCGGATACGGCGCAGACCGTGCGCGGCGGCGAAAGCGCCGCGCCGGAGGACACCGGACATGTCCAGCAGGCGCTGGAGATGCCGGAGGAGGCCGGGCTGGGCGAAACGCCGTGGCGCATCGCCGGTGAGGTGCTGAAAACCTATATCATCTGCGAGGACGGGGAGCAGAATGTGTGGCTCATCGACAAGCACGCCGCCCACGAGCGCATCCGCTTCGACGCGCTGAAGGCTGACCCCGTGCCGCCCATGGCCCAGCAGCTGCTGACCCCCGCCGCCGTGACGCTGACCGCCGAGGAGTACGGCGCGGTGCTGGAGCAGCTGGACGTGCTGGCCGGCTACGGCTTTTTGTGCGAGGACTTTGGGGACGGCGCGGTGCTGGTGCGGGAGATCCCCGACTACATACGGGCGGAGGATGCCGCCGCCACGCTGGAGGAGCTGGCACGGAAGCTGCTTTTGCAGCGGGCCGACCCCGACGGTGCGCGGGACGAGCTGCTGCACACCATGGCCTGCAAGTCCGCCATCAAGGCGGGCATGACCACCGGCGACGCCGAGCTGGCGGCGCTGGTGCGGCAGGTGCAGTCCGGCGCTGTCCGGTACTGCCCCCATGGCAGGCCGGTGGCGGTGAAGCTGCGGAAATACGAAGTGGAGAAGATGTTCAAGCGGGCGTGACGCTCCCTTGAACCGCCGGAGGTGAAGCAAATGGCACAGCGGGTGGTCTGCGTGGTGGGCCCTACCGCGTCGGGCAAGACAAAAATGGGCGTGGCGCTGGCCAAGCGCTTCAACGGTGAGGTGGTGTCCGTGGACTCCATGCAGATCTACCGGGGCATGGAGATCGGCACCGCCGCCCCCACACCGGAGGAGATGGCGGGGGTGCCCCACCACATGATCGGCGTGGCCGACCCGGCGGAAAGCTGGTCGGTATCCCGCTTCACGCAGGAGGCCGACCGGTGCATACAGGACATCCTGCGCCGGGGGAAGCTGCCCGTGCTGGTGGGCGGCACCGGATTGTATCTGGACGCGCTGGTGCGGGGCCAGACGTTTGCCGCCGGACAGCAGGGCGGCGCGGTACGGCTGGCATTGCAGCAGCGGCTGGCCCGGGAGGGCGCTGCGGCGCTGCTGGAGGAGCTGGCGGCGATCGACCCGGAGACGGCGGCACGGCTGCACCTGCGGGACGAAAAGCGCATTCTCCGGGCGCTGGAGGTCTACCGGGAGACGGGTGAGACTATCAGCGAGCATGACCGGAAAAGCCGGGAGATGCCTAACCGCTACGACGCCCTGTACATCGGACTAAGCTTCCGGGACCGGCAGGAGCTGCGTGACCGCATTGACCGGCGAGTGGACATTATGGTGGAACAGGGCCTTCTGGACGAGGTGCGGCAGCTGCTGACCGGCGGCCTGCCCCGTGACGCCACGGCCCTGCAGGCCATCGGCTTCAAGCAGTTTCTGGCGGTGGCCGATGGGACGGCCACCGAGGCGGAGGCCGTGGAGGAGGTCAAGCTCCGGTCGCGGCAGTACGCCAAGCGGCAGCTGACATGGCTGCGGCGAAATCCCCGCATCCACTGGATCCTGTGGGAAAAAGAGCCTGATTTTCCGTGGGCTCTCCAAAATGCGACAGAATTCCTTACCGCTGCCGGCGTATGCTGAGAGCGGCGGACGGAGGACAGGCGATCGTCCGCACAAAGATATCAAGGAGCAGACGATATGCAAAAGACAAACAACCTGCAGGAGATCTTTCTCACCCGCGCACGGAAGCAGAACATTCCCGTGACCATGTTTCTGGTCAACGGCTTCCAGCTGCGGGGCACCATCACCGGCTTTGACTGCTTCGTGGTCATTCTGGACTCCGAGGGCAGGCAGCAGGTCATCTACAAGCACGCTATTTCCACCATCGCGCCGCTGCGGCCGGTGGAGCTGCGGGAGGACGGGACGGAGGACGCCGTCTGACCTCCGGCAGGCACATACCAGAGATAAAAGGAAAGCACCATGAGAAAAACATCGCCCCTTATGAAAATACTGCCCATCGCCGTGCTGGCGGCGGTGCTGTTCTACTTCGCCGTGCAGCTGTACAACTATCTGTCCGACCCGGTGAGCACCACGCTGGTGACGGAGGGGCAGGCGGAGGACACCATCGCCCTCAACGGCTGGCTGCTGCGGGACGAGGAGGTGCTGCCCGCCCAGAGCGGCACCCTCAGCCGGGAGCGGCAGGAGGGCGACCGCGTAGGCGTGGGGCAGGTACTGGCCACGGTGTACGCCGACGACGGGGCCTTGCAGACCGTCAGCCAGATCGAGACGCTGGAGCTGCAGCTGCAGCAGCTGCAGTTCGCGCTGACCTCCTACCTCGACCCGGACGCGGCGCTGAAGCTGGACACGTCCATCACCGGCGACATCCTGACGCTGCGGCAGCCCCTGACCGGGGGCGACTACACCGCCGCAGACAGCGACATCGCCCAGCTGAAGGCCGCCGTGCTCAAGCGCGACCATCCCTACACCTCTCAGGAGGAGATCGAGACCGAGATCAAGGCGGTGGAGGGCCAGATCAGCAGCCTGAAGGCCTCTCTGTCCGGGGCGGCCACCGTCACCGCCAAGGCGGCGGGGACGTACTCCGCCGTGTGTGACGGGTATGAGACGGTACTGACCACCGCGTTTCTGGAGGACGTGACGCCTGGAAAGCTGGCGCGGCTCCAGCCCGCCGGGACGGAGAGCAGCATAGGCAAGCTCATCTACGGCGACACATGGTACTATGTGGTGTCACTGCCGGAGGAGCAGGCCGCCCAGCTGAAGGCGCTGGGCACCGTGACGCTGCGGTTCGCCAAGGGGTTTGACCAGAACCTGCGGATGCAGGTGGCGAACGTGTCCGCCGCGGAGAACGGGCAGGCGGCGGTAACGCTGTCCTGCCGGAAATATCTGGCCCAGACCACGCTGCTGCGGCATCAGGCGGCGGATGTGATCCTGCGCACCTACGAGGGGCTGCGGGTGCCGTCCAACGCCCTGCGGGTCAGTGAGGAGGGCGTCACCGGCGTGTACTGTCTGGACGGCGTCACCGCCGCGTTCCGGCCGGTGACGGTACTGGATCAGGGCCAGGGCTACGCGCTGGTGCGGCCCGCCGACGGCGCAGCCGATACGCGAACGCTACGGGCCGGGGACGAGGTCATCGCCTCCGCCGGGGCGCTGCACGACGGAAAGGTCATTCAATAACGGACAGGCGTCCGGGCAGAAATACAAGCGAGGAGGAGCTTCTCATGTCTATTGCGGAAAACATTGCGGCCATCCGCCGCCAGATCGACGAGGCGGCCCGTGAGACGGGGCGCACCGGGGCGGACATCACGCTGGTGGGCGCCAGTAAGATGAACGATGCGGCGGCCTGCCAGGAGGCCATCCGGGCCGGTATCGACGCGCTGGGCGAGAACCGGGTGCAGGAGATGACGGCCAAGCTGCCGGAGCATGCCTACGACGGCGCGCCGCTGCACTTTATCGGCCATCTGCAGCGCAACAAGGTCAGGCAGGTGGTGGGCAAGGCGGCGCTGATCCACTCCGTGGGCTCCGTGGAGCTGCTGGAGGAGATCCAGCGGCAGGCGGAGAAGCTGGACATCGTGCAGGATATCCTGCTGGAGGTGAACATCGGCGGCGAGGAGGCCAAGAGCGGCTTCGCACCGGAGGCCATCGCCGATGCCGCCGCGCGGGCCGGAGATTTGCGCCATGTGCGGCTGCGGGGACTGATGACCATTCCGCCCGCGGCTGCCTCCCGGGAGGAAAATATGGCGTATCTGCAAAAAGTACACGCCCTGTATGTTGACATAAATCAAAAAATGTACGATAATAAGTTAGATTGTCTTTCTATGGGCATGAGCGGCGATTTTGCCGACGCCATCCGTGCGGGCAGCAATATCGTCCGCGTGGGCACCGCCATTTTCGGTGCCAGAGACTATACAAAATAACGCGGGAGGTATTTTTCGATGGGCTTCATGGACGAGCTGAAAAAGATCATTCATCCCTATGACGATGAGGATTACGATTACGAGGAGGACTTCGAGGAGCCGGTGAAGGAGTCCCGCTCCCCCTTCGAGGAGCGCCGGGAGGATCGCCGCAGCGAGGAGCGGCGCAGCGAGGATCGCCACAACAAGGTGGTGAACATCCACGCCACCACCCAGCTGAAGGTGGTGCTGGTGAAGCCCGAGCGCTTCGAGAACGCCTCCGAGATCGCAGACCACCTGAAGGAGAAGCGGACGGTGGTGCTGAATCTGGAATCCACCAACAAGGATGTGGCCCGGCGGCTCATCGACTTCCTGTCCGGCGTGGCCTACGCCGGTGAGGGCAAGATCAAGAAGGTAGCGGCCAACACCTATATCATCACGCCGTACTCCGTGGATATCATGGGCGACCTCATTGATGAGCTGGAGAACAACGGCCTGTACCTGTAAGACAAGAGAAAGGGATCGGAGGGATCATCCATGTTTACACCACAGGAAGTTTCTGAAAAGGTATTCCCCAAGGCATCGTTCGGCGGCGGCGGTTACAGCATGGGCGCCGTGGACGAGTTTCTGGATGCGCTGACCGAGGACTACACCGCGCTGTTCAAGGAGAATGTGACGCTGAAGACCAAGCTGAAGGTGCTGGCGGAGAAGGTGGAGGAGTACCGCTCCACCGAGGACGCCATGCGGCAGACACTGCTGACGGCCCAGAAGATGGCCGCCAAGCTGGTGCAGGAGGCGCAGACCGAGAAGGAGCAGCTGCTGGCCGGGGCCAGAGCCGAGGCCGAGGCCGAGGTACGGCGTCTGGACGACGAGAAGAAGGCCGCCCAGCAGAAGCTGGTGATGGCACAGGAGAAGCTGGCGGACTTTATCCGCCGCTCCGACGAGCTGTGTCAGGCGCAGTCCGCGTTTCTGCAGACGCTGCCGGAGCTGGAGCTGGTACCGGCTGCGCCGGCAGAACCGGCGGCGGAGCCCGCTCCCCAGCCCGACAAGGCCGTGGAGGACATCGAGCAGGACATCCTGACCCAGTTCGATGCGGCGGTGACGGAGGAACCGAAGCCGGGGACGCCGGCCATCGACGACGAGCCCACCGTACAGTTCCCGCCGGTGAACGGCAGCGCCGCGCCCGGCAGCGGATTTTCCTTCGATCTGGGCGATTTGAAGTTCGGCCGGAACTACAAGGGCAAGGAATAACAACGGACAACGAAAAAGGCGGCCTGCGGCCGCCTTTTTTCAGGAGAACGCCGCTGCCGGAGACACTGTGCGGCACGGAGAGAAGCAAGGAGGAGAGCCGATGACGGACAGACCCATTATCGCGCTGCTGTACGATTTCGACAAGACGCTGTGCACCACCGACATGGAGGACTACGCCTTTATCCCGGCGCTGGGTTACACCCCGGCGGAGTTCTGGGCCAAGGCCAACACCTTCGGGCGGGACAACCGGATGGACGGCCTGCTGGCCTATATGTACACCATGCTGCGGGAGGCGGCGCGGCGGAACCGTCCTTTCACCCGGACGGACTTGGTGGAGAAGGGGCGGAGCATCGTGCTGTTCCCCGGTGTGGAGGACTGGTTCCGGCGGATCAACGACTTCGGCGCCGGCCAGGGTGTCCAGGTGGAGCACTACATCATCTCTTCCGGCCTGCGGGAGATCATTGAAGGCTCGTCCATCAGCGGGGAATTCAAGGAGATCTATGCCAGCGAGTTTTACTACGATGAGAGCGGTGTGCCCGTGTGGCCCAAGCTGGCGGTGAACTTCACCGCCAAGACCCAGTTCGTCTACCGCATCAACAAGGGCGTGCTGGACGTGTCCAACGACCGGGAT